>Ga0070708_100000889_pt1 | contig 22619 bp, 23 predicted proteins | sample KBSK5503metaG_FD_65469 | JGI IMG/M metagenome (GOLD analysis project Ga0070708, IMG submission 65469) | Corn, switchgrass and miscanthus rhizosphere microbial communities from Kellogg Biological Station, Michigan, USA - KBS K5-50-3 metaG | ecosystem: Host-associated > Plants > Roots >... | reverse complement strand
ATCCCGACAAGGCAATCCGCCACATCTGGATTTATCTCGCGGTGCTGCTGGTCGGCGTCATCCTGGTCGCCGCAGTGCCATGGCTGTCGATTGGATTTCTTTGAAGTGCCGAGTCAGATGACAAACAGGAGGAGAGGACCATGAGCGCAAGAACCCAGATGACGCGCCGCGGCTTCGTCGCGGCGTCGACGGCGATCGCAGCGGCGGCGATCCTGCCCAGCCGCCCCGCGCACGCGGCGGAGTTCGAATACAAGATGGGGCATTCGAGTCCCGCGGGGCATCCGTTCCACAAGCGGCTGCTCGAAGTGTCGGATCGCATCGCGAAGGAAACCGGCGGGCGCGTGACGCTGACGATCTTTCCGGCGAGCCAGTTGGGGGGCGACAACGACTTGCTGTCGCAGGCGCGCAGCGGCGCCGTCGATTTCGTCCAGCCCGCGGGTCTCATTCTCGCGTCGATCCTGCCGGTGGCCGCCGTCAACGGCATGGGCTTCGCGTTCAAGGACTACGCGCAGGTGTGGTCGGCGATCGATGGCGACCTCGGAGACTACATCCGCACGCAGATCACCGCGAAGGCGGGGCTCGTGCCGATGGAGAAGCGCTGGGACTTGGGATTCCGCGAGATCACGACATCCACCAAGCCGATCGAGAAGGCGGCCGACCTGGCCGGTCTCAAACTGCGCGTGCCCGGCGCGCCCGCGCTGGTGTCGCTGTTCACCGCGCTTGGCACGTCGCCGGTCAGCATGCAGTTCGGCGAGGTCTACACGTCGCTGCAGACGCGCATCGTCGACGGGCAGGAGAATCCGTTGTCGGTGATCGACGCCGGAAAATTCTACGAGGTGCAGAAATACTGCGCCCTCACCAATCACGTCTGGGACGGCTACTGGATCTGTGCCAATCCCGCTTCCTGGAGCCGGCTGCCGAACGACATCAAGGCGATCGTCGCCAAGGCATTCAACGAAGTCGCGCTGCTGGAACGCGACGATCTCAACAAGCTCGACCGCTCGCTGCAGGCCGAACTCGAAAAGAAGGGCGTGACTTTCACGAAGCCCAACATCGACAGCTTCCGCGACAAGCTGCGCACCGCGGGTTTCTACCAGGAATGGCGCGGCAAGGTCGGCAACGAGGCCTGGACGCTGCTCGAAAAATACGTCGGCAAGCTCGGTTGACGCCGGACGGGCGCGCGGCAACGGCTGCCCGCCCCGTTCGATCGAGCGCTTCGGCCGACGCCGGCTAGCCGCCCGCCGGAAAGTACGTGCGGCTGATGAAGATCAGGACGACGAGCAGTCCCACGCCCAACCCAAGGCTCCAGCCGATCAACTTCTTCTCGATCGGCAGCAGCGGCTCGTTGGGCATCTTTCGCAACTCATCCTGCAATTTCGGCGGTGGTTCCATCGACGATTCCTCGCACCGTCAGCCTGTAGCCAGCGGCGGCTTCACTCCGCCAAAGAACACGAACGAGATCACCAGGCCGACCCAGATGACAAAACCGAACAGGCACAGCAGATAGACCGCCGCAAGCCTGCCGATACCTTCCGCCCAAAGTTTTCGGAAATTCGATGCGACGCCGATGGTGAAAAAGGTCATCACGAAAAAGATGCCGCGAAAAGTGTTCGCCTCGCCCATGGCCAGCTTGAGCTTCGCGGTCAACTCGGGAGCGGCTCCCAGCGCCGCGATCAGAATCACCGCGAACGTGACGACGTAGCCGATGATGAACTTCGGAAAACGCTCCCAGATTTCGCCGACGCGGGCCCGGCCGCCTTCGCGCACATCGATGCGCGTCGTCCAGATCCAGGCGAGGATGAACGCCCAGATGCCAATGAAAATGTCGATGAAAACCTTGACCGTCGTGGTCGTGCCGAGGATCCAGCCCTTCTGGTAGTCGATCCCCTGCGCCGCTGCGCTCGCCAGGATCAGCGCCTCGGTGATCCCGCCGCTGGCCACCGCGGCGCCGTCGGTCTTCACCGCGAGGCCCATCCACGCCCCCGCGACCATGGGCTCGTTGGCGAGGTACGCCTGCGCCAGGAACGGCAGCACGAGCAATTCGACCACCGAGAAGATCACGACCAGCGACGAGACCATGATGGCCACGATGGGTCGCGCGCGAATGGCGCTGCCCGTCGCGATCGCGGCGGACACGCCGCAGATGGAAATTCCGGAGGCGAGTGGCGCCGCCCATTCGCGGCTGAATCCGAACCACTTGCGCGCCACGAAGTAGACGACCGCCCAGTAGATGAGGTAGGCCTCGATGATCGCGGCGAGACCGCGGAACATGAGCGAGGTTGCGAGGCCCAACTTTTCCGCCGCGGTGATCCCGAGGAATCCACCCAGGATGACGATCGCCGTCTTGATGTACCACTCGGGACGCACGGCTTCTTTGAGCGCGTTGGCGAATCCGGGCAGCAGATTGCCGACGATGAGCCCGGCGACGAGCGCAACGATGTAGCCGCCTTCGTTGGTGAGCCGCAACGACCAGCCGATGCCGAATTTTTTGAGGTCGCCCGGATTCGTCACCGCCAGGTTGGCGTAGCTGCCGGCGATCCAGCACACATAGCTGATCCAGAAGACCGCGCTGAAGGCGAGCACGAACCGCTTCACATCGGCGCCAAGCGCCACCGCACCCGCGGTCATCGCCACGAGCAACGCCGCATAAGTCGCGAAAAGCGCGCCGACGCCGCCGATACCGGCGTAGGCCTTGGAAACCGGGGCAAGTGCCTTCGAGGCGTCGGTCCAGACGCTCGTCGTGACCACCCAGCCGAGCACGTCCGCGCCGGCAACGACGCCAAGGGCCAGCGCGAAGACGCCAAGGCCGATCCAGACCGACAGCCAGTCCTCGCTGACTCGTGGGGAAGTCGTTTCCGTAGGCCGCCTCCGCGGATCAACACTTACCGCACCGGCGGGGTCACGTCCAAATATTTTTCCTCATATCGATATGTTTGGCGGCGCGCGATACCGATCCGTCATCCGAGTCCGACCGCTCGCGCGATCAGGAACAACCCTGCCCCGACGATCACGGCGCCCGTGGCTCGCGCGACACGCTCACCGGCCGGCGCAAGACGCTCAATTGTGATGGCTGCCGCAACGACAGCCATCGCCCAAAGGTCCATGACGCCGATGACCAGCAGGATCGCGATGAGGCCAATGCAGCAGCGGCTGCAGTGGACGCCGAGCCGCACGCCGTGTCGCCAGGCCGTGCCGGCGTCGGCCGGCAGCGTGCGGCCGCGTCCGGGCATCCTCCGGCAGCAGGCGAGGTGACGCGCCTTCCACGCAGTGAACTGGAGGGCGCCGGCCATCACGAGGACGACACCGACGGCGATCGGCACTGCGCGCGCCAGCGCAGGTTGTTGCATCTCGACTGCCGCCAGCACGACACCGATTGGAAAGGCAGCGATCCCGAACAGGGTCCAGACAAAGAAATACGCGACGCCCACGATCGCGGTCAGCCAACCGAGCCCCAAGTTGCCATCGCCTGCCGTGCCAACGGCTCGGCGGTAGCGCGACAGCATCGGGACCAAGGACGGCAGCATCATCGCCACCATCATCACGACCCACATGCCGACGAACGACAGCGCGGCGCCGGGCCACGTCTGTCCGGGCATCCGCATCCACGCCATCGACATCGTCCAGTCGCCGGGCATCGACATTTCGCCCATCGCGGACATCGAAGCGCACCAGGCGATCGTTAGCGCCGCACTGGCAGCGAAGAGCAGCGCCGAGACGCCGACGAAGGCCCGCTGGGAAGCTCGCTCGGTCGCCATGGTCGGCACTGAATTATTCCTGGTTCAGATACGGTTCAGTCACGGTCGTCTCCTTTTCTCGAAACGGGTAGTCGCTCGCTTCGCTCAGCGCCTGTCGTACTCGTCGTGGCGGCGCCACCAGACGCCCGTCTCGTTGCGCCCTTTGGGTGCGCGATCGAGCCACGGGTACATGCCCCAGAGTGCGTCCAGTCCGCGCGCATAGGCGGAATAGGTGTGGTAGACGGCTCCGTCCTCGAGCGCGAACGCGCTCATGCCCGGCCGCTCGCGCGTGTACGTCGCCGTGTCGGTTCCGGTCATCGCCGCGTTGTCGCCAACAGGGTCCCCGGTCATGCGGGTCGCGAACCCCTCGTCGCTGCGCACCGTCCACGCCGGCTCGCGGTGGTAGTTGTATTCGATGCCGCCCTCGCGTTGCTGCTGCTCGGTGAACGAGACGCTGAAGTCAGGGTTGAAATCGGTGCCGAACGACGACGCCCACGGGAACGTCCACCCCATCCGCCGCTTGTAGGCCTGGATCTTGGCGAGAGGCGCGCGCGACACACACATCAGCGTGACGTCGTGGTGCGCCAGGTGGACGCCGAAGCCGTTGAAGCCATCCGCGATCGTCGAGCAGGTCGCGCACCCACCCTTCGTGTAGTCGGGCCCGAACATGTAGTGGTAGATGAGGAGCTGCGAGCGTCCCTGGAAGAGGTCTGCCAGCGAGGCTTGCCCCTTGTCGGTCTCGAATCGATAGTTCTTGTCGATCCGAACCCACGGAAGCTCCTGCCGCCGCTTCGCCAGCTCGTCGCCGCGCCGCGTATGCTCCTTCTCCGCCGCGAGCAGCTCGACCCTCGCGGCAAGCCATTCTTCACGTGTTCCGGTCTTGTGCTTCGTCATCGCCTTTCTCTCCTTTCTGTCGCCCGTCCTTGATATAACACCCAATGGTTGTAGAACCATTTGGTTGTATATTGCGCGATCCCGGGCGCGATGTCAAGTGCAACTTTCGACATCGAGAATCAGGACTTGGTTTCGGCGACCGCGGCCAGTTCCGCCAGGATGCGGCTCCAGCCGTCGTGATGGCGCGCCCGGACCTCGGCATCCGGGAGACCGACGTGTTCCAGCGTCACCTTGGTCTCCCCGCCGGGACTCTCGGCGAAGTGCAGCGTGACGCGGCTGCCTTCGCCGGCGTGGGGCGAGCGCCACGTGAAGACCAACCGCGTGTAACGCTCGATCTCGAGGTACTCGCCCCGGTGGGGAATATCGTTGCCACCCACATTCATCACGATCAGGAACTTGCCGCCAACGCGCGGATCGCATTCCGCGCGGGAAACGTGCGAACCCGGCGCCGGACACATGAAGCGCCGGAGCGCATCGGGGTCGAGCCACGCCTCGAACACCTTCCGGGGCAGCGCCGGAACGAGCCTTTCGACGAACACGCTTGGGGCGGAATCATTCATGGCGGTTTCCTTGTTTTTGCACGTCCCTGGCTTCGCGTGTAGTCCACGAGCGCATCGAGGCGCGTGCTCCAGTAATGGTGATATGCGTGAAGGAACTCGTAGGCGACCTGCAGCGCACTCCAGTTCACCGAGATCCAGTGCACGCGTCCTTCGACGCGACGCCGCACGAGGCCGGCTGCTTCGAGCACCTTCACGTGCTTGGAAACGCCGTTCTGGGTCATCGCAAAGGCTTGCCCGACTACGCCCACCTGCAGCTCGCCGGATTCCCGGAGCAGCGCGATGATCTTGCGACGCGCGGGATCGGCCAAGGAGTGAAACACGAGGTCGAGCCGCTCCTCCTCGCGAGCTTGCCGCGCCGTGGTGCGCGCATTCCTATTCCCTCGCACTGTTGGCAGACGGCCTTATCGACATGTCCGCCTCGCGTTTGATATAAAACCACCTAGTTGTAGAACTATCCGGTTGAACATTACCCAGGCCCGCGCGCGATGTCAAGGGCTTCGCCCGGGTCCTTCGCTGCGCGGCGCCGGCTGTTCTGGCAACATGACGCCCTGGTCTTCGATCAACGCCAAGGTGGAGCACGGACATGGCACGCATCATCGGCGGCATTGCCGCCTCGCACACGCCGACCATCGGGTTCGCGTACGACAAGAAAAAGCAGAACGACCCCGTCTGGGCGCCGATCTTCGAGAATTTCGCGCCCCTGGCCCGCTGGCTCGCCGAAAAGCGGCCCGACGTGCTGATCTGGATCTACAACGACCACGTCAGTTCGTTCTTCTTCGACCACTACTCCGCGTTCGCACTGGGCGTGGGGCCCGAATGGCACGTCGCCGACGAGGGCGCCGGCGCGCGTGATTTGCCTCCGATCAAAGGGCACCCGAAGCTCGCGTCGCACATCGGGCACTCGCTCATGGCCGACGAGTTCGACATGTCGTTCTATCAGCACCGCGCACTCGACCATGGCTGCTTTTCGCCTCTTTCGACGCTCTGTCCGCACGAGCCCGAATGGCCGGTTTGCATCGTGCCGCTGCAGATGGGCGTGCTGCAGTTCCCGGTCCCCAGCGCCCGCCGCTTCTACAAGCTGGGGCAGGCGCTGCGCCGTGCGATCGAAAGCTATTCAGAGGATCTGCGCGTCGCGATCGTCGCCACGGGCGGTCTGTCGCACCAGGTCCACGGCGAGCGCGCCGGGTTCAACAACCCGGAGTGGGACGGCCGGTTTCTCGATCTTTTCGAGCGCGACCCCGAACAACTCGCCTCCATGACCCTTGCCGAGTATGCCGAGCTGGGAGGCCTCGAAGGCGCGGAGGTCGTCATGTGGCTGACGATGCGCGGCGCGCTGTCGGCCAACGTGGAGTGCAGGCATCGCAGCTACTACCTGCCGTCGATGGCCGGCATTGCCACCGCGATCTACGAGGGTGTCGACGCGCCGAACGCGGCCGTGATCGAACGCCAGCGTCGCCACGTCGCCAACGAGCTTCGCGGCATCGAGCGCCTCGAAGGCACCTACCCGTTTACGCTCGAACGCAGCGTGAAGGCGTTCCGGATCAACGACTATTTGCATCGGATGGTCGAGCCGCGCCACCGCGAGATTTTTCGTGCCGATCCGGAAGGCAGCTTCGAGGCCGCAGGGCTCACTGAAGAGGAGCGCGACCTCGTTCGCCGGCGCGACTGGCGCGGGCTCATGCATTACGGCGCCATCTTCTTCGTGCTGGAGAAGCTGGGCGCTGTCACCGGCGTGTCGAACCTTCACATTTATGCCGCCATGCGCGGCGAGTCACTCGAGGAATTCCAGCGCACGCGCAATGCGCCCGGCGCGCTGTACTCTGTCGCCGGCAAGGACAGCGGGCCGCTCGCGTGGGACAAGACGGCAAGTCCATGATCATCGACGTGCACGGCCACTACACGACGGCGCCCAAGGCGCTGGAAACGTGGCGCAACCGCCAGATCGCCGGCATCAACGCTCCGGCCGAGATGCCCAAGGCGTCCGAGCTGCACATCGGCGACGACGAGTTGCGCGAGTCGATCGAGAGCAACCAGTTGCGGGTGATGCGCGAGCGCGGCCTCGACGTCACGATCTTCAGCCCCCGCGCAAGCTTCATGGCGCATCACGTCGGGGATTTCGAGGTGTCCAGCACCTGGGCGGCCATCTGCAACGAGCTGTGCTATCGCGTGAGCCGGCTCTTTCCCGACCATTTCACGCCGGCCGCAATGCTGCCGCAAAGTCCCGGTGTGGATCCCGCGACATGCATTCCCGAACTCGTCAAATGCGTCGGACAATACGGCAATGTCGCCGTCAACCTGAACCCCGATCCGTCGGGTGGACACTGGACCTCGCCACCGCTGTCCGATCGGCACTGGTACCCGCTCTATGAAAAGTTGGTCGAGTACGACGTCCCGGCGATGATCCACGTCAGCACGAGCTGCAATCCGTGCTTCCACACCACCGGTGCGCACTATCTCAACGCCGATACCACGGCCTTCATGCAGTGCCTCACTTCCGACCTGTTCCGTGATTTTCCGACGCTGCGCTTCGTGATTCCGCACGGAGGCGGCGCCGTCCCGTACCACTGGGGGCGCTTTCGCGGGCTGGCTCAGGAAATTAAGAAGCCGCTGCTCAACGACCATCTGCTCAACAACGTTTTCTTCGACACCTGTGTGTATCACCAGCCGGGCATCGACCTGCTGACGCGCGTGATTCCTGTCGAGAATATCTTGTTCGCGAGCGAGATGATCGGCGCGGTGCGTGGAATCGATCCGGAGACGGGCTACCATTTCGACGACACGAAGCGCTACGTCGAGGCCGCACACGTCGACACCAGGCAGCGACAGATGATCTACGAGGGCAACGCACGGCGCGTCTATCCGCGCCTCGATACTGCCCTCAAGGCGAAAGGACGTTGACCATGTACGAACTCGGAGTCGTCTATCGCAATATCCCGCGGGCGGACAGAAATCTCGCTGCAAGGTTCGGCGCCCTGGGCACCGCGACCGTGCATGAAGCGATGGGACGATCGGGTCTCATGAAACCGTACATGCGCCCCATCTACAGCGGCGCACAGGCCTCGGGCACCGCCGTGACAGTCCTTCTGCATCCCGGCGACAACTGGATGCTCCACGTCGCGGCCGAGCAGATCCGCCCGGGCGATATCGTGGTCGCCGCGGTCACGGCCGACTGCACGGACGGCTATTTCGGCGACCTCCTCGCGACGAGCTTCAAGGCACGCGGCGCGCATGGCCTCGTCATCGATGCCGGCGTGCGCGACGTGCACACGCTGACCGAGATGAGATTCCCGGTGTGGAGCAAGGCGATCTCCGCCAAGGGCACAGTGAAGGCCACGCTGGGCTCGGTCAACATCCCCGTCATATGCGCCGGTGCCTCGGTCGCTCCTGGAGATGTCGTCGTCGCGGATGACGATGGCGTGGTCGTGGTGCCGGCGATCCTCGCGCAGAAAACGCTGGAGGCTGCGGCGGCGCGCGAAGCGAACGAAGGCGAAAAGCGCGCGAAGCTGGCCGCCGGTGTGCTGGGATTGGACATGTACAGCATGCGCGAGCCGCTTGCGAAAGCCGGTTTGCGCTACATCGACTGAGCGCCATCGTGGCCGGGACCCCCGGGCAGGCCGTCGCCCCACCCATCACGGGCATCGCCTCGATGGCAACGCGCCATCTGCTTTCGGAGCTGGCCGCGGCTTACCAGCAGCGCTCGGGACAACGTGTCGTGGTCGAGTCGGTTGGCGGTGTTGACGCCGCACGGCGCGTCGAGAGCGGCGACGCGTTCGATTTCGTCGTGCTCGCCGCGGACGCCATCGACAAGCTCGCCGCCGCGGGCCGCGTCGATCCCGACACCCGGATCGATATCGCACGCTCGGGCGTTGCGATCGCGGTGCGCGCGGGCGCGCACTCTCCTGACGTCGGCACAGAGCAAGCGGTGCGGGATGCGGTGCTTGCCGCTCGCAGCGTCGGTTACTCGACGGGCCCGAGCGGCAAACATCTTGCGCGCCTCTTCGAGCGTTGGGGCATCGCCGAGGTCATCGCACCGCGAATCGTCGAAGCGCCGCCCGGCGTTCCTGTCGCGTCTCTCGTGGAATCCGGAAAGGTCGAGCTGGGATTTCAGCAGTTGAGCGAGCTCATCCATGCGCCCGGCATCCACGTACTCGCCACGCTTCCGCCGGCGATTCAAGTCGTGACTATTTTTGCAGCGGCGGTTTGCACCGCGTCGGCGCGGGAAGCGTCCGTAAAGGCGTGGCTCTCGTTCTGCGCCGCACCCGCGGTCGCAGCGGTGAAGCGCCGACACGGCATGGAGCCGTAAGGCCCCGAACGGACATGTGATTACAGCGACAACCCGCGTTCCCGAATGAGCGATCGCGCCCATCGGCGGACAGCGCGGTTGGCGCGCCGATGGCGCTGCTATCGGCGTTCGTCCTACAGTGTGTGGGCACCGGACCATGGCACCATGCAGCGACGGTCACTGCCAGGCAATCGTGAACACGCGACACGCCACGCAGGAGGACGAGCGCATGAGCATGCTGCGCGGTGCGGGTGCGGGCCGCCTCGTCGTGACCTACTCGCACAATGGCAAAAGGGTCGATGTCCACGAGGCGGCCACCCGAGAGGAGATCGCGCGCCGGCTCGCTGCGCTGATGGACTGTGCTTACGAAGGCGAATACGACGCGCGGCGCCGCTACGCGATGAGCCCCTATTTCGTTCCGGGCGCAACGTTGACCTTACAAACGGCGCTTCGCCTCGCTATCCACAGCGAGACTGATCTCTTCGGCGGCGTGGTTTCGCATCCCTACATGGCGACGAAGACGATCACTCATCCCCTCGTCGACGTTCGTTCAAGGGCGCCGGGCGGATGGTGCGGCGCGTTTGCGCGTCAGGTCGTGGACGTGGTGCTCGACGGGTTCAGCGCGTTTACGAAGGAGGACGCGTCGCGCGCTGGCACGAAACTCCTCGAACGCGGCGCAGTGCGCATCAAGCGCGCAGACGGCGTCGCGGGACTCGGGCAACGCACGGTGGACAGCGCCACAGCGCTTGCCGACGTGCTCGCGGCGATCGATGCGGAGGAAATGGCGCGCTCGGGGATCGTCATCGAGCAGAACCTCGACGACGTCGTTACCTTCAGCGTCGGCCAGGTTCGCGCAGCGGGCCTCGTCGGCACGTACTGCGGCACCCAGCGCCTGACGACCAACCATCGCGGCGCCGACGTGTACGGCGGATCGGATCTCGTCGTCGTGCGCGGCGACTTCGATGCTTTGATCGACCTGCAATGGGACCAGAGTGCGAGACTTGCCATTGCGCAGGCGCGCGTCTACGACACCGCCGCGCGACAATCCTTCGAAGGTTTTTTCGCCTCCCGCCGCAATTACGATGTCCTGCAGGGGTCCGACGCTGCGGGTCGCCGTCGCTCGGGCGTGCTCGAACAGTCGTGGCGGCCGGGCGGCGCGACCGGAGCGGAGCTTGGCGCATTGCAGGCGTTTCAGGAGGACGCCGGACTCAACCTGGTGCGGGCGCGATCGCGCGAAGTCTATGGCGAAGCGCCGGAGCTGCCGGCGGACGCCGTCGTCTACTTTGCCGGCGTCGACCCGCGGATCGGGCCGCTGACCAAATACGCATGGACGGAGCCGCATGGCCACACGCGATGAGCCCGTCTACATCCGCGTCGAGGGCGAGCACATCCTCGGCACGCTGATCTCTCCCGGCGCGCTCGTGCCCGGCGTCTTGTTCGTGCACGGCTGGGGTGGCGACCAGCAGCAATACGTGGCCCGCGCGCGTGAGCTTTGCGCGCTCGGCTGCATGTGCCTCACCTTCGATCTGCGTGGGCACGCGCAGACGCGGGCGCGACACGACACGGTCTCGCGCGAGGAAAACATGCGCGATCTCATTGCCGCATACGATTTCCTCGCGGCGCAGCGCAATGTCGATTCGGACCAAATGGCCGTTGTCGGCAGCAGCTACGGCGGGTACCTGGCCGCGCTGCTGACCGCACGGCGCCCGGTCAACTGGCTCGCGTTGCGGGCACCGGCGCTGTACAAGGACTCGGAGTGGACGTTGCCCAAGCTGCGGCTGCGGGCGGCGCAGGACCTCGACAAGTATCGACTGCAGCCGGTGAGTGCGGAAGAAAGCAAGGCATTGCGCGTGTGCAGGGAGTTCACCGGCGACGCGCTGGTGGTCGAGTCCGAGCACGACCCCATCGTCCCCCACCAGGTCATCGTCAATTACCGCGAGGCGTTCGTCAATGCACGCTCGCTCACGTATCGATTGATCGAAGGCGCCGACCACGGATTATCGACTGAGCCGTGGCATCGCGGGTACACGTCGCTGCTCGTGAGCTGGTTCCGCGAAATCGTGTTCGGCGCCGGCGGCGCGCAGGCATCGCAAGCTGCGGGTACCGCACCGGAACCCGAAGCCGCGGACGTGGCCAGTCAGCCGGAAGCCTAGCTGCCAGCGAAGGTGCGGGTCACGCTATACCGTCACGTCGATCACCATGGTCAGACCGCCGCCACCTTGGGTCTCGGTATTGTTGTTGGTCGTGTGGTGACCGATGTGGCAGTGAATGAGCCATTTTCCCGGTTGCCGCGCCTTCCATAAGACGTCGTAGCGTTGTCCCGGACCCACATTGACGGTGTCCGCGTCGAACCTCGCCTGCGGAGGCAATGGCTGTCCGTCGCGCGCGACGACCGTGAACGGGCCGCCGTGAACGTGCATCGGATGGATGAAGTTGTTGTTGCTGCCGATGAAGCGCAACTTGACTGTTTGGCCCACCTTCAGATGGAGGGTGTCGGTGGACGGATAGGCCTTGCCATTGATGGTGAAGTAGTTGGGCAGCGCACCTTCCATCAGCATCGCCGGATAGGTGAGCCCTTCGCGCTGCAGCCACTCCTGCAGTTGAATGACGTATTCCGCGTCGGCCTTCGGCTCCCCGTCGGGAGTCTTCGGGTCGATGATGAGCGCGCCGTACAGCCCCAGACTCTGCTGACGATCGACATGCGCGTGCGTGTGGTAGAAATACGTACCCGCCTGCTCGGTGGTGAACTCGTAGGTAAAAACATCTCCGGGTTCAATCGGTTTCTGCGTGATTTCCGCCGGACCATCCATCGCGTTGGGAAGGATCAGCCCATGCCAGTGAACGGTCGTAGCCTCCGGGAGGCGATTGGTCACGTTGATTCGAATACGGTCGCCCTCGGTCACGCGAATGCGCGGACCCGGGACCTGGCGGTTGAACGCATACGCCTCGACCGCCACGCGGGGCAGGATCGTCCACCGGATAACGGACGCTTCGAGATCGAATACCTTGACGCCGTTTTCCATTCGCGGCACGAGCGACGTATCACCGCGGGCATCCGCCGGCGCCACGTATGAGACATAGCGCGGAAGAACCGCGCTCATGTCGCGCATCGCCGCGGCCGGCGTGTCCCAGCCCATAATCATCCCGGGCGGCATGATCGAGCTTCCGACGTCGCGCGCGCCGAGACGCAGATTCACCGCAAGGGCCGGCAATATCATTCCCGCGAGCAGGCAAAGGATGGTGACGCCGCTGACCGTCGCCAACTGCGGGCGCGTCGTCTCCGGGACCATGGTATGACGAGGATCGGCGTGTCCATGGCCGGCCGGGTGACGCGCAGTTTCGTGCCCGGCCGCCGCGGACCCGTGCCTGGTGCCGCGCTCGGTCATCAAGCCGTGCTTGAGCTTCCGCATCACCATCCATACATTCGCCGGATATGCGAAGGCAAAGCCGACGACCACCCCGAGCGACATCACGCCCCAGAACAGAAGCTCGGTGGGCTGCATCGCCCGCATGTCGCGGCCCATCATCAATAAACTCATGACGGGCGCCATCCCGGCCATCATCATGTTCATGCTGATGAGCTCGGGGACGAACATGCGACGGACGTTCTCGAGGTACGTTCCACCCATCATCCGCCGCATGAACAGCGACTGGAAAATCAGGAGACCGAATAGAAACCCCGCCGTATACTCGACGATGAGGTCGATCCACATGGGCAGGCCGAGCAGCGCGGTGATGGCCGCCGCCGCAATGATGCCCGTCGCATCCCCGGCGCAGCAGTGAATCGTCGATCCGACCGACTGCTTCCAGAGAGGCCGGATGAATTCCTCGTGCGTTCCTGGTGACGGCTCCTTGTCGGCCATCACGTAGAGCAGCAATCCGAAGGGGCCCATGTACAGCGTGATCAGCACGAATCCCCACTTCATGACGCCCGCTTCGGGATTGCGGGTGAACTGATCGCAGGCAACGTACGCGGTCGATAACAGTGCGAGCGCAAACCATACGATCAGTACGACGTCGATGGGTTGATCGATCACTGGGCCTCCTCACGTCCACGCGGTGCCGCGTGCGTGTTCAGGAAGACCGAATACAGAGACGTCGTGCCGCAAATGAACAGACGATTGCGTTTCGGCCCGCCGAAGCACACATTGGCGACGGTCTCGGGAATCGCGATCTTGCCAAGCAGCGACCCATCGCTCGCGTGGCAGTGGACGCCGTCGCCCGCCGACAGCCACAGGTTGCCGTGCACATCGACGCGAAAGCCGTCGAACAAACCCGCGGGGCACGTGGCGAAGACCTCCCCGCCCGAGATGGAGCGACCGTCGTCGGACACGGTGAAGCGGCGCACGTGATGCGGCCCGTCCATGACGTGCGTAACACCGGTATCGGCGATGTACAACAGTGATTCATCGGGTGAGAACGCGAGGCCGTTGGGCTGCACGAAATCCGAAGCGAACATGGTGATGCGGCCGTCGTGCGCGTCGATCCGGTAGACGTTGCGGCTGCCGATCTCGCTCGGCGCGGCGACCCCTTCGTAATCAGAGTCGATGCCGTAACTCGGGTCGGTGAACCAGATGCTGCCGTCGCTCTTGACCACGACGTCGTTGGGCGAGTTGAAGCGGTTGCCGTCGTAGCGCTCGGCCAGCACGGTGCGCTTGCCATCGAACTCCGTGCGCGATACGCAGCGGCTGCGATGCTCGCACGAGACGAGGCGCCCCTCGCGATCGACGGTATTGCCGTTGCTGTTCATCGAGGGTTGGCGGAACACCGAAACCGAGCCATCGGTCTCATCCCATCGCAACATGCGGTCGTTCGGAATGTCCGACCACACGAGGTAGCGTCCGGCCGCGAACCACGCCGGTCCCTCGGCCCAGCGGCAACCCGTGTAGAGCTTTTCGGCATGCACGTTCGGCAATGCCAGCTTATAAAAGCGTGGGTCGGTGACGCTGAAGCTGGAGGTGAGCTCGAGGGGCATGGTGTAGTAATCCGAATGGCGGAGCCGCTATTCTGAATGCCGGCGACCGCGTCCATAGATCAATAGCATGGCGATGATGACGACACCGTAGGTCACGTGGCGGCCGAATTCCGGCATCTGCATCACGGACAGAATCGACTGCAGCAGCGTGATCAGAATGACGCCCGCCACTGTCCCGAGGTAGCTGCCGCGGCCGCCGAGGATCGACGTGCCCCCGAGCACCACGGCGGCGATCGCAGGCAGCAAGTATGGATCCCCCATCGCCTGGGCCGCCTTGCTTGCATAGCCCGCGAGCAGCACGCCGCCAAACGCCGAAAGACCGCCCGACAGCGCGAACGCGGCCGTCACGACCATGCGTGTCCGCGCGCCGGAGAGATAGGCTGCGCGCTCACGGTTCCCGATGGCGTAGACGGTGCGGCCGAATGTCGTGCGCGTCAGCAGGAACACGGCGGCCACGCCGACGGCGGCCCACGCGAGCACCGCGTTGGGGATGCCCAATACCGCGTCGCCCGTGGCAATGACGCGCATCGCCCGTGACGACGAATCCTGCGGCGAAAATCCTCCTGTGTGCACGATCATCAGTCCTTGGGCGACTGCATTCATCGCGAGGGTGACGACCATCGACGGGATGCGAAGGAACGCGACGCCGACTCCGTTCACCAGCCCGAGCGCGACCCCGCAGCCGATGCCCACCGGAATTGCGAGAAACTCGCCGACCGGTCCCCAGCCGGTGGCCGCAGTCGCCATCATCCCCCCGGCGGCGACGACCCATGGCACCGACAAGTCGATCTGGCCAAGCAGGATGACGATCATTGCGCCGGTCGCGATTACGCCGAGGAAGGATGCGACCTTCAGCTGCTGCAACAAATATTGCGGCGACAGGAAGCTGCTCGAATAAAGACTTCCAACGATCAGCACGAGCACGATGCAGCCGAAGGCCCACGCGATGCTGGGATCGATGCGACGGCGCACGCTGGCTGCGGAGCCGCCAGGCGCGCGGCCGCCCCGGTCTCGCGGAGAGGGTGCTTCAGCCATACAAATCGAGTCGGTTGCGCACGCGCAGCAGCCGCGCGGCGCCGAGGCAGACGGCTGCCGACAGCACGATTCCCTGAAACAGCGGCTGCCACAGCGGTTCGACGTTGAACACGAAAAGCAGGTCGCCTATCGTGCGGAACATGAACGCTCCGAAGATCGCGCCAACAGCGCTTCCCGATCCGCCGAAGAGCGACACGCCGCCTAAGACCACTGCGGCAATCGAATACAGCGTATAGGTGCTGGCGTTGGCCGCTGACGCTTCGCCGGTGTACGTGATGAACGTGACGAAGAGCCCTCCCATCGACGCGAGGAGACCCGATAGCGTGTAGGCGATGAATTTGGCGCGGCGGATCGGCACACCCGACATGTACGCAGCGATCTCGGAGGAGCCGACGGCATAGGCCGCGCGGCCGATCACCGAGCGACGGAAGGGGAGCCATACGATTACAACCACCGCCAGCAGCAGCACCAGGCTTGCCGGCACGCCGCCTGGCAACTGTCCGGTCAGCGCATCGGCCAGCGCCGTGTCGACGTCGCCGCCGGGGACCGGTCTCAGTGCAAGTGCCGCTCCATAGTACACGGCGCCCGTGGCAATGGTCGCGACGATCGGTTGCAGCCGGCCGAAGATCACGATCAGCCCGTTGATCGCGCCGCACAGGCAGCCGACGAGCAGCACGCCGATGACGCCCAAAGCGCTCATCAGCGGCGATCCAACCACGATCCCCGACGCGAGGCAATTGGCGAGCACCATCACCGCGCCCACCGAGAGATCGATACCCGACGTCAGCACGACAAACGTTTGCGCCATCGCGACGATTGCGAGCAACACCCCTTTGTTGGCTGCGGTCGTCGCGACATTGGCGTCGAGGCCCGCGGGATGGTTGGTCGCGTAGATCGTGAACATCACGACAAACCCTGCGAAGGCGAGGAGCGTTCCCCGGTGCTCGCGCAGCCAGTAGGGCCCGTCGCCGCTCACGCCAATCCGGCTCGAAGTATTGTCTTCGGCGCTTCGGCGCCGATGTTCAGGGCGCTGCCGACGAGCGCGCGTTCGGTGATCTCTTCGCCGATCAGTTCGCGCTTGATCGCGCCGTCGTACATCACGAGCACGCGATCGCAGCAGCCGATCAGCTCGTCGTAGTCGGTCGAATAGAAAAGGATCGCCGCGTCCGCGTCCGCCAGCTCGCGCAACAGCTTGTACATCTCCTGTTTGGTTCCGACGTCAATGCCGCGAGTCGGATCATTCAGCAGCAGGATGCGCGGCGCCATCATCAGCCATTTGCCTATGACGAGCTTCTGCTGGTTGCCACCGGAAAGAGATCCGGCCGGCAAGTCGATGCCGTCGGTCCGTATCGCGAGCAGGCGCACCATCCGCTCGACTGCGTCCCGTTCGGCCGCGGCGTCGACGATGCCCCATCGTGACAATGTCGCGAGTGCCGCGAAGGAAAGATTGTCGCGCACCGACATCGGCAGCATGAGGCCTTCCGTCTTGCGGTCCTCCGGGATCAGCGCCATCCCGATTTCCTTGCGCTTCGCCACACTCGGACCGGTGATGGTCACAGGCTTGCCATTGATCAGCACGTCGCCCGTCGTGCCGCGCAGCACGCCAAACAACGCAAGCAGCAGCTCGCGCTGGCCCTGGCCGTCGAGTCCGCCCAGGCCGACCACCTCGCCGGCACGCAGTTGCAGCGAGATGTCGGTCAGCCGGTCGCTCCAGCCAAGGTTTCGCACTTCGAGCAGCGGCGCCGTGTCGCTGGCCGCTCGCGCGGTGCGCGCCGGAAACACCGCGTTGTATTCGCGTCCGATCATCAGCTCGACGACTTCGTTGTCGGTCTTGGTGCCCGCGGCGTAGGCCGCAACGCTGCGGCCGTTGCAGAACACTGTGCACTCGTCTGCCAACTCCGTGATCTCGTGCATCCGGTGGGAAATGTAGACGAGCGCGAGACCTTCGGCCCGCAGCCGCTTTAGCACGGCGTAGATCTTCGTCACGTCGGCGGCCGTCAGTGCCGAGGTCGCTTCGTCGAGGATCAGGATGCGCGGCTTCCGCGCGAGCGCCTTGGCAATCTCGACCATTTGCCTCCGCGACAGTGACAAGTCCTTGACCAGCGCCAGCGGATGGATGTTGTCCGCGCCGGCACGCGACAGCGCCTCCTCCGCCATGCGGCGCTGCGCCCGACGGTCGATCAGCCCAAAGCGCCGTGGCGCGTTGCTGATCGCGATGTTGTCCGCCACCGAAAGATCGGGGATCAGCGACAGCTCCTGGAAGATGCACGCGATGCCGACCGCATTGGCAGCCGCCGGTGAATCAAAAGACACCGGCTCCCCGTCGAGCAGCATGCGGCCTTCGTCCGGCGCGACCACGCCGGCCATGATCTTGATCAGCGTCGATTTTCCGGCGCCGTTCTCGCCAAGAACCGCATGGATGCGGCCGGCTTCGATCACCAACTCGGCACGCTGCAAGGCGCGCACACCGCCAAAGCGCTTGGAAACGCCTTGCATGACGAACAGGCTCATGGAGTGACTTCGCGGTGCGCGCCCTAGTATTCGCCCTTGGGGCGGCCCGGCGCGCATGGATGGATGCGGGGATCGCACATTGCAATCCCCGCAGCCACGTCTACTTGTTCGCCTCGCTCTGCCCCATGATTTCCTGCGCGGTGAAGTTGATGCCGCAGGTTGGGAACGAGTTGCCGACGAAGAAGTTGTCACTCTGCGCGGAGTAGTAGTCGGTCCCTTCCTTCATGTTCGGGTACTCGGCGCGCGCCAGAGGAAGCTTTACCGACTGCGGCACGACCTTCCCTTCGAGCGCCGCGATCGCCGTCTTGATCGCCACCGCCACCTGGGCGGGTCCCGTCCCTGCCGACGAGCACTTGAGGCCCTGCTCCCCGTATTTGGCGCAGAACTTGCGAAACCCGTTCTCCGTCTCGCCGCCGAACGGCACGAACGGATGCTTGGCATCGATCATCGCCTGGACGACGCCGGTGTCGCCGCCTTGCGCCGTGATGGCGTCGAACTTCTTGTGCACGGCGATGGCGTCGGCCGTCACCTTCTGCGCCGTCGGATCGTCCCACTTGCCGATCACTTCGACCGTGTCCCACTTCTTGCCCGAGGCCTTCAGCACTTCCTGGATACCGTCGTGGCGGTCGCGATCGACGGAGGTGCCCGAGACGCCCCGCACTTCGAGCACCTTGCCGCCGTTCGGCACGTTCTTCACCAGCCATTCGGCCCAGTACTTGCCGAGTCCTTTCTGGTCGACGTTGACGTTGATCGCCTCTTCGGTATCGAGGATGTTGTCGAAGGCGACCAGCACGACGCCGGCATCGTTGGCGCGCTTGATTACGGGCCTGAACGCTGCCGGATTCTGAGCGTTCACCACGATCGCGTCGTAGCCCGAATCGATGAAGTTGTTGATCGCCGCGATCTGCGCCGCAACGTCTTCTCCGGTGGAGACGACTTTGAACTCCTTGAGCTTGGCAGCGACCTCGGGCTGGGCGGCATAAGCCTTCGCCGTCTTGATCATCTGGATGCGCCAGGTGTTGGCGATGTAGCCGTTGGCGAGCGCAATCCGGTAGGGCCCCTTCTTTGCCGGGTACTGGAACAGCTTGGTGTTGCTGGCCCAAGGCGCAAAGCACTGCGTATCGGAATTAGGCAGCGTTACGACCTTCGGTGGCGCGGCGGTGGCGAGTCCGGCCGCAAGCAGTGAAGCCACGACGGCAGTGCATTTACGGTATAGCATCAAAGCCTCCTTTGATCATGAATTGCGACCAACCGCGCAATCGACAGCGACGTACATGGCCTCCTGCTCTCGACTGCTTGCCTGACTCCGGAGCGCCCTCGAACGAGGACGCCTCGGGTCACGTCATTACGCCCATTATGGGCACCGAAGGCTGCGAAATTCAACCGCAACCCCCGCATGGAATGGTGATACGCCGGTGCGTCTGCATAAGCATCAGATTCCGGTGAGCGCACCTGATGGTCCGGGCACGCGCACGCGGATGCGATAAAGGTTGTCCGTCGCGGTGATGAAGAGGCTCTTCCGATCCTCCTCTCCCCACGTGAAGTTCGCGACTGGCCTTGGCACCCGGATGACGCCAAGCGCAGCGGCGGATTGGTCGAGCACATGGATTCCGCCGGGCCCGCAGCAGTAGAGATTGCCGCCGCTGTCGATCTTCATGCCGTCCGGCGCGCCGGCGCCTTCGCCTGACAGTTCGGCCCAGACGCGTCCCTTGCGCAACGTTCCGTCGGCCGCTACGTCGAAGACGCGGATATGCATGCGCTCGGTGTCGTTGACGAACAGCCGCCGCTCGTCGAGGGAGAAGCATAATCCGTTCGGTTGCGCAAAGTCGTCGACGAGGAGCGTGATCCGCGTGCCGTCGGGCTCGACGCGGTACACGCCGCGGAAGGCGAGCACCGGCGCGCGAGCGACGCCGTAGTATTCCATTCGGCCGTACGTCGGGTCGGTGAAATAGATGCCTCCGTCGCGCTTCACGACGATGTCGTTGGGACTGTTGAGCGCCCCACCCTCGAATTCGCTTGCGATCACCGTGACGCCGCCGTCCAATTCGATGCGGGTCACCCGACTGGTCGCGTGTTCGCAACACAGCAGGCGTCCATCGCGGTCCAATGCCAGGCCGTTCGCCATGTCGCTTGGCGCACGGACCACACGAACGCCCGCTGCGCGGCTCCACTGGAAGATCGCGTTGCCCGGAATGTCGCTGAACAGCAGGCGCTGCTGGCGCGGGTCCCATTGCGGACCCTCGGTGAACAGAAAGCCGCCCGCAAGACGCTCGTACTCGACGCCTGCGCCGACGACATCGACGAAGCGCTGATCGCGGATCTCGACGCTCATTGGACTACCCTCCGCGCTATGCGCTTCGGGACGATTCGCGCTCGGGAGCGGCCCTTCGCGCTCATAACCTGCCGTTTCTCTTGAGCTCGCCGACCGTCGTGCCGCCGATGTACCAATCCTCGGCCGTCACATCTTCGAACACGACCCAGACCGCATCCTTCGGCAATTGGGCGACCTCGCTCACCGCGGCCGTCACGCGGCGCGAAATCTCGTCCTTGCGTTCCTGCGAATGACCCTCGAGGATCCTGATGGTCACGAATGGCATGTTGCTCTCCTGGAAGAATGCGCGCGGCTAGCCATCGATGAGGCCAAGCTGAGGAGAGATGAGCGCCGCCTTCCCCTCGAGGAGACCGCGCCAGCGTGCGACGTGGCCGCGGCGGAAGCGCAGTTTCGGCATCGCGAGGCTGATCGCGGCAACAATCGAACCGCTGTGCGGATCATGCACCGGCACGCTGACGCAGCAGAGGTTCTCGGCGTACTCCTCCAGGTCGAGCGCGTAGCCTTGCTTGCGAACGCTCGCCAACTCACGCTTGAGTCGGGTCCGACTGGTGATCGTCTGCGGTGTGTAAGGCGTAAGGCTCACCGACGCGAGATAGCGGTCGAGCGCCACCGGCGCGAGGCCGGACAACAGCACTTTGCCCGTGGCGGTGCAGTACGCGGGCTCGCGCTGTGAAGAGCGGATGGAGGCGCTGACGACCTGCTGTCCATCGGCCTTTCCGAGCTGCACGATTTCGCCGTGGCTCAGGATGACGAGATAAGCGGTCTCGCCGATGACGTCGCGCAACGCCTCGAGGTGCGGCCGGGCGAGCGACGCTAAGTCCTTGCCCTTGAGATAGCCGCTCGCGAGCTGGTAGAACCGCGGACCGAGCACATACGTCAGATGTCCAGCGTCTTGCTCGACATAACCTCGAGCCACCAGAGTCTGCAGCTGCCGGAATGCGGTGCTCACATTGAAGCCTGTCGCGCGCGCGATGTCGGACACGCTTGCCGCACGCTGAGTTGCGCCGAGGTGCTCGAGGATATCGAGCACCTTGGATACGCTTTTGATGGCCTCGGGCTCGGCCCGCGTCTTCGGTCGTCCGCCTGGCATCCGCGTCGGTCAATCCATGAGGGGTCGGGTCGAAAAGTCGACGGGTTCATCACCGCAAACGAAGGCTTCAGCGGTGGGCCAGTGAGCGCGTGGCGCGTGTTTTGCGCGATACGCAAAACATTATCATTATTTAGCGCGATCCTAGTCCGCGTCCGTGAATGCTGTCAAGGCGTTGCTTACGTGAGCCGGCGCTGAGGCTCTGCAAACTCGTCCAAAACCCGCGGCCGCACGAGTTCGATCGTCCATGCGCGATCAAACTGAAAGAGCGGTGTTAACAATGCCAATGCAAGTCGCGTGCTGGAAGACGATAATATCCTCCCTCAGCAGCTTGCCGACAGAGTCTCTCCCTCCCCATGCCCCTCACAATAAGGCACGCACGCATCGTCGTCGTGATCGACTTGTGCTCGTCGTCGCAGATCATGGAGGACTTGCTGCTGAGCGAGAAATTCGACCGCTACGAAGCCTTCCTCACCTGCGTCAAGCGATGGCTGATGAATTGGACCGAGGCCCATTCGTCCGCGAAGGGTCGCTTCGAGCTGTACAAATTCACCGGTGATGGTTGGATCCTGCTGTTCCCCGACATGATCCGTGGCGAACTTCTTGTCCAGTTCATGTACAGCCTCTGCGAAATGATCGACGCAGAATTGGCTCGACACATCCTTCCGAACTTGAGCACCATGCCGGCCGTTCTCGGGGCGACGCTGGGCGTCGAAGCCGGAAATCTGATCCGGATGACAATGAACGAGCGCGAGGAATACGTTGGGAGGGCGCTCAACATCGCATGCAGGTTGCAGAATGCCGTCAACGACAAAGAATCTCGTCACGGCTGCTACAGGGCGCTTATATCGGCACGGCTCTACAATGAACGGCTCGCGAAGACGAGCGCGAGGTACAAGGTTGAATCGGCAACGTGCTCGTTGCGAAATATCCTGGGTGGAAGTGGCTTCGCCTGCCGCGAGATTGATTTCACGGTAGACGCCGCCGGGCAGTTATTGCCGTGGCCAGCGCATGAGACGACTGGATGGACTTGCGCGCGCTCGAACTGGAATGAAAAAGGGCTGGCATAGTCAGCGCCACTGAGTCGGACTACTTCCAAGGCCTCGGCGGTTCGGCGAGATCCCATGTTCCATAGACCGCGGGCTCGTTGATCTCGATCACTTCGAGGTCATCGGAGCGTGAGATCACGTTGTGCGGGACGCCAGCCGG
>Ga0070708_100000888_pt1 | contig 22619 bp, 16 predicted proteins | sample KBSK5503metaG_FD_65469 | JGI IMG/M metagenome (GOLD analysis project Ga0070708, IMG submission 65469) | Corn, switchgrass and miscanthus rhizosphere microbial communities from Kellogg Biological Station, Michigan, USA - KBS K5-50-3 metaG | ecosystem: Host-associated > Plants > Roots >... | reverse complement strand
ATCGCCGCCCGGCAGCGTGCGCGGCCAGTCATCGAGATGCGTCTGAAACGTGCGCGGCCCGTGCACCGTCTCGACCGACCAGTGCCGGATCTCCACCTCTTCATCCACAGCGACGACCCGTGTCACCACAAGCACGAACCCCGCCGCCGCAAGCGCGTCCTCGAGCGCCCGCCGCGACGCCGGCGCCAGCTGCGCCGGGTCGTCGATCAGCGCCACCTCGCGCTCCTTGTCATCGCGAAGCGAGAGATGCCGGTGCGGCTCCGACCACGGAAAGCACTGCCGCAGCCGCACCGAGATCGGTTGCTCATTGCAGATGACGAGGAGCCGGCCGTTACAGATCTCAAGTTCGATATCGAGTGTCATTGGATTGGTTGCTGGTTGCAAGAATTGGGGTCAGACTCCAATTGGAATTGGAGTCTGACCCCAATTCTTTATTGAAGTTGCAGTTGCATCTCGTACAGCCGCCGATACACGCCGTCGTCGTTCGCCAACAATTCGTTGTGCGTTCCAGCCTCCTCCAGACGACCCTGCCGAATCACGAACAACCGCGACGCTCGGCGCAGCGTCGACAGGCGGTGCGCGATCGCGAACACCGTTCGGCCGGCGATCAGCCGGTCGAGCGCCTCTTGAATCGCCCGCTCCGTCTCCGTATCGACACTCGACGTTGCCTCGTCGAGGATGAGAATTCTTGGATCGTGCAAAATTGCCCGGGCTATAGAAATGCGCTGACGCTCGCCGCCCGACAGCGTATGTCCGCGCTCGCCCACCACCGTGTCGTACCCCTGCCCCAGCTTGCAGATGAAGTCGTGCGCGTTCGCGGCCTTCGCCGCGGCGATGACGTCGCCGAACGACGCGTCGGGCATCGCGTAGCGGATGTTGTCCATCACCGTGCCGTGAAACAGATACGGATCCTGAAGCACCATGCCGAGCTGCTCGCGGTAGTGCCCGAGCTCGAGCTCGCGGACGTCGATGCCGTCGATATGAATCGAGCCGCCCGTCACGTCATAGAAGCGCGCGATCAGATTCACAACCGTCGACTTTCCGCCGCCTGATGGGCCAACGAGTCCAATGAGCTCGCCCGGTTCGACGTCGAACGTGATCCCGCGAAGGATCTGCCGCACGCCATCGTATGCGAACGTCACGTTATCGAACGACACTCGACCCTTGACCGGCGTGAGACGCGTCGGCTCCGGCGCGTCGCGCACCTCAGGCTCGCTGTCGAGCACCTCGAACACGCGGTGCGCCGACGACGTCGCCCGATTCACCGTGCGCGCCATCTGGCCGATCACTTCGATCGGCGCGACGAACATCGTCGTGTAGAGCAGGAACGACACGAACACGCCGGCCGACAGCTGATGTCCGTGGCCCAACAGGCGCGGCAAGGCGAACGCCCACACCAGCACAGTCGTCGCGTGAACCGCGAGCATGAGTAGCGGCCAGAAGGTCGTCCACGATTGGTGGATGCGATTGAACTCGAGCGTGACGTCATCGTTGCGTCCGACGAATCGGCTGATCTCGCGCGTTTCCTGATTGAACGCCTTCACGACGCGGATGCCGGGAATGGTGTCCGAGAGTAGGTCCGTGACGCGCGACCACTTACGCCACCCGCGGATGAACATCCCCTCGAGCGACACGCCGTTGCGGTAAATCATCCAGCAGAAAAGCGGCACCGGAACGGTCATCACCAAGCCCAAGCGCCAGTCGAGCGTCAGCAGCACGACCCCGAGCCCGATCAGCATCACCATCGACAGCGACACGTCGACGACGCCGAACGCGATGAACTCCCACAGCCGATCGGTGTCGGCGGTGACGCGTGTGATCAAGCTCCCCGTCTTCTTCCGCGAGAAGAACGACAGACTCAAACGCTGGATGTGCTCGTACAGCTCCGCACGCAGGTCGCGCGCGACCCACTCGCCGAGTACGGCCATGTAGCGCAGGCGCGCGTGCGCGGCGGCTTGTCGCACGAGATAGAGCGCCGCCATCGCACTCACCGCGATCCACGCCATGCCCGCGGCGGTCTCGCGCGCCAAGCGTCCGTCCTGCGCGGGACGCACGACCTTGTCGATGAGGTATCCCGCGATGTACGGCGGAATGAGACTCACGAACGTAATCACCGCCGCGGCCGAGAGTCCGAGCGCGAGCTGCCTTCTATATGGTGCGAGGTAGCCGAGCAGGCGGAGAATGACGCGCGACTCGCGTCCCCCTCCCGAGACGAGCGCCTGCGCATCGCGCACCGGACGCGCGACGGCGTCGGCGTACAGATGGTCGGCGTCGTCGGACGACACTTTCGTCAAGCGTCCCGCAATCGCTTCGTCGAGCACGAAGCGAATGTTCTCGAACGCGCCGCGCTGCCGCTGCGTGTAGCGCACAACGGCGAGCGGCGGATCGTCGGGGCGACCGAGTAGGACGAGCGTGTTCGCGCTCAGGCCGGGCGATTCACGAACGGCTTGTATGCGCGAGCGCTCGATCGAGCACACCTTCTCGCCGGGACGCGCGAGCGCGACGTGCGTGGGGCCAAGCGCGAGCCACGACTCGGTGAGCGTGAGCGCGGGACCCAGGTCGGCGAGCGCGTAGAGCTGCACAGGTTGGCCACCCCACTCGCGTTCGATGTGCGCGCGAAGGTCAGGCGGCAGTTGCGCCGGCTGACCCAAATATCGTGTGATGATTTCTCTATTCATGGTCGTGATCGGAAGTAAAAAGGCCTTTCGGATTGGCTGCACCCGAAAGGCCGGATCACGACAGCGAATCGCGGGCTTCTAGGGTGCTCGGCCTCGGGGCGTATCAACGCCGGAAATCGTGGCTCCAAGGCGCAATGCGCCTGGGCGCACGAACGCCTTCGGCGCGAGCCGGAGCATCGAGGTGGAGTAGTAGGAAGCCTGCATCAAGGTTGTCCCTTGGTTCGGGTGTGTTTAGGCAACATATGTAGAATCGCGCGATCGAGCAAGCATCGGCGCTGACAATGGGATACCCGAACAGTACATTGCCGTCCGTATCCCGTGATTCCTCGACCACGAGGCGTGCGTGGACGCAATCGCTCGACTCAACGCGACGCTCAGTGACCGATATCTTCTCGAGGAAGAGGTCGGTCGCGGAGGGATGGCGTACGTCTTTCGCGCGCAGGACCTCAAGCACGACCGCAAAGTCGCGTTCAAGGTCCTGAAGCCGGCGCTCGGCGCGGTGCTCGGCGCCGAGCGGTTCTTGGCGGAGATTCGGATGACGGCGACGCTCCAGCATCCGAACATTCTGCCGCTCTTCGATTCGGGCAGCGTCGGCGAATTCCTCTTCTACGTCATGCCGTACGTCGAAGGCGAGACGCTGCGAGCGCGCATGACCCGAGAGGGACAGCTGGCGATCGCCGACGCCATTCAGATCGTGCGCGGCGCCGCGAGCGCTCTGGGATACGCGCACCGACACGACGTGATTCACCGAGACATCAAGCCCGAAAACATTCTGTTGCTGGACGGTCAGGCGCTCGTCGCCGACTTCGGCATTGCGCTCGCTGTGAGGAACGCCGCGGGATCGCGCATCACGCAGAGTGGCATCAGTCTCGGGACGCCGCAGTACATGAGCCCCGAGCAGGCGGCGGCCGAACGACACATTGATGGACGGAGTGATCAGTATTCGCTCGCCTCCGTGCTCTTCGAGATGCTGGCCGGCGAGCCGCCCTTCACCGGACCGAACGCCCCCGCGGTCGTAGCGCGATTGATGAGCGAGGCCGCTCCGCGCGTCGAGAAGCGGCGTCCGTCCGTGCCTAAGCCTGTTTCCGACGCGATCGACCGCGCGCTGCAGCGAGTTCCGGGCGACCGATTCCCGACGGTAACGGCCTTCGCCGATGCGCTGGTCGAGACATCGGGAGTTCCTGGAACCGTGGCGACGGACACGCGCGTTCGTCGCGATTGGAGCCGACTCATCACGCGGGTCGGGTTGCCGGTTGCCGCCGGGATCGTGGTCGTCGCCGTGTTGGCATGGATGCGGTACCGGCCGGCGGACTCCAACGCCCATCCGGCGCGTCTCAGCATCGCGCTTCCCGATTCCCTTCCGATGGAGTTCATCGGGCCCGCAACGTTCGGCGCGGGACAGCCGGCGCTCACGCTTTCGCCCGACGGCTCGTCGCTCGTGTACGTTGCGCGACGCGGAGGCGGCACACAGCTCGCGCTGCGCCGGCTCGACGATTACAACGTCGAGCTGCTGTCCGGAACGGAGAACGCGTTCGATCCCGTTTTTTCGCCGACGGGCGATCGCGTGGCCTTCATCGCCGACGGCGAGCTTCGTCTGTACGACATGCGGCGCGGGCTGATGCGGTCGCTAGCGAAAGTGTTCGACCCACTCGGCATCGCCTGGGAGAACGACGACGCCGTACTCGTCGCGCAGGATGGGGGGCACAACCTGGCCCGTGTCTCGATTCAGGCGCCAAGGCTGAACGTCCTCCTCAACAACGTGCGAACGGGACTCAAACTACCGGAACTCTTGCCGGGTGGAGCTCACGGACTGGCGACGTTCGCCGACTTCCTCACGACGTTCGATTTGAAGAGGGGATCCGTTCGCGCGCTCTCGCCGACTGGACCCATTCGACTCGATCCGGCTGCGAGCAGCAGCGCCATCCTCGGCGCGAGCGCGAGGTATTCGTCGGGAATGTTGATCTACGGCGCACCCGACGGGTCGTTAATGGCCGCGCCGTTCGACCCGGGCACGCTTCGCATGAGCGGTCCATCGCGGATCCTCGTTCCAGCCGTTCGCATCGAGGCGTTAAACGACGCGGCGCAGTTCGCCGTTTCACCAAAAGGACAATTAGCATTTGTGCTCGGCGCCAATGTCAATGTTGGCCCGCTGGCGCGCATCGACCGCGGCGGTCGCATCGACACGCTTCCGTTCGGCCGGGCGCGCGTCAACACGTTTCCCGTGTCGCCGAACGGAAAGCGCATCGTGGTCGTGCGCGTCGTGCCGGGCCGCCCGCGCGAGGTGTGGATTTACGATTTGGAGCGGGGCGCGGCTCAGCAGGTGCCGTTGAGCGAGCCGGTCGGAAGCAACGCGGAATGGGTGAGCGACAGCACGGTTGCCGTCCTCCTGGCGGCGCGCAAAATCGCCTTGATCTCGCCGGACAACGGGGTCACGGTGCGCATGGTCGACGCGCCGCTCGTCTCGATGAGCGGTGTGTCGACGGATGGCGGCGCGGTCGTCGGCAGCGCCGACTCGGCCGCGGGAGGGCACGCGGTCGGCGTCTCGGTTTCGACGGGGACGGTCTTTCGGCTTGGCGGGTCGGCGGCGCGCGAGGCCGTGGCGACTTTGAGTCCCGACGGAAAGTGGACGGCATACGCGGCACTCGAGACCGGCCAGCAAGAGATCTACGTCGAGCCCGTGCCCCCGACAGGGGCGCGCTTCCACATTTCGGTTGGCGGCGGCAGCGAGCCGCTCTGGCTCCGTTCCGGTGAGCTGCTGTATCGGCACAACCGCGAGATCTGGTCCGTTCCGTTCCGCGCGGCAGCCAAGCCGCCGCTTGGGATGCCGGTTCGCCTCGTCGAGATTCCGTTCGTGGGCACGAACGGCCGGTCGTATTCGGCATCTCCAGACGGCAAGTTCATCTACTTCGTGATGACGCCGCGCGAGACGACGGCGCGCGAGATTCGGTTCATGAGTGATCTGAAATATGAGTTCCGCGCGGCCGCCGCTCCGCGTTAGAACGGCCTTGATCTGACGCGGGCGAGGACGGTGGGGTGGTGAGGTTGGCGCTAATCGGCTAAGTGGAACTTTGTTGCACATGGAACGGCGAGTTCGGCGCTCGAGATAAGACCCAGACTCGAGATGCGACTGTACGCGGGTGTAAGTGTGACACTTTGTTCCACTTAGCGCGGAGCGGGTTCGCGAAGCACCCCAACCACTGCGAGGCGCGGCATCGCTCTGGTACGGGCAGCACTGATTCAATGGTATACGAGGCCGCCCCCGGCGCGATCTTGCTCGCGTGCTTCGACCTCCGAAAAGCCCCCGCCTCCGCGCTCGGTTCAGCGTTCGTGTGCGTCGACACGGCGGATCGCTCAGTATGACCATTCCCAGGCACATCGTGCGTGCCTGGAAGCTGGAGCACGGCACAAGGCTCGCGGTGCAATCCACTGATCAAGGAATCCTGCTCTTTCCGCGATTCTTTGCCTCGCTCATACGCGGACGTCGAGACTAAAACGTCGTAATCGAGGCGGCTACTTGATGGAAAGGCTGTTGAGGAGATCCTTATAGCGCGGGTCGGCGCGGAACCGCGCGAGCAACGGCTCATTGGTCAGCGTCACAAGGGCCGGGAGCGGCCAATCGTGCACGCGATCGACCCAGCGATATGCGTTGGCTATGTCGCCAAGCTCGGCGTAGAGGAATGCGCGGTCGGTCGCGTACTGCGGATCGGTCGAATCTGCGCCGGCGAACGCCGCCTCGGCGGCTGCCGTATCGCCTTTGAGCACGTACGCCATCGCCAAGTCGAGCCGGGCGCGCGGACTGTTGGGCACGACGACCAGCGCGCGGTTGACGAGACGTATGGCCTGATCAAATCGCCCGGCCGCCGCGGCGACCCGAGCAAAGTTCGCGAGCACCCACGGGTTCTGCCGCACCCACGCAGAATCCGGCTCGTCGACCACCGTGCGCTGGTATTGGCGGAGCGCGCCGGCGAGATCTCCGTCATAGTACAGCATCATGCCGTACATGTTGTTGATCTGCACCGACAATGGATCGAGGCTGCTCGCTTGCGCCGTCTGCACGGCCGCTTCATGTGCGCGGCCGACGTAGGCGAGGAGCAGGCCGTACCACTGATGCAGTGTCGCGTTGTTCGGCGCTAGGTCGATTCCGCGGCGGTACGCTTTCTCCGCGTCGACCCATCGATGCTCCGACGCCAGCACCTGACCGAGCGCCGCGTATGCCTCTCCAGCGGTCGGATCCAGCTCGAGCGCGCGAAGTGCCGCCGCTCTCGCCTTTGGAAACATTGCATCCGCTGGCGCAAAGCTGAAGTAGCCGAGCATGGCGTACGATTCGGCCAATCCAGTGTACGCCGCTGCGTACATCGGATCGCGATCGGTGGCGAGTCGGTACAGGACGACCGACTCGTTTAGCCCCTCTTTCGTACGCTTGCTCCAGGCAGCGCGGGCTCGCAGATACAACGCTCGTGCTCGAGGGTCCGCTGTCCGCTCCGCCGCGTTGGCGGACGCGCCTGTACCGGTTCGCCCGAAGGAACTGCTGCGGATGACCGGAAGGAAGGCTGCCATCAGCGTGAGACCGGCGGCGATCCCGATGGTTCGCAGGCGCGCGGTGCGGCGCCGCCGAGGATCGGAATCGCGCCCGTGAGAAACGGGGCGCGGTGGTGTCCAGCCGACCGTGTTTCGCGAGTCCGTCGACACTGAGAGCGGCGCCGAGGGCGTCGTGAGTGGCGGCGCGAGCGGCGCTGCCGCAATTGATTGCGCCAAAGCCTCGACCGACGGATCGGGCTCGATCTCGAGCGTCTCTCGCGCTAAACGTTGGTAGAGCCGCGCATGCTGGACGGCAGCGTGCCGGTCGCCGGCGGCCACCAGTGCGCGCATCAACTCGAGTGTGACCGGTGCGCTCAACGGTTCGGACGACGCGCGCTGACGCCACCAACGGACCGCTTCGGCGGAATCGCCGTCGATCATCGCCGAGCGCGCGAGCGAGTCGAGCGCTCGGCGGTAGTCATGTTCGCGGCGCATCCGTTCGGCGTCGACGAACTGTTCGAACTCGACGCCGGCCACGAGATGAACACCGTCGAGCAGTGGTCCTGTGTAGAGCTCGACCGCCCGTCGCCAATCGCCGGCGCGAATGGCCGAGTCGAACAGCGACAGGTCGGAGCTCACCACGCGCGGGTTGAGGCGTAGCGCGTTGGTCGTCGAGAGGATCGAGTCCGGCCCCAGTTCCCGGCGTGTGGTATAGAGGAGCTGCTCCAACGCATGCCTCGAGTTGGCCGATGTGCTCTCTGGCCAGAGATGAGCCTGAACGCGGTCACGCGAGATGCCACGTTCATCAGCCAGCGCGAGAAGCGCGAGCAGACTGAGGCGGCGCCGCTGCTGGGGGCCAGGTCCGATCGGAGCGTGCTCGCTCTCCAGCGAGAGGCCGCCGAAAAGCTTCAGGGCAAACATGCCGCTGCTCGAGACTGTTGTGAGCGCCGTGTGAGGCCTTTGTGAAGGGTACGGGTTAGGGTACGGGCCGTGTCGTGGCTGGTCAAGGGCAGGGCTGACCCATGCCTATCTCGCCGCGCCGTGCGCCGCTCTGGCGCGATTGTCTCAAACCCGTTTGGAGGTTCTCATGCTGTTCAAAGCTGCTCCTGCTGTCCTTCTGCTGTTGAGCGTCGCGTGCGCCGCTGATCGTCCCATGGTCCCGGAGCGTCACGTCCACGGTGCCGCCACGCTGACCTCCGGGCTCGGCGGCCTCGGCCCCGAGGTGCTCGCCGACCTCGCCCAGGTCCGACAGCTCGTTGCGACCTACCACGACTTGAGCGCCGCGGTGGCCGCTGGATACACGGTGTGGTCGCCAAATCCGTTCGCCCCGAACGCGACGTGCCCCTCGAGCGCTGAGGGCAACATGGGATATCACCTCGTGAACGTCCCGCTGCGCGGAGGCGCGGCCAATCCCGCGGCCGGCGACGCCGTGATCGACCCGCTCCATCCGGAAATGCTTCTATATGAGAAGCGCGCCGACGGCGACGTTCATCTGGTTGGCGTCGAGTACATCGTATTCAAAGCCGCATGGGAGCGGGTGCATGGCGCCGGCGCGGCGCCGCCGACCGTGTTTGGCCAGCCGCTTCTTTTCAGCAGTCACACATTCCCCGGGAACCCCGATCCGATTCCGCATTATGAGCTGCACGTGTGGATCTTCACGTCGAACCCGCTTGGGATGTTCCATCCCTGGAACCCGACTGTGACCTGCTGACGACGACTGAGCATGGCGCGCGCCCGCGGCACGAGATGTCCGCGGGCGCTGGAATCGTGAGGCTGATCAAGACTAATCATCGCTCAGGGCAGTACATACGGGTTCCGTCCCACAACGTCGTGGTCGAGCGCCCAGCGCGCGACAGTGTGCGCCAGCGAAAGACCCACGCTCTTGTCAAACAGGTAGTGGATGCCGGCGTAGATTCTCGACTGCGCGGCTTGCTCGGCCAGGCCGTTTACGTAGTTGGCCCTGCTTGGGAAGAGCGCGGCGAGAATCGCCATCGAGCTACCCGTCACACACGCGTGGTTCGACGGGTAGCTCGGATGATTCGGCACTGGAATGTCAGGCTTGATCAACGGATCAGCCTGTGATGGCCGGAGCAGCCAATAGGTGTATTTGGCATCATGGCAGGCGATGATCGCATCCATTGCGGTCATGTTCATGAGGGCGAGTGCGTGCGCTGCTGCCCTTTCAGTCAGCCGGAATTCAGTGATCAGCCCAGCCGCAACCTCATCGGCGTAGCTCTGCACCACGGCGTGTCCTTTCGGTGCCGCCCAAAATTTTGCGAGGCTGTCCTGGAACAGGGTCCGTGTGTCCGAGAACTGTCGAACGACCGCGAGCGCCGTCTGAAACTCTACTGAGCCAGGTGCGGGCGGCGGTCCGGGACGAAACTGGTGTCCTGAGGTAAGAAAGAACGGGCGCATCTCGCCGAGGCGCGGGAACACCGGCGGGGCTGGAGGGATGGCCAGGCTGTGCCAACACGCGTCGCAGACTGGCACGGTGACTTGAGCGGACGTGAACCCATCCGTCGCTGCACTCGCGACGACCGCTGTTGCGATCTGTCTCCCGATTTGCACACCTGCCTCGAAGTCGGTGTGCGCTGCACCCGGCCACTCTGGACTGGATGCCGCGTCAGCCACGAGCGCGTCGAGTGACGCAGCCTCGACGGGAAAGACCCACGCCAATACCGCGGCCGATGCGCCAGCGACAGCTCCAAGCTCAGACGGATGTGTGGAGCGGGTGGCTCCGTCTTCGGCGGCGATGACTGCCTGATACTGGGCGAGCGACAGGTACGCCAGATCACGAAGCCCGGCCTGCTGACTCGGCCGATATTTGTCGAGCAGGGTGATGGCAACAGCGTTCCAGGAAACGGATGCCCCTTGCTCCCAGAACTTCACGACGCCGTTGCCCACTTCGCGCTGAGCCGGGCCAACGGATCGCGTGGCCACGCTGGTGTCGCTGCATGCCGTGAGAGGTGCGGACAATGTCGCGACGACGAATAGAACGCGCACGAGCATACTGGGTGAGCGCACGGAGGCCTCCGCGTTGAGCGTTACGTGAATTTTTTATAGAGGAGTTGGTTGAGCGCGAGCACGGCCAGGCGCCACCCATGCACTCGCAGCGCATTGCCATTTTCCGCAGTGAGGCGGATGCCGCCAGGAGTCTGCAGACGAAATCGCACGGACCTACCCGCGGTCGTGACGCACCCGAAGCGCCTCGGGTTAGGGCTTGATCGTACCCTCGGATGCGAGCGGCGGCAAGGGCAATTTTGCGACGCGCGCGCCGAGGCCGTTCGCGAGAGACCCACTCGCGGTCTACGCCGACTCGACGGGCCGGCCGCACCGGCGTAACATCAGAGCATGCCCTTTCCCAGCGGACATCATGACTAGCTCATCGCGGCGGTTGATCGTCGGCCTGCGCATCGGCCTCGTTGTCATCGCGGCTCTTTTCATCGGCAGCACGCACCAGCTCTTCGGCAGCCCGACGCCGAACGGATGGCTACCAAGCGATTCCACCGCGCCCGTCGGCGTACAACTCTACAGCTTCCGCGACGCCTTCAAGACCGACGTCCCGGGAACGCTCGCACACATCCGTGCCATCGGCTTTAAAGAAGTGGAATTAGCCGGAACCTACGGCATGAGCGCGCAGCAATTCCGCCGCGCGCTCGACAGCGCCGGGTTGCGCGCGACATCGATGCACGTGGGCTACGAGATGTTCCGCGACAGCCTGTCCAAGGTCCTCGCCGACGCGAAGACGCTCGGCGTGCAATACGTGGGCACAGCGTGGATTCCCCATCCGGATGGGCCGATCAGCGTCGCGCTCGCGCGGCAGGCCGCGGCCGACTTCACACGTTGGGGACGGGCAGCACGCGAGCACGGATTCCAGTTCTTCTATCACGCCCACGGCTACGAGTTCAAGCGCGGTGAGGGCGGCGTGCTGCCGATGGAGGTGATCATGAAGGAGACGGATCCCAAGGCCGTGGCGCTCGAGATGGACGTGTTCTGGATGACTCTTCCCGGAAACAACCCCGTCGCGCTGCTCCGACAATATCCGGGACGTTGGAAGCTGATGCACTTGAAGGACATGAAGAAAGGCGTCGCGACCAACGTCTTCACGGGATCGGCCGATCCGAATGCGACCGAGGTGCCCGTGGGCACGGGGCAGATCGATTACAAGGCGGTGATCAAGACGGCCAAAGCGGTCGGTGTCAAGAAGTTCTACCTCGAGGATGAAACGGCCACGCCCTTCGAGACGGTCCCGCAGAGCATCCGCTGGCTGCGGAGCATCAAGTTCTGACGGTTGCGCCGTCGGTGCTTGACGGTCGGGTATTACCGCGGTATGATCACGGTATGAAAGCAGCCATTTCCCTTCCCGATGATCTCTTCGCCGCGGCTGACACGCTGGCCGGCCGACTGGGCGTATCGCGCAGCCGCCTCGTCGCGCTGGCGCTCGCTGAATTCATCGCCAAGCACCGGTCGTCCAAAGTCACCGAGCGGCTGGATGCGGTCTACGCCACCGAAGAGAGCACCGTCGAGAAGCCGCTGCGCCGGGCTCAGCGCAAGGCACTTGGCCGAACCGAGTGGTGATTCACCGCGGCGAGATTTGGTGGGCCGAGCTGGATGAGCCACGCGGGTCGGAGCCCGGGTACCGGCGTCCCGTGCTCGTCGTGCAAAACGACGCGTTCAACCGCAGTCGCATCTCGACGGTCATCGCCGTCGCGCTGACGTCGAACCTCCGGCTCCTCGACGCGCCAGGAAATGTCCTGCTGCCGGCTCGCGTCTCGGGGCTGCGAAAGGACTCCGTCGCTAACGTTTCGCAGGTCGTGACCATCGATCGAGACATCCTCGTCACGCGCGCGGGACGGATCGACTCGGCCGTGATGCGGAGCGTCGATCAAGGGCTCCGGCTGGCGCTATCGCTGTAACCCGACGTACCATGAGAGTGACACGTTCTCATGGCGGACTCCCATGGCCTCATCATCACGACGGTTTGTCGCGGCGCTCATTCGCGTCGGGCTGGTCGTGCTCGCGATCGTCCTGGTCGGCGGCTTCTTCGCGCGCCGTATGCCGAGCCGACACCACATGCGCGTCCAGTCAGAGGCGCCGCCGCCGGATTCCCTCGGTCCTGGTGACGTGCGGATCTACAACGCCGACAGCACGGTCGATCTCATTCTCCAGGGCAACAACATTCTCGGCGGCCTATCGCCGAAGACGATCGCCAAGGTCAAGGGCGAGCTCGAGACATCGGCGTCGCACGACACGAGCGGACTTGGCGCGAGCATCAGCCAGATCGTCAAGAAGTCCGTGGCCGGCGCGATCGGCACACACGCGGTTTTTCCACTCTCCGAGATTCGCGACGTCCGATACGAGCACGGGCAGATGATCTTCGATTGGAAGGACGGGGGCAAGCATCAACTGTTCGGGAACACCAAGGTCGACGGCGAACAGGTGTCGAACTCGTTTCGGGCGGAGGACGCGCAGCGGTTCATTGATGCCGTTAGGCTCAGAATGGTGCGACGGCGGGACTAACGAAGAGCGGGACTAACAAAGAGCGGAACGGTTATCGATAAGCGGCGGCCTGGATGTCGTACAGCTCGGAGTACTGTCCGTGGCGCGCCATCAAATCTTCGTGCGAGCCCGCTTCCACGACGTGGGCGCCGTCGAGGACGACGATGAGGTCGGCCATGCGGACGGTCGAGAATCGGTGTGATATGAGAACTGTAATGCGGCCGTCCGGGGCGCGGGCGGCGGCGGCGTAGCGTTCGAACAGGGCATGTTCGGTCTCGGCGTCGAGCGCCGCGGTGGGTTCGTCGAGGACGAGCACGAGTGGGCCGTCACGCATGAAGGCGCGGGCGAGGGCGAGTTTCTGCCACTGGCCGAAGCTCACCTCGACGCCGCCAGGCCACGTGGGCCCAAGCTGTGTGTCGAGGCCGCCGCCGAGTCGTGCGACGACGTCATCGGCGCCGGCGCGACCGACGGCGGTGGTGACCGCGGCCTCGTCGTCGAGGCGTGCCACGTCGCCGACGCCGACGCTGTGGCGCGCCGGGAGCTCGAAGCGGAAGAAATCCTGGAATGCGCCGGCGAGCTTGGTGCGCCAGGCGTCGGCGGAGATGCGCGAGAGGTCGGTGTCGTCGATCAGAATGCGGCCGGATGTCGGCTCGTACATTTTGGCGAGCAACTTGACGAGTGTGCTCTTGCCGGCGCCGTTCTCACCGACGATCGCGACGACCTTGCCCGCGGGGAGATCGAGGGTCACGTCGTCGAGCGCGAGCTTGTCGACGCCGGGATATGAGAAGGAGACATGATCGAAGTGGATGCCGCGCGTGAGGCGCGAGGGCGCGGGTTGGTCGGCGGCGGCCGTGAGCGACGCGGCGTAATCCTCGAGCCAGGCGAGTCGTCGCGCGCCGTAGACCCAGAAGCCGCGCAGGAATCCAAGCTCGCCGACGGTCGCGCCGATGTACGACGACAAGCGCGCGCCAGCGGCGAGCACTAAGAGGACCGAGCCGGCGGACGCGCGGAGTCCGGCCGATACGAACACGACCGACCCGACGTAGCCGACGCCGAAGATCGCCCACGCCAGCGCGTGCCACGTCATGGAGCTCCAGCGTACGGCGGCGATCGGGTCGTGACCGAATTGCCATGCGCTGCGGCGGTCGTGGATCAAACGCTCGCCGATGCCGGTGACGCGAACCTCTTTGCCCGGAGGCGCGGTCGTCGCGAGAGTGAAGAGATGGCGCGCGAGTCGGTTGAATGGCATCGCGCGCTCTTGCGCGGTGCGTTCGACGGCCGGTCTCCATGTCGATGTGAGCACCGCCGGCAGCGCAAACAGCAAGAGCAGCGCGAGCGCCGGATGGATCGACATGAGCAGCGCGATCGTCACGCCGAGGCGAAGGATCCAGCCGGCGGTCGAGAAGACCGACATGTACATGTGATCGAGCACGAACACCTGGTCGCGCAGCATGGCCAGGCGGTCGAGATACTCGGGGCGCTCCTGGTGGGCGATCGTCGCGATGGTCGCTTGGAGTCGCGCGACGTGCGACTCCAAGGCGATCGTCACCTTATCGCGGAAGCGACGCTGGACGCGCGTGCTCACGGTGCGCAGGAACCAGGTGCCGGCGGCGGATACGCCGAGGGCGACGGCGGCGAATGTGACGCGGGTGGCGTCGTGCGCGACGACGCCGTCGGCCATCAACTTGAACCAGAGTGCGAGCAGCGCGTCGGGAAGCGCGGAGAGCAGCGCGAGCGAGAACGACCACGCCATCAGGCCCGGCTCGTATCTGTAGCCGAGCTTGCAGAGCCGCCACATCGAGGAGAACGCGGGCGGGAGGCCGTGGCCGTAGGGCTGCTTACGCGAGGACGTCATGCGTCACGCCCTCCTCTTCTTCCGCCTCGCCGAAGCGTTGTGCCTGGAGATCGAACATCGTGCGGTAGCGGCCGTGCTTGGCCATCAGCTCGTCGTGCGTGCCGAGCTCGATCACGCGTCCGTGCTCGAGCACGCAGATGCGATCGGCGAGGCGGACGGTCGAGAAGCGGTGCGATATGAGAATCGTCGTACAGTGGCGCGTCGCAGCAAGGATGCGCTCGAAGATCTCGGCCTCACCGCGCACGTCGAGCTGCGCCGTCGGCTCGTCGAGCACCACAACGCGCGCGCCCATGGAAACGGCGCAGAGCGCGCGTGCCAACGCGACGCGCTGCCATTGTCCGCCGGACAAATCCGTTCCGCCCTCGTAGGCGCGTGAGAGAATGGTATCGAGAGTGGCGAGTTTCGTTGCGCCGGCGGCGGCGAGTGCGCGAAGAATGACGTCGTCGGGTGCGCCATCCGGGGCGACGTTGTCGCGCAACGGCAGCTCGAAGCGTATGAAATCTTGAAACACCGCCGAGATCGTGCGGCGCCAGGCGGCGAGGTCCAAGTCGCGTGTGTCGATTCCGTCGACCTCGATCGTGCCCGCCTTGGGATCGTAGAGGCGGCAGAGCAACTTGGCGAGCGTCGTCTTCCCTGCTCCGTTTTGTCCGACGATCGCGAGCGACGACCCCGCCGGAATCACCAGGTCGAAGCCGTCGAGTACCGCGTCCGACGACGGATAGGCAAAGGCGACGTTGCGAAAACGAATCTCGCGCACGGGCAGTCCAGCCGCCGGCCTTTGGCCAGACGCGAGCGCTCCCTTCGGCGCCATCGCGGGCTGGAGACGCAACACCGCCACGACCGGCGCGGATGCGCTGTCGAGAGCCCAAGTGAATCCGCCGAACGCGATGAGCGACACGCCGACCGCGCATTGCGCGTACGTGACGAGCTCACCGGTCGAGAGGCGACCCGCCGACGTGCTCGCCGCCAACGCCCAAAAGACCACGATGTTCGCGGCGATGACAATGAGCAAACTCCAAATGACCGGCTTCTCGCGGAGTCGCGTCGCCTCGTACTGGAGACGATGGAGCGTCGTGCGGTGCGCAATGAAGCGATCGATGGTCCAGCCGGCGAGCCCGAACAGGCGCAGCTCTTTGGCCGCCGGCGGATCGACGGCGAGCCGGTAGGCGTAGTCGGAGTGGCGCTGCGCGGCGCGGACCTCGGGCGTATTACGGTCTTGCCAGACGGCGCTTTCCCGCAGGAGCCAATGCGTAGCGAGCCACGCGCCGGCGAGCAGGACCGGCGCCCACCATGCGAACCCGGCCAGGATCACGGCGGACGCAACGCCGCCGATCATCTCGGCCATTCCGGCGGCGATGAAGTCCATGGAAATACTGAGCGGCGGGCCGGTCATGCCGAGGTCGAAGTCGCGCGCCGCGGTTAAGTCGCTCGTGAGCGCGGCGTCCTCGAGGTGTGCGATGCCCGGCGGACGAACGCAGGCCTCGGTGAGACGGTCGTAGAGCCACGCCGCCGTGCGATCGCCCAAGTTCATACCAACCGCCGTGTGGACGGATGGGAGAATCTGGAGTGTGACGAAGATCGCGCCCGCGACCGCGAGCGGAGCTGTGAGCGATCCGCCGCGCTGTACGGCGGCGATGAGCGCGCCCATCGCGATCGCGAACACAGCCGGGAGGACACCGCGAAGGATCAGCGCGATCCACCACGCCGCGGCCAGGCGGGCGTCGGCTTTGGGGAGGACTGAGAAGAACTGCCACTCGCGGCGCATTTTCCCTCGTCAAAACTCCTTGTCACTTCCGTTCTTTGTTAGTCTTGCTTGCAGGTAAAGCTCTCAGCTCGATTAATGTCGCCCGAACCCTTGTACTTGGCGACTTTCGGATACGGGCAAAGCGGACGTGTGCGAACCGGGACGCCCGCGTTCAATTGTGTGGCGATGATGGAATCGGGCGCGACGGATCGCTCGACCCACGACTCGAGCGCGGCTTGGGCATCGAAGACATTTGGTCCGGGTCCGCCGCCGCAATGCAGCATACCGGGGATCATGAATAATCGGACGGAATTCTGTACGTCACGGATCGTTGCGTCGCGATCGCGCGTACCGGCCTCGAAGGCGATTACGGATTCGTAATAGTCCACGCTATTCTGTGGCGAGATCAGTTGGTCGTCCCAGCCGTGCATCTGGATCAACTTGCCCCCGCGCGCTTTGAACGCGCGCAAATCCGGATTCACCGCGGTTAGAATCGGATCGTACTTGGTCGCGGCCGCGAGGTGAGTGGCGAAGTCCTTGGGCGTCATGAGATCGAACGACGTCCAATCCCACGTCGAGTCGCCGAATACGATCCACCGATAGTACGACAACGGGATGGGGAACGGTCGACCTGGAGTCGTGATCGGTCCCCAGAACGGTTCGCTCCCGGGCTCGAGTCCTGGAAACACAACGCGGCCATCCGGATCTTTCAATCCCGAGTAGATGCGCCGAGCGGCTTGCACTTGGCCCGCCGTGAGACACGTGCTGTCGCGTCGTGTGGTCGGCGCGCACTGGAGGGTTGCGGGATCGAACGCGCATTTGGCCGGATTCTCGATCAAGCTGTCGACGACGCCATCGCGCGCGTCGCAGGCGCGGAGCGCGGCGTTGTACAAGAGTCGCCGGATCGGCGGTGTCAGGTAGCTCGAGCTGTCGCGCACAGCGGCCATCGTCGCGGCCAAGGTGCCGGCCATCAATCTCGTCCAATTGTTCGCCGGGGCCACGGCGACGATGCCATCGTAGTCGGTCGGAAATCGTTGGGCTTCTGTGAGCCCTTGCTTGCCACCGGTCGAGCAGCCTACCCAGTACGCATAGCGCGGCGGTCGGCCGTAGAAGGCCTGAGTGATCGCCTTCCCCGTGGTCGTCATCTCGTGCTCCGATCGCCAGGCAAAGTCCACGAGACGCTCCGGATGACCGAAGGCGAACCTGGCCATGTCGAGACCCGGCTCCGCGTTGTGTCCGGTATTGGTGGACACGGTCGCGTAGCCGCGGCGCAGTTGTTCAGCGAGCTGCGGATACGAGATGACGCCCGCCCAGCCTCCATTTCCGACGCCGGCGAACTTGCCATTCCAGTACTCTAATGGCAGCCAGACCTCGAACGCGATGTGCGAATCGGGCGTCGGCCGGATCTCCCCCGCCACGCGACAAAACGCGGGAAGCTTGCTGATCGAGTCGGTCGACCCGGGGGGCGTGAAGGCGCCGCGTGTGACACGCTCCGCCGACGCGATGAAGGTGTTGTCGAGTTTGAGCGCGGCGAGCTGGTCGCACGGCGTTGGGGCAGGGCCAGTCGCGCCGAGGGCGGCGACCGCGCATGCCGCGGCCGCGATGAGGGGTGTTTTCATTCGAGCTCCGGGCTAAACGAAGATCGGAACTGACGAAGAGCGGTCACTTCCGCCGCTTGGTTCCACTTTTTTTCGCCGCGTCGGGGAGGAATTGCACGTTGATCGACACGATGTCGCTTGCGAACCACGCGACCAACCGGCCGATGAACTTTTCGGCGAGATAGAACGGGTCGGAGCCGCCGGTCGCGTGCACGTGCGCGACGAGCACGCCGCGCGCGCCGACGATCTCGATGAATCCGCCCTTCAAGCGTTGGACGTGCTTCAGCCGCGTTCGCGCCTTGTTTCCCCACGTCCACGTATTGGCGGTGCGAATTCGAGTGCGAAGAAGTTTGTACAAGTCCTGCCCTGCACCGGGGACTGCCTGGAGGACAAGCATGATCTCGCTCCGGTTGGGATGGGGAAACGCATCGTTGCACTCGCACGGTACTCCAGCCGCCTTCCGAAGACTAGCCGGTAACCAACCCTTGGTCGCGACAATGGCTAGACGCCCATCCGTACGAATCGCGCGATCGTCGCGACGAACCGATCGAGGTCGTCCATCGTGTTGTAGAAATGCGGCGCCGCCCGAAGCCCAGGATTCGATCCGTTCACGCCACGAACGGTGACGACGATCCGGTCCTTCGTCAGCGCGTCGCCAAGTTTCCGGGGATCGAGCGCGCCTGGCTTGAAGATCACGATCCCCGCCGAGCGCCCAGGCGTGGGGTCGGTCCACAGCTTCACGCCGTCGATCTTTCCAAGCTCGGTCATGAGATGGTGCGCGAGTGCATGCGTGCGTTTCTCGATCACGTCGCGCCCAATGGTGCCTTGGAACTCGAGCGCCTTCACGGTGGCAGCGATCGATGCGTCGTCGCGTTGCCCTTCGGCCTCGAAGGTGCGTGAGACGCCGGTCGCACCGCCGTAGAGTCCGTAGATCGTCGGCACGATGCGATCCTGCACGGCGCGGTTGATGTAAAGGACGCCCTTCTCCTTCGGACCGCACGGCCATTTGTGCATCGAGCCGGTAAAGAAGTCCGGTTTCACTTGCGAGAGGTTGACGTCGAGCGCACCGAACGCTTGCGCCCCGTCGACGAGCGAAAGGATCCCGCGTTCGCGCGCAGCGCGACAGAGCTCGGCGACGGGGAGAACGTCGCCCGAGTTGCTGCTCACGTACGTCACCGCCAACACCTTCGTCTTCGGCGTGAATGCTTTCGTAAACAGCTCGACGTAGCCTTCGGCGCCGGGATGCGCGGCCGGCGTCGACACGGTCACGACGCTGAAGCCGAATCGATTCGCCTTCTGTCGCCAGGCGTTGAGGTTGCTCGGATGGTTGTCGGCCGAGACGACGACTTCGTCGCCGGGGCCGAGGGTGAGGCCACTCGAGACGAAGTTGTTTCCCTCGGTCGTGTTGCGGGTGAGCACGAGCTCCTCGGGCGTCACCCGAAGTGCGTCAGCCAGGAGACGGCGTCCATCTTCGCGCGCGTGGAGCAGCACCGAGCGAACTTCGGGCGACGGATTGAGCTCGTACTCGCGGATGTTCTTCTCGATCGTCTCGATGACCGGGAGGGACATCGGGCAGAGGTTCGCCGCGTTGAGAAACGCGACGTCGCGCGGGATGAGAAATCGCGAGCGGACTTCGCGCCAGAACTTCTCATCCGGCTCAGCGGGCGTCCGCGGCAGCGGCGCCGTCGAGAATCCGAGCTTGTCGAGCGATTCGCGGTGTCGCCCGAGCGGGAGAAACGTCGCCGAGCCGGAGACGGCCAGCAGGCGTGTGAAGTCGCGGCGAGAGAGCGCGGTCATGGTTGAGCTCCGCGTGACGGGACGCATTGATGTTAGCGCCGTCTACGACGCAACTGCTAGCCGGGCCGTGGCGCGATCGGCCAGGGTCGTGCCTCCGGACACGGCGCCATGCCGAGGTCGCGCATCGCGGCGCGGCGCGCGCCAGGCACTCACGGTAGCTCTGACGATTAAGATTGTTGCCAATGCTCCGCACTCTGGAACAACACCGGCAGCCTCGCCCGGCTCGCGTCGCCTATGCATTGGTTGCATTGTGCGCGGCTTGGACCTTGAGCGCGGTCGCGTTGGGCGTGAATCAGATCGTGTTCCATGGATCGGGAATTGGACCTGGCCCGTCCCTTGGAATCATCAGTCTGATCGCTCAGGTTGCGCTGTTCGTATTCGTCGCCCGCGGCAGCATAGTTGCCCGCGGCCTCGTGGTCCTCTTGCTGGCCGTGGCCGCACTTCCCCTACAGATGCTCCCTCACCTGCTTGCCGAGCGATCAATCTTCTCGGCCGGGTACACGCTCTTGGGGTTTGCGTTGAAGGGCGTCGCCGCAGTGCTTCTCTTCACTGGTGACGCGAACCGCTGGTTTGCAGAGCGAAGCAAAAGGGAGCGGAATTAGAGAATCTCAAAAACGGTACGACCTGACAGTTTCCGCGCGCGCATCTGGTAGCGCGGCTCCGCCACGGCCGCCGCTGAGATCGATCCCGCCGCTGGGCAACACGAGCTCACCGGGGAGGTCGACCGTGCGCTTCAACGGCGCCATGAGCGGAAACTCGCCGTACTTGAGATTCACCGTGGACTCGAGCGTGCCCGTCAAAAAGCGCGTGATATGCGCGCGCTCGATCACGATCTTCGCCGCTTGAAGCGCGAGCTTGACCTCGACGTCGAACTTGAGCGTCTTGCTCACCGTGTTGACGGTGATCTTCACGGTCGGATGAACCGCCCAGGTGATCGTGTGCTCGAAGAGCTCGACCTCCGCGGTCGATCCGTGGCCGAGGCTCGTCTTCGCGGCGGCGTCGCGCATCTCCTTGCGCTGCTTCCACACCTCCTCGAGCACGCCGGCCAGCGGCTTGCGCAGCGCCTCGGTGATCACGCCGAGGAGGCGCTCGCCCAAGTCGAACGGCTTGAGCATTGGAATCTCGCGCGCTTTGTCGCGGAGCGTCGCGACGAGCTTCTGGCGTTCGGCGGCTGACAACCCAGAACGCAGTGGGTCGACCTCGAGGCCCGCGAGCACTGCAATCGTCAATTGACTTTCAGCCATGGCGCACCTTCTCCGAGATGATGAGCGTATTGCTCGGACTTTCGACGTCCCATGTCGGTGAGTCGAACTCGAAGCTGAATTCGAATTCCATCATCGAGCGAATCAGCCGGTCGTCGTCGCTCGACGCCAACGTCGGCATGTCGGGAGGCGGCGTCGCGTCGGTCAGGACGAACTCGTTGTCGTTGACATGCTGTTCTCGCTCGTCAGGCTGTTCATCGTCGACGCGCTTCCTGCGTCGTCTGAACGTTTCTCCCGCGACACCGGCGACACCGAGCACGATCGCGGCGGGGACCGGTGGCACCAACGGGATGTGGAGATCGACGTCGATGCGTTGATCGCCGCGGTCCGAAGCCCCCGCGACCGGAGTCTGAGACACAACGACCTCCGTCAGTCTGAACTTTCGACTCTGATTCGCGACCCGCATGAAGAACCGATCTCGCTCGGCCTCGGCGCGTGCGTCGCGCTCTCTCCGGCCGACGAGATTCGGAACGCGACGCGTGATGATGCGTTCGGTGGCGATCGAGACGAGTGCCTCGGGCCGCGCTAGTGTGCCCGCTCTCGGAGATTGTGCGACGACGACCGCCGTCGCCGTGGCACTGTCGCCGTGAATGCCGATGTGCGAGAAGCCCGCGTCGGCGAGCACGCGCTCGGCGTCGCCGAGTGTGAAGTTGATGACCCTGGGAACACGAATGAACGAATCGGGCCGTTGCGGGGCCGGTGTTGGCGGTGTTGGCGCTGGTTCGGGCCGCGCCGACATGCGGAAGTTGACGCGCGAATGGAGGACGACGCTCGCGCCGCCGGGAGGATCTTGGGCGATGACTTTCGCCGCGGAATCGTCGTCGGGGCGAACGACAGTGCCCACCTCCAAGCTGTCCGCCTGAATGGCTCGCTCGGCGTCGGTTTGGGTCTTCCCCGTCAGGTTTGGAACGATGCGCCGAACGATCGGTGCATCCGCCTCGACGAGATCGATCAGGGTGTGTGGCTCGACGCGGGCGTCGGCGGCAGGCCGCTGCGAGTCGATCGTGGCCGCGGCGCCCGGACGAGTGATGATTGAGATCGCGCCGACGTCGAGGCCCGCGCGCTCGATCGTTGCGCGTGCGTCGCCGGGCGACAGACCAATCACACGCGGAACCGGGATCAATGGCGGCGCGAGAGCGACGGTGGCGTCGACCGCGTCGTTGCGGTGAGCCGTCTCGCCGGCATGCGGTTCTTGATGCACGATGGTGCCGTCGGCGCCGCGGCGATATTCTGTCGCGACGCGTCCGAGGCTCAGGTTACGCCGTCGAAGAATGAGCCGCGCGTCGGCGATCGAGCGACCCTCTATTGAAGGAACGCTCACGGTGTCCAGCGCATGGTGGGCGCCGAGCGAATACCAGACGTCCACCGCCCTCCCCAGCCCCACGCGCGTTCCCGCGGGCGGGTCTTGATGAAACACGCGACCGGCTGTCACCTGGTCTGAGGAATCTTGAACGACGCGTCCGAGTCGGAGGCGACTCGTCTCGAGCGCGGCGCTGACCAGACTCACAGTGCGACCGAAAAGATCCGGTACGACCGTGTAGCGCGGGACCGGAACGTGAGTGATCGGCGTATCTGTGCGGACCGGCGGAACCAGTATGCCGTTGGCTGGGCTGACGAATGCACCGGGCGGCAGTTTGCGCGCGACCATCGCAACCAAGAGCGTCTCCG
>Ga0070708_100000887_pt1 | contig 22640 bp, 22 predicted proteins | sample KBSK5503metaG_FD_65469 | JGI IMG/M metagenome (GOLD analysis project Ga0070708, IMG submission 65469) | Corn, switchgrass and miscanthus rhizosphere microbial communities from Kellogg Biological Station, Michigan, USA - KBS K5-50-3 metaG | ecosystem: Host-associated > Plants > Roots >... | reverse complement strand
GAATGCCTGCCTCAACGAGGTGGTCGTGGCGCGTGGGCCGGTGGTGCGCATGATCCGGGTCGAGGTGGAGGTCTCCGGCAGCCACCTGGCGACGTACGTGGCCGATGGGGTGGTGGTGGCGACTCCGACGGGTTCGACAGCCTATAGCTTCAGCGCGGGTGGTGCGATCTTGGACCCGCGCCTGCGGAACATGGTGATCACTCCGGTAGCCGGGTATCTCTCGCCGCTCAGAAGCGTCATCGCCGGGGAGGAGCACGTCGTGCGTCTAACGCTGCGCGAGACGTTCGACACCGCAATCGCGTCGATGGACGGCCAGATCGACCTCCCGATGCATCCTGGTGACCGCGTGGAGGTTCGCGCCCTGCCGGCCCCGCTGAGGCTCGTCGAGCTCGAAGGCGGGACGCCCTTCTATGACCTGCTGCGAACGAAGGCGTCCGTGCTGCCCTACTGATGGCACTCGTCGAACTGGCCGTCGCGAACCTCGCTGTGATCGATTCGGTGCGATTGCAGCTGGGTCGTGGTCTCGTGGTCGTCACCGGCGAGACTGGCGCGGGCAAGTCGCTGGTCGTCGACGCGCTAGCCCTGGCACTTGGCGCTCGGGCCGTGAGCGACCTGGTGCGGAGCGGTTCGCCGTCGCTGCGAGTCGAGGCGGTCTTCGACGACGTCCCGCGCGATCCGGAGGATCCGCTCGACGAGCTCGTGGACCTCGGGGACGGACAGCTCATCGTGAGCCGCGAGGTGTCGGCGGACGGCCGATCGGTCGCCCGGGTCAATGATCGCACGGTGACCGTCAGCGCCCTTGCCGCCTTCGGACGGCGCCTGGCCGAGATCCACGGCCAGCACGAGCACCAGCGTCTCTTCGCCACCGAGCGGCAGCTTGCCCTCCTGGACCGATTCGGCGGGAATGACGCGCTCCTCGCCGCGGTCTCGGACGCGTGGCGCGACTGGCGCTCGATCGTCGCCCAATCCGCAGAGCTCGTGACCGACCCCGCTGAGCTCGAGCGCCGCGTGGAGCTCCTCAGACACCAGGTCGGCGAGATCACCGGTGCCCACCTCGTCGTCGGCGAGGACGCCGAGCTGACCAGGCGCCTGCGGGCCGCCCAGAACATGGAGGCGGTCGCGAGGTCGGTGGCCGAGGCGGTGCGGATCCTGCAACGCGATGGGGGAGCACTGGACACCATCCGCGCTGCCCTGGCCCAGCTGCGGGGCGCAGCCGAGCACGACGAGCGCTTCAGCGAGCTCGCCACGCGCGGCCAGGGCATTGTCGCGGACGGAACCGAGCTCGCCCGTGACGCCGCCGCCCTGGGCGACCAGCTCGAGATGGATCCCGGGACTCGAGCGCACATCGAGGAGCGGCTGGGCCTGCTCTACGACCTCAAACGCAAGTACGGGGAAACGATCGAGCTGATCGTGGCCGCTGGCGAGGAGGCGGCCGGCGAGCTCGCCCGGCTCGAACACCAGGAGGCGCTCCGGGAGCGACTCCGGCAGGACGAGGCCCAAACTCGCGGGGTCCTTGACGAGACCGCGGCGGCCTTGCGCAAGGCGCGTCGACATGCTGCCATCCGCCTCACTGAGCTCGTCAACGCGGAGCTTCCGCCGCTCGGGCTGCCCGCCGGGGCCTTCGGCATCGAGGTGATGCAGACTGAGGTCGGTCCAAACGGCGGCGACTGGGTCGAGTTCCGGTTTGCGCCGAATCCCGGCGAGCCGCCCCGTCCCCTGGCGCGGATCGCGTCGGGGGGTGAGGCGAGCCGCCTGAGCCTGGCGCTCAAGGTAGTACTGGCGACAGCCGACGAGACACCGGTCCTCATCTTCGACGAGGTGGACTCTGGCGTCGGCGGCCGCAATGCCGGCGCGCTCGGTGAGCGGCTCCGAGCGCTCTCCGCATACCACCAGGTCCTGTGCGTCACGCACCTGCCGCAGGTTGCCGCGTTCGCCGACATGCATCTGCACGTCGGAAAGCGAGTTGAGGGCGGCCGGACGTACACCGACGCGCGTGTTCTGTCGTCGGAAGAACGCGCCACCGAGCTCGCCGCGATGCTGGCTGGTGAGGGCGCCGGTGGTGAGGCGCAGGCGGCGGCCGAGGCGCTGCTGCGCGCGGCAGCACCTCCCGGCCTCCCCGGCGGCTGAGAGCGTCCGATGATGGTGGTCGCTGACAACACCCTGGTCGACGCAATTGACGCCTTCCTCCTCGAGCTGCGCGTTGAGCGCGGTCTCTCGCCGCTGACGATCGCCGCCTACCGGCGCGACCTGGCACAGTTCGCGACGGCCGCAGATCCAGCCTGGCGAACGGCGCCCGACTCTGCACGCCACTTCCTGGAGGGCCAGCAGCGCGACGGGCGACGGGCGACGACCCTGGCGCGCAAGGCTGCGGCGGTCCGCAGCTTCTACGGGTTCGCGCAGCGTGAGGGGGTCGTCAACCGCGACGTTGCGACGCTCGTCGAGTCGCCCCGCCCAGGGACCTACCTGCCCGACGTCCTGGCCACGGAGCAGGTGTCCGCGATCCTCGACGCCATTCCGCTCGACGATGCGGTCGGAATCCGGGACCTGGCAATGCTCGAGCTGCTCTACGCCTGCGGCCTTCGCGTCAGCGAGCTGACGGGGCTCGACATGGATCGGCTCGACCTCCAGAACCAGCAGGTTCGGGTGATCGGCAAGGGGAACCGAGAGCGCAGGGTGCCGATGGGCGACCCGGCGCGCGACCGACTCCATCGGTACATTAGCGGGCCGCGGGCCACGTGGACCGCACGGCGTCCAACGCCGGCGGTCTTCGTGAGTCAGCGAGGGTCGCGGCTGAGCCGTGAATCAGTCTGGCGCCTCGTGCGTCGCCGAGGCGAAGCCATCGGGGTCGGCGTGCGCGTCACACCCCACACCTTCCGCCACTCGTTCGCCACGCATCTGCTGGAGGGCGGAGCCGATCTGCGCGTGGTCCAAGCCCTGCTGGGCCATGCTAGCATCAGCACGACCCAGCTCTACACGCACCTGACTGGCGAGCGCCTGCGCGAGGTGTACGCGCGGGCACACCCGCGGGCGTGATGACCACCCACCTTTTCGCAGCAAGCGGAGCGCCCCGATGAGTTACGCCCGGACCCTCCTCAGCCGTGGCGAGGAGGTCGTCTTCGAGAGCCGCCAGCATTGGTTCGCGGTCGTGGCACATACCTGGGGCTTCATCGTCGCCGCTGTGCTTGCCCTGGCGGTCGCGATCTGGGCCGCATCGCGGCCGAGCACCGAGTCGCTGGGGACGCTCGGCCAGATCATCGAGATCGCGGCACTCCTCGTCCTGCTCGGCTCGCTGGCCCGCATCGGACTCGTCGTCTGGGCCTGGCGCAACCAGGAGTGGCTGGTCACGAACCGTCGGATCATCAAGGCGCAGGGAATACTGAACAAGTCGATGGGGGATTCAAGCCTCGAGAAGGTCAACGACGCGATCCTGACGCAGAGCATGATCGGTCGCCTGGTGGGCTACGGGAACCTCGACATCCTGACCGCCGCCGAAGAGCCTGCCAGCGTCAGCGACTTCCCGATGCTCGCCGATGCGGTTCAGTTCAAGATCGCGATGCTCAACCAGAAGCAGGCACTCGAGTTCCCTGACCTGGCCCGCCCGGCCGTACAGAGGCCGGCTGCGCCACCGCCGATGCAGCGCGCGGCGCCCATGCCACCCCGGGCGGGCTCGGACCGGGTGCAGGAGGTTCGGCCAGAACCCGATCTCTCGGCCGCGCCGCCGCCCTCGGATGGGGCCGTCGCCTTGCCACCAGCGCCCGCCGCGTCGGTGGACGATCCCGCGTCAACCCTGGAACGGCTCGCAGGCCTGCGCGACCGCGGCCTCATCACGCCGGACGAGTACGAGGCGAAGAAGCGCGACATCCTGGAGCGGATGTAGGTGGGTGATGCTCGCCTCGGCGCGCTGCCGGACGGGATCTACGGCCAGGAACTCGAACGACGGATCGACGAGGCGGCCGCTGGGCTCGGCGCCCGAATTACCGGAACGCTCGACGGCGACGAGCCGCGCCTGGCCTTCGTGCTGGGGAGCGGCCTGGGTGGCGTCGTCGAGCTCCTCGACCCCGCGCCGCGGCTCCGGATCCCGTACGGCGAGATCCCGCACGTTCCCGTCGGGACGGTGGCAGGGCACGCCGGTGAGGTGGTCGCAGGCCGCGCCGCTGGCACGGCCAGCCTCATCCTCTCCGGTCGGGCCCATCCGTATGAAGGCCACTCCCAGCGCGAGGCGACCATCCTGCTTCGTGCGTGCATCACGCTCGGCGTGCGGACCCTCGTCGTGACCAACGCCTCGGGGGGTCTCAATCCAGAGTTTGAGGCTGGCGACGTGATGCTGATCCGCGACACCATCAACCTGTCCGGCGACAATCCGCTGGTCGGACCCAACCTGGATCGGCTTGGTCCGCGCTTCGTACCGATGGCCGACGCCTTCGATCGGACCCTGCGGGAGCAGGCGGCGGCCGCGGCTGTCCGCGCCGGGGTTGCGATCCGTGAAGGCGTCTACGTCATGCTGTCGGGGCCCGCATTCGAGACGCGCGCGGAGATGGGGATGCTGCGCACGATCGGCGCCGATGCGGTGGGGATGAGCACCGTTCCCGAAGTGCTCGTCGCCTGCCACGCCGGTGTGCGAGTGCTGGGCTTCAGCCTGGTGACGAACAAAGCGACTCCGGACATGGACCACGAGGTGACGCACGAGGAGGTTCTGAGCATGGGTCGCGTCGGGGCGGAGCGCCTGATTGCGATCTTCCGCGAGCTGCTGCCGGAGCTCGCGTCGTGATCTTCTCGACGGGCGATGCGGCGCAGATCATCGGGATCGTCGTCGCGCTGGTCATCGGCATCACGTGCCACGAGTTCAGTCATGCGTTCGTCGCCGACCTGCTCGGCGACCATCGGCCTCGCGCGTTGGGTCGCGTCTCGCTCAATCCGGTGCGTCACATCGACCCGTTGGGCGCCCTCTTCTTCGTGATCGCGGGCTTCGGATGGGGACGGCCGGTCCCGGTCAATGTTTACGCCCTTCGTTCCGGCCGCACCGGGATGGCGTACGTCGCCGCCGCCGGTCCGCTTGCCAACCTGGTCGTCGCGAGCGCGTTCGCGCTCACCTTCCGGATCGCGGTCCTGGCCGGGTTGGACCCGTTCGCGATCGAAGTGCTGGGCTGGGTCGTCCTGATGAACATCGTGCTCGGCCTCTTCAACCTGCTCCCCATTCCGCCGCTTGACGGCTACAACCTGCTGCTGGCCTTCCTGCCGCCGCGCCAGGTATTCGTCGTGCAGCGCTATGCGCAGTACGGGTTCATCGTGCTGCTTCTCCTCGTCGTTGTGGGCAACACAGCGGGCGGTGGTCCGTTGCGCTGGCTCTTCGCGCTCGCGGACGCGATCTACCGGGTGCTGGTCGGTGCATAGGGTCGGGCAGTTCGTCGGCCACCTCGCCGCTCGCGTGCACCCCGAAGAGGCGGTGCGTGCGCGGAGCATGCTGCCGCCGGAGGCCGCCGACCTCTTCGACCAGATGCCGGTCGCCGATCGACGCCATGGCCTGGACGTCGCCGAACGGCTCGCTATCCGTGGGATTGACGACCCCGAGGTCCTCGCCGCTGCCCTCCTGCACGACGCGGCCAAGGGGCGGCGCCTGCGACTCTGGTATCGGGTCGGCGGGGTTCTGATTGAACGCTTGTCGCCGCGCGTGCTCCGTCGCCTCGCCTCACCGGATACCGCCACCTGGGGCTATCCGTGGTACCTCTACCTGCACCACGCAGAGCTCTCCGCGCGTGCTGCGCTGGCCGCCGGCTGCTCAGAGCGCACGGCCTCGTTCATCGCCGGCACGCCTACAGAGCAGGATGTCGAGGTCGCGACCGCGCTGCGTGCCGCCGACGAAGCGAGCTAGACGGATGCCGCTACAGCCGATCCCGATCGAGCAGCTCCAGGAACCCGCCGCGATTCCTGTCGGGGACGGCGCATTTCAGGTCAACCTCCCGGTCTTCGAGGGACCGCTGCAGCTGCTCCTCCATCTCATCGAGTCGCGGCAGCTCGACGTCCTGACCGTGCCGCTTGCTAACCTCGCGGATGCGTACCTGGAGCATCTCACCCGGCACCCGATCGATCTCCCGCAACTGTCCGAGTTCGTGACGGTCGCCGCTCAGCTCGTGCTCCTCAAGTCGCGGCGGCTGCTGCCCGGAGAACCAGCTCCGCCCGCCGTCGAAGGCGACGACGAACCCGACGAAAGGGAGCTGCGCCGGCGCCTTCTCGAGTACCGGACGCTGCGCAACGCGGCACGCTCGCTGGGCGAGCGCGACATGACGATGCCCGCGATGCGCCGCGAGCCGCGCGAGTCGGATCTTCCGGAAGCGCCGTGGGTACCTCTCGAGACATCGATCCTGGTCGAGGCGCTGGCCAGGCTGGCGTCGCTTGCCGAGCCGGAGGCGCCGCCACCGGAGGTCGTCAAGCGCGAAGTGACGATCGCCATGCAGATTCAGGCGCTCCGAGCGGCCCTCGAACAGAACGGGCGCGTGGTCCTCCAGACCGTGCTCGCCGCCTGTGCGTCGCGCACCGAGGCGGTCGTCACGGTCATGGCCACGCTCGAGCTCGTGCGCCGCCGACAGGTGGCGGTCGAGCAGTCCCACCTCTTCGGACCGATCCTGGTGCGCGTTACCGCGGCCCCACATCGTGCGCCTGAAGCTGAAACCGAATCCGGATCCGGGCGATGAGCGGACCCGATCCGTATCCCGAGCTGCCGGCCGCCTACGAGGCGCTCCTGTTCATCGCGGAGAGGCCACTCAGCACGGCGGAGCTGGCTGAGCTGGGAGGGGTCGCGCGGCTCCAGGCGGAGGCGGCACTGGCGAGCCTCGCCGAAGACCTGCAGGAATCCGGGCGCGGGCTGCGGTTGCAACGCCTGGACGATGCCTGGCAGCTCGTCACCGCACCGTCGCTCGGGCCTCTGTTGGTGGCGTATGCCGCCCGTCAGGAGAACCCATTGACGCCGGCCTCGCTGGAGGCCCTGGCGGTCATCGCTTACCGCCAGCCCTGCACGCGCGGCGAGGTGGAGCGAGTGCGTGGCGTCGATTCGAACTATGTCATCCGTTCGCTTCTGCATCGACGGCTGGTGGCGGAGGTCGGGCGGCGCGACACCCCGGGGCGGCCCATCCTCTACGGGACGACGTTCACCTTCCTCGAGCGCTTTGGGCTCACCTCGCTCGACGACTTGCCGGCGCTCCCCAGCGAGGCCGCCGTCGCCGCTACCGATGCCGGCTGAACGACTCCAGAAAGTCCTGGCGCGCGCTGGCGTCGCCTCGCGCCGCAGCGCCGAGAACCTGATCGCTGAAGGGCGCGTGACCGTCAATGAGATCGTCGTCGAGCTCGGGGCGAGCGCGGACCCGGCCCGCGACCCTATCGCCGTCGACGGGCGACGGGTTCAGGCGGCGCCACGTTCCATTCACCTGGCCATCCACAAGCCAGCAGGGATCCTCTCGTCGGCACGGGATGAGCGAGGACGGCGTTCGGTCGTCAGCCTGATCGGCGCTGAGCTTCCACCGGAGACCGGCCGACTCTGGCCTGCCGGACGCCTCGACGTCGATTCGGAGGGCCTGATGCTGCTCACCAACGACGGCGAGTGGGCCAACCGGGTGCTCCACCCGCGATACGGGGTCGAGCGCGAGTACGCCGTGCTCGTGGATCCCGCGCCGGAGCCGGACACGCTGCAGCATCTGCGACGCGGGGTCGAGCTCGACGATGGGCCCGCCCGGCTGCGCGTGGCGCGGATCGCAGCGCCGCCAGCCGAGGTGGAGCGCAGGCGAGGCGAACGCGGGGCCTGGATGCGCGTCCGGGTCGCCGAGGGGCGAAAGCGCGAGGTGCGGCGCATCTTCGAGGCGGTCGGGCATCGGGTTCAGCGGCTCGTGCGCACGGGCGTGGGGCCTGTTGAGCTGGCAGGCTTGCGAGAGGGCGAATGGCGAGCACTGAGCAACGACGAAGTGGCCGCGCTCGCCGGCCAGGCGCCGATGAATGCTCGAGCACCACTGGCCTCGCGTAGGCGCTCGACCACGAGGGCCAAGGGTCTGGCGGTCGCCATCGACGGGCCGTCAGGTGCGGGCAAGAGTACGGTCGGGCACGCCCTCGCCCAGCGTATCGGCGCCAATTTCGTGGACACCGGGCTCATGTACCGAGCGTTGACCCTTGCTGCGGTCGAAGCGGGAATTGACCCGGACGACGAGGCTTCCCTGGCGAAGCTGGCGGCGACCTGTCGGATCCACGTCCGCCGCCCGAGACCAACCGAGACGGATCGACTCGAGACGGTTCTCCTCGGCCGGCGGGACGTGACGCACGAGGTGCGCACGCCGCGGATCGACCGCATCGTGCCCGCGGTCAGCCGTCATCGTGACGTGCGCCGCGCGATGCTCGCTGCCCAGCGGGCAATTGCTCGGGCGGGTGACACGGTGATGGTCGGCCGGGATATCGGGACGGTCGTCCTCGCGCACGCCACCTTGAAGGTCTATCTCACGGCGACCAAGCAGGTTCGTGCCGCGCGCCGCGCCGCGGAGATGGGCCGCCCGGGCCGCGTGGAGGCATACCTGGCCGAGATCGAGCGACGCGACGCGGCAGATTCGGGTCGGGAGGTTGCGCCATTACGTGTGGCTCCCGGGGCCCTCGTGCTGGATACCGGCGACCTCGACGTGCAGGCCTGCGTCGACGCGATCGTCCAGCACCTACGCCGAAGGCATCGCTAGATGCCGACCTGGTTCTACGGCATCGGATCGCGCCTGACACGCTGGTTCCTGATCCCGTTCGGCCCGCTACGGGTCGAGGGCCTTGAGCGCGTCCCTCGCTCCGGCGCCTTCATCGCGGCGGCCAACCACGTTTCGATCCTGGACCCGTTGATCGTGGGTGCGACGGTCGGCCACATGACCGGTCGGGTCGTCCACTTTATGGCCAAGGGCGAGGTGCGCCGCTGGCCACTGATCGGCTGGCTGGCGTCGCAGTCCGGCGTCTTCTTCGTGCGACGCGGCGAGGGTGACCGGCCGGCGCAGCGCTTCGCGTTGCAACTGCTGGCGGAGGGAGAGCCGGTCGCCATGTTCCTGGAGGGGACCCGCAGCCGCGACGGTACGCTCGGCGAGGGGAAGAACGGGGCAGCGCTGCTCGCCATGCGCGCCGGTGTGCCGATCCTGCCGGTCGGCGTCATCGGCGCCGAGCGCATCATTCCGCGTGGTGCGTCGTTTCCACGACGAGCGCGGATCACCGTTCGGGTGGGCGAACCCTTCGAGCTTCCCAGCCAGCCGTCCGGGCGCCTTGACCGCGACGACCTCAGGGCCGGCACCGAGCGAATGATGCGCGAAATCGCCGCCCTTCTGCCGGCGGCCCAGCGTGGCCAATGGGGTACCGATCAGGCGCTCTCGGGAGCCGAACCGCATTCACCGATAGAATCAAGCCAATGACAACCGCAACTCGACCGGAGGTCCACATCGCGGAGCGCGCCGGCTTCTGCTATGGGGTGCGCCTCGCGATCGACAAGGCCAAGCATGCTCGCGAGGAGGGGAAAGAGGTCACCACCCTCGGTCAGCTCGTGCACAACCCGGGCATCAAGGCCGACCTGTCCGATCGCGGCATTCGCACTGCCGATCTTGCGGACCAGGTGGAGGGCGGCACCCTCGTCATCCGCGCTCACGGCGTCCCGGCCGGAGAGTTGGAGAAGGTTCGCGGCAAGTCGGCCCTCGAGGTGATCGATGCAACCTGCACGTGGGTGATCCAGTCCCAGAAGGCCGCACAGGAGCTCGCCGAAGCCGGCTACACCGTCTGCATCATCGGTCACGAGGACCACCCCGAGGTGAAGGGCGTACGTTCCTACGCGGGCGCGAACCACGTCGTGGTGGACGACATGGACCGATCCACGTGGGACCGCGTGCCGCGCACGAAGAAGCTCGGAGTCCTTTCACAGTCCACGATCCTGCCCAGCAAGCTCGAGGACTTCGCCGCCTTCTGCCTACGGCGCTGTCACGACCTGCGGGTCGTCAACACGGTCTGCCCCGTGACGCTCACGCGGCAGGCGGATTCGGTGAGGCTGGCGGGCGAGGTCGACGCGATGGTCGTGGTCGGCGGGCGCAACAGCAGCAACACCCGTGAGCTCGCGGTGAAGTGTCGCGAGGTCTGCGAGGACGTGCTGCATATCGAGGACGCCGACGAGCTGGAAAGCGAGCACCGCGCCTGGGTGCGGGGCAAGGCCCGGATCGGTATCACCGGGGGAACGTCCACGCCCGAAGTTGACCTCGAGGCCGTTCGCGACCGGATCTACGCCCTGGCGGCCTAACCGGCGATTCCGAAGCCGGGGTTTCCCTCAAGCATGCATGCACGGACCTCTAGAGAGCCTCGGCCCCCTAATGTTGGAGCCCGTAGATCCGTGCCCACGCTCAGGCGCGGCCCCGCGGCGCACCCAAGGCTCGCTTTCGTCCCTCCAACGGTCCCCGGGTGCACATCTGAGCGGGAATCGGCGGCGTCGAGGGATAACGGTCCGTGGGTGCAAACGGGACGTAGCCTCATATCGGTTGGGTCTCCACGGGCGGACGCTCGGTGGCGCCCAGGTCGCTGATCAGGCGCGTGAGGCGGCGCCGGAGATACGGGTACCCGAGCAGGTTCCGCGCGATCTCGAAGTTGTGCCGGGCGATGGTGGCGCGCCGTCGCGGGCTGGCGAGCATGGCGCGCACGTCGCTGACCGTCTGATCGGTGATCGTCCCGTCGATCTCGATGAAGCGCAGGCCGAGGGGCCGAATGTCGGACATGAAGACCGGATAGCGATTCACCACCGCCGGCACCCCGTAGAAGACGGCTTCGACGAGTGCATTGCCGAACCCCTCGTACAGGCTCGGATACGTGATCAGATCGGCCGCCTGGTACGCGTCGTTGAGTGAGTGCGCCGGGGCCACAGGCTTTCCCTCGTGGTTCGGAGCGAATCGGTCAGCGGCGTAGCGCAGCCGAACGTCCGCGGACTCCGCGAGCTTCTCCAGGCCGACCAGGTAGTCGAGGCCTTCGTCGCCGGCGGGGCTCGTGATGAGCAGTACCCCATCCGGCCGCTCCAGTCGAGAGACGAGCTCGATCGCTAGCTCGATGCCCTTGCGGGGGACTACGCGCGTGGGCTGGACGACCAGCAGCCCGCCCTCCTCCATTCCGAGCTCGCGGCGCAGCTGAGCGCGCACCCTGGGGTTGCGGTGAGGCCGCGGCCTGCCGAAGTCGAAGACATTGGGGATGACCATGGACCGCAGGTTCCTGTGCTGTTTGAGTCCCGCGGCTCCCAGCGAGCTGATGCTGACGTGACGCACGTTGGGCAGATCGGGTGGGAAGGCCGCCTCCAGCAGGTCGGGGACGACGCAGGTGGCGAACCGCTCTCGCTCCCACCAGTAGTCATGGTTATGGCCGATGGCCGGGATTCCCGTCAGCTCCACGAATCGGCGCAGCGCGACACCGAGTGGCAGCTGCATCGGAACCGCCCACGCGTTCTCGACGATCAGCAGCTCCACGCGCTGAGATGTGACCCATTCGTCGAGCACTGGTACGAGCTGCTCCGCGAGCCGATGGACCTCGTGCCGGACCGCTTCGGGGTCGCTCTCCGGGTCGAAGGCGGCGGCGGTGACCCTGGCCGCCGGCGGATAGACGAAATGCATGGCCGGGACGAGCCGCGCGTCCGGCCGGAGCGCATCGACCTCCCCGCCGCAGACGCGCACGTTGTGTCCCATGCGCTCGAGGTTCTCCTCCCACTTGGCCGTCTCGAAGGTCACCCCGTCGACGCCGGCCAGGCGGGTCGCCACGATCCCGATCCGCATGGCGGCCATCCTATCGGCTGGGCCGGCGGTGCGGCCGGTACACTCGGCCCATGTCCCCCCTGCCGGTAGTCGCCATCGTGGGGCGCCCAAACGTCGGAAAGTCGACGCTCTTCAATCGTCTCGCCGGCGAACGCATCGCCATCGTCGAGGACATCCCGGGCACAACTCGCGACCGTGTGTACGCCACGGGCGAATGGATCGGCCGCCAGTTCACCGTGGTCGATACCGGCGGCCTGGAGCTGGAGCCGGGGACCGACATCGAGGCGCGCGTCCAGGACCAAGCCCGCGTGGCAATGACCGAGGCCGACGTCATCCTCTTCGTCGTCGACGCACACGCCGGCATCGCGCCACTCGATCACGAGGTCGCCGACCGTCTTCGCCGCGCCTCGAAGCCGGTGATCCTCGTCGTGAACAAGGCCGACAACCTGCGCCGCGAGCAGGAGGGCGCCGAGTTCTATGCACTCGGCTTCGAGCCCACGATCACCATCAGCGCCCAGCACGGACGGAGCACCGGCGACCTTGCCGACCTGATCGTCGAGGCGCTGCCCCCACGGGAGCCTGGAACAAACGAGGCGGCGCCATCGGGCTCCGATGAGCTGACCGAAGATGAGCTCGCGGAGCTTGCGGAAACCGACATGGGTCCGCCACGGGTGGCGATCGTCGGTCGGCCGAACACGGGCAAGTCCACGTTCGTCAACCGGGTCCTGGGGGAGGAGCGGATGATCGTTTCGGAGGTGCCGGGCACCACTCGCGACCCGGTCGACACGCTGGTCAGCCTGGATGGTGCGCGGATGATCCTGATCGATACCGCCGGCATTCGGCGACGTGGCGCCATCGAGCAGGGGATTGAGCGCTATTCCGTTCTGCGCGCGATGAAGGCGATCGATCGTGCGGACGTCGCGGTGGTGATGACCGATGCCGTGGAGGGCTACACCGCGCAGGATGCCCACGTCGTCGGCCACGTGCTCGAGGCCGGCAAGGGCCTGGTTCTGGTGCTCAACAAGTGGGATGCAGTCGCCAAGGACCCCAAGACCGCGGATGACCTGCTCCACAAGCTCCGCAGAGACGCGCCATACCTGTCATGGGCGGACATCGTCTTCGCCAGCGCCAGGACCGGCGCGCGGATCGACCGCGTGCTTGGCGAGGCCCGTCGCGTCGCCGAAGAGCGGTATCGGCGGATCCCGACCGGGGAGCTGAACCGGGTCATCACCGATGCAGTTCGCCAGCACCCACCGAGCCACGTCCGCAATCGGCTCCCCAAGGTCTTCTACGCCACGCAGGTGAGCGTGGCGCCGCCAACGTTCGTGATCTTCGTGAACGACCCTGAGCTGATCCACTTCTCGTATCGCCGTTACCTCGAGAATCGGATCCGCGAGGCGTACGGGTTCCTGGGGACCCCGATCCGGCTGATCCTCCGCCAGCGTGAGAGTGAGGAGGCCGCCCGCAAGGTGGCGCGCCCCCGCCGAGCGGCCGCCGGACGTCGCCGGCGCTAGCGGCACGCGCGCTATCCTGCCTCGGTGAGCGACCAGGTCGCGGTCATCGGTGCAGGCGCCTGGGGGACCACCCTGGCGATCAGCCTCGCGGAGGCTGAACGCCCGGTCACCATCTGGGCCCATACGCCGGCCGCCAGCGACGAGCTGGCGAGTCACCGCGAGAACGCGCGCTACCTGCCCGGGATCACCTTCCCACCGAACGTTCGCGTCGCAACGGACGAGTCCTTCCTTGCCGAACCGCACCGCTTCTACGTGCTCGCGGTCCCCTCCGCGCACGTGCGCGAGACGCTGCGCCACCTCGCTCGGCACCTCTTCCCCAATGCGCCGATCCTCTCGGTGGTGAAAGGGATCGAGGAGGGGACGCACCTACGAGTGAGCGAGGTGATCGAACAGGAGCTGCCCGGCCGCCGGGTGGCAGTGCTCTCCGGGCCGAACCTGGCCCGCGAGATCGCCGCCGGGAAGCCCGCCGGATCGGTGATCGCCTCCGATGACGCGGCCCTCGCCGCGGAGCTGGCCGGCGTCCTCTCATCGGACCGATTTCGGGTCTACACCAACCCGGACGTCATCGGCGTGGAGCTGTGCGGCGCGCTCAAGAACGTCATCGCGCTGGCCGCGGGAATGGTCGACGGGCTGGGTCTTGGGGACAGCGCGAAGGCAGGCGTCATGACCCGTGGTCTGGCCGAGATGACACGGCTGGGGGTGGCCGCCGGTGCGCATCCGGGCACCTTTGCGGGTCTGGCCGGCGTCGGCGACCTGGTTGCGACCTGCACGAGCCCGCTTTCGCGGAACCGGCGAGCGGGCGAGCTGCTGGCCCACGGCACGCCGTGGGAAGCGGTCGCGCCGCAGCTGACGGGGGTGGCCGAGGGCGTGTCCACGGTGAGCGGCGCCCTGGAGCTCGCCGAGCGGCATTCGGTCGAGATGCCTATCGCCGAGCAGGTGAACGCCGTGATCCGGCTGGGGCGTGCACCGCTGCAGGCCGTCGCCGAGCTGATGGGACGAGAGATCAAGGACGAGCTGGCGGGACTCGACGCCGGGCGGTGAGAGGGGGAGCAGCCCAAGGAGAACGCCGGCTGCGGCGGCGGTTGCCGGCGTCTCGGTGTGGGACGGTCATCTCGCTGCTCGCGGCGGCCGTTCTCCTTGGCGGAGCTGCGGTGCTGCCGTCTCAGGAACCGGCATCGCCACCGGGGCTTGGAGGCCAGATCGTCGACATCGCCGCGGTTGGCGAGGTGACGTGCAGCCCTGCAGAGCTGAAGGACGGCCAACGTCCATGCCTCGGTCGTGCCATGCCCGTCCTCATGGCCGGTGCCAATGCCGTCTTTATCGTGGGCGACGACGGCGGTCCACCGCCCGACGACCCCGCCTGGGCCCGATACCTCGGCCACACCTACGCGGTTCCCGGCGAATTCCGCGATGCGGCCCAGGCTCGTGCGTATGCAGCCGCCTACGGCGTGCGAGGCGGAGAGCCTGGCATCGGCTACTACGGCGTGCGCATCGGCCAGTGGAACGTCTATGCGCTCTACGGCAATTGTGATCAGGTCGGCGGTTGCACGCGGTCGCGCCCACAGGGTCGTTGGCTCGCCGAGCGGCTGCAGACCGATGCGGGGTGCAGCCTGGCGATCATCGACCGACCGTGGCGAACGGCGGTCCCTGGGCTCGCCTCACCGCGAGTGTCAGATCTTTACGCGATGCTCCGCGACGCCGGGGTTGAGCTGGTGGTGGCCGGGCACGCCCCGTACTACGAGCGCTTCGTGCCGCAGCAGGGGTTAGCGGAGCTCGTGGTCGGCACCGGCGGACGCGAGCTCCCTTCATCCGTCGGCGCGGTGGCCGATGGTTCAGCGGTGCAGTTCGGGACCTACGGCGCGGTGCGGATCACCCTCTTCCCGAACCGCTACGACGGAAACTTCCTCAGCCTGGGCGGCCAGCTAATCGACGGCTTCAGTGGGGCGTGCGCCTAGCGGTCCTGACCGGAAGTCGGGGGCTGCTGGGCCTCCCTCGAGAGATCCTCGTCCTCCGGCTCCTCGACCGGTTGCCTCTCCCGCTCCAGGCGGTCCATCTCGTCGACCTTGCGCTCCTCGTCCTTCTCGGCTTGGTCGATGCGCTGGTTCGGATTCTGGAAGATGTCCATCAGAGAATCACCCACTCCCGCCGCTGTCCGGTTTGTTCATCGCCTCGTGCTCGTCGTAGTGATCGCCGTCTTTCGCATGCCAGTGACCGTCATGCTCGAAGTCGTCATGGTCGTCGTGGCGACGCGTCTCATGGCCGCAGCCAGGAAAGTGGACGTGCGGATGATCGCCGTCGTGCGCGCGGTGACTGTCGTCGGACACGAATCTACCTCCTTCCTCCAGCCCGGGCTTACGAAGTTTGGGGGCGCAGGATGCGTGCCAGCGGGCGCGGCCGCGCGACTTGCGTCGCTCGGCACGCGTCGGAGGAATCAGTCGCCCCTGAGCTCGAGAAGCCGCGAGCCGTCCCTCACCCTGAGCTCGGGGAGGGTCTCGGCCGGCCGGCTGGGCCACTCGGTCCCGAGGGACGCGAGGCACGGCGGCGTTTGGCGGGCGGTGCGCCGCTGGCGCCAACGACGCCGCGAGCGCCTATCGTGGACAGGAGAGCCGCGGTCTGTTCCGCGGTCGCCGGCCGCGCATATAGGAATCCCTGGCCGAGCTCGCAACCCAGCTGGAGAAGGCGGTCGGTCTGGGTCGAGCGTTCGATCCCCTCTGCGACAGTTGCGAGGCCAAGGCGCTCGGCAAGCCCGATCGCCGCTTCGATGACCGCCACGTCGCTCGACCCGCCGCTCGACCCGCCGCTCATCCGTTCGATGAAGCTGCGGTCGATCTTCAACACGTCGATCGGGAGGCGGCTCAGGTATGCAAGCGACGAGAATCCCGTCCCGAAGTCGTCGATCGCAATCCGAACACCGAGGGCGCGGATCGCAGCGAGGCGCCCGATCACCGCCTCCGAGTCCTCGACCAGGATGTTCTCCGTGATCTCCAGGGTCAGCCGGCGGCCATTGAGCCCCGAGTCACGCAGTGCGGCGGCGATGTCGTCGGCAATCGCGGCGTCCTGGATCTGTCGGACGGAGAGGTTGACGCTCATCGTCAGGTCGGGTGACGCGACTTTCGCGTCCGTCCAGGCCACGAGCTGGCGACAGGCTTCCCGCAGCACCCATCGGCCGATCTCAATGATCTGTCCCGATTCCTCGGCGGCGGAGATGAAGTCGTCGGGGGGCAGGGTCCCGCGGGTCGGATGCTCCCACCGCACGAGCGCTTCGAGGCCCACGATCCGATCAGATTCAAGCGACACGATCGGCTGATAGGCCACGAAGAATTCCTGATCATCGAGGGCCTGGCGAAGGTCGCGCGTGAGCTCCATACGGCTCACCGCGGTCTCATGCAGGCTGGAGTCGTACCGGCGCAGGCCTCGCTTCCCATCGACCTTAGCCTGGTACATGGCGAGGTCAGCGTTGCGCATCAGGATCTCGCTGTCATCGGCCGGGCCACCAACGGCATAGCCGATGCTTGCCCGCACGAAGATCTGCGTGCCGGCGACGTCGAAGGCCGGCGCTAGGGCGTCGATCACCCGGCGACCAAGGTCTCCCGCGTCCTCGCCCGCCGGCAGGTCCTCGGCCAGCACCGCGAACTCGTCCCCGCCGACCCGCGCGACGGTGTCGACCGCCCGCACGGCACCCTTGATTCGTTCTCCGACGGCGGTGAGCACGGCGTCACCAGCCGCGTGCCCCAGCGTGTCATTGACTCCTTTGAAGTCGTCGAGGTCCATAAAGAAGACCGCCACCGAGGTTCCGTCGCTGCGGCGCTTGGAGCGGGTAACTGCGTGGTCGAGGCGGTCCCGCAGGAGCGCGCGATTGGCGAGCCCGGTGAGAGGGTCCTCGAGCGCCTGGCGGCGGAGCTGCTCCTCCATCTGACGCTGTTCGGTTACGTCGCGATAGGTGACGGCGATCCCGCCGACCGCGGGGTCCGCCGTCAGGTTCATGGCGAACGCCGAGATCTGGCGCCAGCTGCCATCCGCGTGGCGAACTCGGAGTTCGATCTCCGTTTCGGTGCCCGACGTCTGAAGTTGCGCGAGCGCCGCCTCGGCGAGCGGCTGGTCATCGGGGTGGATGACGGTCATCGCCTGCGTCCCGACCCGATCGGCCACCGCGTAGCCAAGCGTCGGCTCCACGGCTGGGCTCTCGTAGAGAATCCGGCCATCGAGGGAAATGATCGAGTAGATATCGGTCGAATGCTGCACCAAAGACCGGAACCGGCGTTCGGCGCGCACCTGGGACTCCCGGACCAGCCAGAGGAGGCCGATGAGGAGGCCCGCGGCGATGATGAGCGTGACGATCGACCCCGCGACCTTATCGCTCGCGGCCTTCTGGGCATCGCGGTGGTAGGCCGATTCCGCCCCGGCAAGCGCACTGCCCAGGAGATCGAGAACGGGGGTGAGGCTGCCGCGCTCGAACCGCTCGGCGCCACTCGGATCCCCACCCACCAGGAGCGCGAGCTCCTGGTCAAGATCGGCGACGTACGCGTCAAAGGCCAGCACAATGCTACTCAGGCGGGGGTCGCTGGGCTCCTCGGCGCGGAGCTGTGCGAGAGTCCGGCTCGTTTCGGTCCAGCTCTTGTGAAAGCCATCGAGCGTCGCCTGCGTGGCCGTGCCCTCGGCCAAGGACTGCCAGCGCTTGACAGTGAGGCTTTCCACGAGGACCTCGACCTTCTTGAGCTCCAGCTCGCGGGAAGAGGCGAAGCGCTCCGCGGCATCGAGCCGCGCGACGATGGTGCCCGCAAGGAGCGCCACCGCAAAGGCGGCGCCGATCGCCAGGAGCGGCCTGACCTGGCGTGGCGTACCTGATGCGTGCGAGTCGGCCGAGCCGCTCAAGGCGCGGCGCGCGTTTGACAGCAGCGCGCCGAGCGACCGCGCGGACGCAGCGAAGGATGCGGTTATGCGTTCGGCAGTCATGCAGGCGTGCGATATCCGAGCGAACTGCGCCGAACTCTGCGGCGCGCGGTGCACAGTGCCAACCGCACCGAAGTCCTAGCGGTTCGGCCCGAATGGGTGATATGCCTCAGGTGCCCCCGCTCGCGGTCCTGTCGCTTCCGCCGAACAGGGTCCACAGCAGGCCCGCGGCCACGGCCGCAGCGACCAGGCCGATCACGATCCAGGGGGTCGAATCACCACCGCCTCCGGAACCGCCTCCCGATGATGCTGATGGACTCGCGGTCGGGATTCCGAGGCTCGGCGCGGCATTCCCCGCGGAGCTCGCGGCGCTGGCCAGGACCACCGCGAAATCACCAAATTGGGTGGCATTGGTGGCGAACAAATCAGGCAGGCCGCCGTTCTCGGTCTTCACCGCGACCCACGCGTTGCCCGAGAATCGGTACAGGGTGCCGTTCGTGACACCGTTCGGCGCGCGCAGCACCACGGTCACGGTCTTTCCCTGCTGGATCGCGAGGTCGATTCCGCCCTGGTTGGCGACCCGGATCTCGTACACATTGCCGGCCAACGAGCCGGATGGGACGGGCGCCGGAGGCGCGATCGGTCGGATCGTGGTGATTACGGACGTACTGCCAGCGGGGATCACAAATGCGCCCTCGTCGGCGATCAGCTGCGCCTGGGGCGGGTTCTCGAGCGTCCCTGAATAGACCAGCGGCGACCTCCCCTGTGCAATCTCCGCGGTGTCCGAGGTCGATGTGGGGTTGCCCGGAGCGCCCGGAGGCGGCGTGAGATACCGATACGGATCCTCGACCACGACCCCGTCGTACAGAGGCGGCTGCCCAACGGGCGCCACTCGACCGGCGAGGACCAGGAGGACGAACCCAAGGCTGAGCGTCAGCCAGGCACTGCGGCGACAGGCCATCACAACCACCACGTGGCGAGGTCGGCGAGGGCGTGCGCGACTGCCGGTGCGGCAATGCCGCCACTTGAGAGTCGTAGGGCGCACAGCCAGACGCCGGCCGCGATATCGAGAGGGACGACCGCCCAGCCGTACAGGGGGACGTGCATGATCGCAAAGGCCAGGCTGGATACGAGGACGGCCGCCCAGAGGCCATAGAGCCGTCCGAACGCGTCAAAGAGGGCACCGCGCAGCAGGACTTCCTCACCGGTCGCCACCAGGATGGTCACCGCAGCCCATACGACGAGCGGCCCGGGCCGCATTCCCATCGCGCTCATCGCGGCGGGGTGGAGCAGCAGGGGCAGACCGACGAGGACCGCAGCCCCGAGCGCACCGATCCCGAGCGATCGGAGCGGCGGCCGCGCCGGGCGCCAGCCTGCGACCAACGCCACGCAGATGAGCGCGACCCCGAAGGCACTCCCGGCGGCCAGCGCGGTTGTCGTGGTGTGGCCGTTGGCGGCGGCGCGCGCCAGGGTCGCGACCGCCAGCCCGAGGACTAGCCAGGCGGCGCGCCGCCCGGGGTGCGGGGCGGAGACCGCGGCGGGAGAGGACGCCGAGCGGTTCGCCGGGGCGATTGCCGCCGTGGAAACCGCAGGCGCCGTCACTGCGGCAGCGGAACCATGCGGACCGGCCCGGTGGCGTAGCTCGCCGGCCAGACGAAGGCATACGACCGAACCGCCTGCCATTGCCAGATCACGCCTACCGCGCGCTCGTTCTGCCCCAGTGTTGCCGGATCCATCGAAAACCGAATGCCCGCGCCGTTGGGCAGGGTGCCGGACCTCAGATCCATGCTGCGCGCTGCCTCGGCGATTCGAGCGGGGTTCAGCGGACCGCGAGACGCCGCCAACGGCAGAACGTCGTGGAAGAGTGCCCAGGCCGCAGAAAAGCCTGAGAGGCCTTCCTCGCTCGGCTCTTCCGGGGCGGAGCGAAGCGCCGCTGGCCCGCTGATCTTGTATTCGCCGCCGCCGCCGTAGGTCCCCCCGATGTCATGCGGCGTGCCGGGCGTCGCGAGCGGTGAAGGATAGGCGTTGGCCCAGGCCGCTGCGAACCGCTCGTAGGCAGCCCGAGCGGCGGGGGTCAGGACGCCGGGCCGGAAACCGCCCGTCGGGCGATCGGAGGCGAAGACGCCCACGGCATCGGGGCCGAGGTCTCCTGCGAAGTCGGGACTGCACTCTGCCATCGTCGAGCCGATCAGCGCGCCCACCTTCAGGCGGGCTGTCAGCATCGCGCGTCGGAACGCGATGCCGTCAGGGATATGCGAGGCAAGGACGATGACGTCGGGGCGCGCGGCGGCGAGGCGTGCCATCAGGCGCGGCCACATCGGAAGGGTCAAGCTATAGGTCGCGTTGGCGACGATCCGCACGCCGGCGGCGGTCGCAGTCCGCGCGGCGGCGTCGGCCACGGAGCGGGCGTAGTCATCGTTGGCGGCAACGATCGCCAGGCGCAGATCGACCGGCATGCGGTGGAGGCGGGGCGCCAGCTGCGTCGCAGCAAAGGCCGCCGAGTTCGACCCCAGGGTCGTCCCGCTGGCGCCCACGCGGAAGACGAGCGGCAGGCCACGCCCCGTCAGACGATCGGCGACCGCACCGCCCTCCCAATAGACGAGGCCAGCATCATTCGCAGCAGCGCTGGCGGCCATCGACAGGTCGGATGCATAGGTCCCGATCACGACGCGCACGCCGGCCGCCTTGAGCGACGCCATCACCGCCGGGGCATCCGCGCCTCGCTCGAGATCGCGGACCTCGAGTGCGATCGGCCGCGCGTCCACCCCTCCTCGAGCGTTGATCAGGTCGCGCGCGATCTCGACCCCGAGCTCCTGCTGGCTGGCGAGTGGTCCCGCGCTGCCGCTGAGCGGAAAGACTGCACCCACCCGGATTGGCGTCGCCCCCCAAGCGCGCAGTTGCGCACCGCCGCCCAATCCCGCGACGAGCAGGGCAAGAACCATCAGGACCGCCAACGCCAGTGTCAGAGGCCTGCGGATCCCGGAGCGTGGCTCGGCTATCGGTCTGTGAAGCGTCATTGCAAGGACCTCGGCAGGTTGCGCGTCAACGAACGGTGAAGACGACCGCGGGTGAATAGACGCGCGGGTTGAACGGAGCGTGGTCGGCGGCAACGAATTCCGCCTTCAGGACGTAGGTTCCTGGATGGACCGGAAGGTCCTGGGTCAGGCCGTAGTTCATGGATACCAGGACGTTGTCCACCAAGAGGTGGAGATGGCCCTCGTCGGGGCGGATGTTCTTCGACGTCTGCGGCACGATCTTGGCGTTCTCCAGGGTCAGGACAACGTGAACGCTCGAGCCGGTCACCACCTGGTGCTGAACAGGCTGCACGATGCGGACGATTGCGGGCGAGGACGGTCGTGAACCGCTGGAGCCGCTCGCCGACGCAGAGGGGCTCGTGAAATTGCTTCCAGCAGGTGAACCGCATGCCGCAAGGGACGCGGTCAGCACCACGCCGAGAAGGACCAGGAACGGACGCCTCATGGCGCCACCGGAATCTGTAGCCGCGTGTTGAGAGCGGCGCCGCTGGGCGGCGTGCCGTAGATCGAGATGGTGTAGGTGCCGGCCTTCAAGGTCGCGTCGGCCACGAAATGGCCCGGCTCCAGCACACGGACCCTCGGCTGCGTTGGTGTCTCGCCGGCGAGGCAAATGCTCACCAGTGCGCTTGGCACGGGCAGCTCGCTGCCCTTGGCGTCGAAGAACGTCACATGGACCTCGTTTGCGCCGGGTTTTCCCGGGTCAAGGTAGACCTGAACCGTGAGGCTGTCCCGGAGGTGGATGGTGTAGATGGTCGGTAGGCCCGGAACGGCATTCACCTCGATCACCGCCGGCGCCTGGCGGGTCGTCAGCTGCAGCGCGACCTCGACCGACGCGCTTGGAGTGGCGATGAGTGCGGTCACACGCCACGTGCCATCAAGCGAGAGATTGCCGCCGTTCGCCTGGTAGGTGCCGTTGCCTTTCGCCGCGAGGCGCAGCTGCGAAGCGCCCACGTCGGGAAGCGCGGGGAAGGTAAAGCGGAGCGTGACCGTTCGGCCGTCGAGCGGCTGGCCGCTGTCGTAGTCGGTCAGGATCGCCCGAAAACTGTTGAAGCCTGACTTCCCAGGAGTCACGACGAGTTGGATGCGCAGGGTTGTTCCGAAGTCCTGGCCGTTCGCCACGATCTCGTTGCTTGGCATGGCGGCGGCCGCCTGAGCCGGCGGCGCCACGTTCACCAGTGAAGCGGAGAGCAGCAGGATGGTGGTGCCCACCATGAGCTCCATGGAGCCGATCCGGCGCAACGGCCCAAGGGTCCGTCCCGCCGCGGGCACGTTCCGGAAGTGTTGGATGGCGCCGAGGCCTGCCAGCACGGCGAGCAGCCCCGATTTCGCAACCACGAGCCGGCCGAAGTCGGTCGTGGACAAGTTGCCGAGCGGACCCATCTCGCTGAGCGCGCGCACGACCCCGGTCAGGGCCACGGCGCCAATTCCGAAGGTCGCGG
>Ga0070708_100000884_pt1 | contig 22658 bp, 21 predicted proteins | sample KBSK5503metaG_FD_65469 | JGI IMG/M metagenome (GOLD analysis project Ga0070708, IMG submission 65469) | Corn, switchgrass and miscanthus rhizosphere microbial communities from Kellogg Biological Station, Michigan, USA - KBS K5-50-3 metaG | ecosystem: Host-associated > Plants > Roots >... | reverse complement strand
ACGGGGGCGTCAGCGACGCGTTGAGAATCTCGATCGAGTGCGCGAGCACTTCGATCTCGCCTGAGCGCAGCGCCGGGTTGACGGTGCCTTCGGGACGCGGCCGGACCGGGCCGGTGACTGCTATGCAGAACTCGTGGCGCAGCGTCTCGGCCGTCGCGAAGGTCTCCGCGCGATCGGGATCGCAGACGACCTGCACGAGGCCCTCGCGGTCGCGCAGGTCGATGAAGATGACGCCGCCGTGGTCGCGGCGGCGATGGACCCAGCCCGTCAGCGTGACGGCCTGTCCCAGGAAGCGGCGGTCGATGCGGCCGCAGTAATCAGTGCGTTTCACTTTTTCCCTTCGGAGTGCAAAGTCGCGGTGGGCGCGCAGCGCTCCACCGCGGGTCCACTAGAAGTTTTCCCGCGCCGCGCTGTGTCGTGGCTGCCCGGTCAATTTCGGGTGTTGGTGGCGGCGGGTTCGCGCGCCGGAGCGGGCGGCGGTGCGGCGATGACCTGCGAGGGCAACCGCGGGCCATGCGCACGCGGCGACACGACGCCCATCGAGATCACGTATTTCAACGCTTCATCGACGGTCATGTCGAGGTCGCGCACACGCGAGCGCGGCACGATGATGAAATAACCCGATGTCGGGTTGGGCGTGGTCGGCACGTAGACGCTCAAGTGCTCTTCGGCGAGATGCGCCGTCACCGCGGGGGCCGGCGTGCCCGTCAGGAAAGCGATGGTCCAGCTGCCTTCGTGCGGGAATTCGACGAGCAGCGCCTTGCGGAAGGCGTTGCCGGAATCGGACAGCAGCGTGTCGCTGACCTGCTTCACGGACGAGTAGATCGACTTGACGACCGGAATGCGGCCCAGCACGCTTTCCCAGAACCCGATCAGGCGGGCGCCGAAAAAATTTGCCGCGACCACGCCGGTCAACAACAAGAGCCCGAAAAAAAGCAATACGCCGAAACCCGGAACGTGGAACCCGAGTAGCGCATCGGGACGTGCGCCTTCCGGCAGCAGCAGCAGTGTCTGGTCCAGCGTCGTTACGAGGAAGACCAGCACATAGATCGTGATGCCGAGCGGGACCCAGACGAGGAGTCCGGCGATGAGGTAGCGCTTCATGACCGCGAGCTTTGTGGCACGTGTTGAGTTCAGGTGCCCGCCGCGGGTGCGGTGGTCGCGGCCGGCGCGACCGGCGCGGGCTTGGCTTCAGCGGCTTTGGGGCTGTCCGTCGGCGATGCGTCTTTGCCGGATTCCGCTTTGGCGCCATCCACTTTGGCCGGTGGCTTAGCGCCGCTGCCCTTGAAGTCCGTCTGGTACCAGCCACTGCCCTTTAACTGGAAGCCCGCGGCGGAGACGAGCTTGGTCAGCGCGTCTTTGCCGCATGCTGGGCAGGTGACGAGCCGGGCGTCGGCGAATTTCTGGATCGCCTCGAGCTCGTGTCGGCACGCGGAACATTTGTATTCGTAGATCGGCATTGCTGATGGCCCCGGCGCTCATTGCGCCTCATTTTGTACACTGAGTGTGCGCAAAGCGCTTGATTCAAAAAGAATAATTATACCGCGAATCGGCCCGCGCGGTAGCTTTGCGATGCGACGGGCTGCGGCTTTAAGCCAGATGGGTGCCACACCTGCGGAAACAAAGTGCTTTATGCTGCTGCCGCTACGGAGGAGGAGGAACGGCGAATGGCGGACTTCTGGATATGGTGGGTGCTCGCGGCCGCCCTCGTCGGCCTCGAACTCGTGACCGGTACGTTCTATCTGCTGGCCGTGGGCGTGGCGTTTGCGCTGGGCGGGATCGCCGCGTGGCTGGGGGCGTCGCCTCCGGCGCAGTTGCTCATCGGTGGCGTCTTCGCGGTCGCCGGAACCATTGCTGCGCACCAGTGGCGCAAACGGCACGCGGCGCCGACGCCGCAGCCCGGGCTCGACGTCGGGCAGGAAGTCCAGGTTCTCGCGTGGCACGACAACGGCACGGCGCGCGTCAACTACCGCGGCACGCAGTGGGACGCGGAAATCGCGGCGCCCGCGGCGGCGCGTGCGCAGACCATGTACATCGTCGGCACCCGCGGCTCGACGCTCGTCATTGCGGCCAGCAAGCCCTAAAGGACAGCAACCGGGAAAGGCCATTCGTGAAGGACCCAGGAGATCTCATCATGTGGAGCGGTTCGTCTCTCGTAGCGCTTGCGCTGTTCATCGTCGCGGTGATCGTCATCGCCAAGGCGTTTCGCGTGGTGCCGCAACAGCACGCGTGGGTGGTCGAGAGGCTCGGCCGTTTTTTTGCCGTGTTGCAGCCGGGGCTCAATTTCGTGATTCCTTTCGTCGACCGCGTCGCCTACCGCCACGACCTTCGCGAAATCCCGCTCGACGTGCCCTCGCAGATCTGCATCACGCGCGACAACACCCAGCTGCAGGTCGACGGCATCCTGTACTTCCAGGTGACCGACCCCAAACTCGCATCCTACGGCTCGTCGAACTACGTGCTCGCGATCACGCAACTCGCGCAGACGACGCTGCGCAGCATCATCGGCCGCATGGAGCTCGACAAGACGTTCGAGGAGCGTGAGCAGATCAACGTGCAGGTCGTCAATTCGCTTGACCAGGCGGCGGCCAGCTGGGGTGTGAAATTGCTCCGCTACGAAATCAAGGACCTGACGCCGCCCGCGGAAATCCTGCGTGCGATGCAGGCGCAGATCACCGCCGAGCGCGAGAAGCGTGCGGTGATCGCGACGTCCGAGGGCAATCGCCAGCAGCAGATCAATGTCGCCATCGGCGCCCGCGAGGCGGCCATTGCGAAGTCGGAGGGCGAAAAGCAGGCGGAGATCAACATCGCGCAGGGCGAAGCGCAGGCGACGCTGATCAACGCCGAAGCCAACGCGTCAGCCATCCGCCAGATCGCGGCGGCGATCGAGTCGCAAGGCGGCCTGCAGTCGGTCAACATGCGGATCGCCGAGCACTACATCAACGCGTTCGGCCTCCTCGCCAAGACCAACAACACGCTGATCGTTCCGTCCAATGTCTCGGACATGGCGGGATTGATTGCGACCGCGATGACGGTCATCAAAGCGCAGGGAAAATAACCAATGGACCTGAAAGGAAACACATTCGTCGTCACGGGCGGCGCGTCCGGCCTGGGCGCCGCGACGGCGCGAATGATTGTCGCCGGTGGCGGCAACGTCGTGCTGGCCGACGTGAACGCGGAAGCCGGGACTGCGCTCGCGAAGGAACTTGGCAGCGCCACACGATTCGTGAAGACCGACGTCACCGACGAGGCGAGCGGCAAGGCGGCGGTCGCTGCGGCGATGGATGGTTTCGGCGGCCTGCAGGGACTCGTCAACTGCGCGGGCATCGTGCATGGCGAAAAAGTTGTCGGGAAGGAGGGGCCGCATACGCTCGCGGGCTTCACGCGGTCCATCAACATCAACCTGATCGGCTCGTTCAACCTGACCCGGCTCGCCGCCGACGCGATGTCCAAGGGCACACCCAATGCCGAGGGCGAGCGCGGTGTGATTGTCCTTACGGCGTCGGTCGCGGCGTTCGATGGCCAGATCGGACAGGCGGCCTACAGTGCATCGAAGGCGGGCCTCGTCGGGATGACGCTGCCCATTGCGCGCGAGCTCGCCCGCTACGGCATTCGCGTGATGACGATTGCGCCGGGCGTGTTCGAGACGCCGATGGTCGGGCAGATTCCGCCCGACATCGCGGAGGCGCTTGGCAAAGCGGTACCGTTTCCGCCGCGGCTCGGGCGGCCGGCGGAATTCGCATCGCTGGTCGGGGAGATCATTCGCAACCCGATGCTGAATGGCGAGGTCATCCGCCTTGATGGTGCGATCCGGATGGCGCCCAAGTGAAGTTTGACTTGCGTTATGCCTTACGATAAAGTAAGGAATATGAATAATGTAAGGTGATCCGATGACCGCTGCAACTCTCACCAGCAAGGGGCAGATCACGATTCCTGCGGCCGTGCGCGAGAAGCTCGGCCTTGCCAAGGGCGACCGCGTCGAGTTCGTCGAAGTCGGACCGGGCGAATTTACGCTGAAAGCGGCGACCGAGGACGTACGTGCGCTCAAAGGTATGGTCGCACGGCCGTCAACGCCGGTATCCATTGCCGTCATGAACGCGGCGATCAGGCGCCGAGGATCGCGGCGATGATCGGCCTCGATACCAACGTCCTCGTCCGCTATATCGCGCAGGACGATCCGCGGCAGACAGCCAAGGCCGTTCATCTTATCGAAGACGAGTGCAGCGAGGCGCGACCCGGCTTTGTAACGGCAATCGCGATTGCCGAGCTTGTATGGGTGCTGGAGGAGTGCTACCGAAGCGCCAAGGCCGAGATCGTCGCAGTCTTGCAGCGCATCCTGCGCACGAGGCAGCTTGTGGTCGAAGAAGCGGAAACCGTCTGGAAGGCCGTGCGGATCTTCGAGGCGAGTCGGGCCGACTTCGCGGATTGCCTGATCGATCGCATCGGCGCCGCGCACGAGTGCGAATACACGGCGACGTTCGACAAGGCCGCAGCTGGCGCCGGCATGCGTCTGATCGGATGAGGACGCCCGCCGCAAGCGGGTAGACTGCGAACGGCAGCAACCGGTCCCATTCGCAAACCCAAGGGCAGCAGAGGATGAGCTCCGCGGGAAACGCAGCCGTCACACGCCGCCTCGCTGCGATCCTGATCGCCGACGTGGTTGGCTACACGCGGCTGATGGAGCGCGACGACACCGGCACGTTCTCGCGGCTGCGGACGATTCGCGACGAAGTGGTCGACCCGGCGATCGTGTCGCATGGCGGCCGGATCGTGAAGACGGCGGGGGATGGCCTGGTCGCCGAGTTTACGAGCGCGGTCGCCGCGCTACGGGCGGCGATTCAGATCCAGCGCGAGATGGCCGTGCGAAAAGGCGTCACACCTACCGAGGAGCGCATCGACTATCGGATCGGTGTCAATCTCGGCGACATCATGGTCGACGCAAGCGACATCGCGGGTGACGGGGTTAATGTCGCATCCCGGCTCGAGACATTGGCAGAACCAGGCGGCATCTGCGTTTCCGGCTCGGTTCGGGAACAAGTGCACGGAAATCTCGATGTAGAATTCGACGACATCGGCGAACAACAGGTCAAGAACATTGCGCGGCCGATTCGTGTTTATCGCGTCTTGCTTGGGCGCGACGCGCCGCAAACAGGCGATTCGGCGGCTTCGCGATCCCGAAAGCTGATATTCCATTGGAGGCGGTGGACAGCCGGCCTTGCGGCGCTCGTCGTCGTTGGTCTCGGCGCGTGGCTCCTACCGCAATTGTGGAGACCTGCAGTGGAGCCTGCGCCTCCTGCGATGTCGCTGGCGATTCTGCCCTTCGCGGCGCCGTCCGGTAGCCCTGCCGACGAGCAGTTCGCCGCTGCGCTGACGCAGGACCTCACGACGGCGATGGGGCAATGGAGCTACGCGAAGGTCGCCGCAAGCGCGCTCGTCTCCGGCTACAAGCCTGGAGCCGCCGACATCCGGACCCTCGGGCATAGCCTAAATGTTCGCTACGTCGTCGAGGGCGAAGTGCGGCGCGTCGCGGACGAGATGGTCGTGACGGCCCATCTGATCGACACGGTGACCGGGGCACAGGCTTGGAGCGACCGGCTGCGCTATGCGTCGCTACAGCCGACGCCTGGTGAGCCAATTCCGTCGGTACAACTTACCAAACGCTTGCGAAACGGAATGCGGGCGGCTGAGCGGCGGCGGGTCGTGGCCCATCCTGAAGCAGGGAGTCCGATGGATCTGGTGCTGCGGGGCGACGCAATCCTCAACGAAGATCCTGACGCGATGAAGGCCGTGTCGGAAGCGCGAAAGTTCTATTACGAAGCGCTGCGGCTTAACCCGGATCTGATCCCCGCGTTGGTGGGTCTTGTTTTTTCCTATGACGCTGAACTCGAGGAAAGCGCGACTCCGGATCGGGCAACCATACTTCCGGAGATGGATCGGTTTTCGAGTCGCGCGATTACACTCGACCGCACGAGTGCGTGGGCGTGGGTCTCGCGAATGGATACGCTGGAATGGCTCGGCCGCTGGGACGAGGCGCTCGTGGCGGCCGATCGGGTGGCCGCGCTCGATCCGGCCGATATCAACGGCCCCACCCAGCACGCATGGATCCTGCTGCAGACCGGGCGACCGGCCGAAGCACTGCCGTTCATCGCGCAGGCGTTGGCGATCGACCCGCTGGCCCCCAGCTTGCCCGCCCATTTCACGTGCAAGGCTCAGCTTTTCCTCGGTCGCTACGATGAAGCCGTCGCGTCGTGCGAGAAAGCGTCCGCGGAAAATAATGGATGGCTCAACCTCGTGTATCTGTGCGCGGCGTACGCGCAGCACGGCGACGTCGCGAAAGCGGTGGCGGCGAAGGACGCTCTGTTGAAGCAGAAACCCGGCTACACGATCGCCCAGTATCGCGCGACGTACCAGTCGGCGACGCCGCCGTTCTTCGAGTTGGTCGATCGGCACCTAGGGACGGGCTTGCGCAAGGCCGGGCTGCCGGAAAAGTAGACCCGCCAGACCAGCATCGTGCCTAACAGCGAACAACCCAGCGTGATCCGCAGGCTCGCCGCGATCGTCGTCGCCGACGGCGTCGGCTACACGCGCCTCACGGAGCGCGACGAGGCGGGAACGCAGGCGCGGCTGAAAGAGATTCGCGCCCAGGTTGGATTGGATCGTTGATGCGCACCATCGACTGTCGCTATTCGATCTCCGACGAACGCCTCCAAGCCTATGCATTGGTTCCGCTGGTCGATCGGCTGCGCTGGCTCGATGAACTCGTGCGTTTCACGTTGCTGTGGCGCGAAGCGCCGCGCGCTGAGGCGCCCGACGATCAGGCGTCTGATTCACTCCCGCCGGATTAATGCGAACGCCGTGATCGTCATCGCGATGAAGAACACGAGCGTCCAGCCGGGAATGGCAAGTCCCAGGAACTCCCAGCCTTTTTCCGCACATTCGCCGCTGCCCGCGAAGACCTTCTTCAGCACGTCCATGAACGGCATCGTGTCCATCATGTACGAAAAGCCCATGCCGCACGCGGGAACCTGGTCCTTCGGTAGCGACTGCAGCCAGACCTGCCGACCGGCGAACGCCGCACCGGCGCTCGCGAACACCAGAACCAGGCCGGCATAGACCGCCGCGCCGAAGTTGCGCGGATTCTGGACGAAAGCGACGAGGAAGGTGACGCCGATCACGGACACGGCGATCCTCTGGAAGATGCACAGCGGGCACGGCTCGAGCCCGACGCCGTATTGCAGCCACAGCGCCCAGCCCATCAAACCGGCGCATACAAGAAATCCCAACAGGTACGAAACCTTGCGCGGCGGAAGCACGATCAGCGCGAGCGACGCGACGCCCACGGTCATGACGCCGACTCGATACAGCGACTGCGACAGCGACGGCTCGTTGCCGAACCAGCGGAACAGGATTTCCTGTCCGAGCAGCGCGAGCGTAAGCACGAGGCCGACCCACGGCAGGGAAACGGTGGAGTAACGCGTCATCGGGTGGCCTTCGCCAGGGCTTGATCGAGATCCCAGATGATATCGTCAATGGCCTCGAGGCCCACGGAGAGCCGGATCATTTCCGGCAACACGCCGGCGGCGCGCTGTTCTGCCTCGTCCAATTGCCGGTGCGTGGTGGACGCCGGATGGATGACCAGCGTCTTGGCGTCGCCGACGTTGGCCAGGTGCGACAGGAACGTGACCGCCTCGATGAATTTCTCTCCGGCCTTCGCACCCCCGCGGACGCCGAATGTGAGAATGCCGCCCGCGCCGCGCGGCAGATAGCGGCGGGCGAGCGGCTCGTAGCGGTTGCCCGCCAGCAACGGATAGTTGACCCACTCGACAGCGGGGTGCGCGGCCAGGTGCTGCGCTACCGCAAGTGCCGCTTCGCAGTGCCGCGGCATCCGTAAGTGCAGCGTCTCGATGCCTTGCAGCAGCAGGAACGCGGAAAGCGGCGCGAGCGTCGGACCCAGCGTGCGCATCGTTTCCATCCGCGCCTTCATCGTGAAGCCGAAGTCCCCGAACGACTCGTGGAAGCGCACGCCGTGATAGCCGCGCGAAGGCTCGGTCATCTGTGGAAATTTACCGTTGCCCCACGGAAATTTTCCCGATTCGACCATGACGCCGCCCATCGTGGTGCCGTGGCCGCCCAGGTATTTCGTCACCGAGTGGATGACGATGTCCGCGCCGTGCTCGAGTGGCCGGCACAGATACGGCGAGGCCAGCGTGTTGTCGACGACCAGCGGGACGCCTGCAGCATGCGCGATCTGCGCGACGGCAGCGAGGTCCGCGACGTTGAGTTGCGGATTGCCGATCGTCTCGACGTAGAGAGCCTTCGTGTTGTCCTTGACTGCCGACCGGAAATTTTCGGGATCATCGCTGTCGACGAACGTGGTGTCGATGCCGAACTGGGTGAACGTGGCCGCGAATTGCGAGAACGTGCCGCCATAAAGCGTGCGCGACGCGACAATGTGATCGCCGTGGCGGCACAGCGTGAGCAGCGCCAGCATCTGCGCCGCCATGCCCGTTGCGGCGGCCAGCGCGGCGCGTCCGCCTTCGAGCGCGGCGACGCGTTCCTCGAGGGCGGCGACCGTCGGATTGGAAATGCGCGAATAGACGTTGCCGAACGTCTGCAGGTTGAAGAGGCTGGCCGCGTGGTCGGCGCTGTCGAACACGAACGATGTCGTCTGGTAGATCGGCAGCGCGCGGGCGCCTGTTGCGGCATCCGGGATCTGTCCGGCGTGCAGGCAAAGCGTGTCGAACGCGAATTTGTGGTCGGACATGACGTTCTGGTCTATCAGTACAAAAAATCTTGAACCACAGAGGACACAGAGGGCACAGAGAACTGCAAAGGCACTCTATTCGAATTTGTTTTTCTCTGTGCTCTCTGTGTCCTCTGTGGTTCAAGAATTGCTTTTGGGTCGTGGTTCAAGAATTTCTTTGGGTCGTGGCGTTGCCACGCCGCGACGAAACGATCCCCGTATTGACGCCAGCCCAGTGCAGTCCGCCCAGAATGCGCGCGTGCTCGATTTTCACGCAGCGATCCATGACGACATCGAGTCCCGCATCGTTCGCGATCCGCGCCGCCTCGTCGTTCCGGATGCCGAGCTGCATCCAAAGGACCTTCGCGCCCTTGGCGACCGCCTCGTGTGCGATCGGAACGATTTCGCCTGGCTTGCGGAAGCAATCGACCAGGTCAACCGGCCCGGGAATCGCGGTGACCGACGGGTAGCATCGCTGCCCGAGGACTTCCGTGTAGGCCGGATTGACCGGAACGATCCGGTACCCGTGGTCCTGCATGTATTTGGCCGCGAAATGGCTGGGGCGATACCAGTTTGCCGAGAGCCCGACGACGGCGATCGTGCGGGTTTCGCCCAAGATGCGGCGCAAACCCGCAACGTCGTCGACGATCGGCATTCGGAACCGCTCCGTTACCAGCGCGGAGACTGGTTGTACGGGTAATCGTTGGTGACCTTGCGGCCCGACGAAATGCGGTTGTTCATTCCCGCCGGCAGGTCCGGATAATCACCCGGCCCGAACGTCCTGCACTCTCCCGCGAAGTTGGCGTCCGTGCAAAACATCCAATAGCCCCGCTCGACGCGCATCGACGACGCCCGGTCGTTGAATCCCGCCGGGTCGAAATTGCGCAGGACGTCGGTCGTCATGGCGAAGGATCGTCCGGAAAAATTCGGACCTTCGTACAGCACGACGCGCGATTGTCCGCCCCAGTTGCCGCCGCCACCCCCGTGCCCGCCACCGCCACCGACCGGCCGCGCGGAACTCGTCTGGCCGTTCGTGCCGCCCAAACTCTCGTAGCGGCCCGGGCCGTAATTTCGGCAGTCGCCCTGGAAATGGGCGTCGGAGCAAAGCTGCCACGTGCCGGACATCACGATCAGCGACCGCGCGCGGTCGTTGAATCCGGACTGGTCGAAGTTCGGAAGCGTTTGATCGATCACGATGCTGCGGCCAGCGAAGCCTTCGCCTTCGAACAATTGCGCGCGCGCGCCATATCCGCCGCCGCCTCCTCCGCCACCGCCACCGCCGCTGTTCCAGCCGATCTCGCGCAGCGACGACAGCCGATTCGACAGACCCATGGCGGCGAGCGTCGGGTAATTGCCCGGCTGCAGCGTGACGCAGTTTCCGCGGTAATACGCGTCCGAGCACAGTTGCCATGTCCCGCCGCGAACGATCACCGACGAAGCGCGGTCATTGAATCCGGTCTGGTCCAGATTGGGCATCGCGCCGTTCACCGCAAAGCGCCGGCCGCTGAAATTGTCGCCTTCGAACAACGTGATTTCCTGCGCTGCGGCCGCGGCGGCGCAGCCGGCGAGCGTGGTTGCGAAGAGGATGTGGGCAAGTTTCATCGTCGTCCTCCATTCAAGTGCAGCGGGTGGTCAACGCCGAAGCGTCAACGTGGAAATCAATTCTAGCGAATCCGGTCGGCGGCCAATGGAACATTGACAAGGCTCGAACGCAGGAGGTTCGAGGTGGGCGCGGTAGCGGCTCGCAAGGTGCTTCGATGCTTGGGCTGCGGATGCCAGCCCAGGACGACCAGCATGAACGCAAAGCCGACGACGTAGGCAAGCGCGACGTGCCATCCGCCGCGCACCCACGCGAACGCGGAGCGAGCCGCCGGAAACTGGCTGGCCAATGCGACGCCGGCCGACGAGCCGAACCAGATCATCGAACCGCCGAAGCCGACGGCGTAGGCGAGATAACCCCAGTCGTAGCCGCCTTGTTTCAGTGCGAGGGCGGTGAGCGGAATGTTGTCGAACACGGCCGAAACGAATCCCAGTCCGAGGGCGACTTGCCACGACGCGTCGGGCAGCTTGTGGACCGGCATCATCGACGCAGCGAATACCAGCGACAGCAGGAAAATGCTGCCTCGAACGGCGTTGGGAAGCTCTTCCCAATGGGGTCTTCGGATTGGAACGCAAACGAGCAGCGCGACCCACACGGCTGCGCCGATGAAAGGGAAGGTGTCGGATACCTCGTTGTAGCGAACGTTGACCACGACGTTGACGACGATCGCCGTCAGCAGGATGGCCGCGACGATCGCGACGCGCGCCCAATCCACGGACACGTCCGCGGGCGCGTCGCGCGAAATCGGCGAATAGCGGTGCTGCTGCAAAGCCGCAGGAATGCCGAAGATCACCATCGCGAGACCGGCGGCGGTGTAGGCCTCCAGGACTTGCAGCGGGCTGACGCCGTCGATCCACATCATCGTCGTCGTCGTGTCGCCGACGACGCTGCCCGAGCCGCCGGCGTTCGACGCCGCGACGATCGCCGCCAGGTAGCCGATATGGACCCTGCCTCGGAAGACGACGCCTGCGATCGTGCCGCCGATGAGCGCGGCGGCGATGTTGTCCAGGAAACTCGACAGCACAAAGATCATCACGAGAAGCACGAACCCACCCTTCCAGTCGTCCGGAAGGAAGCGCGGCAGGATCGCCGGAACGCGACTCGCCTCGAAGTGCTTGGAAAGGAGGGCGAATCCCAGCAGCAGTCCCAGCAGATTGGCGAGCAGCACCCATTCGTGGCCAAAGTGCGCCAGCAGCCCGCCCGCGCCTGCGCCTTCAGGGAACGGCGAGAAAAGGACCTTGAACAGCGTGATGACCAAGAGGCCCACGACCGCAACGCGCAGCGTGTGGTGGTGGAACAGGGCAACTCCCAACAGGGTTATCCCGAAAAGAATGAAGTCCACCGGGATGCCGAGGAGGGCGGGGGGCTCGGGCAGCGCTGGGCCCGCGGCCGCCGCGACGGTCACAGCGAGGCCCGAAGCCAGGCCGACCATCAAGCAGGCAATGCGGGGCGTGGACGGGATCGGCATCTCAAAAAGGGATAATTTTTGGAAAAATCGGGCCCGCGGCCGGTTTTTGAACTCTTTTTGGCGCCCCGTCCTTTAGGCAGTGCCACCGGACGGTGTATGGTGACGCGGATTGTAACCGCCTGAATCGGATTGCCGCCATCGGGGAAACCGGGAAGGGCCGGTCAGTGGGCGTGATTCGGTGTTTTCCCGGGCATCGCCGGCCCTGCGGAGCCCCGGTGGATGGCCCGACGGCAGGCTCGATCCTTGCTTTATGTAGCCCACTGAAAGCGCAATCGGCCCTGTGCTGTCTGCTTGAGGGGAGCCTGTCGGACGCCAGACTTGGGGTCCCGCAGCCCTTCCAGCCGCAAGCTCGCGGTCGTCCGTTAACTCACAAGAACCCGCGCCATGGCGCTGCCGCGATCGCTGAATCGGCTTGAGCTGGCCCTACCGCAAACCCTCGGCGAACCCGTCGAGCGGGAGGCGCTGGCCGCGCTTTCGCAGCACAAGCTCAACGCGCTGGCCGTTCCGCTCGCGTATATCGATCGAAACCAGCGCTACCGGTTCGCCAACAAGGCGCTGCTCGACTGGCTGGGCAAGCGACCGAACGACGTCCTGGGCCGGGAGGTCATCGAGGTCCTGGGCCGCGACGTCTACCAGCTCTACCACGCCTACATCGAGGCCGCCCTTTCCGGCGAGCGGACGGTATTCGAGCGGCAACTGGTCACGCCGGGGCGGCCATCGCTGTGGATCCGCGTCGATTACTACCCCGACCGCACGGCGCAGGGCCACGTTCGCGGCTTCCTCGTCACCTACAGCGACGTCGACAATTTAAAGCGCCTCGAGCTCGAGGCGGGTCAGCGCGAGCACCGGCTGCGCCTGGTCACAGACAGCGTCGGCCTGCCGATCCTCTACGTCGACCGGCAGCTGAAGCTTCGCTTCGCCAACAAGCCGTTCGGCAACTGGGTTGGCGTGCCTGCCGACGACGTGCTCGGCCACCTGCTGAAGGAAGTGCTGCCTTCCGACGCGTTCGGCGAAATGCAGGGCTACATCGAGCGCGCGTTTTCCGGCGCCACCGTCTCCTACGAGCGGCGCGAGCGTCACCTGTCCGGCGATTCGCGATGGATGCGCATCACGCTCTTCCCGGACCGCGAGGTCGGCGGCCGCGTCGGCGGCGCGTTCGTCGTGATGAACGACATCGAGGACGACATCCGGATCCGCGACGCGCTGAAGTCGCAGGAATCGCAGATGCGCCTCTTCGCGGACAACATTCCCGGCCCGATCGCCTATCTCGACCGCAGCCTCAAGTACACGTTCGTGAACCAGGCGTTCGCCAATTCGGTGTGCAAGCCGCAGGACGAGATCTACGGCAAGACGCCGTTCGAAGTGATGGCCTCCGACGTCGCGTCGTTCATCCGGCCGATCGTCAAGCGCGCGCAGGGCGGCGAGCACGTCGAGTACGAGCGCATCGGCACCACACCCCAAGGCAGCCACCGCTGGATGCACGGCCGCATCGCGCCCGATCTCGACGTTTCGGGCACGGTGCGCGGCCTCTATTGCACCGAATACGACATCCACGATTTGAAGCTCACCGAGCAGGCGCTGGCCGCGCGCGAAGAGCAGTTGCGCCTCTTCACCGACAACATTCCGGAACCGGTCGTCTATCTCGACGAGAATCTTCGCTATGTGTTCGTCAACGAGTCATTCCTGCTGCTGACGGGCCTCGATCGCGCGAACGTCATTGGGCGCACATCCGCGGAAGTCGTGGGCACCGGCGACTACTCGGCGCTCGAGCCTTTCATCCTGCGCGCGGCCGCGGGCGAGGCCGTGACTTACGAGCAGACGATCGTCGACGCGGTCGGCCGCACACGCTGGCTGCGCGGCCGCATCGTTCCCGATGCCAAGTTCGACGGCACGCTCAAGGGCCTGTACATCGTCGGCCACGACATCACCGACTTGAAGCAGGCGCAGGACGCGTTGGCCGCGCGCGAGGGCCAGCTGCGCGCGATCATGGACGGTGTGCCCGCCCCGGTGGCGTACATCGACCGCGACGAGCGCTGCCATTACGTCAACCGCACCTTCCTGCAGTTCTTCGGCCTCACCGAGTCGCAGGCGATCGAGATGCGGCTGCGCGACGTCGTCGGACATGGCATCTACCAGAGCGCGCAAGCGATGCTGACCCGCGCCATGGAAGGCGAGTCCACGGCGTTCGACCGGCTCGTGCCGGGCGCGAACGGCGTGCGCCGCTGGATGACGATTCGCGTCGTGCCGGATGCCGCGGCGTCGGGCGAGGTCTACGGCGCGTTCGTGCTGATGAACGACATCCACGGACTGAAGCAGGCGCAGGAAGCGTTGCGCGCGTCCGAGGCGGAGTTGCGCCTCATCATGGACAACGTGCCGGCGCGCGTGTCGTACATCGATCGCGATTACAAGTACCTCTTCCTCAATCGCCACAACGAAGACTGGCTCGGTGAAAACCGCAAGGAGCTCATGGGCCGCCAGATCGCCGAGGTCAACGGCGAGGAACGCGCGGCGCAACTCTCGCCGCTCTTGGACCGCGTGCTGAAGGGCGAGACGGTGTCCACCGAAAAGCTCCTGGCGCAACCGGAAGGCGAGCAGCGCTGGGAGGCGGTCCACTACGCGCCCAATCGCGACGCCGAAGGCAATGTGATCGGCATCTACGCCGTGCATACGGACATTCACGACCAGAAGCGCAACGAGGAAGAGCTTCGGCGCGCGAACTGGATGCTGTCGTCGCACATCAACAATACGCCGCTCGCCGTGCTGGAGTGGGATCGCGATTTTCGGCTTGTTCGCTGGTCGCCGCAGGCCGAAAACATCTTCGGCTGGAGCTCCGACGAAATCCTCGGAATCCCGCTGTCCGACAGCCCGCTGGTGCACGAGGACGACCGCGAGGGCTTCGCCGGACTCGTCGGCAAACTGATGGGCGGGGAGGAGCCGCGCGCGACGGGCCTGACGCGCAACCACCGCAAGGATGGCGGCACGATCTGGTGCGAGTGGTACCACTCGGCCCTGCTTGACGACGAAGGCCACATCGTGTCGATCCTGTCGTTCGTGCAGGACGTGTCGTCGCGGATCCAGGCGGAAGAGCGCCTGCAGTACCTGGCTACGCGCGACGCGCTGACCGGCCTTCCCAATCGGCTGCTCTTGCACGAGCGGCTGACGCAGGCCATTGCGCAAGCCAAGCGCAGCGGCCACCGCGTCGGGGTGCTGTTCATCGACCTCGACCGCTTCAAGAACGTCAACGACACGTTGGGCCATCGCATCGGCGATGAACTGCTGAAGCGCGTCACCGCGTCTTTGTCCGGTGCGCTGCGCGAGACCGACCTGCTGGCGCGCCTGGGCGGCGACGAATTCATGGTGATCGTCGAGGACTTCGACGACCCGTCGGTGCTGGGCCGGATCGCGCAGAAGTTGCTCGACGCCATCGCCGAGCCTTTCGAGATCGAGGAACACGACATTTACGTCACGTCGTCGATCGGCATTGCGGTCTACCCCGACGACTCCGACGACCCGGAGGAGTTACTGAAGCACGCGGACGTCGCGATGTACCGCTCGAAGGAGCTCGGCCGCAACACGTTCCAGTTCCTCGACGCCAATTTAGCCGAGCACCGGCTGCGCCAGCACACTCTGGAGACCGCGCTGCGCACGGCGCTCGCCGACAACGCGCTCAAGCTTCACTATCAGCCGGTGATGCGCATTCACGACCGGACCATCGTCGGCGCCGAGGCGTTGCTGCGCTGGACCGATCCCGAGCACGGCAACGTGCCGCCGCAGGTGTTCATTCCGCTCGCGGAGGAATCGGGCTTGATCCACGCGCTGGGCGAGTGGGTGCTGAAGAACGCCGCCGCGCAATGCGTGGCGTGGCGCAAGGCGGGGATGGCGCTCAAGGTATCGGTCAACCTCTCGGCGCGGCAGTTCTATCGCGAAGACCTGGCGCAGCGGATTTCCGACATCGTGAAAACCGAGAAATGCGACCCCTCGTGGATCGAGTTGGAAGTCACGGAGACGAGCCTGCTGCACGACCTGGATGCGATACGCAAGGTGCTGCACCAGCTTCGTGACGAAGGCTTCACCGTGGCGATCGACGATTTCGGAACCGGCTATTCTTCATTGACCCACTTGAAGCATTTCCCGATCGACACGCTGAAGATCGACATCTCGTTCATCGCCGATCTCGAGACCGATCCCCAGGACGCCGCCATCACCGAGGCGATCATCGGGCTTGCGCGCGGCCTCGGACTGAAGGTCGTCGCCGAGGGCGTGGGCACGCGCGAGCAACTCGAATTCCTCGACATGCGCGGCTGCGACAGCTTCCAGGGCTTCTGGATGAGCAAGCCGCTGCCGGCGGGCGAATTCGCGGACTTCGTCGCGCAGAAGACAGTGAGAAAGTCAGAAAGCGAGAAGGTGGAAGGGTAAGGAAGTCAGACCCAATCGAGTCGGCGCCCCACGCCTTAACTTCCTCACCTTCTTAACGAGTTCACTTCAGTGGCGTGAGCCACCGGGCGAGCGCTTCCGCCGCCGTTTCCCATTCAGGCTCCAGCATCAGCATGTGCGCCATGCCGGGCAGGATCGTCGCCGCCACGCCATGATGGTGCGCGGTCGCTTCCGCGTCGGCGGGGGTGCAAATGCGATCGTCGCGCGCGCCCAATACCAGGACCGGCGAATCGGGCCGCTCGGGAAGCGCCATGTGCAATCGCATCGACAGGTCGAGCAGCACGCGCGGCGACTCGACGCTCAAGTGTCGTTCCGCTTCCGCGAGAATCGATGACGGGACGCCGTCGCTGAAATAGAACGGCCTTAGTGTGGCGAGGAGGCTGTCGGAGAGCTTCGACGGATCGAACCGGGCGAGATGCGACACATAGTCCGGATGCGCGGCGGCGAGCCGCGCGGCGACCGACAGGAGTCCGGCCGGAGGCACCGGCGCCAACAGCGCGGCCGCGCGCACCGGACGCGTCGCCAGCATTCTCTCGACGACAGCCGCGCCCATCGAATGCCCGACGAGCACGGGTGGCGCGGCAAGCCGTCCGGCGACGTGTTCGACGTCGCCCACGTAGTCGTCGAGCCCCGCGACGAACAGCGACTCGATGCCGCCGCTGCCGCCATGCCCCCGTAAGCTCAGCGCATACGCGGGCCAGCCGCGCTCGGCGAACCAGGGCAGGAAGTGCGGAGTCCAACACCACGCGTCGCAGTAGCCGCCGTGAACGAACAGTAGCGGCGGCTTTCGCGTCGCGCGCGCGGGAAGCTGCGAGAACACTTCGAGGACAGGCTCGGAGGGGAGCATCAGTGGTCAGTGGTCAGTTATCAGTTGACAGTTGTCAGTTGGTAGTGGGCGTTTCGCGAATCTCGGGCGAGTGCGAGAATAGCAGCAGATGAGCAACGAAACGCATGCGCCGGTGTTGCTGACAACTGATTCCTGTCAACTGACAACTGATGTGCCGGATCGAAACAATTCGGATCGGGCCGCCTACGATCCCGCGTGCCGGCGGTGCGCCCGGCTGACGGCGTTCCTGGCCGAGGTTTCGAATCGGCATCCCGCGTATTGGTGCAAACCGGTAGGCCCTTTCGGGCCTGCGGCGGCGCGCCTCGTCATCGTCGGCCTTGCGCCCGGCATGCACGGGGCCAATGCGTCGGGCAGACCGTTCACAGGCGATTACGCCGGGATTCTGCTCTACGAGACGCTGCACCAGTACGGCTTCGCAACGCAACCCACCGCCACGGCGCGTGACGATGGACTCCGACTCATCGATTGCCGCATCACCAACGCAGTCAAATGCCTGCCTCCGGAAAACAAGCCCATGCCCGCCGAAGTGCGCAACTGCAGCGGCTATCTTGCGGCCGACCTGGCGACAGTCCCCAAAGGTGGCGCGATCCTGGCGCTCGGGCGGATCGCGCACGACGCGGCGCTGCGCGCGCTCGCGCAAAGGCCGTCGTTATTTGCGTTCGCACACGGCGCGCAGCACGCGCTGGACGGCGGGCGCTTGCTCGTCGACAGCTATCATTGCAGCCGCTACAACACCAACACGCGGCGCCTGACGCCGGCGATGTTCCGCGACGTGTTCGACATCGTCGCCGCGCATCTTGCGCTCGGCGCGGTGAAGGTGGCATGAGCGTGGAGGCCCAATGAGCGCCGCCGGGCCGTCCCAAGGCGCGAACAGCATTGCCCACTTCGATGCACGCGAGTTGTTGGCGTCGCTGCCGCACCGTCCTGGCGTTTACCGGATGTTCAATGCCGCCGGCGAGACGCTGTACGTGGGCAAGGCGCGCGACTTGAAGAAGCGCGTGTCCAGCTATTTCCAGAAGACGGGCCACGAGGCGCGGATCGCGGCGATGGTGGCGCAGGTCGCGCGCGTGGAAACCACGGTCACACGCTCGGAAGGCGAAGCGCTGCTGCTCGAGAACAATTTCATCAAGGCGCACGAGCCGCGCTACAACATCCTGTTCCGCGACGACAAGAGTTATCCGTACGTGTGCCTGACCGCGGAACCATTTCCGCAGTTGCGCTTCCACCGCGGCGCGCTCGATCGCCGCAATCGCTACTTTGGTCCCTTCCCCGGCGCAGGCGCCGTCCGCGAGGGCATTGCGCTGCTGCAGAAGGTGTTCATGCTGCGCACCTGCGACGACACGGTTTTCGCCAACCGCTCGCGGCCGTGCATGCTGTATCAGATCCAGCGCTGCACGGCGCCGTGCGTGGGTTTCATCGCGGAGGACGAATACCGTGAGGATGTGCACGGCGCAACGCTCTTTCTGCAGGGCAGGGCGGGCGAAGTGCTGACAAATCTGCAGGCGCAGATGGAGACGGCCGCGACGGCGCTCGAGTTCGAGCGTGCGGCACGGATCCGGGACCGGATCGGCCGGTTGCAGCAGCTTCAGGCGCGCCAGTTCGTCGAAAGCGCGACGGCCGGCGATATCGACGTCGTCGCGGCAGCTTCGGAAGGTGGTCTCGTCGCGGTCAATGTCGTCATGATCCGCGGCGGCCGGCATGTCGGCGATCGCACGATCTTTCCCCGCCATGCCGACGCAGTGAATGGAATCGCCGCGAGCGACATCGTCCCCGCGTTTCTCGAGCAGCACTACGTAGAACGGCCGGTCCCGCCGACGATCGTCGTGCCGGATGTGCAGGACCACGCCGCGCTCGCGGAAGTTCTGTCGGCGCAAGTGTCGCGGAAAGTGGAAATCGTGGGCAATCCGGGCGGCGAGCGCCGCGTCTGGCTGACGATGGCTTTGCAAAACGCGACGCTGGCCATCCGCCAGAGGCTCGCGCAGAAAGCGACGCAGGAAGATCGCCTCGCTTCATTGCAGGAGGCGCTCGGGTTGCCGGCATCGGTGCAGCGGATCGAATGCTTCGATGTTTCGCACACGATGGGCGAGGCCGCGGTCGCCTCGTGCGTGATCTTCGACCGGCTCGCGATGCAGTCGTCCGAATATCGCCGCTTCAACGTGACGCCGGAGCATGGTGGTGACGACTATGCGGCGATGCGCGAAGCGCTGACGCGGCGCTGCGCGCGCATCGTTGCCGGCGAGTATCCGTCGCCAGACCTGCTCGTGATCGACGGTGGCAAAGGGCAGGTCGCCGTGGCGGCCAACGTCCTCGAGGAGCAGGGCATGCACGGCGTGCCGCTGATCGGGATTGCCAAGGGGCCTGAGCGCAAGGCGGGTCAGGAGGACATCGTGTTCCCGAACCGCGAGGGCGTGCTGAATCTTCCCGCCGACCACCCGGGATTGCACCTCCTGCAGCAGATCCGTGACGAGGCGCACCGCTTCGCGATCCAGGGCCATCGCGCGCGTCGCGGCAAGGCGCGCACGACGTCAACGCTGCAGGACATCGCGGGCATCGGGGCCGCGCGCCGCCGCGCGCTGCTGGCGCACTTCGGCGGGCTTCGGGGGGTCGAGGCCGCGAGCGTGGACGACCTGGCCCGGGTCCCGGGCATCTCGCGCGCGCTTGCCGAGCGAATTTTTTCCGATCTTCACTGAACGGTCCATGACGCGCGTCTTTAGCGGGTTAGAATCGCAAGCGGTCCGTTCGCGCGCCCGCGCATTCCGATGCCGCTCAATACGCCCATCCTGCTGACCTGGTTGCGGATCGTCGCGATCCCGATCTTTGTCGCGGTCTACTACCTTCCGGACACCTGGCTCTCGCCGGCAGGCAAGAACTGGACGGCGATGGGCATCTTCTCGGCCGCGGCGATCACCGACTGGCTGGACGGCTACCTCGCGCGCAAGTGGGGCGAGACCAGCGCGTTCGGCGCGTTCCTCGATCCGGTGGCGGACAAGCTGATGGTCGCCGCCGCATTGATTCTTCTCGTCCAACTCGGCCGCGCGGAGGCTTACCTCGCGATCATCATCATTGGCCGCGAAATCGCGATTTCGGCGTTGCGCGAGTGGATGGCCCAGCTCGGGAAGACCAAGAACGTCGCCGTCGCGTTCATCGGCAAGGTGAAAACCGGTGCGCAGATGACGGCGATCATTACGCTATTGCTGTGGGAGCCGCTGATCCCGGGCGTCTCGACACCCGTGCTGGGCGCTGTGGCGCTCTGGGTTGCGGCAATTCTCACGTTGTGGTCGATGTTCCATTACTTGCGCCTCGCCGCGCCGCACTTCAACGCCGACGCCGTGACCGCCATGCGGACGACGACCGTCCGCGGCCAGCCCGAGCGACGCGCCGAATCCGGCAGCGAATAGCGTTGCCTCACTACGTGCGAAGGCCGGACAGCAGAAAAGCGTTGACGGGCTTCGCGAAGCCTTTGAGCGACAGCGGGCCGGCAGGCGTGACTTCCGCGGCCTCGTCGAGTGCTGCGCGAGTGCGCCGGTCGATCAGAATTTGACCGCCCTTGGCCTCGTCGCACAGCCTCGCGGCGAGATTGACCACGCTGCCGATCGCGGAGTAATCCCAGCGGCCCTCGAAGCCGAACGCACCCAGCGTCGCAAAGCCCTGCGCAATGCCGATCCCGAGATCGAGGTCGAATCCCGATTTGAGCCACTCGGCGCGAAGCGGCGCGAAGCACGCCTGCATTCCAAGCGCCATCTTCGCCGCATGCAGGCCCGGATCGGGCGTGGGCAGCGGATCGTTGAAGAAGATCAGGATGCCGTCGCCGGCGAAGCGGTCGACCGTACCTTCATACTGTGTCGCGAGCGCGCCCATCGCGCTATGGAATTTGCGCAACGCCGCTTCGACCTCTTCCGGCTCGGCCGCGTCCGTAAAGGCCGTGAAGCCGCGCAGGTCGACGAAGACGTAGCAGATTTCGCGGCGGTGCGGCGCGAGGATCGATTTTTCGCCCCCGGAAGTGATCGCCTCGGCGACGTTCGGCGAAAAAAAGCGCTTGAGCTGGCCCAGGCGATCGAGTTCCGCGACCTGTGCTGTGACGCGCTCCTCGAGCTTCACGTTCCAGGCCTGCAAATCGTCGGCCTGACGCCGGACTTCGTCCTGCAGCGACTTCACGCGCAGCAGGGAGCGCACGCGCGCAAAGAGCTCGGGCTGGTTGATGGGCTTGGAGAGGAAATCGTCGGCACCCGCTTCGATGCCCTTGACGCGTTCCAGTGCCGGGTCCAGCGCCGTGACCATGACGACGGGTAGCAGCGCCGTCTGCGCATCGGCGCGGATGCGGCGGCAGACGTCGTAGCCCGAGAGCCCGGGCATCATGACATCGAGCAGCACCAGGTCCGGCGGGTCGGCGGCGATTTTCTGCAGCGCCTCTTCGCCCGAGGCTGCCGTCGCCACCGTGAAGCCCTTGACGGTCAGCACGTCCGCGAGGAGTTTCACGTTGTTGGGCGTGTCGTCGACCACCAGGATTTTCGCGGGCGAACTCATGTCTTGCCGTTCTCCAGCATGCGCCGAACCGTGTCCAGGAATTCCTTCAGGTTGATCGGCTTTCCGACATAAGCGTCGAAGCCGGCTTCGGTGATCTTGTTGCGGTCGTGCGCCATCACCGACGCCGTTACGGCAACAACGGGAATCGCCGACGTGTCCGGGTCCGCGCGCAACACGCCGAGCGCCTCGATCCCGTTCATTCCTGGAAGCTGGATGTCCATGAGGATGAGGTCGGGCTTGCGTTCGCGCGCAAGGACGAGGCCGTCCTCCGCGTTCCCCGACTCGATCGTCGCGTACCCTTTCACTTGCAGCACGTCGCGGACGAGTTTGAGATTTTTGTCGTTGTCTTCGACGATCAGTATCAGGCTCATGACTTTATCGGAATGGTGAAAGTAAAGGTCGAACCTTTGCCGGGCGCGCTCTCGACGCTGATCCTGCCGCCGTGCAACTCGACGAAGCGGCGGGTGAGGGCCAGTCCCAACCCCGTGCCCTCCTGCTTGCTCGTATAGTGACGGCCGACCTGGCGGAATTCCTCGAACACGGCTTCCTGATCCTCCGGTGCAATGCCGATACCGGTATCGTGCACCGAGACGATGATATTGTCTTCGCCGCGGCGCGCGGTGACGTCGATCCGCCCGCCGTCGGGCGTGAACTTGACCGCATTGGACAGCAGGTTCAGGAGTATCTGCTTGAACTTGCGTTCGTCGGCGACCACGTCGCCCAATTCCGGCGCAACGTCCTGTGCCATGGCGATGCCGTGGGCCTGTGCACGTTCCCGGATCAGCGTCATGGCGTTGGCGATCGCCGTCGGCAAGTCGAACGTCGACAGATCAAGCTCCATGCGCCCGGCCTCGACCTTCGACAGGTCGAGAATGTCGTTGATGAGGTTGAGCAGGTGCCGTCCGGAGGAATGGATGTCCTTCAGGTAGTCGTCCTGCTTCTCGTTCACCTCGCCGAACAGGCGCTCGAGCAGCACTTCGGAAAAGCCGATGATCGCATTGAGCGGCGTGCGCAATTCGTGCGACATGTTGGCCAGGAATTC
>Ga0070708_100000883_pt1 | contig 22662 bp, 26 predicted proteins | sample KBSK5503metaG_FD_65469 | JGI IMG/M metagenome (GOLD analysis project Ga0070708, IMG submission 65469) | Corn, switchgrass and miscanthus rhizosphere microbial communities from Kellogg Biological Station, Michigan, USA - KBS K5-50-3 metaG | ecosystem: Host-associated > Plants > Roots >... | reverse complement strand
CTCGGACAGGACGTTCCAGCCGAGGGCCTGCGTCCAGAACCGCGCCAGCCCAGGCAGGTCATGCGCGTCGACAACGATGTGATGAAGTCTCACCGGCATGCCGTCAGTATGCGCAGGTGCGGAGGACTAGCGACATCCGGTCATGCCGCATAGGGCGCGCGCCTGGTCCGCCGAGATCTTGCTGCCACGGCCGCGCTGTTCGCCCGCGGCATCGACAGGCACCTCGCCCAGCACGACCTCAAGACCAGTCGCGCTGCGCCGGTCGCGTCGAAAAGGGTCACGCTGAGTGATGGAGAAGGTCAGGGAGAACGCGCGCTGAGCCGCCGTTCTGCGTGCTGACGGCCCCTCGGGGCTGGCCATCCGGTGGCGCGCAGATCAGGTCAATATGTGTCTGTGTCCTTGAACCGTGTCAGATTCATTCGACGTGTGGACGCGTACCTGCCTGATGGCGCGAACTGGTCGCTAGTCAAAGTCCGCCGTCGGCACCCCTGATACCCATCGGCGCTGACAATCCGAACTTGGACGCCTGAACAGCAACCAGCCTTGCGCGTTGAGTACAGAATGGCGACGGGCCATGCCGTGGGGCCGCTGTTAGTCCGCGATATTGGGCGTGGAGCCGCTGGCCGCGTCGGCCGGATTGACTTCAGTGCTGCAGGGTGTGGCCGCCGCGCTCGCGAGGCGGTGGATGTCAGATGCCTGCGCTGGCCGCCGCCGCCGGCCCATAGTGGGGGGCGTGATCGTCGTGGCCATCGTGGCGGGACTGCTTGCTGTCGTGCTGGTTGCCGACCGGGTCGCGGTGATCCACGCCCAGGACCGGGTGGCCGCGCAGTTGGAGGACCGGGGCTTCCCGGCTAAGCCGCGCGTGACCATCGCGGGCTTCCCGTTCCTGGCACAGGTGGCGGCCAGGCGCCTGAACAAGGTCGTGATCAGCGCGGCCGGCAAGAAACTAGGGCCGGTGGAGGTCAAGCGCCTCGACGTCACCGTGCACGGGATACGGGTCAGCTCCGGCCGCGGCCGCACCGCTTCCCGGCTGTCGGGCACCGCCCTGGTCGGCTTCGCAGGCCTGGCGGGGGTGTCCGGCACGCCCGGGGTCACGGTCTGCGCCGACGGCCCTGACCGGGTGAAGATCACCGCCGGCCGGGGCCTGGTCACCGGCACGGCCACCGCCCGGGTGACCCGGGCCGGCCCCGGCGGCATCCGCATCGCGGTGATCTCCGCGGGCGGCATCCCGGTGACCGTGCTCGGCCCGCTGCGTGATATCACCCTGCCGCTGCCTGCCCTGCCGCTGGGGATGACGATCCAGGGTGTCAGCGTCACCGGCCAGGGTGTGCTGGTGCACATCGCCGGCCAGAACGTGAGCTTCAGCCGCTGACGTGGCTGCGCCCACGCACTGGTGACGGCCGGGCGGATGCCGTCAATGCGCCGGTTGGTGCAAGACTGGCGTGCCCAGCGGGAGTTCATTGCCGCCGGTGGCGTGGGAGGCTGCGCCGGCGAAGATGTACCCACCCACCGTGGCGAATGCCAGCGCGACGTACCCGCCGGCCTTCAGCAGGCCGGTCGATGCCTGGACGGTGCCGAGCAGTACCAGGAGCACCGCGACGTCGACGAGCGTGAGCAGGACCGTGAAGGCCAGCGGCAGCCGCAGCGTCGCCAGGGTGAGTGTCACCATGACAGCCAGCCAGGCGATCAGGAACAGCTTCTCGCTGGCTATTGTCGCGGCCGGGGTGATTCCGAACCAGTTGTGGGTCAGCCCGAGCACGAGCACGGCGTAGCTCAGCCAGAAGCCGGCGAAGGTGCCGTTGATGCCCGCCACCGCGCTCTGGCCGATGGCCGCGGCCCAGATCGCCGCTATGAACATCCCTGTCGCCGTGGCCGCCAGGATGATGGGCAGGGCCGCGCCGGTGTTGTCGGCGGGCACGACACCGATGAACACCAGGGCGATCGCCACGGTGCCCACGATGAAGCTGGGAAGCCCCAGCAGGCCGGGGTCGCCGGCCAGCGGTGCCACCGCGGCTTCCTCAGCTGCGCGGACGAGTTCGACGGGCTTGTCCGGACTTGCACCTAGGGCTGCCATCTCGTTCCTCCTCGCGGGAAGTATTCGCTGTCTTGGTTGCTAAGCTCACTGCCCTGGCCGCCAGGTCAGCGGCCGGCGTTCGCGGTCGTCAGAGGTCCTGCGGAGGCCGTACTTCGCGGCGGACGATCTTGCCGGTGGGGCCCTTCGGCAGGTCGGGCATGAGCCAGACTTGGCGCGGGTACTTGTACGGCGCTACCCGTTCCCTGACGAACGATCGCAGTTCCGCCGGGGTGGCGCCCGCTTCCGGCTTGAGCTTCACGGCGGCGCCGATTTCCTCGCCCAGTTCCGCATGCGGGATCCCGATCACAGCGGCCTCGGCGACGGCCGGATGCTCGTAGAGGACCTCTTCGACCTCGCGCGGGTACACGTTGTACCCGCCGCGGATGATCAGGTCCTTCTTCCGGTCGGCGATGAAGAAGTAGCCATCCTCATCGACCCTGGCCAGGTCACCGGTACGGAGCCAGCCGTCGGTGATGGCCTCGGCGGTGGCGTCCGGGCGGCCCCAGTACCCCTTCATCACGTTGTGGCCCCGGATGACGATCTCGCCGATCTCGCCGGCCGGCAGTTCCGCGCCGTCAGCGTCCACGACGCGCATCTGTACTCCCTCGACCGGCGTGCCGATCGATCCGGGCTTGCGCATCTTGTCCGGGTGGTTGAAGGACGCGACCGGGGATGTCTCCGACAGCCCGTAACCCTCCAGGATGATGCACCCGAAAGCCTGCTCGAACCCCCGCATGACCTCTACCGGCAGGGCCGCGCCGCCGGAGACGCACACTTTCAGCGACGAGGCGTCCGCCTGCGCGCAGGCCGGATCGTGCAGCATCGCCGCGTACATCGTCGGCACGCCCTCGAAGATCGTCACCCTGTCGCGCCCGACGATCTCCAGCGCCTTGGCCGGGTCGAACCTGGGTAGCAGGGTCAGGGTGCCGCCGCCGATGATCGTCGCGTTCAGGGCGCAGGTCAGCCCGAAGACGTGGAACAGCGGCAGGCAGCCCATGACCACATCGCCGGGGCCTAGGTACAGCAGGGTGACGGCTGTCAGCCGAGCGTTGCGGATCAGGCCCGCGTGCGTAAGCTCGGCGCCCTTGGGCCGGCCGGTGGTCCCCGATGTGTAGAGGATCACCGCGTCGTCGTCGCCGGACCGCTTCGCGCTGGCGGGCGCCGGGCCGACGCCGGCGAGCAGCCCGGCGAGGTCCGGCTCGTGCACCTCGACCACCCGCGCGCCGGCGTCCGCCGCGCCCTTGGCGGCTTCGCCGGCCGCGGCGTGCCAAGCGAACAGGACCTTCGCGCCGGAATCGCTGAGGTAGTAGGCGACCTCACGGCTTTTCAGCAGCGGGTTCATCGGCACCACGACCGCCCCCGCGGCGAGCGCACCGTAGAAGGCGATCGGGAAGGCCGGCACGTTGGGCAGCATCACGCCGACCCGGTCGCCCCGCGCCATCCCGAACGACGACAGCAGGGATGCCACACGGGCCGCGGCATCCCGCAGCTCCGCGTAGCTCAGCACGAGGTCGTCCATGCGGACAGCCGGGCGCTCCCCGTGATCGGCTGCCGCCTGCTCGAGCATGGAACTCAGATTCGCCATCACGGCCTCCAGCGGCGCGCCGTCGATGCGGCCCTACATGCATCACGCCCCCAGACCGCTGCCTGGGGCATTGGGGGAGTATGCACACCGCGCAGCGGGGATTTCACTGTTCCCAGTGACACAAATCACCAGGCCACGTTGTGCACCCGGCGGCCCAGGTCGCCCGCCTTGTCCGCGACATGGTCACGTCCCGGCGTCGCCGGTACTGTTCAGGCCATGCGCCACTCCGCCACGGGGCCGGCCGGCCACCCGGTGGTGGCCCAGCTCGCGGCCGAGCTGATTGATGAGCTCGGCGATCTCAGCGAGCAGCTCGTGGCCATGCTGCGGCAGGCCGACGAAGCATACCTTGCCGTCGAGATCGACGACCTGCGACGCAGCGTCAGGGCAAACCTGACCAGCTTCGTCGGTGATCTGGCCAGCCAGCGATCGCCGAGTACTTCCTCCTCGCGAGACACCGCCCGGCGCCGGGCCGACCAGGGCGTGCCGCTCGGGTCGGTGCTGCACGCCTACCGGCTGGGCTTTCACGTCATCTGGGGCGCGCTCGCCGACCGGGCGCTGCGAAAGGGCCCCGAATGGCTGGATGGCCTGGTGCGCGGGTCGGCCACGGTCTGGGCCTGGGTCGACACGAGCTCCGAGGCCGTCAACGCCGAGTACCGCGACGCTCTGATCGAGTCCGCCCGACAAGATGAGCAGCAGCGGATGCTGCTGCTCGATGCCCTGTTCGAGGGGCGCCTGGGCGAGTGGAAGATGCTGGGCGGCAGTCTGCCCGCCGTGGGCCTGCCCGAGCGGGGCCGCTACTTGGCGGTGTCCGCCGAAACACCAGGAGCCGGACTCGAGAGCCTGCCTGGGGCGAGTCAGTTCCTCCGGCGCTGCGGCGTGCCCTGCGCCTGGCGCCTTCGCGCGGACGAGCAGGTGGGCCTGGTTGCTGTCAGCCGGGACCGCAATGCGCTGGTCGTCAGGGATCTGCTCGCCCAGGTGGCTACCGGCAGGGTGGGGATCAGCCCCGAGTACGACGACGCCCTGGAAACCGGCCGGGCGCTCGGCATCGCGGCCGTCGCCAGAAGGTGCCTGCCGCCGGGCAGTTCCGGCGTGGTCACCATCGACGACGACTCGGTAGCGGCCCTCGTAGCCTGTGCACCGGAAATCTCAGGCAGGGTGGTGCACCGGCTGCTCGGCCGGGTCGCCGATCTCGCCCAGGAGGAGCAGGACATCCTGCTGACCACGCTGCGGACCTGGCTCGACTGCGCCGGGAACGCCTCCGCCGCCGCACGGCAGCTGTACTGCCACCGCAACACCGTACGCAACCGGCTGCACCGCCTCGAAGCGCTCAGCGGCCAGTCACTCAGCGATCCCCGCGGCGTGACCGGCCTGTCCATCGCCGCTCAGGGAGTCAGGCTCCTCGCCAGACCCTGATACAGCCTCGGCCTCACAGCCCGGCTCCGTCACCCTTTCGGCAGCCGACGCGCCGGTCAGGTACAAAGCCGCGATGAGAGCCCGAGCCTATCTGAAGCGGGCACCGGACGCGTCCGCCGTGGCGGTCCGCGGATCAGCTGATCCGCGCACCGCGTCGTGGGCAAGGGAGTCAGCCGGGTTCAGCGGTGCCGCTGGACTCCACGAAGCTGCCGCTAAACCACACGCCTCCCAAAGGAGAGCGCCGAACCGCCGGTCAGCGTGTAGATCCCGGCCGGCGCGGTCTGCGCGCTCCACGCAGAGCCGTTGAAGTGCGCCAGCGACAGCTGGTTGTTGACATAAACGCCGACGATCCAGACGTTGGCCGACGACACCGGTTCCTCGCCCATGAAGATGCCGCAAACCAAATGTTGCTGGGCCACGCCGCTGGCGGCGCGCCTCGAGTGGAAAGGCAGCACGGGTCACATCGTCGATGCGCTGGCCCCTTTGCGGGCAGGACGCCCAGGCCGAGCGGGAACCCCTCAGTGCGCGCAGCGCTGCGTGACGCAGACTGCCCGTACCGGGCATCCCGCCCTGCCACCCGGAAGGAACGCGGCGGGGCTGGTTGCCGCCGACCGCGTCATCAGCCCGGGCCGCATCGTGTCCTTGCAGTCGCGGTCTTGTATCTGGATGAGCGTTGCCTGCTCCTCACTACAGGGAGGGAGGCACCCATGGCTGCCATCGCCATCATCAGCATCGGGATCTTCGTCGCTGGAGCCGCCGCCGGCATCGTGGTCATTGTCAGCCTGGGGATCCGCCGGGAGGAGCGGGATCGTACGCTGACCGGCCGCGCTCCGGACCGCAAGAGCCAGGGGGCTCGTTCCCTGACGGGCCTTTCCGTCCGCCAGCGCAGCGACTCTCCGGCATTCGTCACAGCACCGGTGGTCCGGGCAGAGCCGGTCGGGAGCGCCGCAGGCCGGCAGCGCGGCGCGGTCGGCTTAGACGTGCGGCCCTCGGCCACAAGGAGCGGGGACTGGCCGAGGGCCGCACCGTCCAGCGCCGCCCCGTAGGCCACGGCTGCCCGCACACCCGCCGCGGTAACCACCGGATTTTCGGCGATGATCTCCTCCACCGTCATCCCGGCGGCGAGGCAATCGAGGATCACGCTCACCGGCGCCCGGGTGCCGGTAAGCACAGCCTGCCCGTGCATCACCTGCGGATCGGTGGAGATCAGCTCCAGCTGCTCAGCGGTCACCCCAGTCTGCCCCGGTCGGCGGCAAGCCCGCGACCACCGGGCCAACCCTGACGACACACCGCCCCGCGACACAGCCCACACCGCGGGCACCGGCCCGCCTGTACCCCCACCGCCGCCACGACCGCGCGCTCATCGCCGCGATCAGGATCGATCACACGCGTCACGGAACGTAGTCGGGCCACGGTACCCCCGCGCGCCCGTACCCGCCGATCTGCGCGCCGGTCCCAGCAGGCTTACGTGATCGCCAGGCGGCGCGGGAATGGGTGATCTGCGTGCTGGCCGCGCTGCACGGCGGCGTGGGCGGGTGCCGGGTGCCCCCGGGTGCTTCGGCCGCCGAGGGTCTTCGGCGGGGTCCGCGGCTGCGGACCGCGCATCCGCCAGACCGCTCCAGCGGCGGGCGCGCGGCGCGGGCAGAGCGAACTGGTCGAGAACCCGCGCCACCAGGTGGTCGAGGATGTCCTCGATGGTGGCGGGGTGGTGGTAGAAAGCGGGCATGGGCGGCACGATCGCCACGCCCATCCGCGCCAGCGCGAGCAGGTTGTCCAAGTGGACCTCGCTGAGAGGGGTCTCCCGGGGGACCAGCAGCAGCCTGCGGCGTTCCTTGAGCACCACGTCCGCCGCGCGTCCCACCAGGCCGTCGGCGTATCCGGCGCGGATGCCGGCGACGGTCTTCATCGAGCACGGCACGATGGCCATGCCGTCCGTTCTGAAGGAGCCCGAGGAGATCGCCGCGGCCTGGTCGCCAGGCCCGTACGCCACGTCGGCGAGCTTGGCCACCTCAGCTGCGGTGTACGGCGTCTCCAGCTCGATGATGGTGCGCGCCCACCGGCTCATCACCAGATGGGTCTCCACATCGGGCAGCTCACGCAGTGCCTCCAGCAGGCGCACACCGAGGGGGGCGCCGGTGGCGCCGGTCATCCCCACGATCAGCCGCGGCATGTCAGCGGCCTACGCGGTCCCGGTGCGCGGGTGTCTCCCTGCCCGAGTACGCGTAGTAGTCCGACTGGGGCAGGCCGATGAAGCCCAGCAGCCGCGCGGTGAACTCCTCGTAGAACTGCTCCACGCTCTGCGGCACGCTGTAGAAGGTCGGGATCATCGGATACACGGTGCCGCCGGCCTCCGTCACCTGGGTCATGTTGCGCAGGTGGATCAGGCTGAACGGGGTCTCGCGCACGCACAGCACCAGTGGGCGGCGCTCCTTGAGGGTGACGTCGGCGGCAGGCTCGGCTCTTCCTCGCCCTCGATCATCGGCCGCCGCTTGCCGGCGTCAAGCTCGTTCGTCCTCGCCCGCGCCCTGACGGGCGCTCACGCTGCGGGCGCTCCAGCTTGACCCACGGCCGCGCGGCGGCGCGAAACCGGCAGCTGCGAGCAGCCAGCAAAACAATCCCCACCAGCCCGACGACCACAGCAAGTCACCGGGCTGACTCGCCACGCTCTCCTGACAAAGAGTCCCCCCATGGGTGGCTGATCTGTAAGCGCCCATCTGTGCGAGCGGCCTGGGCCACTGGGCGCCCGGAAATGAGCTCACCGGGCTCATGGCCGACTGGATCGCCGCTTGAACATCCACGCTAAACTGCATACAGTTTAGCGTAGCGGCCAGGACCTCGTGGGTCGGCGGAACTCTCCAGGTTGCCTGGACCCGGCAACCGGCTCATCCTGGCGACGGCCGTGGCAGGCCGCTGATCAGGCGGTTATCGACGAGCACGCGCCAAGCACACCCGCTGGCTGCGCGACTGGGAGCGCAAGGAGGCGTGGATATGGATATTGGCATCGGTCTTCCGTCCACCATCCCCGACGTCAAGGGCAAGACGCTGGTGGACTGGGCGGTGGCGGCCGAGCAGGCGGGCTTCAGCACGCTGGGCACCGTCGGCAGGCTTGTCTACCCTAACTACGACGAGCTGATCGCGTTCTCGGCGGCGGCCGCCGTCACCGAGCGGATCCGGCTCACCACGTCCATCATGCTTGCGCCGCTGCACACGAACGTGGCGCTGCTGGCCAAACAGGCGGCCTCGCTCGACCGGCTCTCCGGCGGCCGCCTGGTGCTCGGCGTGGGGATCGGCGGCCGGGACGACGATTACACCGCAAGCGGGCTGCCAACGGCGAGCCGGGGCCAGCGGCTGGCGGCTCAGATTGAGGAGATGAAGCGGATCTGGGCCGGTGAGAAGCGGGGTATGGCGGGCGCGATAGGGCCCGCACCGGTGCGCGGGGGCGGGCCCGAGGTGATCCTCGGCGCCTTGAACCCGGCCAGCTTCCGCCGCATGGCTGGCCTGGTCGACGGCTGGATCATGGGTGGCGGCCCGCCAGAGATGTTCGCCCAGCTGGGCGCCGCCATCGACCAGGCCTGGCAGGATGCTGGCCGGCCGGGCAAGCCGCGCAAGCTCTCGCTGGCTTACTTCGCGCTGGGGCCCGGCGCGCGGGAAGAGGCCACCTCGACGATCACGTCCTACTACGCCTGGATGGGCGACTTCGCCGGCCAGATCGCGGCGGGCGCGGCAGTCAGCCCGGAGATGGTCAAGGGTTACATCGCTGGATTTGCGCAGCACGGCTGCGACGAGCTGATCTTCATCCCCGGCTCGTCCCGTCCCGATCAGCCCGCGCTGCTGGCTGAGGCGATGGCATAACCCAGTGGCGGGAGCCCCTCGGAGACGGGAGAACACGCGGCCGTGATCCAGCAGTCATGCGAGAAGATCGCCGAGACGTTGCTCGGCGCGTATGCGAGCCGCCAGCCGGTCGAGCCGCTGACGCAGACGTACGAAGGGCTCACGCTGGCGGATGCCTACGAGATCCAGCTGCTGCAGATACGACGCTGGCTGGATGGCGGAGCGCAGGTCAAGGGCCACAAGGTCGGCCTGACGTCGGCCGCGATGCAGCGCCAGTTCGGCGTGAGCCAGCCGGACTACGGGCACCTGCTTGACAACATGTTCTGGCTGGAGCACGAGGCGATCCCAGTTTCCCGATTTCTGCAGCCCCGGGTGGAGCCCGAGATGGCGTTCGTGCTGGCCAGGACGCTGCAAGGGCCGGGTGTGACGGTCGCGGAGGCGATCGGTGCGGTCGCCTTCATGCTGCCCGCACTGGAACTGATCGACTCGCGGATCCGGGATTGGAAGATCGGGCTGGCCGACACCATCGCGGACAACGCCTCATCCGGCGGCGTGGTACTCGGCAGCACGCCGGTACCGCTGTCCAGGGTTGATCTGCGGCTGGTCGGCTGCACGCTGCACAAGAACGGTGAGCTGGCCGGGACCGGCGCCGGTGGCGCCGTGCTGGGCTCGCCGCTGACGGCGCTGGTGTGGCTGGCGAACACGGTGGGGGGGCAGGGCGTCGCCCTGGAGGCTGGGCAGGTGATCCTGCCCGGCTCGGTGACCGCCTCGATCCCGGTCGGCCCAGGCGACAGCGTGACCGCGACGTTCGCCGGCCTAGGCAGCGTGACTGCGCGCTTCGCGGGGGAGAAGGAATGACCAGGGTGACGGCGGCGATTGTCGGGCCGGGCAATATCGGCACCGACCTGCTGGTGAAGCTGCAGCGCAGCGAGCATGTCCAGGTCCGTTACATGGTCGGCGTAGACCCGGAGTCCGACGGCCTGGAGCGGGCCCGCGGGCTCGGCGTGGAGGCTTCGGCCGGTGGCGTGGACTGGCTGCTGGCCCGCGACGAGCTGCCGGACCTGGTGTTCGAGGCGACGTCGGCCCGCGCGCACCAGGCGAACGCGCGGAGGTACGCGGCGGCGGGCATCCGGGCGGTGGACCTGACGCCTGCGGCGGTCGGGCCGATGGTCTGCCCGCCGGTGAACCTCCGCGAGCACTTGGCCGAGCCGAACGTCAACATGATCACCTGCGGCGGCCAGGCCACGATCCCGATGGTGCGCGCGGTGTCAGCCGTGACGCCGGTGCCTTACGCGGAGATCGTCGCCTCGATCGCGTCGCGGTCCGCCGGGCCAGGTACCCGGGCGAACATCGATGAGTTCACCACCACGACGGCGCGGGCGATCGAGCGGGTGGGCGGCGCGGAGCGCGGCAAGGCGGTTATCATCCTGAATCCGGTGGACCCGCCGATGATCATGCGTGACACGGTGTTCTGTGCGATCGGCGCGGACGCCGACCATGCCGCGATCACGGAATCGGTGCTGGCAATGGTCGCGGAGGTGGCCCGGTACGTACCCGGCTACACGCTGCGGGCGGACCCGCAGTTCGACCCGCCCGCCGATGACTGGTCCGGCTGGGCGCGGGTCGCCCTGTTCCTCGAAGTCCGCGGCAACGGCGATTACCTGCCCACGTGGGCCGGCAACCTGGACATCATGACCGCGGCTGCCGCCAGGGTCGGCGAGCTGCTCGCGGCCGCGGCCCGGACGGGGGCGACCGTATGACCCGGGATGTGCGCATCACCGACTCGACGCTGCGGGATGGCTCGCACGCGATGCGGCACCGGTTCACCGAGCATCAGGTCCGCCAGGTGGTCTCCGCCCTGGACGCGGCGGGGGTGGAGGTCATCGAGGTCTCGCACGGTGACGGCCTCGGTGGCTCGTCCTTCAATTACGGCTTCTCCGCGGTGGACGACATCTCGCTGATCCGGGCCGCGGTGGCCGAAGCCGCGACAGCGAAGATCGCGGTGCTGCTGCTGCCCGGGGTGGGCACGGCAGATGACCTCAGGGAGGCGCACGAGGCAGGCGCGTCGGTCGCCCGGATCGCGACGCACTGCACCGAGGCCGACGTGTCGGTACAGCATTTCGGCGCAGCCCGGGATCTCGGAATGGAGACGGTCGGCTTCCTGATGCTCGCCCACCGGCTCGATCCCGCCGGACTGGCCCGGCAGGCCCGGATCATGGCCGATGCTGGCGCGCAATGCGTCTACGTGGTCGATTCCGCCGGGGCGCTGGTCCTGGCGGACGCGCAGGCCCGGGTGCGCGCCCTGATCGAGGAGATCGGGCCAGAGGTGCAGGTCGGCTTCCACGGCCACCAGAACCTGTCGCTCGGGGTAGCCAACTCGGTGCTCGCCTACCAGCAGGGTGCGACCCAGGTCGACGGCGCGCTGTGCGCGCTCGGCGCCGGGGCCGGCAACTCGCCGACGGAAGTGCTCGCGGCCACGTTTGACCGGATGGGGGTCCGTACCGGGGTGGACGTCCAGGGCGTGCTCGCCGCCGCCGAGGAGGTGGTCCGGCCGATCATCCCGCGGCTGCCGTCGATGGACCGCTCGTCGATCGTCCAGGGATACGCGGGTGTCTACTCCTCGTTCCTGCTGCATGCGCAGCGTGCTGCCGGGCGGTACGGCGTGCCCGCGCACGCGATCCTGCAGCGGGTGGGGGAGGCAGGCTACGTCGGCGGCCAGGAGGACATGATCATCGATGTCGCCCTGCAGCTCCGGGAGGAACTCGAGGCCACGACGGGAGCGCACTCATGAGCGCATGGACGGTGGACCAGGCGGCGACGGCGCTGCTGGCGGCGGAGAGCGCCAGGACCGACCGGGAGCCGCTCACGGCCGACTGGCCGGGCCTCGACCTCGCCACCGGGTACGCGGTGCAGGACGAGACGCTGCGCCGCAGGCTGGCCCGCGGCGAGCGGCTGGTCGGCGTCAAGCTCGGGCTGACCAGCCGGGCCAAGCAGCAGCGGATGAACGTGACGTCGCCGCTAACCGCCTGGCTGACCGATGCGATGGCGCTGCCCGCTGGCGCCGCTGTGCCTCAGGACCACCTGATTCATCCGCGGGCCGAGCCGGAGATCGTGTTCTGGATGCGCGACCGGCTGGCCGGGCCCGGAGTCACCGCCGCGGTCGCGCTGGCCGCCGTAGGCTCGGTGCAGGCCGGCGTGGAGGTCATCGACAGCCGGTACCGCGACTTCCGGTTCACCCTGCCAGATGTGGTGGCCGACAACGCGTCGTCTGGTTTCTTCGTGACCGGCCCGGTCGGGGTGCCGCCGGCAGCGCTGGATCTGGCGCTGGAGGCGTACCTGCTGGAACTGGATGGGCAGGTCGTGGACTCGGCCACCGGCGCCGCCGTGCAGGGCCACCCGGCGGAGGCGCTGGCATTCGCTGCCAACGACCTGGGCCGGCGCGGGCTGGCGATCGAGCCAGGCTGGATCGTGCTCACCGGCGGCATGACCGACGCAGTTGGGGTGCCGTGCGGGGCCACGCTCGCGGCCCATTTCACCCATCTCGGGTCGATCTTCCTGCCCGGAGGCTGACGCCTCCCGCCGCCGGGTGACCGGCAATGCCGCTACGCCTGGGAGGCTGACGTGCCACTGGTCGAGATAACGCTGGTCGAGGGCCGCCCGCCGGCCCGGATCCGCTCGCTGATCAGCGAGCTTCACCAGGCCGTCGTGCACACACTGGATGTGCCGCCGGACACGGTCCGCGTCATCGTCCGGGAGGTGCCGCCCACGCACTGGGCCGCGGGCGGCATCACCATCACGGAGCGGCGGGCTCAGCAGGAGCAGGAGTGACGTTGTAATTCATCCGGAACAGGTTCTCCGGGTCATAGACGGCCTTGATCCTGCCCAGCCGCGCGTACTTCTCCGGGCCGCCGAACGCTTCGACGACCCGGTCCATCTCGTCGAAGTTGAGCATGTTGACGTAGATGCCCTGCCCTGTCCAGGGCTTCAGGTCGCTGACGATCTTCCTGGTGCGTTCGATGTAGTCGGCGTCATTGGCCGGGTCGTCCCACTTCATCGCGAAGTTCAGCCACAGCAGGTAGCCGCGGTTCGAGAAGGCCGCGGCGTCCTCGGGAACGTCACCGATGGCTCCGCCCAGGCCGATGATCTCGACCTCGCCCTCCATCGGCATGCCCTTCCAGAAGTCCACCAGCGTGTCGATCGCCTCGTCGGCGAGGTCCGCGACGTGCGCCTCCTTCGTGTAGTAGCGGTGGCCGTTCGCGAACTCCTCGTCGATCACCCGCTGCACCCCCGCGGCGAACGGCATCACGGTCATCGCCTTGACGCACGGCCGGCCGACGGCGCAGAGGCGCTCGATGAGCTCCGTGCCCGCCGGGTCATCGGCGTCGTCCAGCCACATCGAGATGAACATCACCAGCCGCTTGCCCACCAGTTCCGGCGGGACGAACGGCAGGGCCGGCATGTCGTGTTTGAGCGCTGCGTGCCAGCCCACGCTGCGGGGCAAGGTGGGCACGAGCGATGCGTAGCCGCGCAGCGCGTCGGCCGCGTCATCAGGCTGGTACACCGATACCCCGATGCGCATCATCGGCCCGAAGTCATAGGCCCTGAAGGTGAAGCGGGTGACTATCCCGAAGTTGCCGCCGCCACCTTTGAGCGCCCAGAACAGCTCGGGGTGGGAGTCCGCTGATACCTCGATGACTTCCCCGCTGGCCAGTACCAGCTCAAGGGAGACGAACTGATCGCAAGTGAGGCCGTGCTTGCGGGAGAACCAGCCGATCCCGCCACCGAGCGCCAGCCCGGCCACACCGGTCTCGGACATGATGCCCGCCGGGACGATCAATCCGTGCCGCGCGGTGTCCGCGTCGATCGTGCCCAGCAGGCAGCCGCCGCCGGCGTGGACCAGCTTGCGCTCGGTGTCCACGGTCACCTCACGCAGCCCGGACAGGTCAATGGTGAGGCCGCCGTCCGACATTGCCTTGCCGGACACCGAGTGCCCGCCGCAGCGGACCGCGGGCGGCAGCCCGTGGGCGCGGGCCACGTTGACCGCGGCCACTACGTCCTCGGTGCTGGTGCAGTGCAGGATGAGCCCGGGCCTGCGGTCGATCATGGAATTCCACACCTGGCGGGCTTCGGGGTAACGGTCGTGGTCAGGGCCGATGATCTCGCCCTTGAACCGCCCGGCCAGTTGCTCGGCGATCCGCCGCGCCAGCTGCTCGTCGATGGCGGCCGGCCCAGCGGCCGATGCTGTCAGTGACATGGGACTCTCCCTTTCCGAGGTTGCGGCGTGCCGGTCAGCTGGCCGCGGCCGCGGCCAGCCGCCGCATCGCATTCAGGGTGGCCGCCACCGCCTTGAGGTAGTCGCCGGTCATAGAGTCGGCGTAGTCCTGCTCGGCGGGTGAGCCGCCCTGGACACCCGCGACGACGAGCGCGAAGCTGAACCGGAGCCGGAGGTCGTCATCATCGCCCTCGATCTCATTGGCGATGGTGCCAAGCACCGGGCCTGCGATGCGGGTGAACACCACCCGGTGCGGGGCCTCCAGCGTGATCCGCTCGGTGAAGCGCTGGCCGCGGAAATCGATGTCGCGGTCGAAGACGTTGTCGCCGTGCCGCTCAGTGACCTCGCAGAAGGTCATGCTGGGCACGAAGGGCAGCGCGTTGTTGGCCTTGAGCACCAGGCCGTCCCAGACGGCCGCGCGGTCGAGGTGTGGTTCGCCCGGTTCGTTGACGGGCAGGTCGTGCGTTACGAAGATCATGGTGTTCCTTCCGCTGGATCGGTCACGGTGTTCTCCAAAGTGCCGAGGCCGTCGATGGTGACGCGGACGACATCGCCAGGGAGCAGGAACAGCCCGCGGCCGGCCCCGACCCCGGACGGGGTGCCGGTGGTGATGACGTCGCCGGGTTCGAGGGTGACGACTTCGCTGACGGCGCCGACCAGTTCGGCGACCGGGCAGACCATGTCAGAGGTGGACTCGTCCTGCTGCAGTTCGCCGTTCACCCATAGCCGCAGCCGCAGATCCTGCGGGTCGGGCACCTGGAAGGCAGGGGTGATGCCCGGCCCGAGCGGGAGCGAGCTGTCCATGGACTTGGCGGCGAACCAGTCGTAGACGAACGCGTCGGCCGGCACGGCCTGCCGCCGGTGGTATCCCCGGGCGGTCACGTCGTTGGCCACGCAGTAGCCAGCCACGTGGGCCAGCGCGTCCGGTGTCGCGATGTCCCGGCCACCGGTGCCGATGACGACGGCGAGTTCGGCTTCCCAGTCATAGCGGGCCTGCTCCGGGGCGCGAACGATGATCGGGTCGCTGGGCCCGATCACCGTCGTGGTCGGGGCCTTGAGGAAGAAGAAAGGCCACCACCCTTCGGCGGGGATCTCACCGCCCATCTCCCGCATGTGGCGGCGGTAGTTGACGCCTGCGCAGACCACCTTGCGCGGCCACTGCAGCGGGGTGAGCAGCCGGTCGTGCTCGATGACCGGCGCATCCGCGACGTCCAGGCCGCGCAGGACGCTTTCGGCCACCGGCCAGTCGCCGATCAGCTCCAGCAGGGTGGCCCACCGCTTGAGGTCCATGGGCGCGACGAGGGCGCCGTCCTCGCGCAGTACGGCCACCCCGGCGGTTCCGTTATGCGAATACGTGGCCAGCGACCAGCTCATGAGGATGCCCCCCGGCCGAGGGCGGACTCGCCGGAGATCTGGTCGTGGACGCAGGCGATATCCAGGTCGCCCCACCCGTCGGCGAGCGCCTTGTCGAAGATCTCTTTCGCGGCGGCGAACACCGGCGTGGACAGCCCGGCCTCAGCGGTGCAGTCCTCGATCTGCTCGAGAATCGGATGCAGGGTGGCCACCGGGCCGGGCGCCGGCGACCAGGCACGACGGGCCATCATCGGGCCGCGCTGTTTCCAGATCGCCGATTCCGCGATGGAGCCATCCAGGGTGCGCTGCACCAGTTCCAGGTCCAGGCCGCTGCGCCGGGCCAGCGCCAGCGCTTCCGCGGCCGCGACGGTGTGCACCGCGAGGAGCATGTTCGCGATGTACTTCATCCGGGCACCGGTGCCGAACGGCCCGGTGTACACCCAGGGGCCCGAGATGGCGTCCAGCACACGCCGGACGGCGTCGACGCTGGCCTGCTCGCCCGAGGCGAACGTGGTGGCCAGCCGCGGCGCGACCATGCCCGGGCTGCCGCTGATCGGGCAGTCCAGCAGGTCCCCGCCCTTCGCCCGGACTGCGTCCCGGAGGCGGATCTTCTCCGCCACGTCGATCGTGCTCATCTCGATGTGGATGGTGCCGGGCCGCAGGCCGGCGAGCGTGCCGGCCGGGCCGCAGATGACTTCCTGCACGGCAGCGGTGTCCGGGACGATCGACAGCAGCACGTCGGCGACCGCGGCTACGTCGGCTGCCGATCTGGCCACGGTGCCACCGGCTGCGGCCAGCTCGGGTGAGCCGTGCCTCCGGTAGCCGGTGACACCGAAGCCGCGCTCCATGAGGTTGCGGGCGATCGGCATCCCCATCTTGCCGAGGCCGATCATGCCGACTCGGTACATCGCCGCCTCCTCGCGGTCAGCCGCTGGGCTATCGCCAGTCGTAAGTTGCGGTGCCCAGCGAGATCCGGACGCCGATGCTGCCCTCGTTGAGGCGCCACCGGTGCACCGCGAACGTCCGCAGCCCCGCCAGCACGAACGGGTCACCTGCCGCGACGCACTGGGCCGCGCCGGCGTCGGCGGCACGGATCACCGTCGCACCGGAGCCAGGCCCAGTCCCCGGGCCGGACAGCAGCGGCCCCGACAGGAACAGGACGTCGTCCCGCTCCAGCTGGAGCAGCCACCGGACATGCTCGGCCACCAGGGAGTCGATCGCAGCCTGATCGGTGCCCTCCGTGGGCGTGGACAGGATGAGCCAGTAATCATGCCCGAGCAGCCGGGAGAGTTCCGGCGCCGGCGCATGGCCCTGACTGCTCATGTCACAAACTGTATGCAGTTTTCCTCCGGCATTCAAGCGGTTGCCGGACAAACTGTATGCAGTTTGCTGGCGCGATCTGGTTACCTGGCGGCGAAACTGTATGCAGGTCCAGGTGGATCATGGAGAATAGGTGCCATGCCTCGTGTCGTGCAGATCCCGCACATCCGCAAAGTCGACCTGCCGGAAGCCCGGCAGGCTATCCCGCACGTGCATGCCTACCTGCGGGAGTGCATTCTCGACGGCACCCTGACCCCTGGCACCAAGCTCTCCCAGGTCAGCCTCGCGAACCAGCTCGGCATCAGCCGCACCCCCCTCCGTGAGGTGCTCCGGATGCTGCAGGAAGAGGGCCTGGTCGAGATCGAGCCCAATCAGCGCACCCGGGTGTCCGGCCTGGACCCGCAGGAACTCGACGACGTCTACGCGAGCAGGATCCTGCTGGAGACGCTCGCCCTCTCGATGACGATCGGCAACTTCGGGGCGGCGTCCCGCAAGGAGGCCAAGCGCCTGCTGGCCGCGATGCGCCGGGCGGCCAGGACGGGGGACTTCGCCGCATGGTTCGCCGCGCACGCCGACTATCACCGGCTGGTCACCGCGGGGGCGGGGGAGGCGCTGCAGCGGCAGCTGCGGGCATTCGCCGACCGGACCATCCGCTATATCCGCATCTACCAGCTCTCCGACCCCGGCAGCTGGCAGACGGCTGGCGACGTCGAGCACGCCGCCATCCTGGAGGCGCTGATCACCGGCGATGAGCGCGGTGCTCTCACCGGGATGGCACATCACCTGGAGCGCACGGCGCTGCGGGTGCTGGCCGATTGCGCGCCTGAGTTCGTTCCGGTGGCGGTGCCGCACGCGGTCGCCCTCATCGACCGGAGCGCGTCGGCCACGCTACGGCTGACCGGCTCAGGCTGACCAGGTCGGGGCCGGCAGTCAGCCCGCTAGGAACGGCTGGACCACGGCCAGGAAGTCCGTTGTTTTCTCGATCATGGTCCAGTGCCCGCAACCCGACAGCACGTGCAGCCGTGAGTCCGGAAGCAGGTCGAGCAGCTGAGCCGACGAGACCTGCCAGGGCACCACGCGGTCGTCGCGGCCGTGCACCATCAGCACCGGGACGCCGATGGCCGCGAGCTCAGCTCCGGACAGCGCCAGGTCATCCACCCAGTGCTGGCGCGGCTGGGGGAACATCGCCTGCCACGATTCGCGCACCGGTGGGCTGAGGCTCGCCCGGTAGCGCAGCTCGACCAGCTCGTCGGTCAGCAGCCCGCGGTTGTCCGTGAACAGGCCGATGACCTCGCGCATCTGCGCCATCCCTGGGGTGTAACCCCACACCGTGTCAAGGCCCCGCGGCAGCGCCATCGCCACGCCCATCGAGCCCATCAGCACGATGCGGCGCACCGCCGCCGGGCGGGCCACGGCGAGCGACAGCGCGATCGCCCCGCCCATCGAGTTGCCGATGATGTCCACGGTGCCCACGCCGAGCGTGTCGAGCAGCGCCAGGGCGTGCCCGGTCCAGGCGTCGCGGCCGTAGGTCCGTTGCTCGCCGGTCGCGGTGCGGCCGAAGCCGAGCTGGTCCGGGGCGATCACGCGGCGGTGGCTGGCTAGCGCCGGGATCACCAGGCGCCAGTTGGCTGCGGCGGTGACGCCCGGGCCCGACCCGTGCAGCAGCAGCACCGGCGGGGCGGTGGCGCCTGCGACCGGGCCGGTGTCGATCACCGCGGTGGAGACGCCCGCCACGTCGAGCCGGACGGCCGCCAGGGTGGCCGCGGTCACGGCGCCCTTCCCGTGCTGGCCAGCTCCTGCCGTGCCGCGGGGCGCAACTGAAGTTGCGAGGACGGGCGGCTGACCGGGCCGAGCCACATGTCGATGGAACCCGGCTCGTCCGGGTCGAACGTTCGCGGGAACCAGGCCGCGTCATCCTCGATGCGGCGCACGCCGAAGGAGTACTCGTAGGTGAAACCCTCCGGGCCAAGAAAGTACAGGAAGACCGCCGTGGACTGGGGGTGCCGCCCGGGGCCCATCTCGATCTCGACCCCATGACCGACCAGGAAATGCCAGTTGCGGAACACGTCATCGATTGCTGCCACCTGGAAGTTCATGTGGCACAGCCCTGGCCGCTCGCCCCGGAACACGGCGAGCTTGTGGTGGACCGGGTCGATCCGCATCAGGCAGGCGGCGTCGCCGATCCAGTCCGACACCCGTGCGTTGAACCGGGTGCTCCAGAACTGGTAGGCCTCGTGCACGTCCGGCGCGTCCAGGCAGAGATGGCCGAACTCGGTGATCCCGGTCGGCCGGGTGAACGCGACCGGCCGGGTGATGGTCTCCTGCTGGCTCACCAGCTCCAGCCGGTTACCAAACGGGTCGTCGAAGGCGATGAACTCGCGGACCCGGCGGGACCGGGCCTCGCCCGGGCCGCCGCGGTGCACGCTGATCCCCGAGCGCTCAAGCTCGGTCTCGGCAGCGGCCAGCGCGTCCGCGCCGGCCACGGTGAAGCCCGAGGAGATCACCCCGGACGGCCCCTCGACGAGCGCGAGGCAGTGATGCCGGTGGTCGGCGCGGAGATGCGCGACTCCGGCCTCGGTGGGCGCTGCCAGTTCCAGGCCGACGATGCCGGTGGCGAACCGGGTAGCTGACGCCAGATCGGCGACGCCGGACCGGACATACGCGATGTCAGTGAGCGTGATCATAGGCTTGGCTCGGCTCAGGCGAAGACCGGGGCGACGTCGATGTAGATCTGCCAGTCGCGCACCAGATCCCCGTCGTAGATCAGGATGTCGGCGTTGGGGACGGTGAGGGTCTTGCCGTCCTTGCGCAGGTACTCGACGTCGATCTGGACCACGACTGTATCGCCGAACTCCCACACGTTCCTGATGTGGTGGGTAAGGCCGTCGATGGCGGAGAAGAAGCCCGCCACGGCCTCCTTGACAGCGGGCCGCCCGGTGACCGGGTCTGCGTTCGCGAAGCGGAACCTCACGTCAGGGGTGAGATGGGCGACGAACTTGTCCGGGTCGAAGGCGTCGATGTCCGCGAAGACCTTTGCTACGTCTCGGCTCATGGTGCTCTCCCTCTTTGGAGGCCGGCGGGCAGCCAGCCCGGCCCAAAGTGTATGCAGTTAAAGTGTATGCAGTTTATCGGCGAGTACGCAACGCCTGAGTGGCAACGGGATCCGGGGCGCCGACGTCGGTGAGGACCCGGTCCAGCGCGGCAGCCAGACAGCGCCTGCGCTCGTTGTGATCAAGGGGGCGGGAGCGGCACCGTATCCCTGGTCACGGCATGCCCGGCCGGGGCCGCCTCCGCGCGGGTCCGGGGAGGCAGGATTCAGCCGGCGGGTTCGGCGTTGGCGAGGAAGGTGTCCGGCGGCGGCGCGCCCCACAGATGCGGCGGCACTTCCCAGTCGCTGGCCACCCAGCAGTCGTCGATCTGGTCGATGTCGGAGAACCACTCGATCCACGAGCCCCACGGGTCCGGGTTGTAGTGGAAGAAGTTCGAGCCGATGGTGTGCCGGCCTAGGCCCCAGCCAGGCTCGCGTCCCCTGGAACGCATCCGGTCGGCGCCGACCGCGATCGCGTCGATTGAGGGGACTTCGAAGCTCGCGTGGTGGAACCCACGGTGGGTGCTGGCGATGAACCCGAAGATGTGATGGTCGCCTGGCCCGGCGTTCAGGAAGGTCACCAGGCCGCGGATCCGGTCGCTGACCCGCAGCCCGAGCACCTGGGTATAGAAGTCGGTCATCTGCTGCGGCTGCGCGGTGAACAGCAGCGTGTGGCCCAGCCGGCGCGGCAGCACATCCTCGGTGGCCTGCTGCCACTGCGCGACGCCGATCCGCTGTCGGCTGCCGCCCACGTTGAAGAACACCTCGCCGGCCGGCCGGGGCGGCGCTGGCTCTTCGTCGAGCAACTGCACGGCGGTGCCGTCGGGATCACGCACCCATAGGCCGTCTTCCGCCACGCCCGGCAGGGGCTCAATGACCGGCGTGCCCGCCCGGTCCAGCGATTCGCAGACCGAGTCCAGCGTGCCCGGGCGCAGCGTGAACGAGACATGGTGCAGCCGCTTGGCCCGCGCCTGTACGAGCCGGACCTGCTCCTGGTCACGGCCGGGACACTGGGCGACCAGCGACCCATCCTTCTCTCCGGTCTCCAGGCCGAAGTCCTGCAGGAACCCCTCTGCTACTGCCAGGTCCGGCACTTCCAGCGCGTAGTGGTGCAGCCCTGAGATCACGGCTCTTCCCCTTCTCTGCCAAACTGCATACAGTTTAGACTCTGTCTGGCCACCTGAGAAGAGGAGAACTCACGGTGATTCCGGCGCGTACGCAGTCAGGTGAGCTGGCCGAGGCGGCGCATGTGCTGTCCCGTCTCGGGCTGGTCACCGCTTATGGGCACGTGTCTGCCCGTGTCGGCGCGTCAATGCTGATTACGCCCGCCGCCGACCTGGCCACCGTGACCGAGTCCGCCATCGTCGAGGTGCCGCTCGCCGCCACCGTACTGCCAAGGGGCGCTCCTGCCGAAGGGTGGGCGCATCTGGCCCTCTACCGCGCCCGGCCCGGCACCGCCGCCATTGCTCGGGCCCAGCCCGCCAGCGCTCTGGCCGCCGCGGCCGTGACAACGTCGCTGCCTGTCCTGCATGGCCAGGCAGCCTGGCTCGGCGAATCGGTCCCCGTGCACGACAGCGCCGCGCTGCTCCGGTCGGCAGAGCTAGCTGAGCGCGCGGCGGGCAGCCTGCCGACTGGCGAAGCGTTGATACTGCGCGGAAACGGCGCCCTGACCCTTGGCGCTACACCAGGCCTCGCAGTGGCCCGCATGTGGCTACTGTCCGCATCCTGCGACGTCTTCCTCGCCGCCTACGCCGCCGGCCAGGTGACACCGCTTTCCGCTGCGGAAGTCGCGTCGTGGCGGGATGCCGGAGGCGAACTGCTGCCGCGGCTATGGCAGCACCTGTGCCGCCGTGCTGACCAGGCGGCCCAGCAGTCGTCCACCTGTCCAGGGCATCATGGGCCGCAGCCAGCCTGATCGCGGTAGGGCCGACCCAGCTTTGACTGTCAAGGCGCACCGCGCGCTGGCCGATCGGTCGGCGCACGGTCGGCGACAAGGTGCTCGCCGCACAGGCGGCCACGATCCGCCCGGGCCGTTAGCTGCTGGTTTCGGCCGGGACGGCCGGTTCAGACGTCACAGCAGAACCCTTCATACGGCTCAACGGGCAACTGTCCGCCAAAGCCCGCCGGTATGGCGCCTCATGTCAAGCTGCTAGCCGACGGCCGGCTGGACGTTCCCGTCCGAGGCGAAGTCAGCCTGAGGCCGCAACTGCCACAACGCCCAATCGGCGCTCATATCCCCGCGGCCCGCAGCGGCGGGGCAGCTGTGCCTCGATCAGAGTCTCGACGGTGGTCTCAGCTGCGTTCACGGTCACGTTCATCGCGGCGCGCACCGCACCGGTGCCATCGCGGAACGGGACCGCGATCGACCGGATGCCAGGCGCGAGCACCTCGTCGGCCAGTGCCCAGCCGCTGGCCCGGACCATTATCAGCTCCCTGGCGACCTCGTCGGGATCGCGGGGCAAGAAGGGCGGTAGACCTGCGCGGCTAAGTTCGGCGATGACGGCAGCCACCTGGCCGGGATCGGACCCGTCCAGTTTGCGCCATCGAGGAGGACTCTTGGGTGCAGGCGACAAGGTCCTCGAGGTGGGGCAGGGCCAGGTCCCACAACCTGAATCGCCCCGGCGAGTCCGGAGACTCGATTTGGTGGCTAGGCGACCTCGTTGAGGCCGGTGTTCTGACGGTAGTAGGCGTCCTCTAGTTCGGCGGGCGGAATGTCGCCGCATGTC
>Ga0070708_100000879_pt1 | contig 22708 bp, 26 predicted proteins | sample KBSK5503metaG_FD_65469 | JGI IMG/M metagenome (GOLD analysis project Ga0070708, IMG submission 65469) | Corn, switchgrass and miscanthus rhizosphere microbial communities from Kellogg Biological Station, Michigan, USA - KBS K5-50-3 metaG | ecosystem: Host-associated > Plants > Roots >... | reverse complement strand
CGGCGTGTGCGAGAGCTGCCGTGAGCCCATCGCGCTCGCGCGCCTGCGGGCGGTGCCCGCGACGCGCTGCTGCGTGCACTGTCAGGCCAACCAGGAGGTCGCTCCGTGATCAAGGGACTACTGCTCATGCTGTTGCTGGCCGCCGGGGCGGAGGCGCAGGACAGCGCGCTGGTGGCCCGGGGACAGGGCGTCTTCAAGGATCAGGGCTGCTACGGCTGCCACACCGTGGGCAAGACCGGCACGCCGATCGCGACCGACCTCTCCCGGATCGGCGCGAAGCACGACGAGGCGTACCTCGACCGGTGGCTGCGCGACCCCTCGCAGGAGAAGCCGCGCCAGCACATGCCGAAGCTCAAGCTGACCGAGGCCGAGGTGAAGGCTCTGGCCGCCTATCTCGGATCGCTACGATGATCCGGAGACCCCGGCGCGACTGAGCGGGCGGGCATGGCGCGCCCACGCCACATCGGCGTCCTGACCGCGGGCGGCGACTGCCCGGGAATGAACGCGGCGGTGCGCGCGGTGGTGAAGACCGCAGAGCACCGGCACGAGCTCCGCGTGATCGGCTTCCTCGACGGCTTCGCCGGGCTGCTCACGGATCGCGCGCGCCCGCTCGGGTTCGACGACGTGGCCGGCATTCTCGTGCAGGGGGGGACCATGCTGGGCGCCTCCAACCGCGACGATCCGTTCCGGGTTCCGCTCGCGGGCGGGACCGGCTACGAGGACCGATCGGACGGGGTGCTGGCCACCGCGGCGCGGCACGGGCTCGACGGGCTGGTGGTGGTCGGCGGCGACGGCAGCCTCACGATCGCACGGCGCCTCGCCGCCCGCGGCCTGCCGATCGTCGGCATTCCGAAGACCATCGACAACGACGTGTCGGGTACCGACATCACGGTGGGCTTCGACTCGGCGCTGCGCGTGGTGACCGAGGCGCTCGATCGGCTGCACACCACCGCCGCCGCCCACCACCGCGTCATGGTCGTCGAGGTGATGGGCCGGCAGGCGGGCTGGATCGCCCTCGAGGCCGGGATCGCCGCGGGCGGGGACGTGGTCCTGATCCCGGAGATCCCGTTCCGCTACGAGGTCGCCGCCGCGGGCATCCTCGCGCGCGCCCATCGCGGTCGCCGCTTCTCGATCGTGGTGGTGGCGGAGGGTGCCCTCTGTCCCGACGGGGGTCCGGTGGTGCGTCGGCGGATCGCCGACAGCCCGGAGCCGATCCGCCTGGGCGGGGTGGGGGCGGTGGTCTCCCATGCGCTCGAGGCCCTCGTGCCCTTCGAGGTGCGCTGCGTCGTGCTGGGGCATCTCCAGCGCGGCGGCGGCCCGACCGCGTTCGATCGGATGCTGGCGACCCGGTTCGGGGTCGCGGCGGTGACGGCGCTCGCCGAGGGCGACTCCGGGTGCATGGTGGCGCTGCACGGCGATCGGGTCGAGCGCGTGCCCATCGACGAGACCCTCATCCGCCCGCGCCTCGTGGACCCGCGCGGGGAGCGCGTGACGGTGGCGCGCAGCGTGGGGACGATCTTCGGCGACGAGGCCCCCGCCTAGGGCTCGCGCCCGCTCGCGTCGCGCCCGCTCGGCCGGCCCCGCAGGTAGACGAACCAGTAGACCGCGCCGACCAGGACCGCGCCGCCGATGATGTTGCCGAGCGTGACCGGCGCCAGGTTGCGCATCAGGAACGCTCTCCACGTCGGCGCGGCGGCGCCCGCGGCCGGCGCGTGCGCGCCGAGCCACTCCGGATCGAGCGCGGTGACGAAGATTGCGTAGGGCACGAAGTACATGTTCGCGACCGAGTGTTCGAAGCCGGCGGCCACGAACGCGCTGATCGGCGGCACGATCGCGAGGATCCGGTCGGCGGTGGTCCGCGCGCTGTAGCCGAGCCACACCGCGAGACACACGAGCGCGTTGCCCAGCATGCCGAGCACCACCGCCTGGACCGGATGGAGCGCGAGTTTGGCCTGAGCGATGGCGAAGGCGGCCTCGCCGAACGCGCCGTTGCCGCCGCGGGCGATCCCGGCCAGGCAGACCGCGAGCGCTGTCGCGGCGGCCCCCGCGAAGTTGCCCACGAACACGATGGCCCAGTTGCGGAGGAGGGCGGGCGTGCTCACCCGGCCGCTCGCCCACGCCATCACGATCAGGTTGTTGCCGGTGAAGAGCTCGGCGCCGCCCACCACCACCAGGATGAGCCCGAGGCTGAAGGCGACCCCGCTGAGCACGCGGGCGGGCCCCCAGGGCAGGGCGGACGATCCGGCCAGCGCGGTGGTGGCGAAGACGGCACCGAGCGCGATGAACGCGCCGGCCAGGATCGCGAGCACGAAGAGCCGCGGGGCGTCCATCGACGACTTCGCCACCCCGATCGTCTCGGCGCGCTCCGCCATCTGAGGCGGCAGCAGAGCATCCATCGCGGCACCTCCCTTGTGCCGAGTATGCCCCGGGGGACGCGCCGGGGGCTGTAGCATAATCGGATACGTGGAGGAGCCCCGGAAGACCTTCCTCGTCGTCGAGCAAGCGTTCGCCCGTGCGTCGGGAGCGTCCCTCATCACCGGCAACGACGTGCGCCTGCTCAAGGACGCGGGCCAGAACTACCCGGCGTGGCTCGAGGCCATCGGGGCGGCGGAGCACACGATCCACTTCGAGAGCTACATCATCCACGACGACGCGACCGGACAGGAGTTCGCCCGCGCGCTCGCGGCCCGCGCTCGCGCGGGCATCCGGGTGCGCGTGATCTACGACTGGCTCGGCGGGGTCGGCAAGACCGGCCGGCGGTTCTGGCGCGACCTGCGCGCGGCGGGCGTCGAGGTGCGCGCCTTCAACCCGCCGGGCCTGTCGAGCCCGTTCGCCTGGCTCGCGCGCGATCACCGGAAGATGCTCGCGGTCGACGGGCGGGTCGCGTTCGTCACCGGCCTCTGCGTGGGCCACTACTGGGTGGGCGATCCCGCGCGCGGGATCGAGCCCTGGCGCGACACCGGCGTGGCGGTGCGCGGGCCGGCGGTGGCCGCCCTCGAGGAGGCGTTCGCCCGGATGTGGGCGCTGGCCGCCGGGTCGCCGGCTCCCGGCGCGTCGCGGCTGGCCCGTGATCGCGCCGCGCCAGCGGGGCAGATGGCGCTGCGGGTGATCGCGAGCGTGCCGGGCATCGCCGCCGTGTACCGCCTGGACCAGCTGGTCGCGGCGGCGGCGCGGCGGACGCTGTGGCTCACCGACGCCTACTTCGTCGGGACGTCCGCCTACGTGCAGGCCCTGAGCTCGGCGGCCCGCGACGGCGTCGACGTGCGTCTGCTGGTGCCCGGCTCCAGCGACATCTCGGTGCTGCGGGGCCTGTCGCGGGCCGGCTATCGCCCCCTCCTCGAGGCGGGGGTGCGCGTCTACGAGTGGAACGGGTCCATGCTGCACGCCAAGACCGCGGTCGCGGACGGTCGCTGGGCCCGCGTGGGCTCGACCAACCTGAACCTCCAGTCCTGGTTCGGGAACTGGGAGCTCGACGTGGCGGTGGAGGACGAGGGCTTCGCGCAGGCCATGGAGCGGATGTACGTCGACGATCTCGCGCGCGCCACCGAGATCACGCTCTCCGCACGCTCGCGCGTGGTGCGGACCGCGCCCGTGCCCCGTCGCCGGGAGGGCCGGCGGCGCGGGAGCGCCGGCCGGGCGGCCGCCGGGGCGGTGAGCATCGGCAGCGCGGTGGGCGCCGCGGTGACCGGGCGTCGCGCGCTGGGCCCGGCCGAGGCGCGCATCATGGGCGGCGCCGGGGTCGCGCTCGTCGCGCTCGCCATCCTCGGCCTCGTCTGGCCGCGGCTCATCGCGGTGCCGGTGGCGGCGATCGCGCTGTGGGTCGCGCTCGGCCTGCTGCTCCACGCGCGCACTCTCCATCGCGAGCGCACCGAGCGGGGGAAGGGCGAGGACGGGGGCTGAGCGCTCGACGCCGGAGACCGGCGGCCGCTATCGCGGTGGGGCCGATTCCCCGGCGCCGAGGGCGCCGCGACTCGTCTCCATCGGCAGGGTCACGGTGAACGTGGTGCCTTTGCCCACCTCGGACTCCACGTCCACGCTTCCCTGGTGGTCGTGGATGATGCCGTGGCTGACCGAGAGCCCGAGCCCGGTGCCGTCGGGCTTGGTGGTGAAGAAGGGATCGAAGATCCTGAGCAGGACCTCGGGCGCGATGCCCGTGCCGGTATCGCGGACCACCAGCCGGACCGAGCGGGCCTCGGGGTCGTGGCCGGTCTCGATGGTGATCTCGCCGCCGTCCGGGATGGCCCGCCGGGCATTGGTCAGCAAATTCAGCAGCACCTGCCCGATCGCGTTGGCGTCGGCCACGATCTCGGGCAGGGCCTCATCCCGTCGCAGGGTCACCTGCACGCGGGCCCGGTCCATGTCCTTCCGGACGAGCTGCAGCATCTCCTCGACGACCCGGTTCAGGTTGACCCGGGCGCGCACCCCGGGCGACTGGCGGGCGAAGGACAGCAGGCCCTGCGTGATCGAGGCCACCCGCCGGGCGTGGCGGAGGATCACATCGAGATCCTTGCGGAGCTCGGCGGGCAGGTCCTCGCCCTCGGCCTCGAGTAGCATCACCTCCACGCGGGAGGTGATGATGCCGATCGGGTTGTTGATCTCGTGCGCGATGCCGGCGGAGAGGGTGCCGAGGGCGGCCAGCTTGTCGGCCTGACGCGCCGCCCGCTGGAAGGCCAGGCGCTCGCTGATGTCGGTGACGAAGGCGATGGCCCGGATGCCCTCGTCGGTCTCGACAAAGCTCAGGCTGACCTCCACCGGAAACTCGGTCCCGTCCTTCTTGACCCCGGCCAGGTCGAGCCCCCGGCCCATGGATCGAACGCGAGGGGCGGCCATGTAGCCGGCGCGGTGGCCGATGTGCGCGTCCCGCAGGCGCCCCGGGACCAGGACCTCGACCGGCTGGCCGATCAGCTCCCCGCGCGCGTAGCCGAACATCTGTTCGGTCTTGGCGTTGACCCGTACGATGCTGCCCGCCGCATTGGTGATCACGATGCTCTCGGACGCGGAGTCGAGGAAGGCCCGGGAGGTGGCCTCGCTGCGCCGGAGGGCCTCCTCGGCCGCCTTCTGCACGCCGATGTCCCGGCCCACGATCGAGATGCCGATCAGGCTCGCGTGGGCGTCGAGGATCGGGGAGATGGTGAGGAAGACATGGAGGCGCCGGCCGGCTCGCGTCGAATGCTCGGTCGCGAACCGCTCGATGGCCTGCTGCCGCCGTACCCGGAGGAGCGCGGCGGTCATCTCGGCTTCTTGCCGACCCGGCGCGAGCACGTCGATCGACCGGCCCTGCACCTCGGCCTGCGAATAGCCGTAGAGTCGCTCGGCCCCCTGGTTCCACGTGAGAATGCGGCCGTCGAGGTCGAGACCGACGATGGAGTCGTCCGACGACTGCACGAGCGAAGTGAGTAGTGATGTCGTCTGCTCGTGCTCCGCGAGCTGTTCCCGCAAGGTCGCCCGGGTCAGCTGGAGCTCCCCCGCCCGGTGCCGGCTCTCCACGAGCAGGACCACCAGGATCAGGAAGGCGGCGGCGGCGAGCACCGCCAGGACCAAGAGCACATGACGGGCTTGCTCGGCCTGGCGCGTCGCCTCGCCGAGGCGCTGCTGCTCCTCCTCCCGCTCCGGCTTGTCCCGGATCGGCGTCTCCAGGGCCGCGAGCTGCCGCTGGATGTCCGGCCGATCGGTGCTCATGCGGCGGAGCGCGTTCACGTGTGTCTCGATGATATGGCTGGAGGCGGTGAGCGACGGGGCCAGGTAGCGCTCGTCTCCGGTCAGGAGGAGGCCGCGCTGGCCGGTCTCGGCGTCGGTGACGCCCGCGCGGAGGCCGTCGAGCTCGGCCATGACCTCGCTGCTGCGCCGCCCCGCCTCGTACTGCTCGACGAGGTGCCGGGCGCTGATCGCGATCGTCGCGATGGCGACGACGATGACGGCGGCCAGCGTGAACTCGAAGGCCACCCGGTGACGGAGGAACCAGTCGGTCACGTGACCTCGGCACACGGGATCATGCGCGGGGGCATTGTGGGCCAAGGAGTGGGCCGCTTCAAGAAGGTCTTGGGGCGCCGTCGCCACAGCGAGGCGCCTGCGCCTCGACGATCGGGCGTACGGGGGGCCGTAACTGCGTGAATCGACGACCGTCTGTCGTGGCACCCACGTTGCAGCCCTACTACCTCGGACGCGGTACATTTCAGGCGGGAAGAGGGTCGCCATGATGCGTGGGCTGATGCCGTGGACGGGGATGGGCAGGGTGCAGCGGGAGATGGATCGGCTGTTCGATCGCATCGCCGAGGTCCAGCGCGAGCAGTGCCCGGCGCTGGGGGACTGGGTCCCGAGCCTCGATCTGGCCGAGAGCGAGAACGATCTGATCGCCACGCTCGAGGTGCCGGGACTGGAGCGGCAGGACATCGAGCTCTCGCTCCAGGACGGTCTGCTCACGATCAAGGGAGAGAAGCGCCGGGAGCAGCAGATGCGCTACCATCACGTCGAGCGCGTCTACGGGGCCTTCCTCCGCAGCGTGCGTTTGCCGGTACCGGTGGATGCGGCACAGGTGACCGCGACGGTCAAGAATGGGCTCCTGACCGTGACGCTGCTCAAGCGGTCCGCGGCGCGGGGCACCAACATTCCGATTCTGGGAGCCTAGAGCCATGTTCTACCGGATCATCGTGCCGACCGACTTCTCGTCATGCTCCGAGGAAGCGTGGCGCCTCGCGCAGCGGCTGGCCGGGATGTCCGGGGCGGAGCTGGTGCTGACTCACGTGCTCAGCGAGGCGCCCCTGTTCCGGGAGGGGCCGTTCATCATGCCGAAGGTCCGCGAAGTCTTCGAGGCGGCCCGGAGCTTCGGAGAGGGGGCGCTCGAGGAGTGGGTGGCCAAGGCGCGCGGCGAGGGACTCCCGGCGCGCGCCGCCCTCCGCACCGGTGTCGCCTATCGGGAGATCGTGGCCCTCGCGACCGACGAGCGGGCCGACCTGATCGTGATCGGCACGCACGGGCGGGGCGGGATGGACCGGGCGCTGCTCGGCAGCGTGGCGGACCGCGTGATCCGGCTCGCGCCGTGCCCGGTGCTGTCGGTGCGGGAGCCCGACTAGGATCATGTCGCCGGACGGGGCGGTGCGCGGCGGGACGGTGGGCGACTGGATGAGTAAGCCGCCGGTGACGGTGAGCGAGGACACCTCGATCCGCACCGCCGTCGCCCAGATGGAGGCCGCCGACGTGCGCCACCTGCTGGTGATGGACGGTCCTGCGCTCAGCGGCATCGTCTCCAGCCGCGACCTGCGGCGGCTGGTCAGCCACGACTCGTCGTCCCCGACGCTCGCCGCGCCGGTGCGATCCATCATGAGCGAGGGCCCGACCAGCGTGGGGCAGGAGGTGCCCATGACCGTGGCGGCGCGGCTCCTGCTGGAGCAGCGAATCGGGGCCCTGCCGGTGTGGGAGGGCGAGCGCGTGGTCGGCATCTTCACGGTTCCGGACGCCTTGGAGGCGTTGCTGGCGATGGTCGAGGGGCCGCGCGCGTGAGCGGATCGCTCGCCCCGTTCCTCGACCCCGGCAGCGTGGCGGTGATCGGGGCGTCGCGCGATCCGTTCAAGGTCGGCGGGGCCGTGGTCGCGAACCTGCGCGCGGCCGGTTTCCAGGGCCGCATCGTCCCGGTCAACTCGCGCGCGAGCACCGTGCAGGGCCTGGCCGCGGTGCCGCGACTTCAAGATTTCGAGGGACGGATCGACCTGGCCGTGATCGCGGTCCCCGCGGTCGACGTGCTTCCCGTCCTCGTGCAGTGCGTGGCCAAGGGGGTGGGCGGTGCGGTCGTGATCTCCGCCGGCTTCCGGGAAGTGGGCGGGGAGGGCGCCCAGCGGGAAGCCCGCCTGCGTGAGTGGCTGCGGGGCCAGCCGATCCGCGTCCTCGGCCCCAACTGTCTCGGGTGGATCCGGCCGGCCCGACGGCTCAACGTCACGTTCGCGCCCGGCATGCCGGAGCCGGGCGGCATCGCCTTCGTCTCCCACTCCGGGGCGCTGGCGGTGGCGATCCTCGACTGGGCGCGCGATCGGCGAGTCGGCTTCTCTCTCTTCGCGTCGCTCGGCAACCAGGCCGACGTCAACGAGAGCGACGTGCTCGAGGCGATGGCCGCCGATCCCGAGACGCGGGTGATCGCCGGGTACTTCGAAGGTGTGGCCGACGGCCTGCGCTTCCTCGACGCCCTCCGGCGTGCCGCCGCGCTCAAACCGGTAGTCCTGCTGAAGGCCGGCCGATCGCCGGAAGCCGCCCGGGCCGTCTCTTCGCATACCGGAGCGTTGGCCGGCTCGGACCGGGCCTTCGATGCGGCGGCGCGACAGGCGGGCGCGCTCCGGGTCGACACCGTGGAGGAGCTGTTCGACGTCGCGCGCGGGCTGGCCAGCCAGCCGCTCCCCCGCGGTCGGCGGCTGGTCGTGGTGACCAATGGCGGCGGCCTCGGGATTGTCGCCGCGGACGCGGCCCGGGCCGCCGGGCTCACGATGGAGCGGCCGAGCGAGGCGGTGCGCCGGCGGCTGGCTGAGGGCCTGCCGGCCACGGCCGGTCTCGGCAACCCGGTGGACCTGGTGGGCGATGCCGACGCGCGCCGCTATGGACACGCACTCCACAGCCTGGGCCGCGACTCCGCCGACGCGGTGCTGGTGCTGCTCACCCCGCAGGCCTCAACCGACGCCGCCAGTGTGGCCCGGACCATCGCGGGCGCCACGCGGGGCTGGCCCATCCCGGTGGTGGCTGCGTTCGTGGGCGGCGCACGCGTCGCGCCGGGCGTGCGGGCCCTCGAGGAAGCGGGCATTCCCTGCTACGCGTTTCCGGAACCGGCCGTGAAGACCTTGGCCGGGATGGCGCGGCTCGCGGAGCGGCAGGGAGCGGTGGCCAGCGCGCCGGGGCCCTCGATCGAGCGCCCCACCGCGCGAGCGTGGCTGGCCAGCGTCGGCGCTTCGGGGCCACGTCAGCTCGGCATGCCGGAGCTGGCGCCGCTGCTGACCGCCTACCGGATCCCCTGCCTCGCGGCGCGCAGCGCCAAGGGCGCGGATGAGGCGGCAGTCGTCGCCGAGGAGATTGGATTCCCGGTGGCGCTCAAGATCGTCTCGCCCGACATCACGCACAAGACCGAGGTGGGCGGTGTCGCCCTCGATCTCCGGGATCGTGCGGCGGTCCACCGCGCCGCCGACGCGATGCTCGGTCGCGTGGCCGCCGCCCAGCCGACCGCCATCGTTCACGGCCTGCTCGTGCAGTCCATGGCTCCCGCCGGGCGCGAGCTCCTGCTTGGCGGCGTGCAGGACGCACAGTTCGGCCCGCTCGTGGTGGTCGGCTTCGGCGGTATCTACGCGGAGGTCTTCGCCGACACGGCGGCGCGTCTTGCGCCGGTCTCGACGGCCGAGGCCCTGGTGATGCTCGACGAGCTCAAGACCGCGCCGCTGCTCCGCGGGGCGCGCGGCGAGGCGCCCGTCGACCGGACCGCGCTCGCCGAGATCATCGCTCGGTTCGCGCGGCTCCTCGTGGATCTTCCCGAGCTCGGGGAGATCGAGATCAATCCCGTGACGGTCGGGCCCGGCGGCGCGTTGGCGGTGGACGCCCGGGCCCGGCTCAGCGAATAGGAGACCTCGAATGGGAATACGGAGGAGTGAGGGCAAGAACAAGAAGTCCAAGAAGCAGGCGCCGGCCGCCGCGGTGAAGCGGGAGGAGATCCAGCGTAAGGCGGCGATCGACGCGGGCAAGTCGCGCCCGCAGGGGATGCGGTAGTCGCGCGATGACCGGCCGGAAGGGGTTTCGTCGCGTCGTCGTGGGGCTGGACGGGTCGGCCAATTCACGGCGGGCGGCCGCGTTCGTCTGCCGGCTCAGGCCGCCTCGTGGCGGCCGCGTCACCTGCGTGCGAGTGGTGGAGCCGGTGCGCGTGCCCTCGATGCCGCTCTTGCTGGGCGCGATGCGAGCCCAGATCGCGGGGCAGGCCGATGCGGTGAACCGGATCCCGCGCGCGACCGCCCAGCGCCAGGTCGAGGCCGTCGCGGCCACGCTCCGACGTGCGGGCTGGCGCGCCGCCGGCCTCGTTCGCACCGGTCTGCCTCGCCGGCCTCCTGGCCGCGGTCCGGGCGGCCCGGGCCGACGTCCTCGTGGTGGGCGCGCGGGGCACGGGCGCGGTGACGCATTTCCTGCTCGGCAGCGTGGCGGAGGCCGCGCTCAAGCACGCGCCGGTCGAAGTGCTGATCGTCAAGTGAGCTCAGAAGGAGAGGCCACATGAAACTCAACGAGGTCCTGTTTCCCACCGATTTCTCGTCGGCGTCCGACGTGGTAGGACGCATCGCGCGGGACATGGCCAAGGAGGCCGGAGCCCGCCTCCACGTGCTCCACGTGGTGCATCCGGTGACCGATCCCTCCCTGGCGGCCGAGACGCTAGCACGGGTCGCCCGGAGTTTCGGTGACGGCCTCCGGATGGAAACGGCCCTGCTCAGCGGCCGGGCGGCCCGGAGCATCGCCTCCTACGCGCGGGATAAGGGCATCGACCTCATCGTGATGGGGACCCACGGCCGGACCGGGGTCAGCCAAGCGATCCTGGGCAGCGTGGCCGAGACCGTGATGCGCCTCGCGCCCTGCCTCGTCATGACCGTGCCGGCCGCGGTCCTCGAGAAGCGAGACGCCGTCTCGGCCGCGCCGCCGGCCGCCGTTGCGGCGCGGCCCTGCCTGGTATGCGGCGGCCCGAGTGAGGACCTCATCTGCGAGGGCTGCCGGACTCGGATCCGGGCGGAAGCCCTCGACCAGAAGCGGGAGGCCGAGCGCCCAGCGCGCCGGGGCTCCGCGGTATGACCGGGCCCGAGGAGGAGCGTGTGGAGGGCGAAGAGCACCCGAGGGGCGCGCTGGTCTTCATCCTGATCTACCTCGTCGTCATCGTGTTGTTCTGGATCAACACCTACCTCCGCCTCTGGATGAGGGACTGACGCCATGAAGCGAAACACCACGGTCTATCTCTACGAGCTGGCCTGGATCCTGCCGAGCATCGCGATTCCGGTCGGCATGCTCTCGGCCCTGCTGGTCACCGCCTTCGGCGCCGGGATCCACGTGCCGAGCGTGGCCGGCCGCGTCAATCCCGCCACCCTCACCGAGACGCCTCCATTCGACCAGCTCGGGGTTGTCCAGACCGGGCCGCTCCGGTACGAGGTGCGCATGATCGGCCAGATCTGGTCGTTCACCCCCAACGAGGTCCGCGTCCCCGTCGGCTCCACCGTGACTTTCGTGGCGACGAGCCGCGACGTCATCCACGGCCTCTTCATCCCGGGCGCCAACGTGAACGTGATGCTGATCCCCGGTCAGATCTCGCGCGTCACCGCGCGGTTCAACCGCGAGGGCGAGTTCTTCATTGCGTGTCACGAGTATTGCGGCATCGCCCACCACACCATGGGCGGCAAGGTCATCGTGGAGCCCCGGTCATGAGCCTCGAGATGGCCAGTGATCCCGAGAAGCGCCTGACCGGCGCGCACCTGTGGGTGGCGAACGTCGCCCTGCTGGGCGGCATCGTGACCGGGCTGCTGCAGGGGCTGGAGCACGCCGGGTTCGAGTTCCCGGCCAGCCAGTATTTCCTGCAGTCCTACTACCACAGCGTGAGCATGCACGGCGTCCTCAATGTGCTCGTGTGGACCACCTTCTTCATCTGCGGCTTCCTGCCCTTTATCAGCGCGCGCGCCTACGGGATGCCGCTCGCCAGCCCGCGGCTCGGGTGGCTCACCTTCTGGGTGATGCTGGCCGGTTTGGTGCTCGCGGCGGTGCCCCTGGCCGGCAACGCCGCGACGGTCATGTTCACGTTCTACGCGCCGCTCAAGGCGCACTGGGCCTTCTACATCGGCCTCACCCTCGTGGTGGTGGGGACCTGGCTCATCACCCTGCGACTGGCCCTGAGCCAGCGGGCCTGGCGCGCCCAGCACCCTGCCGCGCGTACCCCGCTCGCCGCCTTCATGTCGCTCGTCACGATGGCCATGTGGACGCTCGCCTCCATCGGGCTGGCCGCCTCGATGCTGTTCCTGCTGATCCCGTGGTCGCTGGGCCTGGTGGCCGGGACGGATCCGCTGCTCGCCCGGACGCTCTTCTGGCTCACCGGCCATCCCATCGTCTACTTCTGGCTCCTGCCCGCGTACATCTCCTGGTACACGCTGGTGCCGCGCCAGGCCGGGGGCCGGCTCTTCAGCGATCCGATGGCGCGCGCCTCGTTTCTGCTCTTCCTGCTCCTGTCGGCGCCGCTCGGCCTCCACCATCAGGTGACCGATCCGGGGATTCACAGCGGATGGAAGCTCTTCCAGGCATTCCTGACCTTCGCGGTGTTCTTCCCGAGCCTGCTCACCTTCTTCAACGTGGTCGCCTCGCTGGAGACCGGCGGCCGCGCGCGGGGAGGGAAGGGATGGTTCGCGTGGTTCGGCCGGCTGCCGTGGGGCGACCCGTCGCTGGCCGCGCAGCTGCTCGCGATGCTGACCTTCTGCGCGGGCGGCATCGGCGGGCTGATCAACGCCTCGTACAACATGAACCTGGTCGTGCACAACACCACCTACGTGGTCGGACACTTCCACACCACGGTGGGCACCGCCGTCACGCTCACCTACATGGGCATCAGCTACTGGCTGGTGCCGCACCTCGCGGGGCGGGCCCTCTGGAGCCGGAGCATGGCCCTCGTCCAGTCCTGGATGTGGTTCATCGGCATGCTCGTCTTCTCGACCGTGCTGCACGAGCTCGGCCTCCGGGGCATGCCGCGCCGGACCATGATCAGCCAGGCGGCCTACTTCCAGCCGGAGTGGAAGGCGCTGCTGCCATGGGTCGGGGTGGGCGGGACGCTGCTGTTCATCAGCGGGGTTCTCTACCTGCTGAACCTCCTGCTGACCGTGACCGTGTCGCGTGCGCCGGCCGCCGCGGTGCCGGCGTTCGCGGAGGCCATCGCCCCGCCGGAGGAGGGGCCGACTCTTCTCAATCGCTTGCGCCCGTGGGTAGTCGCGGCCGCGGTGTTGCTCGTCATCGCGTACGGGCCGACCCTGGTGAGGCTCGTCGCCACGAGCCAGCTCAACGCGCCGGGCTTCCGAGTGTGGTAGGGCCGACCGAGAAAGGAGCACGCTCATGAAAGTGGCTGAACTGATGACCAGCACCGTGATCACCGCGAGTCCCGAGACTCCGGTGCTCGACGCGCGCCAGCTGATGCTCAAGGAGAGGATCCGTCATCTGCTCGTCACCGAAAGCGCCGGCCGGCTGATCGGGATCGTGACCGACCGGGACATCCGTCTGAACCTGCCGTCCCAGGCCACGAGCTTGTCGGTGTGGGAGATCAACCATCTACTCACGAAGCTCACCGTCGGCGAGGTCATGACCCGGGCCGTGATCACGATCGGGCCGGACCGCGAGGCCCGCGACGCCGCGGTACTCATGGTGGACCACTCGATCGGCGCCTTGCCGGTCATGGAAGGCGGCACGCTGGCGGGGATCGTCACCGAGACCGACATCCTGCGAGCCTTCGTATGGCTGACCGGCGGTCCGGCGGCGTCTCGCGTGGCGCCCCGGCAGACTCTCTGATCTCGAGCAGGTGGCGCTCCTGCTCACATGCCTGCACGAGATCCCGGTCGGGGTCGGCGCGTTCACGTTCTTCTACGCCAAGGCCTTCTCGTATCTTTCGACTGACCTGCGCGCGTGGTGAACTGCCACAGCGTCACCATCAAATGTCGCCGTCGCCACGATTGGGGACGCTACCTAGCGATAGGCCTACGGGTGGACGCCTCACTAGGCATGTGGGTACTTCACCCTGCAACTCGCGGAAAGCTACTTGACGGGCAAGCTCTTTCGGCAGATTCTCGTGCGCATCGAGCGACTCGCGTGGCATCCAACATGATCTGGCATCCGGTCTCGCAGGGCGTCGAGCCAACGCCAGCGGGAGTGTCTCCGAGGACTGGATGCACGAGCAGCCTCGCCTGTAGTGGGGCACGATCAGGCGCAGGCGCCACCAGAATGAGCCGTATCACGGTTCGCGATGTGAGAATCGGCGATGAAGCTGTCTTGGCCCGGGTTCAGGGGGAGGGACGCCGGATGAAGCCGGGCCCAAATCGCAAATCCCGGATGAGTCCTCCGAGGAGGGGAATTGCCATGCGTGTCGTCATTCGAGGTCTCGTCGCGAGTGCGCTGCTGTCGGCCGTCTTCCCGATCGCGGGTGCCTGGGCCACGCCCCAGTTGTTCGTGGAAGCCAAGAAGGCGGGGACGCCGGCCAAGAATTGCCAGTACTGCCACACCGTCACGATGCCGAAGAAGGAGGACTTCAAGCCGGACGAGCTGAACGACCGGGGCAAGTTCCTCCTCACCGACATGCAGCAGCGCAAGCTCAAGGCCCCCGACATCCAGAAGCTCAAGGACTTCCCGGGAGGCAAGGAACAGAAGTGACGGCGGTGTCCCTGGCCTGGGCGGCGAGCGCCGCGGGCGAAGGCGTCCCACGGCCCGAGGGCTGGATCGGCACCACCGAGCAGTGGACGCAGGGGTTGGGCATCGCGCTGGTCCTGGTGAACCTGATCGTGCTAGGCCTGGCGTGGCGCCGGCTGAGCCGGGGCGAGGCGCCCCGACAGGTTCTGGGACTGCTGTTCGTCGGTCTCCTGCTCCTCCCGGTGATTGTGATCTTCTTCGGGTACAACCAGGGGATCGCCGGGATGGAGAGGGTCCAGGCGTGCGGGGGGTGCCACGTCATGACCTCCCACGTGCAGGATCTCCACAATCCCGACAGCGAGAGCCTGGCGGCGGTCCATTACAAGAACCGCTTCATCCGCGAGAACCAGTGCTACACGTGCCACTCCGACTACGGGATGCTCGGCACGATCCAGGCCAAGATGACCGGGGTCGGGCACATCGTCCACCTCCTGCGCGGTGACTACTCGCTGCCACTGAAGATCGCCCGCCCATACCCCAATGTCCGCTGCCTGGCCTGCCACGCCGAGTCCCAGAGGTTCCTGAAATCCGACGGGCACCCCGCGGAGATGCGCCCCGAGCTCATGTCCGGCCAGACATCGTGCCTGACCTGCCACGCGCCGGCTCACACGCCGAAGGAGGCCAGGCAATGAAGGCGATGAAGACGGCGATCGCGCTGGCCGCCCTCGGGCTCGTGTTGTGTTTGTGGCTCCTCATCCGCGTCGACTGGTACAACTTCAGCGCCTTCATGCTCGTGGCCCAGCCGCTGCTCATTATCGCCGTGCTCATCTTCGGCGGGGCTGTCGTGAAGGCGCTGAGGCGGCAGCGGTTGCTCTGAGGGCGGGGGACCCCCGCCCCCCGCACGTTCAACGACCTCGCCGCCGACATGTGGAATCACCTGCTCACGCCGAAGGAGGATAGCCAACACTAGCACCCTCCCGCGGCGGTTGCCCCGCTCTTGGTTCCCGTCCCCGCGACATAACCTGCCAGACTCGGACACCGGAAACTCGGATCGCAGCGATCTGAGTTCAGGCACGATCCGGGCTTAGGCCAATCTCGGCCCCGACGACCGGGTCATGCCGTGCTCCTTTCGCCACGGCTCGAGTGAGGGCCGGTATGGGGCATCGACGCCCGGTCCCTCGTCGGGAGCGGAGGAACGCCCTCCTTGGCGGGCAGTCTAGGCGAAGGCCGGGAAGGCTAGGGCGCGGCCCACGCGAGGTAGTACATTTGTGTCATTGTTCGGACGGGAGGCCCCGGGTAGTATCGACGGGCATTGTCCCGATTCCAATGGCAAATGAAAGGCTCGCCAATGATGCGAAGCCTGAGGTGGACGGTCCTCACCGTCGCGGTATTCTTCGTGTCGCTGGACGCGATCTGGGCCCAGCCGGTGATGAGCCCGAGCCAGGACCCGCTCGCAGGGTCGCGGGTGTTCGGCTCCAAGGGTTGCGTGAAGTGCCATTCGGTCAACGGGGTCGGTGGCAGAGTGGCGCCCGATCTCGCCCGCGCGATGCGGCCGCGCTCGTTCGTCGATCTGGCGACCGCGATGTGGAACCACCTTCCGAACATGACGGACCGGATGAAGCAGCTCGGCATTGCCCGGCCGCAGCTCGACTCCAAGGAGGCCGGCGACCTGGTCGGATTCCTTTACACGCTGAATTACTTCGATCCGCCGGGTAACACCGACGCGGGCAAGCGCCTCTTCTCCGACAAGCGTTGCATCGCCTGCCACACGGTGCGCGGTGCGGGCGGCGTCGTGGGCCCGAACCTCGATCACCTCCAGCAGTTCCGATCGCCCATCTTCGTGGCGTCGGCGATGTGGAACCACGGGCCCCAGATGGCCGAGAAGATGAAGGAGCGAGGGATCGAGCGCCCCACGTTCACGGCCAAGGAGCTGCGCGATCTGATCGCCTATCTGGCCCCCGGCACCGGGGGGCCGGAAGAGGGTCCTCTCTACGTGCTACCGGGTCGCGCCGAGTCCGGCCGGCAGCTCTTCGCGGAGAAGCGGTGCGTGGAGTGCCACGCGGTCGGGGGAGCGGGTGGCCGGGTGGGGCCGGATCTGGTCGAGCGCGGGGTGCGGCAGAGCCCGACGGAGTTCGCGGCCACGATCTGGAACAAGGCGCCCGCCATGGCCGCGGCCATGCAATCGCGGGGAATCAGTCTGCCCCAGCTGGCTCCCGAGCAGATGGCGGACATCGTCGCCTACCTCTATTCGGTCCGCTACTTCGCGAGCGGCAGCGTGCAGCAAGGATATGGGGTGGCGAGCCAGAAGGGGTGCTTGAACTGCCACGCCCTTCGTGGCGAGCGCGGCAAGATCGCCAGTGACCTGACGAAGGCGAGAGGCCTGGATTCCCCGGCCGCGGTGCTCGCTGCGCTGTGGAACCACACCCTGGTGACGCCCACCGTCTCCGGGAAGAAGCTCGACTGGCCGACGTTCGCACCTCAAGAGATGGCCGACCTCATCGCGATGCTCCAGTCGGTCAGCCAGGCGCAAAAAGCCCGCTGATCATGAGATGACCGGGCTCGGCTTCGCGGGAGCGCTGCTCCTCGCGGTTGCGCTGTGGCCGTCCCATGCGGGGGCGCAGCCGACGGATGCGTGCGCAGCCTGTCACCTCGAGACCGGGGACGAGCGACTGGCCGCCCCGGCCAGGAATTTTGCCGCCGACATCCACAAGGCGAAGGGATTCGGCTGCGTCGACTGCCACGGCGGGGACAGCCGGGCGACGGGTATGGAGGCGATGGATCCCCGCCAGGGCTTCATCGGCAAGCCTTCGCGCCCGCAGGTCGTCCAGGTCTGCGGCCGATGCCACTCCGACGCCACCTTCATGAAGCGCTACAACCCGTCGCTGCGGGTGGACCAGGTGACCGAGTACGCCAGCTCGGTTCACGGCCGGCGGCTCCGGGAGCTCGGCGACGCCAAGGTGGCGACCTGCGCGAGCTGCCATCCGGCCCACGGGATTCGGCCACGATCCGACCCGCAGTCGAGCGTGCATCCGCTCCACGTCGCCGATACGTGCGGTAGGTGTCACGCCGACGCGAAGTACATGGCGGCCTACCAGATCCCCACCGACCAGATGGAGAAGTACAAGACCAGCGTCCACTGGGCGGCGATGACGACCAAGGGAGACCTGTCGGCGCCCACGTGCAACAGCTGCCACGGCAATCACGGCGCGGTGCCACCCGGGGTGGGCTGGGTCGGCAACGTGTGCGGGCAATGCCACACTGTCCAGGCGGAGCTGTTCAAGTCGAGCGTCCACCTCAAGGCCTTCACCGACCTGGGGACGCCGGGCTGCGCGACGTGCCATGAAAATCACGCGATCCACGCGCCGGGCGACTTCATGCTCGGGCTCGGCGACAAGGCGGTGTGCGCGAGCTGTCACGGCCCCGACGACAAGGGGGGCAAGAGCGCGGTCGAGATCCGCCGGCTGATCGACTCGCTCCGGGACGAGTCGGACAGGGCGGGCGCGCTCCTGCAGCGGGCGGAGCGGGCGGGCATGGAGGTCAGCCAGGCGGAGTTCGATCTGAACGGGGCCCGGGACGATCTGATCAAGGCGCGTGCCGCGGTTCACGCCTTCAAGGTCGACGCGGTGAAGCAGGCCGTCGACTCCGGTCTGGCCGTGAGCGCCAAGGCCTACGGCCGCGGGGTTCGCGCGCTCGGCGAGCTCGGGTTCCGGCGCAAGGGGCTCGCGGTGTCCCTCGTGGTGATCCTTGCGCTGATCGTGGGCCTGGTGCTCAAGATCAAGCAGCTGGAGCGGCGCACGGACGTAAGATCGCGGGCAGGGGAGGCCCCTCATGGCTGAGCATGTGCTCGACCCCGACGAGAATCGGCGGGGATTCCTCAACTGGCTACTCGGGACCAGCGCGGTGGCCTTCGTGCTCTCGGTCGTCTATCCAGTGGCGAGCTATCTGGTCCCCCCCACCGTCGGGGAGTCCACCGCGGGAACCGTGACCCTGCCCATCAAGCCGGATGATGTGAAAGCCAATACGGGACAGATCTTCAAGTTTGGAAGCCGCCCGGGGATACTGATCCGCACCTCGGGCGGTGACCTCCGGGCCTTCTCCGCGGTTTGCACCCATCTGAACTGCACGGTGCAGTACCGATCGGACCTCAGTCAGATCTGGTGCGCCTGCCACAACGGCCACTACGACCTGAACGGCAAGAACGTCGCGGGCCCGCCGCCGCGCCCCCTGGACACGTTCGTGGTCAACGTACGCGGCACTCAGATCGTCGTCAGCAAGAGCGCGTGACCATGGAGGCGGGCGAGGAGCGACACGGTCGGCTCTGGATGTGGCTCGACCATCGCATCGGGCTGAAGGAGCTGGAGAAGCTCGCCCAGAAGAAGCAGATCCCGGTCCACCGGCACAGCATCTGGTACTACCTGGGCGGCATGACGCTCTTCCTCTTCATCGTCCAGGTGTCCACCGGCATCCTGCTGCTGCTCTACTATCGCCCGAGCGCGGAGGAGGCGTTCGAGTCGGTCCAGTTCCTGATGGCCGAGGTCCAGTTCGGCTGGCTCATCCGGTCGATCCATTCCTGGGCGGCCAACCTCATGATCTTCACCCTGTTCGTCCACCTCTTCAGCGTGCTGCTGCTCAAGGCGTACCGGCCGCCCCGGGAGGTCACGTGGTTCTCGGGCATGGCGCTGCTCGGCCTGGCCATGGGATTCGGGTTCACCGGCTACCTGCTGCCGTGGAACGAGCTCGCCTACTTCGCAACCAAGGTGGGAACGGAGATCACCAGCGCGGTTCCCGGGATCGGCCGGTTCGCGGGCCGGCTGCTCCGCGGCGGCGACGAGGTGACGGGGGCCACCCTGACGCGCTTCTACGGCATCCACGTGGCAATCCTGCCGGCCGCCGCAATGGCTCTCCTCGGGCTCCATCTGTACCTGGTGCAGCGCCACGGCATGAGCGTGCCCCCCGACGTCGAGGCGAAGGGCGCGGCCCCGCGCACGATGCCGTTCGTCCCGAACTTCTTGCTGCGCGACGTCGTGGGCTGGCTCTCGGCCCTGGCGATCCTGGCCGCGCTCGCCGCGTTCTTCCCGGCGGAGCTCGGCCGGAAGGCGGATCCGTTCTTGCCGGCCCCGGCCGGGATCAAGCCCGAGTGGTACTTCATGTTCATGTTCCAGACGCTCAAGTACCTGCCGAGCCACATCCTGGGGATCGAGGGTGAGGTGGCGGGTATCCTCGGCTTCGGGCTCGGCGGCCTCTTCCTCTTGCTCGTGCCCATCCTGGACCGCCGAACCGCGCAGGGCCGACCGGGACGCCTGTTCACCTGGATCGGGATCGCGATCATTCTGTACATGCTGCTGTTCACCGTCCTTGGTTACATGGCGAGCGCGACCAAGTGACCGTGGCGCCGCGGTGCGCTCCTGCTCGGGCTGTCGATGGTCGTCGCCGGCATCGGCGGCGGAAGTGCGACCGCGGCGGAGGTCCCCGGGGACGCGACGCGCGGGCAGGCCGTCTTCACGGCCAAGCAGTGCGTGCGCTGTCACGCGGTCAGGGGTCAACTGAGCGTGGGGCCGGCCATCGACGAGCTGAGAAGGCCCGAGGGGGCTTACGAGCTGGCGGGGCGGTTCTGGAACCACGCCCCCGCCATGTTCACGACCTTGAGGCGGGACGGCATCGCCTGGCCGGAGATCGCGCCCGCCGAGATGGCCGATCTACGCATGGCCGAGGAGGCCCGGCGGATGGGGGTGCCGTATCCTCGCTTCACCGGTGAGCAGATGGGAAACCTGGTCGGGCTCCTGCGGAGCACGGCCAAGGCGCCTTGACAACCGACAGTCAGGAGGACTCCACGATGTCCTATCGACCATGGATGTTCGCGCTCGTGATCGCGGCCACGCTCGGTGTCGTGGCGGCCTCGTCAGGGACCGCGTCGGCGCAGGTCAAGCCGCCCGCCGACTTCAAGTTCGAGGGCGGCAAGGACAGCCCCGGGCCGGTGACCTTCAGTCACGAGGAGCACAAGGAGCGGGTCGGCGGGTGCACGGCGTGCCACGTCAAGATCTTCAAGATGAAGAAGGGGGCGGACGCGCCGTTCACGATGGAGAGGATGAAGAACGGGCAGCTGTGCGGGACCTGCCACAACGGCACGACGGAGGTCAAGGGTAAGGTCGTCTTCGCGGCGACCGACAAGGCTAACTGCGAGCGGTGTCACAAGAAGTGACCGAGCCCGAGGAGTTCCAGACCACGGGCCGGCGGTGGATCCGTCGGCCCGTGGCCTGGATCGTCCTCGCGATCGTGCTGGTCGTCGGAGGCGCCGCGCTGACCGGGCTGTGGCACGCGAGCGCAAGCCCTCAATTCTGCAACTCCTGCCACATGATGGCCCCGACGTCGATGGCTGGAAGGTGTCCAAGCACCACGAGGTCGCGTGCGTACAGTGTCACTATCCTCCTGGCCTCCGGGACACGCCCTGGGTGAAGTTCCAGGCCATCAGCCAGGTCGCCAAGTGGGCGACGCAGACCTACAACTCGAAGCCGTTCGCGGTCGTGGAAGACGCCAGCTGCTTCCGCTCGGGCTGTCATTCCGTAGCCCAGCTCGAGAGCCGGGGCGTACTTACCTTCGGGCGGGGCCTGCGCTTCGGTGGGTGGACACGCTTGTCAAGATGCGCGAGATCCTCGCGCCGAAGCTGGCCGCGGCTCGGGCCGGCCTGGCCGGGACCGCCGGCCCGAGCCCGAAGCAGGCGCGCGCCCAGCGACTGACGAACGATGGCGAGTACAACATGCAGTTCGTGGGAGCTCGACAAGGGGGTCCACTACGTCTTCTACGCGGCGGACCTGCTCAAGCTGTCCAACGGCTCGACGAGGCGCTCCCACTCCTGGGCAAGCCGGCCCTCAAGAGTGACGACGCCCTGGTCCGAGGGGGCTATTGCGCCGTGCTTTGTCACTCGACCGCGGGGTAAGACAGCCGGAGATCGTGACCTATCGCAAGCAATCCCCCACGTCCGGCACGTCACCGAGTTCGGCGCCGTATGCACCGCGTGCCACTCAGCCGAGGTGCACAAGGCGGTCACCGCGAAGGCGGCCACGTGCACCGGGTGTCACCATAGCCCCCAGAACGAGCGATGCGAGTGCCACCGCGGCCAGAGCGCCTTCTACCGGGGGCAGGTGAGGCCGCTGGGAGTCAGGGTCGAGCCCAACGTCATGGCCGAGGCGGTGGGCTGTACCGGGTGCCACGACTGGTCGCACAAGCACTCGCGTCGGGCGGGTGGGGGAGCGGTGCGTTGGCTGCCACGACGCCGCCTACACCAGCTTCGCGGGCGAGTGGACGACCGGGCTCGACAAGCAGGCGGCCGGGGCCCGGGAGGCGCTCCGGAGCGCGGAGACCGCGGTGGCCCGCGAGCGGCGGGCTGGACGCCGCACCCCCGAGGCCTAGGCGCTCGTGCTGCAGGCCCGGGAGGCACTCGGCCTCGTCCAGAAGGCGCGCGGCGCCCACAATCCGGCCGGCGCCGAGGCGGTCCTCGAGGCGGTCCGGGCGAAAGCCGACGCGGCCACGGCCCATGCCCACCAGAAGTAGCTCAGGCCCCCGAGGTGGGCCCCCCAGAAGAATAGTCCAAATGGACTATTGCCTCTGAGGGGATCGGTCGGCCACACTCGGCGCCAACTTGGGGCGTCTCGACGTGTGCCGCCGTGACGAGCGCCGGTTGCGACGGATCGACAGGAGCAATGCCATGACCCGAAGGCTTTGGCGGTTGCTCGGAGTGATCGGTGGTGCGGCGGCCGTCCTGTCCGCCGGCTTCGTCCTCGGCCTTCCCTTCTCGTCCCGGGCGCAGCAGCCCGCTCCGCCTGCGGCAACGGCGGCCATGCCGCCCGGCGACAACTACGTCGGCGCGGAGACCTGCAAGGGCTGCCACGAGGAAGCGTTCAACAAGTTCTCCCACACCCGGATGGGCCGCCTCTTCCTCAAGCAGGCGCGCAACCCGAAGGAGGCCAACGCCTGCGAGAGCTGCCACGGGCCGGGCAAGGACCACGTGGATGCGGGCGGCGGCAAGGGCAAGGGGGGCCTGATCACCTTCGCGAAGAACGATCCCACGCCGGTGGAGAAGCGCAACGCGGTGTGCCTGTCGTGCCACACCAAGGGTGCCCGCCTCTTCTGGCAGGGGAGCGCGCACGAGTCTCGGGACGTGGCCTGCACGAACTGCCACAAGATCATGGAGGACGTCTCCCCGCGCCACCAGCTCGCCAAGGAAACCGTGATCGAGACCTGCGGCAGCTGCCACATCCAGAAGCGGGCCCAGACGATGCGGACCTCGCACATGCCGCTCCGCGAGGGCAAGATGACCTGCACCTCGTGCCACAACCCGCACGGGACGGTGACGCCG
>Ga0070708_100000877_pt1 | contig 22758 bp, 18 predicted proteins | sample KBSK5503metaG_FD_65469 | JGI IMG/M metagenome (GOLD analysis project Ga0070708, IMG submission 65469) | Corn, switchgrass and miscanthus rhizosphere microbial communities from Kellogg Biological Station, Michigan, USA - KBS K5-50-3 metaG | ecosystem: Host-associated > Plants > Roots >... | reverse complement strand
CCTCCGTCGATGTTCTGCTGCGCGTCGAAGATGTCCTTGACGTACATCTCCTGCGCCGTCTCCGGCATCAATTGCATCAGCCCGGAGGCGCCTCGGGGCGAAACGGCGTGGGGATCGAAGTTCGATTCGGCGTGCATCACCGCGCGGACGAGGTTCTCCGGAATGCGATACCGCGTGGAGGCGGCCTTGATGAACGGCTCGTAGTCCACGCGCGCGGAGGGCCTGCTCGCCGCCGGCTCGGTGGGCTCCGGCGCGCGGTGGAAGGTGCCGCGGACCCGCTTGGCCTTCTTCCCGGCGGGCGGCACGTTGGTGTAGACGATCGTACCGTCCTTCTCGACGTACTTGTAGATGCCGTCCGCCCGAGCGGAAGCCGGGCCGAACAGAAGGGCCGAGGCCAACAGGCTGGCTGCCAGAGTGCGCATCACTTTGGACAAAAACATTAGCTCCGAGTGGGCGCTGGCTCAAGGAAGAGCCTTGTCTGGGATGGTCTCGCGCGTTAAACGCCTGTAGGAATTCATGCCATTCAAGTTTGACTACCTCGTCATCGGCGGGGGTGTTGCCGGGCTATCCTTCGCTCTCGAAGCCGCCCAGTACGGGACGGTGGCGGTGCTGACCAAGCGCGCCCGCCAGGAGGGCAATACCCAATACGCCCAAGGGGGGATCGCCTCCGTCCTCGCCGCCGATGACTCGTTCGAGCAGCACGTCCAGGACACCCTGATCGCCGGAGCCGGCCTGTGCAAGCGGGAGGCGGTGGAGGTCACGGTCCAGGACGGCCCGGCGCGGCTGCGGGCGCTGGTCGCCGCCGGCGCGGAGTTCGACCGCAACGCTGTGGGCGAGTTCGATCTCACCCGCGAAGGAGGCCACTCGAAGCGGCGTATCGTCCATGCGGGCGACATCACCGGGCGCGAGGTGGAGCGCGCGCTGCTCCACGCGTGCGACGAAACGAAGAACGTCGTCTTCTACCAGAATACGACGGCGATCGACCTCATCCGCGACGTCCAGGGCGGCCGGGGCCGGGCGCGCTGCGTGGGCGTCTACGCTCTGCTCGAGGATGGAAACATCGAGACCTTTCTCGGAAAGGCGACCGTCCTCGCCAGCGGCGGGGCGGGCAAGGTGTACCTCTATACGACCAATCCGGACGTGGCGACGGGCGACGGCGTGGCGATGGCGTACCGCGCGGGCGCGCAGATCGCGAACATGGAGTTCTATCAATTCCATCCAACATGCCTGTATCACCCGGAGGCGAAGAACTTCCTGATCAGCGAAGCGCTTCGCGGCGAAGGCGGCAGGCTGCGCCTGAAGAGCGGCGACGAGTTCATGGGCCGCTACCATCCGCTCGCCGCGCTGGCTCCCAGGGACGTGGTCGCCCGGGCGATCGACGCCGAGCTCAAGCGGACCGGCGAAGAGTGCGTCTTCCTGGACATGACCCATCTGGGCCGCGCCTTCCTGATGGAGCGGTTCCCCAACATCTACGCCACCTGCAAGGCGTTCGGCGTGGACATGGCGGTCCAGGGCATCCCTGTCGTTCCGGCGGCCCACTATCAGTGCGGGGGCGTGGTCACCGACTTGTTCGGCGAGACCACCGTGCCGGGGCTGATCGCCATCGGCGAAGTGGCCCATACCGGCCTCCACGGGGCGAACCGGCTCGCCTCCAACTCGCTGCTCGAGGGGCTGGTGTTCGGACACCGGGCGGCGAAGAAGACCGGCGGAGCGCTGCGCGATGCGGCGCTCGGCAAGCAACCGGCGCCCTGGGATCCGGGCTCGGCCGTGGCCTCCGACGAGAGCGTGGTGGTGACCCACAACTGGGATGAGATCCGCCGCCTGATGTGGAACTACGTCGGCATCGTGCGCACCGACAAGCGGCTGATGCGCGCTCGACGGCGGCTCGATCTGCTCCGGGAGGAGATTCGCGATTACTACTGGCGATTCAAGGTGACGCGGGACGTGATCGAGCTGCGCAACATCGCCGAGGTGGCGCACCTGATCGTCGAATGCGCCACCCGGCGGAAGGAAAGCCGCGGTCTGCACTTCACCCTCGATTATCCGGCGCGCGACGAACACAACTGGAACACGGACACGGTGGTTTCGCGGGAGCTTTAGCGAGGCGAGCGCTCAATGACGATCAGGGACCGCCAGGTGCTCACTCCGGACCCTTCTGCCGAGCCGGTGGTCCGATCGCGCGCCCCCTTGCCGATCGTCTCCGGCGCGGTGATCGGCCTCTCGGCACTGCGTTTTCTGCTCGATATCTCCATCCCCCAGAGCGCGGTGCTGCCCTGGGCGCTCTACGGTCCGGCCATCCAACAAGGGGAGTGGTGGCGGCTGCTCGCGTATGCGCTGGAGCACGGCGGCGCGATCCACATCCTGTTCAACATGTCCGTCGTCTGGACGCTGGGCATCCCGATGGAGAGGATGCTCGGCAGCTGGCGCTTCCTGATCATCTCCCTCGCCACCTGCCTGGGGGCGGCCGCCTTCTCCCTGTTCTTCTCTCCCTTCGGGACCCAGATGGTGGGCGCCTCGGGGATGATCCTCGGTTGGGCCGGAGCCATGCTCCCGATCTCCAGCCGGGCCGGGCGCCGCCAGCTTGGAATCTGGCTGGTCCAGGTCGCGATCATCAGCCTGCTCCCGCACGTGAGCTGGCAGGGTCACCTGGGCGGATTCCTCTTCGGCCTGCCCTTTGGGTTCGCGCTTCGCGCCGGCCCGCGCGTCTTCTCCTATCTGGCGCCGCTGATGCTCGCGGGCGCGGCGGTCATCGCCGTGATCGCCAGCCACCCGGGGCGGATTTCCTTCTAGTATTTTCGCCAGTCACCTTGCTACTCGGCGGGGAAGTGGAACTCCGCCTTGCCGATCGTCGATGCCATCCGAACGGTGAACCGCTGAGTCCCGGGAGGAATCACCGGCTGACCGCTCGACGTCTGGCGCGGGAAGCGGATGCGATACGCCACCCAGAACTCATCCATATAGGGATAGATCGCGCGCATGTTCAGATCGGAACGCCCCACCCGCTCGACGCTCGCCGGCGTGGTTTCCACCCCATCCGTGATCAGCGCGATCCTCCAGATGCTGTCTCGCCGATCGAAATCGTCGTACCGGTAGTTGTTCAGGTGCACCCCGAAGAAGAACTCGTGGGACGCTTCGAACGCCGAACGCTCCGCGGCCAGTTTTTTCTCGACGAGGTCTCGAGGTTGCACCTGGAAGATCGCCAGCCGGTGGACCCTCGACTGGCGAAACGGCCAGCTCTGGTAGGTGATCGCCGCGAAGAGCCGCGTGTTGAACAGATCGTAGACCTCGGCGTGGTCGGTGTAGCGCTCGAGGGTGGTCTGATAGGCTTTTTCCTCGGATTCACCGGGCAGGCTGGGCCCCGGCTCTCCCACCCTCGGAGGAGTTAAGGAGCACCCGCCCACCAGCGCGAGGAGCCAGAGGCAAACGCTCAGCGATCGAATCCACCTCATTTGGGAAAGTCTTTTCGCGTGAAAATCGCCGAGAGTCGATAGCCCTTTGACTCCAGCGTCTCGCGTCCCCCTTCGAGGCGGTCCACCAGCGCGAACGCATGAGCCACCTTGAACCCCTCGATCTCGGCGCGCTCGATCGCCTTGAGGGTCGAAGCGCCGGTGGTCACCACGTCCTCGAGGATGGCGACCTCCCAGCCGGGCTGCAACGCGGCCCGGCCCTCCATCCACTGGCCGGTGCCGTGGCCCTTGGGCTCCTTCCGAATGACGAAGGCGGGGAGCGGACAGCCGGCGAGAAAGCTGGTCAGGCTGACCGCCGAAGCGAGCGGATCCGCCCCGAGCGTCAGTCCCCCGATCGCCCGCGACTGGGGCGACTTCGCGCGGATTTCCGCGAGTAGAAGGCGGCCGATGAGAAAGTGACCCTCCGAGGTGAGAGACGTCCTCCTGCAGTCGATGTAGAAATCCGACTCCTTGCCGGACGACAAGGTGACTTTGCGGCGCTCGTAGGAGAGCAGGGTCAGAAGCTCGAGCAGCCGGGCCCGATCGCGCGCGAACCAGTCCTCGTTGGTCAGATGCCCTCCAGATACGCAACCAGCTCGGCAGAATAGCGCAGCTGGCGCAACAGCTCCTCCTTGCGATTCGCATCGAGCGAGGCGAACACCTCGGCGAGCAAGGCGAGGTCCTGGTTGATGTCCCCGAGTCTGAGCGTCACGTCGCCGGCGAGCTCATCCGCCTCGACCTCCTCCTCCACGCCCTCCGGGGCCAGCCCTGAATCGAGCGCCAGCGCCTTGTCGAGCATGTGGACGGCCGCGGCGGAGAGGCGACCCCCCTTCTCCAGGGCCGTTCTGAACACTTCCAGCTCCTGCCGGGAAGCGGGGGAGCCGTGGATCGCCGAGGCCAGCGCCATCAGCAGCGCGTCGCCATCGGACAGGTTGTGGTGCACCCGCGCCAGCACCTGGTCGCGATGGAGGAATTTGAGCGCGGCGACCCGCCGATAGCCGCAGACGACCTGATAGCGGTTCGGCCCCGTCGCCCGAACGTCGATCGGGAACAACTGGCCGAGCCGGGCCAGGTCCGTCGCCAGCAGGGACAGGTCCCCCAGAGGGCGAACTTGAAATCCCGGCTCCGCGTCCACCTGGTCGATCGCAATCAGCTCGGGTACCGGATGCCGCGGAACCAGAGTCCGCGGATCGGGCGCCGGACCCGCTGCGGGGTCGGCCTGCGCCTCACGCTCCGGCGGCAACGCCCCCTCGGCCGGGGCGATTTGTCGATCCTCTGCTTCCATACCCTTGAGCGCCGATCAGCGTTCTCTTTTTCTGACCACGACCCTTTTCTTGCCGGCGCCCGCCATGGCCGGGGAGAGCGGCGGCGCTTTTTCCAGCTTGCTGAGGATGGGCGTCACCGTGCCCCGGGCGTTACCCCTCGCCTCCGCGCGCGGTGGAGGCGGCGGGCGCGGGGGCGCGGATGCGCGCGCGTTGCCCCGCGCCGGGCGAGAGGCGCGTTCCCCGGCCGCCCGGCCCGCGGCGGCCTCGCCCATCTCGATTCGGCCTCGAAAGCTCGCCCCATCTACCAGGATGACCCGCGGCGCCTGGATGTCTCCTACCATCCTGCCTTCCTTGGTGAGCTCCACGCTCTCGGTGGCGCGCACGTTGCCCACCACCACGCCGCTGATGATCGCGTTTTTCACCGAGACGTTCGCCTTGACGATCCCGCTCGACTCCAGGATCAGCGTCTTGCTCAGCGTCACCTCGCCCTCGAGGCGGCCGCGCACGGTGAGATCCTCCTCGCCGCTGAGCTTCCCGTTGACGGTGATCGTCGGTCCGATCACCGTGGTGCCGCCGGCGCCGACCGTCATTTCCTTGGTGGTTGCCATCGCTTTAGCGCCCCTTTGCGTCCATGTCGACGTTGCCTTTGAAGGAAGCTCCGTCGGCGATCAGGATCCGCGGAGCGCGGATGTCTCCGACCACCCGGCAATCCGACTTGAGCTCGACCTTCTCGCTGGCGTTGATGTTGCCGGTCACCCGGCCGGCCACCTCGACGTTTTGCGTCTCGATGTCCGCCTCCACGATTCCCGAGCCCTCGACGAACAGGCTTTCCTTGAGCGAAATCTTCCCCTTCACCGTCCCCTGGACCACCAGGTCTTCGTCGCCGGAGATCTCTCCGTCAATCACAATGCTCGAGCCAATCACCGTGTTCGCCATGGGTCTTTAGCTTCTCTCTCCTATCGGGGTTTGTGGGGTGTCGAAGACCGCTTGCGCCCCAAGGAGGGGCGAGCGCCGCTGGGATGCGACTATACGTCCTCCGGCAATTTGACTTCCATCTCGATCGAGCCGTTGAAGACCGCGCCATCCTCGATCACCACCCGGGGCGCCTTGATGTCCCCGGCGACTTTCGCGGATGCGCTGATCGCCACCTTGGAAGAGGCGTCGATGTTGCCGCTCGCCTCGCCGTTGATGGTCAGCTCGTCCGCCTGGATGTCCGCCTGGACGTTGCCGGTGCTTTCGATGGTGAGGTGGTTCTTGAGGGCGATCTGACCCTCCACTTTCCCTTCGATCACCAGATCTCCCGCGCCGGTGAGGTTGCCCTTGATCACGATTCCCTTGCCGATGATGCCGACCTGCTCGCTCTGCGCCATGTCCCCTCGCAATTGGATCTCCGTGAAAGTCCAAATGCAAACGGTACGTCAGAGATGCTTGGAGATCCAGCGAGAGATGTCCTTCCAGACCATCTCTTTCCCCACTTCATTGAGGACTTCGTGCCGCATCCCGGGGTATTCCTGGTACTGTTTGTCCGCGCTTCCGATGCGCTGGAAGAATTCGCGCGTCGTCGGAGTCGAGGCGACCGGATCGTCGGCTCCGCAGACCACGTAAACGGGTAGCTTCATGCTCGGCGCCATCTCCCTCGCCTCGAACTGGGCGCCATTCGACTCGCTGAACCAGCGCGGGGTGACGCTGCGATTGTAGAGATGGTCCCGTTCGACCGCCTTCTGCGCCTCGGGATCGCGGGTGAGCATCTCGGGGACGAGCTCGTTCTTGATCGGAAGCCAGGGGATGACCCTCTCGATCGCCCTGGCCGCGAAAACTTTGAGCGGAGGCGCCTTGAAGGCGAGCCGGAGGTACGGCGCGGAGAGGACGAGCCCGGCCAGCCCGGGCGGATTTCGCGCCTGGTAGTGGATCGCCATCAGGCCGCCGTGGCTGTGGGCGATGAGGAAGGACTTCTCCGATTGCGCCGAGGCGCGAACCCGGCCCCAGAAGGCATCCAGATCGTCGATGAACTCGGAGAACTTCTCGCAGTAGCCTCGCCGTCCGTCCGCCTGGCCGTGGCCGCGGTAGTCGAAGGCGTGGACCGCGAAGCCATCCGCCACCAGCGCGTCGATGAACTTCCGGTAGCGACCGCTGTGGTCGGCGTACCCGTGCACGATTCCCAGGTGCGCCTTCGGCGAATCGGGGAGGTCGGATTCCCAAAAGAGCCGCAGATTGTCCTTGGCGCTGAAAAAACCCTCATCGTGCCGAGCCATTTGAGCCAAACGCCACTCTACCGGCCCGGGCTCTGGGTGGACAGCATCTTCAGCTTGCGCTCGAGGGCCTGCTTCTGGCCTTTGTGTTCCTGCAGCTCCGGCGCGGCGATCAGCGCCTTCAGGGCGCGACGGTACGCCTCGCCGGCCTGCGCGTTCTTCGAGGTCCGCCGGTAGGCGTCCCCGAGGTGCTCGATGATCAGCGGCTCGTCCGGTTCGAGCGAGGCCGCCCGTTCCAACGTGTCCACCGCTCTCTGGTAGTCCCCGCGGTGGAAGTAGAGCCAACCCAACGAGTCCAGGTAGGCGCCGCTGTCGGGGTCGATCTCGAGGGCGCGGCTCACCAGTCGCTCGGCCTCCTCGAGGTCCTTGCCCTTCTCCACCAGCGAATAGCCGATGAAGTTCATCGCCGCCGCGTGGTCGGGCTTGACCTTGAGCAGCGCCCGCATCTGCGCGATCGCCTTGTCGGATTCTCCGTTGCGCTGGTAGGCGGCGCCCAGCGAGTAGATCAGGTCCTCCTCGTTGGGATTCTTGGCCAGGGCGTCCACCAGCAAGGAGATCGCCTCCGCCGCGCGATCCTCGCGCTGGTAGAGGTCGGCGAGCGCCTCGATCAGGGCCGCAGTGGGATGCTCCTCGACGGCCGCCCGGAGCGTCCTTTCCGCCTCGCGCTTCGCCCCGCTGCGCTCCAGCGCCCGGGAGTAGCCGGCGTAGAGAGGCAGGTAGTCGGGTCGCTCGGAGAGCGCCCTCTTGAACAGCTCGATGGCCCGGGCATGCTCCCCGGCCAGCGAGAGGCAGCTGGCGCGGTGCAGCCGCGCTTCCTCGAACAGGCCGGATTCCTGGGGCACTTCCGCGTAGGCGTCGACCGCCTTGGCGTATCGGAGCAGCCGCTCGTTCACCAGTCCGGAGTAGAAGGAGATGCGGGCGTCGCGAAGCCCGGTCGCCCGCGCGCTCTCGAGAAACTCGGCGGCGGCGGAAAACTGGCGGCTGGCCAGATAGGAGAGCGCCACCTTGGCGGCGACTTCGGGATCGTCGGAGAGCGCCAGGAGCCGCGAAAAGTAGGCGCGGGCGCGGGGGGGTGAGCCGCGTTCGATCGCCAGCCGCCCGGCGGCGAGCAGGACGTCCCGGTTGTCGGGGTCCTCCACCAGCGCCTCGTCGTAGGCCTCCTCCGCCTTCTCCGGGCGCCGGGTAGCCTGGAAGATCTGCGCCAGCGCGACCCACGTCTCCGCATCTCCCCGGTCGATCTCGACCGATTTGAGGAGCAGCTTTTCGGCGCGGGCGTAGTCGCCCTTGTCCGCCAGCGCCAGCCCCAGCCTCCGATATCCCATCGGCTCGCCTGGGACCGCGGCGCCGAAGGCCTGGATCGTCCTGATCGCCTCGTCCGTCGCCTTCTGCTCCAGCTGGAGCTGGGCGAGGATGAGGTACGCCTCCGGATCCTTCGGCTCCATGCGGATCGCCCGGCGCAGGTGGGAGGCGGCGGGATCGAACTTGTGCGCCTGATATTGGACCTTCCCGATCAGCACCTGGGCCGGTTGGTAGTTGGGGTGCCGCTCGAGAAGAATCAGGAGCTCCTTCTCGGCGCGGTCGAGCTCGGAGAGCCGGGCGTACTCCTCCGCCAGCGCGGTGATGAGGAACGGATTTCCGTCGTCGGTCGCGAGCGCCAGGCGAAGCTCGTCCAGCGCGCGGCGGTGCTCGCCCGCGAAATGGGCGACCCGGGAGCGAAGGTAGTGGGCGTAGGAGGCCGAGGAGGCGTAACCGTCCTCGGGGGTTTTCGAGGAGTCGATCGCCTCGCGCATCGCGCTTTCGTCGACCGGGGCGCGGGGGCCGGCGGCGCACCCGAAAAACAGCTGCCCGGCCGCCCAGAGCATGAGCATCGGGCGATGGAAAAACGTGCGCACCGCTGACGGCGCCTCGCCCATCCGGTTCGAATTGGCAGGGCGTTGAAAAACGTCGCGAGCAAACCCGGATGCGAGGCTCGGTGGGGCCTGGCGCGCGGAGCGTACGAGGCGGTGCGTGAGCAGGCCAAGGGGACCGCGACGCAGCTGGGCTGCGCAGCAGTTTTTCAACGTCCTGCCCGTGCGCCGCATGGCTTCAGGCCGGTCGCTGGCCGCCGAGGAGCTGGTCGAGAACCGCTTCCGCGGTCCGGCCGTCCCTGGCGACATCCGCCGCCTTGTGCTTGAAGACGACGCCGGTCAATCGATAGAGCTCGGGAACGATCCTCGCGCAGATTCCCCGGGCCGCGCCCAGGGGAGATTCGGGCAGCCCGAGGGCGAATACGCCTCCCCCCAGGTGCCCGAGCAGATCCGGGGCCCGCAGGCGGCCGCGGATGAATCCGGCGCAGCTTCGCACCTGATCGCCGACGGAATTCTGGGGGAAGAGCACCGCCAGGCTGAGTGTACGTTGGTAGCGCAAGCTTCTGGAGACCTCCTGCTCCAGCCGTTCCAACAAGCCGGCGCGATCGAACAGTCCCGTCTCCGGATCGGCCCCCGCGCGGTCCGGGGAGGGGGGGGCCTCGAGCGATTCGCGCCCGGAGAGGATCGCCTTCTCCGCCCGCGCCACCAGCTCCATCGCCTCGAAGGGCTTGGTGAGGTAGTCGGTCGCCCCCAGGTTCAGCGCGCGCACTTTTTCCGCGACGTCCTGGTGGGCGGAGAGAAGGATCAGCGGGATGGACGAGGTGTCGGTGGATCCCTTGAGGGCCACCGCCGCATCCAGCCCGTCGAGCTTGGGCAGGAACACGTCCATCACGATCAGATCCGGCTGGAGCATCCGCGCCTTCGCCAGGCCCTCCGCCCCGTCCCGGGAGAGCTCCACCCGATAGCGGGAGCGGAGGATCTCGCAGACCGCTGCGGCGACCTCGGGTTCGTCTTCCACCACCAGGACGCGGGGCAGCTCGCCGGTCTCGATCCGGCGGGGGAGGCGCATCGGCTGGGTTTGCTCCGGCGCCTGGGCCAGGGGAAGGGTGAAGACGAAGGCGCAGCCTTGCGGAGAATTCTCCGCCCAGATCTCGCCGCCGTGGAGCTCGACGAACTCCTTGCAGATGGCCAGACCCAGACCGGTTCCCCCCGGGCCATGGTGGTATCGGTCGAAGATTCGGTGGAGCTGATCGCCTTCAATCCCCCGGCCGTTGTCCTGGACCATCACCCGCGCCGCATCGCCATCCGGCCGCTCGAGGCGGTGCGCCCGCACCTTCACTTCGCCCTGGTGCCGGGCATGGCTGATCGCATTGGTGATCAGGTTCTGGAGGACCTCGCGCAGCTTCATCTCGTCGCCGATCAGCATCAGGCTCTCGTCCACCTCGGCGCTGAGGGCCACCTCGCGCTCCGAGGCGATGATCTCCAGCTCCTGGGAGGCCTCCTTGCAGATCTCGCCGATGTCCAGGACGCTGGGCTCGAGCGACAACCTTCCCGACTCCCCCCTGCCCCGCTCGAGCAGCGACTCCACCAGGGTGAGGATCTTCCTGCCCTGGCGAACGATCGCCTCCACCGAGGAGCTCTGCTGCTCGAGCAGCTCCTGATCGAGCAGTAGCCGCCCGTGTCCCAGCAGGACTTGCAGAGGGGCGCGCAGGTCGTGGCTGCAGATGGCGATGATCTCGTCCTTGAACCGGTTGACCTCCCGGAGCCGCCGGTTGGCGTCGCTCAGCTCGCGATAGCGGTCCACGTAGGCGGACTCGAGATCCTCGCGCTTGCGCTTGAGGGCGGTGTGCAGCCGGGCGTTGCGGATCGAGTTGGAGAGCGCGGCCGCCACCGCTCGGGCGAACTCCTGGTCTTCCTTGTTGAAGGCGGCCTCGGTCCGAGAAAGGCGCAGAAACAGCGCCCCCAGGATGTCGTCGTGGCTGATCAGCGGTTGGACGAGGATGCTCCTCACGCCGAGCGGTTCGATCTGCGAGCGAACCTCGTTCATCAACGGATCGCGCGCGGCGTCCTCGACGTAGACGGCCTCGCGGGTCGCCAGCGCGCGGCGAAGCTCGGGGTAACGCGCCAGGTCCAGCTGCAGAGGCAACTGCATGCTCTCCTGGGAGGCGACCACCCGCGCGACGCGCGTGGCCGAGCCTTCCACCAGGACCACCGAGCAGCGATCGGTGGCGATCACCCGCGAGATCTTGTCCACGGCGATGCCCAGGATCTGGTCGAGCTCCAGGGAGCTGGTCGCCGCCTGGGCGATCTCGAGCAGCATTTCCATCCGCAACTGGACGTGGGCATCTCGCTCGACCAGGCGCTTGGCGCGCAGCGCCGCTTCGACCCGGCCGGTGAGCTCGCCGGCGCTGTGGATGCGATCGTCGAAGTCGAAATCCAGCGCGAGCAGCGCGTCCGCTCCGCGCCCCGACAGATCGGCGATGACCGGTAGCCCGCGCCAGGTTTCGCTTCGCCGGAGCGCGCTCAGCGCTTCCCGCTCCCCCGGGCCGGCGTCGGTGACCACGATCGCTTCCGGTCGCAGCGTCGGGGCGAGGGAGAGCAGGGCGTCCGCGCTGTCCACGCAGGCGCAGGAATAGCCGCCCACGGCGAGATCCCTGAGCGCTCCCGCGGAGGATTCCTTCCCCCCCACCACGAGCACCCGCCCCGTGGTCGCCCCGCCACCTCGCTGAATCAATGCGCACCCCCGACTGATCGGATCAACACGCAGTGAATCGACTTGCGTACATCGAGCAAGCGCGCTCCCGACCGTCTTTTCGATTATGCCCGCAGCGGCCTGCGCAATTCCAGCCTACGACCACACGGTAGGGAGATCGGGTCGCCTTTTTGATGACTCCATGCTGCACTTTGCCATCTCGCGCTATACTGCGCCCACAGGCCTTCTTGACCGGACTGCACCCCCTTCGATTCGCCCCGTGGACGGTATTCGCGATCTGTAGCGTCGCCTTGGCCGGCGCATCGCCAGACGATCGAACGGGTGCGGCATCCGCGGAGCCCGACACAGCGCCGGGGAATGTGGTCAAGGAGCAGATCGTCCCCGGCACCGAGCCCCAGAGTCCCTCGACGATCGGGTTCTCCATCCGGGATCTGCGCAACCTGCGCCAGACGCCCGGCGCCACCGGCTCGATCGGGACCCTTCACGTCTTGAGCGCCGATCTGGGCCGCAAGGGCGTGCTGCGGTTCTCGGCGATCGGCGAGTACTCGAACCAGAAAGACTTCCCGGTAGTCGCCGCGAGCAACACCCGATCGGCCGGGACCTTCGGCCTGTCCTACGTCGTGATCGATTGGCTCGAGCTCTACGCCAGCTATTCGGCGTCCGCGAACACCAACTCCACCTCGACGCCCCACCAGATCTCGTCGCTGGGAGACTTTGGCGGAGGGGCGAAGCTGGCCACCCGACTCTCCGGCGCTCTATCCGGTGGCGTCGACCTCCGCGTCATGTCCTACGCGAGCGTGGGCAGCCAGAACCTGCGCGGCAGCGCGGTCGGCTTCGCGCCCCAATTGATCGCGACCTACGATCTGCGCCAATCGTTGCCTGGCGTGCCGCTTCGACTGCACGGCAACTTCGGCGCGATCCTGGACAACACCAAGAGCTCGGTCGCGAGCGGCTCGCTCAACGCGGCCGAGCAGTTCGCGCTGAGCATCAATGCCTATCAGCGATTGACCCTGGGGGTCGCCGCGGAGGCGCCGCTTCCCTGGGTGACGCCCTTCGTCGAGTACAACGTCCGCTACCCGCTGGGCGTGCCGGGCGGCAACTTCGTCGGGCCCGATGGCGTGCTCGTCCGGATCGGGCGGGTGATGCCCCAGGTGGTCAGCCTGGGCGCGAAGATCACGGCGATCCGCGATCTGACCTTGATCGCCGCGGTCGACCTGGGCCTTTCGCGGTTGGTCGGCCTGGGTCTTCCCGCCACACCGCCCTACAACATCCTCTTCGGCGCCGCCTTCAACGTGGACCTGATTTCGCGCGGCGAGACGCGGATCGTCGAGAAGATCGCCCCCGCCGCGCCGCCGCAACAGCCGCAGCTCCCCAAATACGGAAGAATCGCCGGCGTCGTTCTCGACGCCCGCACCAAGAGGCCGGTGCCCGGGGCGATCGTCAACGTGATCGGCGCGGACCTCCCTCCGGTCGCCTCGGACGAGGAGTCCGGCGCGTTCGTCAGCCACGAGCTGGTGCCATCGCGCCCGGTGCGGCTCTCCGTTCACAAAGAAGGTTATCGCTCAGCGGAGCAGGTGGTCCTCCTCGAGGAGGGCAAGACCTCCCAGGTCGAGGTCGATCTGGAGATGATCGCGAGGAAGTCGCGCTTCGCGATCGCCGTCACCTCGAATTTGCGTCCGATCATGTCTTACGTCAGCCTCAAGGGACCGGACGACCGCCAGGTGCCGATCACCGGCGCCTCCAGGCAAGCGGTGAAGGTGGAAGCCACTCCGGGCAAATACGTGGTCGACGTGACCGCGCCCGGCTATCTCGCCCAGACGCGAGAGGTGACCCTCTCGGAGAGCGCCGAGGTGGAGCTCAATTTCGACCTCGCCCCGAGGCCGAAGAAGAATCTGGTGGTGGTGCGTGAGACCCGGATCGAGACCTTGCGGCAAATCCATTTCGGGTCCGGAAAGGCCACCATTCTCGCCGACAGCTATCCCCTTCTCGCGCAGATCGTGGATGCGATCGTGAAGGCGGGAATCAAGGCGATCCGGGTCGAGGGCCATACCGACAACAAGGGCGATCGAAAGAAGAACCTCCTGCTCTCGGAGCAGCGCGCCAAGTCGGTGGCGAGCTATCTGGAGAAGGCGGGCATCTATTCTGGGCGCCTCGAAGCGGTCGGGTTCGGCGACAGTCGGCCGATCGCCCCGAATCTCACCGCCCGCGGCCGCGAGCTGAATCGACGCGTCGAGCTGCACATCGTCGAGCGGTAGAGCGCCGAACAGCTAATTCACCCGATCGTGACCAGCGCTGACCATCCGGCGTTGTCACTTCCGTTGCTAGTCAAGTGGGAATCAACCACCAGCGACAATAGATTTGGGGCGTCGGCAGGCGTCGTTCCGTTCAGTCGAGTCGTCAATGTTGTAAGTCAGGCGGAGGTTTTGCGGTGAATGCAGACTTGTATTTGCTGATGCGGCTCATCGCTTCAATGTCACCGCCCCTGCTGGTTATGTTTGAACTTCTCATATTAACTGCCGCCCCCGCACAATCCTTCGGCTCTAGCAATCCGGCACTTTCAGAATCTATGCGCGATGGAAACCCGAGCGCTGGCGAGATCCGACCTGCCTTGGGCCCAGGGCCGTGGTCCTGGGAAAATCCGCGCCCCCAAGGCAACCCACTTACTGCTGTTTTCGTTCTCGCTCCTGACGACATTTGGGCCGGCGGTCAGAGAACGCTGATGCATTGGGATGGACAGGATTGGTACCTGGCCTCGATCCAGGCCAAGGAAGGCGCCGTTGCGGTTCGCCAAATTTGGGCAAACGATGCGCTGAGCGTATGGGTGGTGCTCGGCCATGAGATTCTCCAGCTGCGGGAGGGCGAATGGGTGCCAAGCGGACTGCCTACTTCATCTTTTGCTGAATGGGGACAAATGTGGGGAGCCGCACCTAGCGACGTGTGGGCAGCCGGCAACCTTGGGGTGTTCCATTGGGACGGGATGGCCTGGTCCAATCGTAGCCCCGACTCCTGGGAATATGGCGCAGGCGCTCTCTGGGGAGTAGCGACGGATGATGTCACGGCAATTGATCGTCTAAATCAATATTTTCACTGGGACGGAAGCTCGTGGCAGCAAAGAAAACGTCCCCCGGCTGATTACTTAGGAGGGTTCGGACCGGGCGAGCCTTGGTTCTACAATTATCTTGACCGCCTTCTGTTGCGATTTCGGGCGGGAGCCTGGGAGAGCTACCCAGGTTTAACCCAAGTCGTTGGACGAGTTTGGTCTTATGACACTACCGAAACTTGGGCCCTGGGATCTGATCGATGGGACCTAAGCTCTTTTCTTCATTTCAATGGAGAAGGTTGGTCAATTGTCGAAACAGTTCCTCACGTGTTGAATGGAATCGGCGGAAGTGCTCCTGGCCAGGTCTGGGCGGTCGGCGACAAGGGAGCCATCCTTCGGTTGGACCAAGGACGCTTCGAAGAACGCCGAGTTGGTGTAGTCACAGTTTTGACCAGCATTTTTGGCTTTTCCGAGGATGAATTGTGGACTGTGGGAGACTCCGGGACGGTGCTGCGGCGGGCAGCCACTGGTTGGGAGCGTATCCAGGTTCCGAGCAATGAGAACTTGATCGGTATCGGTGGAGTTTCGAGCTCGGACGTCTGGATCGTCGGAGAACGTGGAACGTCACTCCATTTTGATGGCGAGGGTTGGTCGTATGTGCCAACTGGAACGATAGACCCTATCAGCTCCGTATGGGCCAGTGGTGCGTCTGACGTCTGGGCCGGCACACCGCAGCGCCCTTTTGCACCAACAGCCTTTCTACACTGGGATGGCAAGGCATGGTCGAATTGGAGAGACCGACCGTCTCCCTTCGGGACGGTGAATCGGTTCTGGGGATTTGCGCCGGACGATGTGTGGGCGGTCGGTTCTTGGTGCAGCTATTCCCATCCCGCCGATCCGGTTTGCAGTAAGACATCGTATCACTTTGATGGATCAGAGTGGACGGGCCATTACGTCGGACCTCCTGTGCACAGCGTCAATGAGAGCTTGGTCGGGATTTGGGGGATTGATTCTCGGGACGTGTGGGCTTTGGCGCTGATAGGTGCCAGTTACCATTGGGATGGAGAGAGCTGGTCTCAGGTGGAGTTTCCGGGTCCTCTCGAATGCGGCTCCCTTTGGGGACGCGCTACCAACGACGTATTTGCCGGGTGCGGGAATGACACTGTTCACTGGGATGGCATCCGGTGGTCTCTTCTTCCGACACCGAGTGCACAACAATTGTTAGATTTGTGGGGGGTCGACTCCAAATTCTGGGCTGTCGGCGCGGGTGGAACAATCCTGAGGTATCAACTAAATGATAAACAATGACCGTTTGACCAGCCACCGTCTAGGTTTTGAGACCATCGAGCTACGCATCGATTGACGACAGCCGACCGTGCTATGAAGAGCTCGTTTGAGCTGAACGCAAATATCGGCGGGTCGACGATAAGCGCGCCGAGAAGTAGGAGCTGGCGGGTCGAGCTGCACATCGTCGAGCGGTAAGTGGGGCGTTCCTATTGACGTCTGCAAGCAGCCGCAGGGTGTGTGAGCCAGTTCGCCTCATCGACACTGCCTCCGGCCGTGGCAACGACCTTGCCGGGAACTGGACCGGCGTACGCCGGCATGGTCCGGTTGACTTAGACCCGCTATACGTGATGCGAATCAATTTCAGGAGAGAGCACCGATGTTCACCCGCGACGAGCTGCGCGCCGTTCCGCTTTTCTCCGAGCTTGGGGACAAGGAGCTCGACCATCTAGCGAGAACCAGCGCTGACCTTCGGCTGCTCCCAAGTGAGTACGTGGTCCACGAGGATGACCCGCGTCGTGTCCTTTTCGTCTTGCTCGAAGGTCTCGTGGAAGCCACGAAAGTCATCGATGGTGCAGAGCGCGTGATCGGTGTTCGCAGGGCGGGCGAAGTTTTTGGCGAGGTTCCCGTCGTGCTCGACACACCGTTCCTCGTCAGCTTTCGTGCAGCGGAGCGGTCGCGTGTGATGCGGATCGAAGCCAAGGACTTTCAGACGCTCGCGGCTTCCGCACCGCAAGTATCCGACGCGGTACGTGCTCGAGCGCAGGGACGTGTGCGCGGTCTTCAAGAGATCGCGGCCGAGCCCGGACCGCCACGCCTGACGATCATCGGTCCGCAATGGGATCAAGCGACCCAAGGCCTGCGCGATTTTCTGCAACGCAACTCCGCCGAGTTCGATTGGGTTACACCCGACGATCCAGCCGCGACATCCGTTTCTCCCGACTCAATTGCTGACTGGCGATATCCGATCGTGCGATTGCCTGATAGTTCGCTTCTCAGCGACCCGTCGAACCGCGATATCGCAAAATCAATCGGGCTCTGCGTCACGCCTGGGCATGCGATGTACGATGTCGCGATCATCGGCGGCGGCCCGGCTGGGCTTGCGGCGGCCGTTTACGGCGCGTCGGAGGGCCTGTCGACGATACTCATCGAGCGAGAAGCGCCGGGCGGACAGGCCGGCACGTCGTCGCTTATTGAGAATTATTTGGGATTTCCGTTTGGCATATCCGGCGGCGAGCTGGCCCATCGCGCGTTCCAGCAGGCGAAGCGGCTCGGGGCCGAGATTGTTGTGACGCGCTTCGTCCAAAACGTGGACGCCGCGTCGCGTTCGCTCTTGCTCGATGGACGCGACGTCGTCCGTGCAAGGACGATCATTCTCGCGACCGGAGTGTCATGGCGCCAGCTCGACATCCCGTCACTCGATCGCTTGAGGGGCCGCGGCGTCTACTATGGTGCAGCGCCCGGCGAAGCAAAATCCGCGCAGGGAAAGGACATCTATCTTGTCGGCGGTGGAAACTCAGCCGGGCAAGCCACGTTGAACTCGGCGGACTACGCTCACTCGGTCACGCTGCTCGTACGTGGTGACGCGCTCGCTAAGAGCATGTCGCATTATCTCATCGAGCAGTTGAAGACGAAAGCCAACGTGCACGTTGAAACGCGCTCGACGGTCGTCGACGCCTACGGGGAGGATCACCTTGAAGCGATTGCGGTTACCAATGCCGCGACAGGGGAAACCACACGGCGAGCTACATCCGCGCTGTTCGTAATGATCGGAGCAAATGCGCAAACGGCATGGCTGCCGGCGGCGATCGAACGGGATGCGAAGGGCTACGTGATCACTGGACCGGATGCTCGAGGAAACCGCTGGCTTATGGAACGCGACCCCTACCTGCTCGAAACCACGGTTCCAGGGATCTTTGCGGTGGGTGACGTTCGTGCCGGCTCCGTGAAGCGCGTCGCCGCCGGCGTGGGCGAAGGCAGTATGGTGATCGCGTTCGTGCACCAGTTCTTGGCGTCTGCCGCTCACGCGCCCACTTCAGATTGAGGCAGTACTCGATCTGCGGCGTCATGCCCGAGCCTTCGCTGCGCGCATCGCTGTGAAACCAAAACAAAAGGGTGGCGTCGTCCAACCGCCACCCTCGGCGGCTTCAGTCCCGCGGCTTGGTCGCCGCAATCAGGGCCTCGACGTTGCCCGCCGGCCCGGCGATCGGAGAATCCACTCGTCCGATCACTTCCAGTCCCCGCTCGGACAAGAACGTGGCGATCTTCTGGATGGCGCCCTCGCGCGCCTCCGGATCCTTGACCACCCCGCCCTTGGCGACCTGGGAGCGCCCCACCTCGAACTGGGGCTTGACCAGCGCGATCAGCGTGCCGCCGGGACGAATCCTGGGCAGCACGGCGGGAAGGACCTGGGTGAGCGAAATGAAGCTGACATCGATCGTCGCCAGATCGACGAGCTCGGGAAGCTCCGCCGCGGAAAGGTACCGGGCGTTGACCCGTTCGAGCTGAAGGACGCGGGGATCCGAGAGCAGCTTGGGGTGGAGCTGCCCGCGCCCGACGTCGATCGCGTAGACCTTTCGCGCCCCGGCCTGAAGCAGGCAATCGGTGAAGCCCCCCGTGCTGGCGCCGATGTCCGCGCAGACCGTTCCTTCGACGGCGATGCCGAATTCCCTCAGCGCGCGCTCGAGCTTGAGGCCCCCGCGGGACACATAGCGAAGCTTCTCCTTGATCCGGATGGGCAGGTCCGAGGGAACGAGCGAGCCGGGTTTGTCCGCGCGCTGATCGCCCGCCACCACCTGACCGGCGAGGATCAACGCCTGCGCCTGGGTCCGGGACTCGGCGAGCCCGCGTTCGACGAGGAGTGTGTCCAGCCTTTGCTTGGGCGCTTTCACCTAAGATTCGAGGAGCTGCTGCGCGGCGCGGCGGATCCCCGCGGCGTCGAGCCCCAGCTCGATCCGTTGCCGTTTCGCATCCCCGTGCCGGACGAAGCGCGGGGGCAGACCCAGGGAGCGGACCTTGGGACGGAGCCCCTGTTCCGAGAACAATTCCAGCACCGAGCTTCCAAACCCACCGCGCACGCTGCCCTCCTCGACGGTGAGGACGCTTCCCGCCGCCGCGGCCTCGGCGAGCGCTCCGCGATCCAGGGGCGATACGAACCTCGCGTCGAGCACGCTCCAATTCGCCTCCGCGGCGGCCTCGAGCACGGCGAGCACCAGCGGTCCGATGGCGACGATCGCCAATCGGGCCGATCCGTCGCGCTTGAGCCAGCGGCCGCCTTGGATCGGGGCCGATGGACGAGGAAACTGGGGCGGCAGCGCCGGCAGGGTCGCTCGCGGGAAGCGCAAGGCGGTGGGGCCGCTGGACGCGAGCGCGGTGTCGATCATCGGCCCCAGGTCGTCGCCGCCCACGGGCACCATCACCGTCATCGAGGGCAGGATTCGCAGGAAAGCGATGTCGTAGGCGCCCTGGTGGGTCGCTCCATCCGCGCCGACCAGGCCGGCGCGGTCGATCGCGAAGAGCACGGGCAGGCCGGGCAGGCACACGTCATGGATCACCTGGTCGTAGGCTCGCTGGAGGAAGGTCGAATAGATGCAGCAGACGGGTCTCATTCCCCGGGTCGCCAGACCGGCGCTGAAGGCGACCGCGTGCTGCTCGGCGATGCCCACGTCGAAAACGCGATCGGGAAAGCGGGCGCGGACCGACAGCAGCGCCGAGCCCTCGAGCATCGCGGGAGTGATCGCCACCACCCGGGGATCCTGCGCCATCCGCTCTTCCAGGGCGGCGGCGAACGCCTCGCTGAACGTGAGCTGACCCGGACGCGCCCGCACCAGCTTGCCGTCGCGAAGCTCGTACGGGCCCATGGCGTGCCCGCGGGTCCGCTCGTCCGCCTCCGCGGGGCCGAAGCCCTTGCCCTTCTCGGTGAGGGCGTGGAGGACGATCGGCTTGTGCGAGCGGCGGCACTCTTGGAGGCCCTCGGTCACCGCGCGCAGATCGTGACCATCGACGGGTCCCAGGTAGGTGAAGCCCAGGCTTTCGAAGAAGGCCCTCGCCAGCGGGCTTCGCAGCATCCGCGGCACGCCCCCCACGTTGACGGAGATCGACATCTGATTGTCGTTGAGCAGGATGATCAGCGGCTCTTTGGACGCGCCGGCGTTGTTCAGCCCCTCGAAGGTCAAACCGCCCGTCAGCGCGCCGTCTCCGATCACCGCCACCGCGGCGCCCGGCTCCCTTCCGAGCCGCTTCGCGTGCAGGATGCCCAGCGCCACCGAGACCGCGGTGCAGGCGTGACCGGCGCCGAAGGCGTCGTACTTGCTCTCGCTCGGATCGAGGAAAGGCGCCACCCCTTCCGATTGCCGCAGCGTCTGCATCCGATCGAAGCGGCCGGTGAGGATCTTGTGGGCGTACGCCTGGTGGCCGACGTCGAAGACGATCGCATCGGTCGGCGCCTTGAAGATCCGGTGCAGCGCGACGATCAGCTCGACCGCCCCGAGCGAGGCGCCGAGGTGGCCGCCGACCTTGCCGCAGATGGAGATGATTTCGCTCCGCAGCTCCTCGCAGAGCGCGGGCAGAGCGTCCTCGGGGAGCGCCCGGAGCTCCGCGAGCGAATGGATCTCGCGAAGCACCGCGCCTAAGTCCTTCGTTCCACGGAGAAGCGGGCCAACGCGGCGAGCGGGCCGGGCGGGGATTCCAGCCGGGCGACGGCTTGCAGGGCGTGCTCGACCCGCTCGGCGGCCAGGCTCTTCGACTGCGCCAGCCCGAAGACCGCGGGAAAGGTGAAGCGGCCCGCCCGCTCGTCGGCGCCGGTCGGCTTGCCCAGCGCCGCCGCATCCCCCATCACATCCAGGATGTCGTCGGTGATCTGGAAGGCCAGCCCAACCGCCTCTCCGTACGTGTCCGCGGTGCGCAGCGCCTCGGTGGATCCGCCGGCGGCGATCACCCCCATCCGGCAGGCGGCTCGAATCAGCGCGCCCGTCTTCAAGCGATGGGTCCGGGTCAGATAGCTCTCGTCGGCAGGTCGATCGGACGCGATGTCCAGCGCCTGACCCCCAACCATCCCCGTCGCCCCGGCCAGCCGCGCCAGCTCGGCGCAGAGGACGCCCCTTTCCGGCTCCGGGCCGCTGGCCACCAGGGTGAAGGCCTCGGTGAGCAGGGCATCGCCGGCGAGGACGGCCATCGCCTCGCCGAAGACTTTGTGGTTGGTGGGCCGGCCGCGCCGGAAGTCGTCGTCGTCCATCGACGGCAGGTCGTCATGGATCATCGAGTAGGTGTGGACGTACTCCACGCCGACGGCCGCATCGTCGGCGAGCTTTCCGGCGCCTCCCACCGCGCCGCTCACCGCATCCGCGAAGCCGAGGCAGAGGATCGGCCGCAGTCGCTTCCCGCCGCTCAAGACCGAGTAGCGCATCGCCTCCAGCAGCCGGGGTGGCGCCGCGGCGAGCAAGTCGAGGCGCGCGCTCAGGAGGGATTCGACCCTCGTTTTCTGCTCGGCGAGGAATTGGGCGAGCGCCAGAGGCTCGAGCGCGGCCATCGATTCAGCTCTCCTTGCTCTTCGGCGGGATGAGCTCCTTGATGCGCGCGATCAGCGTCGGCAACTCGACCGGCTTGGTAAAATAGTCCGAGGCTCCCGCCTCGATCCCCCGCTTCACGTCGGAGCTGGCGCTCCTCGCGGAGATGAAGATCACCGGAATGTTCTTGAAGTCTTCGTTCTTTCTCACCGCGCGGCAAAGCTCGAAGCCGTCGATCCAGGACATGTTCACGTCGAGGAGGATGAGATCGGGCTGATCGACGTGGAGGGTGGAGATCAGCCGCAACCCATTGGCCGCCTGGGTGACCTCGAAGTCCTCCATCTGGAGGGCGAGCGCCAGGAGCTCTCGCGTCTCTCGGTCGTCGTCGACGATGATGATTTTCGGGGTCGCGTTGGCCATCAGCGCCTTGAGCTCTCTAGAATGGAATGTCGCCCGGATCCGCCGGGTCGCCCGCCGGCGGATGCCGCGGCGCCGCCGACTTTGCGGTAGGCGCCGGTCCGGCTCCCGTCGGAGGAAGCTCCAGGGGGACGACCTTTGACTCTCCATCATCGTCCAGGAGCTGCTCGATCCGTTTCTCCGCGGTGCTCAGCAGTTTTTCCCCGCGCCGGACCAGCCCGATTCCCTCCTCGAAGGCCTTGAGCGAATCTTCGAGCGAGAGCTCGCCCGCCTCCAGAAGCTTGACCACTTCCTCCAGGCGCTGAACCACCTCGCCGTAGTTCTCCGGGGCGCGGTCGCCGGTCTTCGTTTCTCTGGTCACAACCATCGCTACCTCTGTTCCTTGCTGAACGCGCAGGTACCATCGTATGGGAGCATCATTGAACCCGCCAGCCCTCGCCCTGCGCTAGCCCGCGGCCGGCGGTCGAGTCAAGCGCCTCACCCGCTCGACGGCTTGGGATGCACTGCGGTAACGGTGGCATCGATCTGCTCACAATCCTCCGGGGTCAGACAACCGGCTCCGGTGAGCTTAATCTCGAGAGAATCACCTGGCCCGACTTGTGACGCGGTGCGCACCACCCGATGGTCCTCTCCCCGGAAAACCACCGCGTAGCCGCGAGCCATCACTTTCAGAGGGCTCATCGCCTCGAGCCTCGCTCCCAACGTTTGGAACCGACGGTGCTCGCTCGACGAGCGCTGTCGTTCCAGGGCCTTCAATCGGGAGAAAAGCGCGAGCAGATGTCGGTGGTTGTCCTGCACCGCCCGAGACGGAGAAGAGCGTTCGATCGCCAGCCGGCCGTTCACCAGCCGCTCGCGCCGCTGCCGGATGCCCTCCCAAATCGAGGCCCGCAACCGCTCGGAGAGCCGCGTCAGCTGTTGTCGATTGCGCAGCAGGCGCGCCTGCGGCCTTTGCCGCAGCAACCGGTCTTGAAGGGCGCGGATCCGCTCGCGGCG
>Ga0070708_100000876_pt1 | contig 22758 bp, 32 predicted proteins | sample KBSK5503metaG_FD_65469 | JGI IMG/M metagenome (GOLD analysis project Ga0070708, IMG submission 65469) | Corn, switchgrass and miscanthus rhizosphere microbial communities from Kellogg Biological Station, Michigan, USA - KBS K5-50-3 metaG | ecosystem: Host-associated > Plants > Roots >... | reverse complement strand
CGGTCGTCAACATCGACAACGGTTTTGGCGCGGCGGTCGCCGCGTCGCGCATCACGCATTCCTAGGGAGCTCGGATCCTACACGGGTTGCTCATCGCCGCGATCCTGATCGGTGTTGCCGCAGTGGCGGTGTGGATCGGCGTGCGTCTGTCGTGGGCGCGGCGTGGTGGCGCAAACGCGGCGACCTCGATCGCGGCGCGTCTGGACCCGCGTCTCACGGGCCCACGAGGGCCCAAATTCACGCCAGTGAAGTCGACCGCGCTCCGACGCGGCGCGCAGGAAGTCTACGAATCAAGAGAGGCGACCCAGGATCTCGCTCTGCTCGAGAGGCAGCTCCGAGACATTCGCGATCAGTGCGGCGCGGAGGAAGCGATCTTCTGGCGTTGGCTCGAAGAACGCGAGACGCTGGTCCCCACGGCGTGGTCGACCGAGGGTGCGAGCAAACCGTCATCGTTCGACATGCGGGCGTGGGGCTCGCTCGTGCGATGGAGCGTGGAGCAGGGCATCGTGCAGCTTGATGGCGACAGCAGTGCGAGTCCTCGCTTCGCTTCCGCCACGGTGATCGGTCCGATATCGGTCTACGGTGTGCTCACCGTGACATCTCGCGGCGGGCTGCGGCTCGACCGCGACGCCACGAGATCGTGGATGCCACGTTACGCCGACCAAGTCGCCGGGCTGGTGCAACTGTTCGATCTGCGTCGAGACTACGGCAGGCACATGCGTCAAAGCGCCGCCCTCCTCGACGCGGTACAACGTCTCCATGTGCATCGCAACGCCGAAGGATTGACGCAGGCACTCTGCGACACGGCGCGCGATGTGACGTCGGCCTATGCGGCAGGCCTCGTTCGCTGGAATGAAAAGGACCAACACGGCGTGGTGCAGTCGATTTCGTCGACCGTGGACCTCGAGCCGGGATTCCATGTCGCGGCTGAATCGATGGTGGGCCGCGTGTGCGTGGAACGACTTCCGCTGCTGCTCGAGGACGCGAGTTCGGCGACGCGCGATGCGTGTCCGTACGGCGGGCTGCCGCGGCGCATCGGATCACTCGCCATCGTTCCGGTCACGAGTGCCGACGATGTCATCGGTGCGCTGGTCGTCGAAGGATTGGAAGGCGGCGATATCTCACAGCACGAAGCGCGGAATGTCGGGCTGTTGGCCGCCGTCGCGCGTGGATCGTTAGAGATCGCGTGGGAAGTCGAGGAGGTGAGCAAGCGCGCTCGGACCGACCCGCTGACCGGCTTGGCGAACCGTCGCCACTTCGACGAGCAGCTTCGCAGAGTCGCCGCGGAGACCGACCGATTCGGCGGAACGTGTTCTCTCATCCTGCTCGATCTCGATCATTTCAAGGCGGTGAACGATCGATACGGCCACGAAGGCGGAGACGCAGCGCTCAAGCATGTCGCGCAAGTGTTGTCGGACGCTGTTCGCACGGTGGACCTCTGCGCCCGGTATGGTGGCGAAGAGATCGTGATTCTGTTGCCGCAGACGTCGGCTCAAGGAGCGGCGGAGCTTGCCGATCGCCTTCGGCAGGCAATCGCGTCCAGGCCGGCTCGGTCGGGCGGGGAAGATATTCCGATCACTGCCTCGTTCGGCGTCGCGAGCTATCCGACGCCGGTGCCGTACGGCGACTGGCTCGTGCTCGCGGCAGACAAAGCGTTGTACGAGGCGAAGGCGGCGGGTAGAAACTGCGTGAAGGTGATCCGCCCAAATGACATTACTCCAGCGCTTTACAAGACACGCTAAAGGTGGATGGGCGAGGAGTTTTTGCTTGATTCGCGCGGGGCGAGTGACTAGATTGCGTGTTACGGGGGCGACTGGCTTCGACGGGGTAAGTGAAGCTGTGGCTGCGTGCCCAGGTCGTGGGGATCCTGGTTAAACACTCCGCAAAACTCCAACTGCGAACAACAACTTCGCCCTTGCCGCCTAACTTTTAGTTAGGCCTGCAAGTGCCTAAGAGGAAGCCCGCCCGGGGCGGCTTCTTAGGTATCGGAAATCCGGGATTGCTGGCGCGACCGCCTCCGGCGCGTTGGTGAAATCAAGGAGGCTCATCCGCGAGTGGGTTGTCTGCCAACCAGCGCGCGGAAACATCTAACGGCAGACTACGCACGTAGTGGCTGTGGTCGATCTATTCTCGGACCCGGGTTCAATTCCCGGCGCCTCCATTTTGAAGCAGTCTAAGCGAGTCTAGCGGCATCCAGAAATGGGTGCCGTTACTCGTTTTAGCCTCTTAGACGCGTACTTATGTCGTCCAATCTTCACTATTGCTATCTACCCATAATGCGGGTATGCTTGCGGGTATCGAACCAAAGGGAGCGTTTATGGGTGCGGGTATCGACAAACTGACGGACATTCGGATTAAGCGATTCATCGCGAAAGCGAAGCCCGGTCAGAAGCTCGCGGACGGTGGCGGCCTGTACCTCAGAATCACGCCGAAGGAAACCCCCGTCTTTCGCATCGACTACCGCATTCACGACGCGACCCGGGGATGCGTCGTCGGGCGCACCTATTCGATAGGCGTCTATCCGCAAGTCACGCTCGCTATGGCTCGCGAGAGGCGCGCGGAAGTAAAGGCTAACCTCGAGTTGGGCCGCGACCCGATGGTCGCACGGAAGGTGCAGCAGGCTCAAGCCGCAGTAGCGACCGGAACCACATTCGGCGACGTGGCGAACCAATGGCTCGCGCAACGCAAGCGGGAATGGTCAGACATTCACTATGAGAAATCGTCGCGCGCACTGGAACGCGACGTCTTACCCCATATCGGCAAGCTACCAATCGGTGAGCTCACATCGCCCATGATCTCCGACGTGATTCAACGCGTTTCCATTCGGAAGTCAGCGAAGTCGCCGGAGGGCGCGATCGAGACAGCGTCGCGGATCAGGCAACACATCGAAGGAATCTTGTCGTACGCGAAGGCGACCGGCACGCCGTTCCTCGAGAATCCGGCAACCGCGGCATCGGCGATTTTACCAAAGCGGAAGGCGATCACACGACGCGCGGCACTGGACGATTTCTCCGAGTTGGGCAAGGTACTCCGCGACGTCGACCGCGCGAACGCATCCGCAGCGGTGAAGGTCGCGCACAAGTTGGTCGCGTACGCGCCAGGGGCGCGCATCGGCAACGTTGCACGCGCACGGTGGAATCAGTTTTCGCTCGACACTGACCAGGGCGCAGCGTGGGAGATTCCACGCGCCGAGATGAAGGTCAGAGGCGGGCGCGATTTCCCGCACAAGATCGTCCTCGGTCCGACGATCGCCGCGACGTTGCGCCAGTGGAAGCTTGTATCCGGTGGGCAAGGCGACGACTTTCTATTCCCGTCGCCGGCCAAGCCGGAGCAACCCATCACGCGCGAGAGCATCGAAAAGTTGTATCGCGTGACGCTGAAGGCTGAAATCAGCGGTCGGCATTCCGTTCACGGTTGGCGCAGCTCGTTCGCGACGTTGGCGAAGGAAGGCGGATTCGATAAGGTCGCCGTCGAGCTGGCGCTGGATCACGTTGGCGATCGCGAAATCATCCGAACATACGACCGCGGCGCGCGACTGCCCGACCGTCAACGCCTCGCGTACTGGTGGGATTGTCAGTTGTCGAACGCCGAGCGCGGCCCCGCTGGCGACAACGTGTTGGCGTTCGCGCAGAAAGCCGGATAGTGACGAGACTGGACGAAACTTGACAAACTGAGCGTCAGTACCCTATCGTCTAAACCGTAGGGCAGTGGTCCAGCAGTTCTTAGTGGCCCGCGTTCCAGAAACTCGTGGAATGCGGACCATTTTGCTTTGAGAGTCCGCGTTTTCGCGAGCCACAGTCGGAAATGCGAGGACTCTCATGGGTGTACGCGAAAGAACACTGCTCCGCATGCGGACCTTGCCGGCAAAAGTCGGCGCGTCGCGTGCAAGTATTTGGAATTGGGTGAAGGCGGGCACATTCCCCGCACCCATTCGACTCTCCCCGGGCGCGGTCGCTTGGGTGTCCGATGACGTCGAGAAGTGGATCGATGATCGAATCGCGGCGAGCCGCAAGGCCGCCAAAGGCGAAAGCTCCGTCGCGGCGAACGACGAAGCTTTCTCGTCAAAGACCGCGTTGGGCGCGCGGACCGATGACATACAGAAAAGCTAAAGTCCGCGCGGCGAATCCGCCAGCATCGGATACGTCCATCGAGACGGCCTACGTCGAGATGATGGCCGACGAGCATATGGCCGCGTTCCTGTCGCACGTCGTCGAGAATTCGCATAACGACGCGGCCGAGCGAAAGGCGATCATCGCGAAATTCAACGCCATCCCGCGGCGTGACTATCACGGACAATGGAACCGCGACGGGTGCAAGCGGGGAACGAATCTCTGGCGCGCGAGCCTTCGGGAGTTGATGGCGCGAACGTCCGACGAGCTGTTCCGACTCGGCATGAAAAACGGGGCCATCGTCGGCGAGCCTGACGGGCGACTCATTCAGCGACGCATGGGACTCGCCGGATTGCTCGAGGTGTGCGAACGGGAATGGCTACGCGCGCACTTGGCCGCGCTCGGAAAGGACGGTGCCCGGTGACACATGACGACGCCGAAGCACTCGCCGATGAGGCCGCCGCCGCGGTCGGACTCTCACCGCCGAAAGGTCGGTACCAGTTCTACACCGATACGGAGCTCGCCGCACTCCCTGAGCGACCGCCACTCATTGCCGACATTCTGTATCGCGACACCCTCGCGGTTCTCGTTGGGAAGTACGGCACGTACAAAACGTTCATCCTGCTCGAGATGGCGTTTTGTATCGCCATCGGTGCGGACTATCATGGTCGCCGCGTCTCAATGGGTGCCGTGCTCTATATCTACTCCGAGGGACGGCACGGCATTCCGAAACGCATGGCCGCGTTGCGTGCAACCTACGGCAACTTCGCAGGCCCGGTGCCCATCTACTTTCTGCCGGAGTCCGTAGTCGTGAGCGACTCGGCGGAAGTGAATTGCCTGCTCGCGTGTCTCGCGGTCGCCGGCATTTCGGTTGTTGCCGTATTCGTCGACACGATCGCGCGCAACATGGATGGCGATGAAAACAAAGTCGCCGATATGAGCCGCTTTATCCGTGGTTGCGACAACATCCGGCGGAGTACGGGCGCAACCATCATTTCGGCTCACCACGCCGGATGGGAAGCGGAACGCTCGCGTGGATCCACGTCGCTCCCCGGCGCCCTCGATACCGAAATGTTCGTTGTCCGCGATGATGACGCCGTGACCGTGACGTGTACCAAACAGAAAGACGGAACGCCGTTCGCTCCGTTCAGACTCGAGGCGTTCCCGATCGCGGGTTCGCTCGCGTTTCGGAGCGTTGTACCTGACAGTCCGAGATTGACGACCAATGAGCGACGTATGCTCGAGTTGGTACAAGACGACCCCGGCCTAACCTCTACTGAGTGGTTGCGCGAATCGGAGATGGCGAAGAGTAGTTACGACTACTCCCGAAAACGTTTAGTCGGACTCGCTTACGTGAAGCTTCGCAAGAAAAAATATCTCGCGACCGACGCCGGAAACCTCGCGCTAGGTACAACGTCCAACGTTGGTACAAGCGATACCCAACAGGCCGCGCCATGAGTAGGTACAACGGTACACAACCCTATAGGGTTGTACCATTGGACCTGGCCGACTCGGGAAGTAGGTCGAAGTCCCGAATTTTCTGTACGGCCCCCACGAAGTATCGATGCCGCGGCTCGCCCTGCGCGTGTGCGGCTCGCTACGCGACGGTGGACCTTCGGGAATCCAACTCACGGCGCGCCGCAAGAGGCGTAGCGTGCGACGCGTCGCCGGTTCGACGTGCTCCGATACCCGCGCCAGTACCCGCCGATGACATTCGCCGCCATCGAGGACCGATTAGCCGCCGCGGACTCCATCGACGAGCTAGACCGGCTAGGCCGCTCGCTGAGCCAGCAGCTCGCGCACGACAGTATGTCGCTATTCCGTCTCGCGCTGTCTCTCGACGAGCGGCGCGACGTGTTACGCAAACTCGTCAAACCTTCCTCTGTTTAAGGTTTGTGTAAACTCCGATGACGACCTATCCGCTCACCGTCGACCAGTGCCGGCAGTCCGATCCGCCGCACCGTCGCCGCATCGTCCGGTTTCCTGCAACGGGCGGTCGCGTCTGTTCCTGCTTGCTATGCGGTGCCGTTCTCGAGCAAGCCACAGCGCCGCGCAATCGCGCCAGGATGCCCCACAACAGAGGAACGGGGCAAGCGACGCACCTAGCACGGGGACGGTACTTAGCCCGGCTAACTAATCTCGTTACCATACTTGCCGTGAATCGTGTTATCCTAGTAGGTACATATTGCAGTCCGTGACCCAACGCGTGGCCCACAGAAACAGTGGCCGCGCGTTTTTTTGTTTCTTCCGAGGGAATCCGAACGATGATGACGAGCACGCGAACGCAGTGCATCGGGACGCGAGTAAAGCCGGACGAGCAAAACGCATTATTGGCGCTGGCCGCACAGCGCGGCGTGACGCCGGCCACACTGATCTACGTCGCGGTTCGCGCTCTCATTCGTACAGTGCCCCCAACGAACCCCACACCCTCGAGCCAACCATGAGCGACACCGCGCTCCCGCCAGCAGTCGACGACGACGCCGTCGTGCCCGCAGAGTTTCGCCACCTCTACGACTCGGTCAAGGATTGGCGCACGGGCAAGCATCCGCTCCGATACGTGTACGAAGACGACGCGACGAACGTCATGGCGTACGCCGATGCCATCGCGTCGGGCGACGTGGTGCGACTGCCGGCAGGAATGACGGCGCATGAGTTCAAGGCGCAGCAGGCGAAAACCGCGACGATGATGCAGGCATACGAGCGCGAGCTCGCGGCGATGCAGCAGGAACGGGTTGACGCGCGGATAGCGAAGGTTGAAGCACGGTTCGCCGCTGAACGCGCGCGTGTCGAGCAAGAGATTGCCGCGATGCGCGTCAGTCGCGGGCAGTAAGGGGACGTCGTCGGCATCCCGCCGCAGTGCTGTTGCGACCGCGGACACGGATCACCGCAACAGAGACGGGATGTCCGCCGCGCCTCGCAGTAGTTCACCAACACACCCACAGAGGAATTCACTATGAGCGACAAAACATCACCGACGCAAACGGACATTGACGCGGCGAACGCTCCATTCGCGCAACCGCTCGCAGATCTCACGCGACAGATGGAACGCGACAGTTCAAGCGCCGCGGCATCGGCGCGTAAGGTCGGCGATGTGAAAGCGATTCGCAATGACGCCGCGTAGTCGAGACGAGCCATGACACTCGACGAACAACGCGGGCAATGTCTCGCAGAGATTCAAACCGCGGTCGCCGATCTCGGCGGACCGAGTGACGTCGCGTATGCCGAGGGTTGGCTTTCCGACGTCGCGCTCGTTTTTGAAAACGTGACTCACGGCGGGCAAGTCGTCGCATCGCTCCCCACCGTTCGCGTCGTGGATGCGAGGGGCAACTTACGACGGAATCACACCGGGGCTCCGCTCAGCATCGCGGAGCATATCGCGAATACCGTCAACACGCATCCACGCGATCCGCGGAAGTGGCAGGTCGCACCCGCGTCACGCGGACATTAGATGAGCGCGGAGCCACGATGACACTCCGACAACTCTGCACCGTGGACGCGTTCGACACGCGCACGGCCCCGACGTCCGACGACAACGTCGCCGCACACGTCCACTATATCGACGCGCAACGCGTGAGCGTCTGGCATCCGAAGGGAGCCAACCACGTCAACGCCGTGCTCACGCGGCGGCGCCTCTTGCGCCGCGGATACATCGTGCTTTCCGGTACGGGGCCAACGCATCGAGTCTTAACGGATTACTAACCGATGACGGACACAACGCATTGCAAGGGATTCAAGGGCAGCGGCGAGCCATGCGGCTCACTCCCGCATCTTGTCGGACCGAATGGCTACTGTCCTTCGCACGACCCGGACAACGCCGAGCGTATGCGGGAGATCGCGACGCGAGGCGGTCATGCGACAGCAGCGAAGCACGCGAGCGTTGGATTCACCGCCGATGAGCTTGCCCCGATGGTCACGCTCGAGGATGCGAAACGCGCGCTTGACGTCATACGCGTGGCGGTAATGACGCGAAAGATTACGCACGCCGAAGGCAACGCGGCGTCCAAGTCTGTCTCGGAATGGGTCAAGGCGGAAGGCGCCGCGGTCACTGGCCGCATTGTGAACGAGTTGCAGAAAGACCTGGACGGGAAGACGGCAGAAATCGCCGCGCTAAAGCTGCAACTATCGACTGTGCCAGGACGACGAATTAGAGCGGTGAGTTGATGGCGGGGCTCGGCGTTGACCGACTCGCGCGACGCCTGCTCACGCAATCGCAGGCGTTGACAGTTCCCGCAATGCTCGCGGCGGACGCGCCAACATTGGCGGACACATTCACGGCACGGACGATCGCGCACGCGTGCGGACTTGACCTTGATCCGTGGCAGCTCGGCGTCGTCACGTCCGACGCGCGACAACAACTCCTCTTGTGTAGCCGGCAGTCGGGAAAGTCGACCGTCGCCGCGCTCGTCGCCCTCCGCGAAGTCCTGACGGTGCCAGGGTCACTCGTTTTATTGATCAGCCCAACTCAGCGCCAGAGCGCGGACCTTCACCGCACTGTAATGCAACTCTTGCGTCGCCTCTATGCTGACGACGCCGAGGGACTGTTGCCGACCATCACGGCAGAATCAGGGATGCGGTTAGAGTTGTCGACTGGTGCGCGCGTCGTCGCGTTGCCGGGCTCGGAAAGTTCGACGCGAGGCTACGCGGCGTGTACGCTCGTCGTCATCGATGAAGCAGCGCGCGTCCTCGACGAGATTCTCGCCGCCGTACTCCCGACGTTGGCGACGACAAACGGTCGCATCATCGCGCTATCGACGCCAAGAGGGAAGCGCGGATGGTTCTATCTCGAGTATGCCAGCGGATCGCAGGACTGGCAGCGCACGACGATTACCGCCGACGACTGCCAGAGAATCAGTAGGGAATTCCTCGAGGGACAGAAACGCCTACTCGGTCCGCATCGATTCGCGGAAGAATTCTATAACGTCTTTTACGACCCCGCCGCGAGCGTCTTTTCCTCTGAGCTCGTCGCGCGATGCTTCACCGATCACAGCGTTACGCCGTTATGGGTCGCGTGAGTGCCGCCAATCAAGAGCTACAGGCGCGAAAGCGCGCCATCACGCGACGCGCCGCAACGGCGCGTTTATCCTCCCACTAGTCAGGACGCATCTATGTCGCGCTACATCGTCAGCGTTGATCTCGGGCAGTTGGATGATTATACGAGCATCGTGGTCGCGGAGTTGTTCACGCGACAGAACGCGTGGTTATGGCAAATCGATAAGCCGGATTTGCCGCCGATGATCAATCTCAAGATGCCAGAGGACTTCGTGTTCGTGAATAACGTTGGCACGGTGCGGAATCCGAACGTCTGCGCGCGTCTCCACATTCGGCATATCGAACGATTCCGCGGCAAGAGCTATCCCGACGTCGCGCGCCATATGTACGCGCTCATGCGGCGGTCGCCGTTGATCGGCGCGAAGATGCTCGTTGACGCTACAGGCGTCGGTCGGCCAGTCTTGCAGATGATTCGCGAGGGACGCGTCCAGTGTAGCGGCATCACGATTACGGGCGGTCGCGACGAGTCACGGCATCCGACCGACTATCGGGATTGGCTCGTCCCGAAGCGATTGCTCATTCAGAGTGTCGACGCGTTGATGCACCGCGACGCAATCAAGATTGCCCCGGAGCTCTCAGAGGCGACGAATCTGCAATATGAGCTAAATGATTTTCGGTCGCGGATCGATCCCGAAACGGGCTACGAATCATTCTCGGCGCGAACAAGTGAGCATGACGACGTCGTGCTCGCGCTCGCGCAAATCTGCTGGCACGCGACGATCCCGGAACGCACGGTCACGACGCATGAGGTGTATATCTAACTCTCGATGCCTATCTAGCGAACAGTTCCACTGATGCCAGGCGAGGGAACAGTGCTTGGCCGCGTTCCGAATCGCGCGACCCACGACTTGCGGCTTGAGCCAATCCGCATTGATTCGGTAGAATGCCGAGCCTTAGCAATCAACTTGATATTCAGCGTTGTCCATACTGCGGTGTGGACAGACCCACGCTCACAAGGGTCTACCAGAATTCGACCAGGGACTTTCGCGGCGAAAACCAGCGAATGTGGGCCGCCTACAGCTGCGCCCGGTGCGGCAGCTTGGTCGTGGCGGTCGCCATTAGGGATAACGCTGAAATAACTGGCTCTTATCCCAGTCGACCAACGGTAGACGGCGATTTGCCTCCGCGCGCTCGCGAATACCTGCAACAGGCCATGGACAGCTTGCACGCTCCTGCCGGCGCGGTCATGCTCGCGGCGAGCGCCGTCGACGCGATGCTGAAGGCGAAGAACTATGGGAGCGGTTCGCTATCTGCGAGGATCAAGCAAGCCGCGACGGATGGCGTGATTACGTCTGACATGGCAGACTGGGCGCACCACGTGCGTTTGGACGCCAACGATCAACGACACGCCGACGAGGCTGTCGCATTACCGAGCGAGTCGGATGCACAACGGGCGATCGATTTTGCACAGGCGCTCGGTCAATTCATGTTCGTACTTCCAGCTCGGGTCGCGCGCGGCCGGGCGTCGGCGCCTCAGGGCAGCGAAACGTAATAACATGCCGGCGACGTGCACGATCGTTTCGGCGCTGGCCCGCATTAAAATGTTCTAATGTTCGCCGACACGACTCCTTAGGTGTACATTGCCCGCTAAGGGCGCCGAGCAAGGCCAATAATCACACGGACCGGGCGATGCCACCGACCAAGTACAAAGTTTGGCAGTGGGGCGGGCAAGTTGGAGACGGTGCGATGCAGTCCGAGCTAGTGGGGCTCGCCGGGATTGCAAAAGGCAACCCACACGGGATGGTGCTTACGGTCGCCAACGAGTACATCTGCGGCAATCTCGGGCGTTGCGCCTGCCTGCCGATTCCTCCGGCTGCCCTCGTCGAAAAGAACGGCGAAGTATTTCATGTCTCTCTCGACTTCAACTTGTCCGGCCAAAGGTTGCCCCCTGCCGATCCTGCGGCAGTAGTGGCCGTGGATCCAGTCCTCGCCTGTGGAATAGTCCTTTTCGACATTTGGATCGTGAACGGTGACCGACACAACCGGAACCTCTCTTTCGACCAGGGGACCCAGCGCGTTCAACTGTTTGACCACAGCCACGCATTGTTGCAGGGGCAAGACACCATTGCTTACTTACAGCAGAACCGCGATCGTCTGGGCATCGGGGCACACTGCCTCGCGCCTCACCTAACGTCGCTGGCAGGCATGCGTCCGTGGTTCGATCGATTCAATGCGATTCCCGATTTTTATGTCGCGGAAACGATTGAGACTGCGAAGGGACTCGGACTCTCTGAAGCGCTTGAGCAACCAGTTAAGGATTACATTCTTGAACGTCGCGGTCGACTGATAGAGCTGGTGGACGCAAACCGGGCGTCGTTTCCACTGGTACCGCCTGATTTGTGGGACCAACTGGTTGGCGGAGGAAATCCATGATCGCAGACTACCTGATTGCGCAATACATTCCTGATCTTTTCAGACACGAAACGCGGAATGTTGGAATAATCGTTCGCCGGGAGAACGAGACTGCGGCTCGTTTCTTTGGAGAGATTGAAGCGCCGGCTGGCCTCAGCATGGATGGCCGCAAGCTCCGCGCATTTGAATATCCTGATGTCTATCGACAGTGGGTCGATTACTGGCGATCGCAGCTTAGGCGCGAGGCGGGTTTTGACTCGCTGTGCGACGACCCAAGGGGCAGTTTTATAGTTCGAAGGGGCGGCCAAGTCAGCGACACAGAGGGAGACCCGATCGCAGACGTGGTGAACTTTTTGTACTCGCTCATCGTATCTGAGGGCGGGTTCGCCGAGGCGATCGGCGCAATTGAAACCGAGAGCCGCGCCGAGGAATCGCTCAAGGACGCGGTAGGAGACGAACTTGATCGCGCCAATGTCTTGGTTCGGCCTAACGAAGAGCCCGGACTAGTTAGGTACCCGGTAAGGGCCCGCGTTCAAGTACTTGGCAACCTCCCAGAGCCGCACGTCCCATCCTTCGTTCAAGACAACGGGCTGCTATTCGTGATGGAGACCGTTGATTTCACGTCCAGGGAGAAGGATCGAGCGAAGGATCACGCCGCGTTCGCATCGTACATGTTCGAGGATATTCGTAGAGCTCATCCTGACCGAGCACACCCCATCGCCGTGATAAGATTGCGGCCCGAGGATCGTGAATTTGGTCCAGTGCGCTATGGCATAGCCATTTTGCGCCAAGAGGCGGTGGACGTCGTGAATTGGCTGGATGATACAGAACGTGCTGCGTTTCTCGCCGATCGTGTACGCGTCGCTATGGCTCAATAAGAGACGAGGCCGCCCACTAGCTCGGACTGCATCGCACCGTCTCCAACTTGCCCGGACAGCGAACGCGCGACTGGCTCAAGGTAAAGTGTTGCGAGAGTATCGCCTCGTGGTCGGCGGTGTCGAGCGCAACGATGAGGGACGTTTATGCGCGTTGCTGGTTGGCTCCCCTGACGGCGACCGTTTGCACTACGAAGGCCGCGTAGACTTCGGGCTTCACCGAGTTCGCGCGGCGTGGCTCGATGGGCGCGGGCGCATCCGAATCGCCATTCCGCGACGGCCCCAGCGCGCGCGGCCGACTTCTGGATCCCAACGTGGCGATTACAGTGCGCGCGTTGCCGAGGGCCGCAGGCGAGCGGTTGCGACACGCTGTCCTGGTGGGTGCGAGCTAAATGCGATTCGTGGGGATGAGCAAGGGTCGCGTCGTCGATGCTTGTATTTCTTCCGCTGTGACTAGAGGTTGCAGAAAATCACGAGCCAGATGGTAGTGGTCCTTCGTGGTATTCTGTTCTAAGTCGTCGCATAGCTAGTCGCTGATTATCGGCGTCGTCGTTGTCCTCCTCAAGAATGTAGATGGATACTTCATGCGGGCACGGCCCCGGCCGTTCGCAAGGCGGCACACCCGCAGGTCGTCGCGCGTCGAACAGAACGTCGCATGGGACCGACCCAACAAGTGCCGCAGAGCGCCGGCTATCCAGAGGGTTCGGGGCCGACGTCACCCCGCTAATAGTGCCGACGATCGAGAATGCGACAGCCAACGGATCTTCGCGCATACGGACCGCGACGAATGGCACAACAAGATGTTGAACGCCTCGATCTCGTGCCACGATCAATGCGGACCACGCATTCGCGCGCACAAACGTATCGGCGCGCTCGCGGTCGAGGCGCTGAAATGCTTCTCGACAATTCTGTTCCTCGTTCGTCAAGGATTTGCCAAGGCTGTTCGGCATCGTCGATTCCAAAATGGGAGGCGCGGTCGAGGAGAAATGGTGTTTCCAACTTCATTCCTGGCAAACTGTCAATCCTTTTCTTGTGCAGTCAAGACAGAGATGCTCGTTTGAAGCCGCCTGAATGGTCCGACGACACTGCATTGAATCAGACTGGTTTGCTCCGGTGCGAACCACCAGCAGATGGGAAAGCTCATCTCCAAGGATGAAAGCCAGCCGTGTCCGACCAGCGCGGTGGCCGTCGATGAAAACGGGTTGTCCTGCTGATTCGCCTCGCACTTCAACGAGAGGCCGGCCGAGGTTCACAAGAAAAGGAGTGAGCTGCGGGTCAAACGAAAGCACATCCCGGCCGTTACCGATCGAAATGTCTTCGCTTGGGCTTGTGTAAACGACTCCGGCCTCCGCCTGCGCTTGTTTGCGAGCCGCCTCGATCGCCGACAAAATCTTCGGGGCCGCGACACCCTCAGGCGTCCCGCCTTGGTCAACCGTCGGGTTGCCGTGTTCTTTATTGGCGAACGGCGGGGCTGAATAGTACAAGAGGGCCAATGCCGAGCCACAGACGAGAGCCACAATATTCAAAATCCCAGAAAGCATAGACCACCAATGCCAAAACGGCCCCCAGATCTGCTTCACGGTCTGGGCACTCCGTTTAAAGGACGGACCGGCGCGGCTCATTGGGGCTCACTCTTTCCGCGAATGAGATCTGCCAAAATTGGAACTCCGATACTGCAGACCCCTCCAGCGAGAAAGGCCGATTGTAAAATCCTAATTGGCCGCAATCTGACGAGTTTCTCTCTCACTAGCTGATCATCCGCGATCTGAATGATCGACTCGATATTTACGAATCCGGCGATGAGAGCGAATACCAGAAGCACAATGCCACACGCCAGGCTCTGTCGTCGCGCCCCATCGGACACCAAGCGAAAGCGACCGAGCCATTCTTGGCCAAGCGCCAGGGTAGCGAGGGCGAAGACAGCGGTGGTCAAACTTTGAAGATACTGAGAACTCGAGAGCGCCAGATCGGCAAGCTTCGCGCTATCAACGGGTGACGTGTCCGCAATCCCGCTAAAGGGGAGCAGATGTCGAAAACCGAGTACGAGAGCGATGGTGCATGTCGTGCTAACAGCGATGAGAAGCGGCACAACTCGAGTGGGCTTAGCAGCGGCAGTCGACGCCACTTCATGAGTCAAACCAGGTGGCTTGGTCGCCTCGGGTTGCTGCGGCGACGGTTTCGGAGTCCGGCGCATACCTGTTCGGTCGTCTGGGAACGAGGGTCGGGCTAACAGCTTGGCGCGGCGTCTTGAGATCCGCAAGGCTCAACGCACGCGCCGAGAGCAATAATTAGAGCGCTCTAATGTTTCGTGTTTGGATTGCGGAACGCGAGCCAGCCTATGGTTGGCGGATCCTGTGACGTTCTTACGATGGAGATGACTAGGTGAAGCGAGTTGCAACGGTATCGCAGAGAAGCCGAGATAAGCCCCCCGCAGGCTGATTGGCCTGTCGCGAAAAACGCGGACGCTCGATTTGTCGCGTGAGGGACGACGACGCATGGTACTATATGAGTCGCCGTAAGCGAACCTCGACTGAATCAGAGCGCTCTACCGTTGACGCCTTCTTGAGGCTCCTCGAGGCCAATGAGCTTCGACAGCTAGCCGATGCTTTTCCGCAAACATCACCGGCAGACTTGGAGTCTAGGTTTCGCACGGTAATCGCTGAGGAAGAGCGTCGACGAAAGAAAACGTGAGGCAGAAAACTCTGACTTGTTCTTTCAATTTCCCTTTCTTCGCCGATCATCGGCGAGCGCGCCGGTAGTTTGGAAACGCGCGCGGCTTGGGCGCGCAGGGAATTGAACGCGGGTACTGGCGCGGGTACTTATGATCATTGAACCGCCTGTAAGTTCCGTAAGCTATTGCTACTACAATGGATGGCGATGGAGGTTCAATTCCCGGCGCCTCCACTTCAAAGAAGTCCGGTACCATCCAACGGCGTCCAGTAAATGGGCGCCGTTGCTGCGTTTAGCCAGTCATACTCGTCCGGACGTCGCTTCGCACCGGCGTGACGGCGACTCGGCAAATCATGGCGTGAGCGGCGTTGCCGTCAGATTGTCGAACAGCGTGCGCGAGTCAGCCTTTGTCCAAACACCGACCTTGCCCGCTGCGGTAAACCGCGAGTCGCGTACGTCGATCAGCTTCTTGTCGTCGAAGTAGACTTCGACATGGTCTCCGCGCATGTCCGCGCGGAGCGAATGCCAGACGTCGGACGCCACGGATACATTCACTCGTTTCACCTCGACGCGCCGCCCGTTCTGCACGTAATACCAACACACGTTGTTCTCGAGGGCGTTGGCGCGTGTAAGGTAATAGTTGTTCTCGTCCTGGTATCGCCAAATGACGCCACACGCGCGATCGACACGACCACCGACGGGCTTGCATCGCACTGACAAACTGACATCGGCGAATGTCGGACCGTCGGCAACCGCGACCGGGAAGCGATAGTCGGTCCGGTCGCTGTCCTCTTGCGCGAGTACGTTCGGCGCACTCGGCGCGTCGCCGTCGGTGTGGACGACCCATCGACCCATGCGCCCCGATCCTGTTCGCGCGAACGTGAAGCCAACGGGCGTTTCGCCCGGTCGCATACTGTCGAAGTTCCACGTGACCGGCTGCCGCGCGCCTCGATCCGGCCCGGTCGTCGCGGGCTCATAGATCCGAAGTAGGGGTCGCCCATCGATATTCTCGAGCGGCAGATAGACCCGGTGCGTGCGCGGGTCGACCGAAACGGTGTGGGCATGCGGTGCCCTGACTTCTCCGACGGGCTTGAGCGACGAACCGTCGAGCCAGAACGCCGAGAGCACGCCTCCCTCCGACGCCACGTACAGGCGTCGCCACTCGGGATCCCACGCCAACACATCTGGCGTCTCGCCGGTCTTGTGTTGCTCGAGCACTCGCATGGTCCGCAGGTCGATCACCCGAAGCGTCGCATTGCCCTCTGACGTCATGAACAGGAGGCGCGCGTCTTCGTCGAGCGTGAAGCCGTGCGGGTGCGCGGAGCCGGCGAGATCGTAGCGCTGGACGATCTTCTCGCTGACAGGATCGATCGCTACCATTTGGTTCTTCGTCTGTACGGCGACCAGAATGCAATGCGACACCGAGTCGTAGTGGGTGTTACCGGCTTCGCCGCCGAGCTCAATCGTCGACCGTTTGGCGCCGGTCTTGGCGTCAATCACCACGTCGGCCGCGCCCGATTCGTCCGAGACGAACACCTTGTCGGCATCGGACGCGTAGGCGATTCCGTCGGGAAAGCGAATGTCGCCGACCCGCGACATCACTTTGAGCGTGCGGTCATCGACGATTGCGACTTCGTGCGCTCCGGCGGCCGACACGTACACCTGGTGGTGCGACGGTACCGCCCACACGCCGGTGGCGCGTGGCAGGTCGTTGATCTCCGTGACGACGCGATTGCTATCGACATCGAAGACGACCGTTCGACCGGCGTTCATGTGATTCATATAAATGCGCCGAGTCGCCGGATCGAAGCTCTGGTAGTCGAATCGATTCGCGGGACCCGGCAGCGGCATCTCCCGCAGAAGCGTGAGGCCGGGTTTGGGCAGCGTCTCAGTCGGACGTGTCGGCGGATGATATGATGCGGGCGTCAATGACGTTGGCGTCGCATAGCAGGCAGGCGCTGACGCATGTGCGATCGCGACAGGCAGGGCGGACGCCATGAGTGGAACAATCAGCCTGGCCGTTAATAGCACAACTCGCATCACGGCACCCTCGGCGTCATCGTGCCGCGACGCCGTGTAAGAGACCACTCAACTCCTGCCAATTAGTCTGTCGTCGGTTGAACGCGCATTGCTTTTGCGAAGGCGAGTTGGACAACGTCTTCCAACGGCGCGTCGGACGAGAGTACGCACATGACGCCGTCCTCCTGCCAGAACACCGTGGTGACCTTCCCCGAGCGGTACACGTAGAACGTGAATCGGTTGTGCTCGCGCACGTCATCCGTCGGAGGCAACTCGGTGGCGCTGCCTTCGTACATCTGACACACGAGCGACGAGTCACCAGGGCCGCGATACGCGAAAAGGGCACTAGTGCGTCCGTCCAGACGATGTACGCGTCCGCCCGCAAGCCGATAGTTCATCATGCCGAGGTCGTAGACGTGCGTCGAAAAGCGAACGCCGTGACGGGCGAAGTTCGTCTCGACTGCCTTTGGATCGGCGGATTCGTAGTCGAGTTTCAGCGTTCCGCTCTGGTAGGCCACAAAGTCGGAGGCGACGAGAGACGGCAGCGGCGGCGACTTGCGACCGCGCAAGAACACCGCGAGAAGCGCGGCCGCCGCGAGCGCGCTGGCGATCCACACCCGGCGCGTCATTCCGCTCCACCGCGATGCGCGTTGCGGTGTATCCAGCGCCGCGCGGATGCGTGACGACAGCTCCGCGGTCGGCTCCACCACCGCGGCCTGTTTCGACACCTCGGACTTGACCCAGGCCAAGGCGTCGAGCTCGCGGCGGCATCGCGCGCAGTCGGCCACATGTGCTTCGACTTCCGAGCGACGCGATTCGTCGAGTCTGCCGTCGAGCAAGTCCTGCAACTCTTCGCCGTAGTGGCGCGGTCCGCCAGGATTGCTCACGTGTCACTCCTCCGGGACCCGCGAAAGCCCATCGATGTTGCGTACTCCTTCAGTGCCGCGAAGAGGAGCCGACGGCCTCGGTACAGACGCGAGCGAATCGTTCCGACGGGGCAACGCAACACCTCGGCAGCTTCCTCATATGAGAGACCTTCCACGTCCACGAACAGCACCGGGAGACGAAAATCGTCTGGGAGCTGACGCAGCGCAGTGTCGACCTCGGGGTTCATACGAGCCGCGTGCATGGCGCCCACGTCGACCAGTCCCGACGCGACGGAGGAATCGTCGGACGATTCCAGGTACTGCTCGAACCGGTCCTCCAACTCGTCGATCGAAACCGTGACCGGTTGTCGTCGCGACTTGTGGTAGTGGTTGATGAAGACGGAGTACATGATGGTTAACAGCCACGCGCGGCAATTCGTGCCCGGCGCGAAGTTCTCGAACGTCCGAAAGGCACGAAGATACGTGTCCTGAACGAGGTCGCCTGCGTCATCGCTCCCGCGCGTGAGCCGGTGCGCCGTGTTGTAGAGCGTAGCAAGAAACGGAAGCGCCGTGGCTTCGAACTCTGCCCGCTTTGCTTCGCTGTCGAGATCGCGCTTCGGTGTCATGCCGGCTCGGCCGGGAATTATCGGGACAGGAGAACTGTTACCCAAAGTAACGGACACCGACGTCGAGTGTCGAACAACCTCGTACTCAAACGGAGAAGGGAATGAAAACACTGCTTGCTGGTTGCGCTGTCGCGCTGTTCTCTGCGGCGTGCATGGATCGACCCATGGAGCCGCAGCGTCTCGTCACGGCGCAAGGGCCGTCCACGTCCGACCGCGTGGGTCCCCCCCACCCATGCTGTTACGAGGACGGCAGACTCCTTCGCACTCTCGCTCCACCGGCGAGCTTCCCAAACGAGGGACGAGATCCGATCTATGCATTCACGAGCGGAGGCGCGGACGGCCAGTTGGCGGTCATCAGCGCGGGTCCGGGTGACGCTGACTACCATGGTGGAGCATGGGCGTTCCACTCGGTAACATGGAACGTGACGCCGTATCTCATCACGTCGGACGAGCAGCTGTTCGAGGCAGAGGCAGCTGGTGACGTGATCATTACCCGTGTGCCGGCGAACGACTTCAGGTGTCCCGTCGAGCCATGAGGACGAGGCGCGCGTGGGCCGCCGGCATTACCGCCACCAACTACAGGAGGCCGCGCGTGTCATGACATCGAGCAGCGCCTCGTGCTGCGACGCGAGGCGCTGCTCGTGTTGCCATCAGGCAGCGCGCTCGCCGTCAACCTCGGCAGCCGGTCTTCTCCCGACGCGGCTTACGCGCGCGGAATGACTTGACCGCGTTCTTCTCGCTGCTTTCGCCAACCGTACGGCGTCAGGCCCCGTGGCTTGTAGATATTCAGAATGGTGATCACCAGCAGCACCAGCAGGCCAACGCCCGGATGCAAGAGATCGCCGCCACGGTCCACAATCTTCGTCCCCGTTGTCTCGCGCACTGCGTTCGCGCCTGAACTGACCGCCGGCATATGCAACAGTAAGATCACGACCGAGAACGTCGTCAACGCGAAGGTGATCAAGACCCAGTAGTAACGAAACAAGCCCCACGCGGTCCCGAGTGACACGACCAGGCCCGTGAGCAGCGATCCGATCGCTAACGGCACGATGGCGGACCAGCCGATCAGCTCCATCGCGATCCAGGCGGCACGCACCGTCTGTGCGTTCTCATTGGTGCCAGCGGAGACGCCGAGCACCAGGTACGCTATGACGGCTCCAATCCAACCTACCGAAAACACGAGATGGATGATCAGGACGAATTTGCGCAGGCCGGGTGCCATGATCACGGTCGCGGCGCGTTTGTCGCGGGCGGTGTGTCGGCGCCGGAGTTTCCGAAGTGCATGTGACGCCGGGGGCCATGATGTCCGCCGACGCCAGCGACCATCATGATGACCAGTAGGATCAGGGCGAGAACCCCCGTTCCGAACGCCTTCACCCAGCGCGGCATTGGCGGCGGACCGTCGCCGGAATCTGACGGCTGTGGCTGATCAGTCGCGCTCATGTTGTCCGCCTCTCATCGCGTGTCCCTTCCCACTCGTATCCAGCGTTTCCGGATGACGCTCCTCGAGCATTTTCCGGTATTTCGCCAACTGATCTGGCCGGAGCATGCTCGCGATTTCACGCAGCGTCGAGTCGATCGTGGCGTGTACGTGCGGCTCGACCGCCTGCCACGTCGAATCGATCGCTCTCTGCCGTCGGGCGAAGATCCGCGCGACGGCCGCATGTTGCGTCGAATCGAGCTCGAGGTCGCGTGCGAGATGTTGAATCATGTACTGCGAATGCGCGCCCTCGGCGCTGTGCGCCGCATTGCGATGCCATGTATAGCCGACGCCGACGCCCAGGCCAGCCGTGAAGGTTAGCGCCAGGAGCAACGTGGCTCTGAGCCAGGCTGGCGCGGTCACGGCGCTTCGCTTCGCTGGGGGAAGAGAAGCGATTCAATTGCCGGCGGAGCTTGCCGCTCCAGCATGGCTTTCGCCACATCATCAGCCGGTGTGAGCGCCGTCGTCCATGCGACACTCGCGTTCAGCGTTGACGGCGGACGCGGTACGGACATGAGAAACGCCAACGATGCCGCCACGGCGAAACATGCAGCGAAAAACCCGGCCCGAGAGTGCGCTAACCAATCCAGCGTGCTCCCGCGCTGAGCGACATGGGACGTAATGCGCGCCGCGAGCGTATCCCAGTGTTCGGGGTCGTCTTGAATGGCCGTGGTGTCGAAGAGATCAGTCATCGTCGTTCATGTATGCTGGTCTGGATCTAGCGCGTCTCGCAATGCAGCCCGCGCGCGAAACACGTGTTGCCGGACCGTCGATTCGCTGATCCCGTGCATCGCGGCGATCTCCTCAGTCGAGAACCCGCGGACGACCGCCAGTTCGAAACACGCCCGCTGCATCGGTGAGAGGACCCGCATTGCGTCGCGCGCGGCGGCAGCGTCCAGCCGTGCCGCGATGGCGTCCTCGTGGGCAGGCACCGCAACCGGCGCCGAGCCGCTGTGTGTCCATCGAAGAAGAAGCCGTCGTCGCCTGAGATCACGCGCGCGGCGGTTCGACGCCAGCCGGCGCACGATCGCAAAGAACCACGGGCCGAACGGCCGCTCGGCATCGAACCGGCGCGCATTGCGATGCACGACCGTGAATGCGTCCTGCACAACGTCCTCGGCGTCGTCGGCATCGCCCAAGAGCTGCGCGGCGAGCAGTGTGCCCCCGCGCACGTAACGGCGCACGAGTGCGGCGAACGCGTCGCCATCGCCGCGCGCCGCGAGCAACTCGGCATCTGTGCGTTCGTCATGACGCCGCCCATCAGTCACGCCCACGCGGAATCGCGTCGCGCCGTCATTCCGCTGTCTTGCGTAACGTGAACGTCATGTGCTTCTCACCGCACGAAATCGTCCCTGCCATCGTCGGAGCAGTAGCGGCGTGTGCGTTCACGACGGCGGTTGTCTGACAGTCGTCTGCGGCCACTTCTTGCGTCCAACGCACCGTATCACCGCGCACCGCCATGAAGTGCGTCGCCGCGCCCGTACTCATGGGTGCTGCTGCCGTCATGTTCCCTATTGCGGCGTGGAGGCTGTCGTGCGCGATCGAGAGCTGCAACGGGCTGCTGGTCCCCTGCGATGTGAGTGAGCCCGTCCACGTGCCGGAGAGGAGAGCGTGCAGAGCCGCGTGCTGTGCCGAGTCGAGCGCAGGATGCGTGGATGGGTCGTGCGGGTAGGGTGGGCGGACGTGCGAACCCGGATGCGCCTGGCCAAAGGCCGGCAGCGACATGGCGATGAGGAGTGATGCAGCGACGGCGAGGGGTCGAATCATTGTCCGGTCTCCGTGCATGAAGTACGGGATGATGGCGCCGCCCGAGGGCCGGTCGCCCTTAGTCATATAGTTCGCGCGACCGAGAGAGTTGTTTACACGCTCGGCACTTTGCCGCACGCATCGCGTCCTTGTATGCGGGGCCTTCGCCGTCGAAGCATCTGCTGCACGGGAAGCACGGTGGCCTTGGGGAAATGGTCCTAGAAAGTGCTGGCTACTCCGACGAATCGATAGCGCTCCGCACTGTCAGATGCGCCGACGCTGCCAGCCAAACCGCCGGCCATTTTCGCGCCCCAGTTTCTGGAGAGCGGGTCGTGAGCGAGTTGGTTATTTGAACCACGTTCTCGCGTCGAAATTCGGAGGCTAGATCGGAGTGGCGCAACCCATCGTCCCGTTCGTCGTGCCGCCTGCCCCGATGATATGGTAGCAGAGGCTCGCGACTTGCGGCGCGTCGCGATCTCTCCGGAGACGGTACATGGCGCATGCCCTCTCGCAGTCAGTGGGCCAAACTGCAGCCCAAGTCGGAATGCGCCTTCCGCCACATGGCGAGCGCAAGGAAGGACGACGTCTGGACCCAATTCTATCCGCTGCTCAACAACCGAAGTCGTCAACTAAGGGCCACCCCATGGCCGCTGACATTAGATGCCTTGGGGCCTTGCCATCCATGTGCTTTTCCAACAGAGAAACAAATGACTGAAAGGCAATTCCGATGAAGGCGATCGTGGTGACGGAACAGGCTGCGGGAACCGCGGGAATGAAGCTGGTGGAGCGCCCCGAGCCCCAGGCAGCGATCAACGACGTCGTCGTTCAGGTTCATGCGTCCGGATTCGTCGGGACTGAGTTGACGTGGCCCTCGACCTGGACCGATCGCCTCGGCTGTGACCGTACACCGTCGATCCCCGGGCACGAGCTGGCCGGAGTGGTCACCGCCCTCGGTTATGGCACGAC
>Ga0070708_100000875_pt1 | contig 22760 bp, 20 predicted proteins | sample KBSK5503metaG_FD_65469 | JGI IMG/M metagenome (GOLD analysis project Ga0070708, IMG submission 65469) | Corn, switchgrass and miscanthus rhizosphere microbial communities from Kellogg Biological Station, Michigan, USA - KBS K5-50-3 metaG | ecosystem: Host-associated > Plants > Roots >... | reverse complement strand
CCGGCGCGAGCCCGTCGGGGTCGTCGCGTCGATCGCGCCCTGGAACTACCCGCTCATGATGGCCGGCTGGAAGATCGGGCCCGCCCTGGCCGCCGGCAACACGGTTGTCCTGAAGCCGGCGAGTCGAACCCCGCTCACGGCCATCAAGCTCGCCGAGATCGCGGCGGGCATCCTGCCGCCCGGCGTCCTGAACGTCATCACCGGCTCGGGCGACGTCATCGGCGGCGCTCTGGTCGCGCACCCGAAGGTCGGGATGATCTCGCTGACCGGCGACACGGACACCGGCAAGAAGATCGCGAAGGTCGCCGCGGATGCCGTGAAGCGGCTCCACCTCGAGCTCGGGGGCAAGGCGCCGGTGATCATCTTCGACGACGCGGATCTCGACCTCGCGGCCGAGACGCTGCGCTTCGCCTCGTACTGGAACTCGGGTCAGGACTGCACTGCGGCGACGCGGGTGATCACGGGACCGGGCGTCTACGAGAAGTTCGTGGCCAAGCTGTCCGACCAGGTCAAGGACATGAAGTGGGGTGACCCATCGACCGGTGAGGAGCTGGAGATGGGCTCGCTCATCTCGAAGGGCCAGGTCGATCGGGTCGCGGGCATGGTCGATCGCGCGCGCGAGGCGACCGAGGTGGTCGTCGGCGGCAACCGCGGCTCGCAGGGCGCCACGTACTACGAGCCGACGGTCCTCGCCGGCCCGGACCAGAAGAGCGAGGTCGTCCAGGACGAGATCTTCGGGCCGGTCGTCACGGTCCAGCGCTTCTCGGATGAGGAGCAGGCGATCGCGTGGGCCAACGACGTCCGGTTCGGGCTCGCCGCGTCCGTCTGGACCCAGGACATCGGCCGGGCGATGCGCGTTGCCAAGGCGATCCAGTTCGGCACGGTCTGGATCAACGACCACTTCACGCTCGCCTCGGAGATGCCCCATGGCGGCTTCAAGGAGTCTGGCTACGGCAAGGACCAGTCGATGTACGCGATCGAGGACTACACGATCGTCAAGCACGTGATGCTGCGGATCTGAGGACCTCCGTCCTCGGCGCGCAGTCGGCGTGAGGCCCCTGATCCGGCGCCCGGCTGCCTGGCCGGCAGCACTCGCTGCCATTGCCGCGCTGTTCGTCGTGAGCTGCTCCGCAACCTCCCGAGGGCCGGGCTCACCGGCGCTCTCGGCATCGGAGATTCCTGCCGGGACCGCGAGCCAGACGCTGACGCCCAGCCCCACGCCCAGCACCGGCATCCCGGCGCCGACGGGCGTCGCGACCACTGCCACAGTCAGCGGTGTGATCTACCTCGGGTTCGAGGCATGCGTCGGCCTGACGCCGGGTCCGGAGAGCCAGTACGTGCCGCCGGCCGGCCCGGAGCGGGACTTCGTCCTCCTGTTTCCCAAGCGCTGGAAGGTGGTTCCCGCCCACCCGAGGAACCCGCGCTACGGCGACCACTTCCGGATCCTCGATCCGAGCGGAAAGGTCGTCGCCGCAGACGGTGACGTTCTGGAGGTCACCGGCGAGATCAAGGCGATCTCCGCGACGTTCTGCGGATTCGGCTGGCCGATCAACTTGCGAGCGGCGACGCGCCTCGCGCCCTAGCCGCCCCCGAGGATGCGCCGGACCTCGGCCAGGCCGGCCATCGTCTCGAGGTCGAACGGGTTACGGAAGATCCACATGACCTCGGCGATGCCGAGCGCCTCGAATTGGCGCACGTAGTCGGCCACCAGCGCGGGCGGCCCGCCCGCATTGAGCCCGCGCGGCGTGCCGTCCGAGCCGATGCGGCCGCGAATGCCATGGCGCTCTTCGATCTCGGCCCACGCGTCCCCGACCTCGGGCTCCGAGACGCGAATGACCACTTCCATGTAGATGGTCTTGCTGATCGCCTCGAACGACCGCCCCACCTCGGCACAGCGCTGTCGGAGGAGCGAGATCGATTCCACGACGCGGGCGGGCGCCGCGTAGCCATTCCACAGGTCGGCGTGCCGCGCCACGGTCCGAAGCGTCTTCTCGCGCCCAGAACCGCCGATGAGGATCGGGAGGCGCGCCTGGATCGGGCGTGGCTCGCAGACAGCGTCGACCATCCGATAGAAGCGGCCTTCGTGGCTCACGCGCTCGCCGGCAAGGAGCCGCTCGACGAGACCGACTGCTTCCTCGAGGCGGTCGAGGCGTTCGCCGAAACCCGAACCGAAGTCGAGCCCGAACGCCTCGTGCTCGCGCTCGTTCCAGCCCCCGCCGATGCCGAGGATGAACCGGCCGTTCGAGAGGTGGTCGAGCGTCGTCGCCAGCTTCGCGGTCAGCCCGGGGTTGCGGAAGGTGTTCGCGGCGACGAGCAGCCCGAGCCCGGCCCTCGACGTGAGCGGCGCGATTGCCGCCAGGCTCGACCAGCCCTCGAGCTTGGCGTCGTGCCAGTCGCCCTCGTCGGCGAGCAGGTGATCGTCGAACCAGATCGAATCGAACCCCGCGCGCTCGGCCGCGAGGGACGCGTCGCGGAGGGACGGCCAGTCGGTGCGCTGGATCCAGAAGGCCGCACCGAATCGCATCTAGGTATCGTAGAGAGGTGACCCTCGCGCCTTCCGAGCTCCGCGACATGCACGCAGCGGTCCTCGACTGGTACGCGTCGCACGCCCGAGACCTCGCCTTTCGGCGGACCGCTGATCCCTGGGCAGTCCTCGTTTCCGAGGTCATCGCCCAGCAGACCCAGGCGGCGCGTGCGGCGGGGGCCTGGACGCGGCTCATCGCCGCCTACCCGACACCGTCGGCCCTCGCGGCTGCCTCGCCCGCCGAGGTCATTCGGGCGTGGCGCGGTCTCGGCTACAACCGTCGGGCCCTCGCGTTGCGAGCGGCGGCCGTCCGGATCGTGGAGAACCACGGCGGCCGAGTGCCGGGGTCGTTCGCGGAGCTGGTGGCGCTGCCCGGAATCGGCCCGTACACGGCACGCGCGGTGCTGGCCATCGCCTACAACCAGCCCGTCGCTGCGCTGGACACAAACATCCGACGCGTGCTCGGTCGGGCGATCGATGGCGATGAGCGAGCCGCCGAGCGGCGCGACTTCCAGACGACGGCGGATGGGCTCGTGCCGGCGGGGCGCGCGGCAACGTGGACGCACGCTCTCATGGACGTGGGCGCGGCGTTCTGCCGCAAGCAGAATCCGCGCTGCGCTGCGTGCCCGCTCGCCCTGCGGTGTCGATTTCGCCTTGGGGGAGCTGTGGCCACATCGGCCGCGGGCCCTCGTCGTGCTGCGCCCAGGCCGTTCCCTTCGACGACGCGCTGGCTGCGCGGCCGAATCCTCGATCGACTGCGCGACGCGGCGGATGACGACTGGGTCGAGTTCGTGGATTCCCTGGGCAGCCACCCTCACGTCCGCGTGGCCGAGGAGCTGGCGAATCTCGCCCATGAGGGCATGCTCGAGCTCGACCCCGCCAGCTCCCGCGCGCGACTGCGAACGACGACATGACCGCTACCGGCTCTGCGTGCTGCGCGCTGGCGGTGGCCGCGCTCGCCGCGGCCGGCTGCACGATCGAGGTGCAGGAGTGGCAGGTAGCCTGCGGCCTCATCAGCGAGTCGACCTGCCGGCCGGTTGTCAATGTCGCGTTGGGCAATCTCGGCTGGCGTCACCCGGCTCGGCCGCAGGGCACGATCACGATCGATGCCCGCGGCTGCCCGGTCGAGGCAGCCTGGCCCGACTGGGCGGACCCGAGCCAGTGCTGGCAGGTGGTAATCCCGCTCGTGCCCGACGGGCTGCAGGCGTGCATGGTCATCGCTCGGCGCCCGGAGCTGGGTGGCTACGGACAGGTCGCGGGCGATGAGTTCGGGCTCCCGGCGAGCCGAGTCCCGCCACAAACGCGTGGCTGCCCGACCTAGCCATCGTCGCGGTTCGCGAGCGCGGCGTCGCTCGCCGCCGAAGCCCTACGCTTTCGAGCGTGATGACGACCGCAACATCGGCCGCGGCCGGGTCGACGCTCCTCCCGGCCGATGACCCGGCGCTGTTCGAGCTCGATCTGCGCGGACTCCGGAAGCACTGGGCGGGGGCCGCCGCGCTCGCTCCGGTCGGCGCGGAGGCGATGACCGGCGCAGACGTTCGGGCGCAGAAGCTCGGCGTGCCCGGCCAGCGGCTCATGGAGCACGCGGGTGTGGCCGTGGCCGCGGCGGTCAAGGCCATCGCCGAGGCGACGGGGCGGTGGCGCCGGGGCCCGATCCTGATCCTGTGCGGCCCCGGCAACAACGGCGGCGACGGCTTCGTCGCGGCGCGCCACCTGGCGCGCGCCGGCGCACAGGTGGCCGCGGTCCTCGTCTCGACTGCCGCAGCGCCGTCGACCGCGGACGCGACCCGGAACTGGAATCGACTGGATCGGGAACCGCGGGTCTCGCGGATCCACGCCTCGACCCCGCTCGACCTGAAGGTGCTCGGCAAGGATGTCGAACGAGCATCAGTCATCATCGACGCGCTGCTCGGGACGGGCGTCCAGGGGGAGCTGCGCGAGCCGATCCGCGGGGCTGTCGAGCTGGTGCTCCGGGCGAGAGCGGCGAAGGTGCCCATCGTGTCCGTCGACACGCCGACCGCCGTCGACCTCACGTCGGGCGATCCGAGCGACCCCGTCGTGCGCGCGGACCTCACCGTGACCTTCCATCGACCGAAGACGGGCTTGCTGACCAGGCGCGGCGCCGCCCTCGCGGGCAAGGTGCTCGTCGCGCCGATCGGGATCCCGCGCGAGGCGGATCGTGGCTGACCAGCGACGAGCCGTCGGCTGGCGAGAGGTGCTCACCGTGGCCGCGATCGTCGTCGCCGCGGTGCTGGCGACCCAGGTCGTGGCGACGATCGTGCCGCCGATCGGCGACGTGGTTCGGGGCACGCCGGTGGTCGTCATCGCCATGGTCGCCGTCACAGGCTGGGTCCTGTGGCGGATCGCGGCCCGCCGGCCGCCGGAAGCCTGACCCCCGCCCGGCACAGGCCAGAGGCAGGCAGGTGGGCACCTGGGAGGACCTCGAGGCGCGGGTCGCGGCCGTTAGCGGCGGGGCCGAGGCCGGCGCGCGAGGACGTGTCGGCGAGCCAGCCTGGCGACGCGAGGCGCTGACCGCCCTCGCCGACGAGCGGTTCGACGTCCTCATCATCGGGGGCGGGATCGTCGGCGCGGGGGCGCTTCTGGACGCGACGAGTCGAGGGTTGCGGGCCGCGCTCGTCGAGCAGCGCGACATCGCGTCGGGGACGTCCGGTCGAAGCTCGCGCCTGATCCACGGCGGGCTCCGCTACCTCGAACAGCTCCATTTCGGGCTCGTCTACGAGGCGCTGCAGGAGCGGGCGCGACTGCTCCGGCTGGCCCCCCATCTGGTCAGGCTGGAGCCGTTCCTCTTCCCGATCTACGGCATCCCGCTTGTCCACCAGGCGTTCTACGGCAGCGGCATTTTTCTGTACGACCTGCTGGGGGCGCACCGTGACGGCGGCTTTTCCCGGCACGTTCGGCCCGCGACGGCCCTCGAGTGGGCGCCCGACCTTCGCCGCCGGGGCCTGACCGGTGCGATCGTCTACCACGATGCGGTCGAAGACGATGCTCGACTCGCCCTCGCTGTCCTGCGCACGGCCATCGCCGGGGGCGCGGTCGCCGCGACGAGAGTTCAGGCCGAGGCTCCGCTGCTGGACGGCCAGCGGCTGATCGGGGCGACAGTGCGCGACACGCTCGGGAACGAACGGTTCGAGGTGCGATCGGACCGCGTCATCGACGCGACGGGCGTGTGGGCCGCGGATTCGAAGGCGCGATTCGCCGAGCTCGAGGGTGCCGAAACGTTCGTCCCGAGCCGCGGCTCGCACATCGTCATCCGGCGCGACCGCCTTCCGATCGAGGGCGGCATAACGCTCCGAGTGCCGGGCCGGGTCGTCTTCATCATCCCGTGGCCCGGCCACTGGATCATCGGCACCACCGACCACCCCGACACCCGGCGCCCAGAGGAGGTCGCGGCACCCGAAGCCGACATCGACGAGCTGCTCGAGACCGTGAACCGCCGAATCGCCGTCGACCTGAATCGTGGCGACATCGTGGGCACGTACGCCGGCATGCGGCCGCTCGTGGGCGACCCCGGCGGCTCGACGGTGAAGGCGTCTCGCGAGCACCGCGTCGCGGCCGACGCGAGCGGCCTCGTCCGGATATCGGGCGGCAAGTACACGACGTACCGGGTGATGGCCCGGGACGTCGTCGATGCCTCGCTCGGCAGGACCGAGGCGCGCAAGCGTCGTTCCGGCACCGCCGACCTGGCACTGGTCGGTACGGCGTCCCACGAAGAGCTCGACGCCATCGCCGCCAGCCTGGAGCGGCCGCTGCGCGATGCCGCTGCCATGCGTGGCGAGACGCGGGCGACGTGGCCGGCGAGGGTGGCCCGGCGGCTGGTCGATCGGTACGGTCGCGAGGCCTCGGACGTGGTGGCGCTCGGACGAGAGCTCAACCTCGTGGCGCCGCTGGGCGAGCGCGTCGACCACCTCCAGGCCGAGGTCGCCTGGGCCGCTCGGCACGAGCTCGCACTCTCGATCGACGACATCCTCGCGCGCCGGATGCGCCTCGCCCAGGAGCTGCCCGATCGGGGCGCTGGGATCGCGCCCGGCGTCGCCGCGGTGCTGGGTGCCCAGATCGGCTGGGACAAGCGCCGCCAGAACACCGAGGTGCGGCGCTACCTCGAGATCGCTCGGCGGGAGTACGGCGTGCCGTGGGCGACGACCAGCTGATCCTCGCCCTCGACCAGGGCACGACGTCCTCTCGGGCAATCGCGTTCGGGCGGGATGGGCGGCCGGTCGCGCGCGCCCAGGAGCCGTTCGAGCAGCATTTCCCGGCGCCGGGCCATGTCACCCACGACCCGGAGGCGATCTGGGCGAGCCAGCTGGCCGTCGCGCAGCAAGTCGTTCGGGAGGTCGGCGGAGCGGAGCGCATCGCCGCAATCGGTATCGCGAACCAGCGCGAGACGACGATCATGTGGGATCGCGCGACCGGCATCCCCATCGCCGACGCGATCGTCTGGCAATCGCGAATCACGGCACCTGCCTGTGAGCGGCTGCGCGCCATGGGTCACGAACCACTCTTCCGCGCTCGCACGGGGTTGCCGCTGGACGCCTACTTCAGCGGCCCGAAGATCGCGCACATTCTCGACGCCGTGCCGGGCGCGCGCACCCGTGCCGAATCCGGCGAGCTCGCCTTCGGGACGGTCGACGCGTTCCTGCTCTGGCGCCTCACCGGCGGAACCGCTCCGGCCGGTGCCGTCCACGCGACCGACGTCTCGAACGCCAGCCGGACGCTCCTCTTCGACATCCATCGGCTCGAGTGGAACGACGAGCTGCTGGCGCTCACCGACGTGCCCCGCGCCGTGCTTCCCCAGGTCCGAGCGACGTCCGGCGTGTTCGGCCAAACGGCCCCGGAGCTCTTCGGCCGCCCGATCTCGATCGCGGCGCTGGCGGGCGACCAGCAGGCGGCCACATTCGGGCAAGCGTGCTTCGAACCCGGCCAGGCGAAGAACACCTACGGAACCGGGGCGTTCCTGCTGCTGAACACCGGCGCGGCACCACGCGACTCCGCGCACGGCCTGCTCTCCACCGTCGGCTGGCAGCTGCTCTCCGGTGGGCCCGCCACCTACGCGCTCGAGGGCGCGGTCTTCTCGGCCGGCTCTGCGGTCCAATGGCTGCGCGACGGGCTCGGGATCATCGAGACGGCGGCGGAGGTGGAGACCCTCGCCGCGTCGGTCAAGGACTCAGGCGGGGTCTTCCTCGTGCCAGCGTTCACGGGCCTCGGCGGGCCGTACTGGGACCCGAACGCCCGCGGCACGATCGTTGGCATCACCCGCGGAACAGGCCGAGCCGAGCTGGCGCGGGCCACGCTGGAATCGATCGCGTTCCAGGTCGCCGACGTCATCGAGGCCATGACCGCAGATGCCGGGGAGGGCCTGCGCGCACTGCGGGTCGACGGTGGTGCCGCGGCCAACGACCTCCTGCTCCAGCTGCAGGCGAACCTGCTCGGCGTCGCTGTCGAGCGCCCGGTCGTCGCCGAGACGACCGCGCTCGGCGCGGCCTACCTCGCCGGGCTCGCGATCGGGTATTGGTCGAGCCAGGAGGAGATCGCCTCGAACTGGGCGCTCGATCGCCGGTTCGAACCCTCGATGTCGGAGGACCGGCGTCGATCGATGGTCCACGGCTGGCACCGGGCAGTCGAGCGATCGCGAGCCTGGATCGAGATCGGCTGACCTCGCCGGCCTGAGATGCGTGACCCCGTTCCAGCCTCCGAATCCCGCGTCGCGCGGCCGGACCCGCCGCCTGTGTTTGCGCCACGAATTCAAGGGCTAGCCAGAACTCTGAGAGTGGTCTATATTCCGGCGCGCCCAATGTCACGGCACGGCCGTGACGGCAAATATTTCGAAGACCACCTCGAACCGGACTCCTCTCACGGCTGACGCGAGACCCGAGCGGGATCGCGGCGGTCGAACCGAGAGGAGTTCTTTTGTACAGCGACAAGACACTGACCTGCGCAGATTGCGGACAGCAGTTCGTTTTCACCGCATCCGAGCAGGACTTTTACGCCCAGCGTGGGTTCACCGAGCCCCGCCGCTGCCCGACTGATCGCGCCGCCCGCAAGGCTGCCCGCCAGTCCAGCGGTGCGGGCTACTCGTCGGGCTACGGCGAAGCCGGCAGCTACGGCGGGGGCGGTGGCTACAGCTCAGGCGGCGGCTACAGCTCCGGTGGTGGCTACGATCGTGGCCCCCGCGAGATGTTCAGCGCCACCTGCTCGAACTGCGGCAACGAGGCTCGTGTCCCGTTCCGCCCGACGAGCGGCAAGCCCGTCTACTGCTCCGACTGCTTCCGCACGATGCGGGGCTAGGCGAGACCCCAGAAACACTCAGCACTCCTCTCGGCACGCGGATCGCACGAAGATCCGCGGCACCAGAGCCAGTACCAGAGGCCCGAGGCGTCAGCCGCCTCGGGTCTTTCGATTCCGGCGACGTTCCTAGCGCGTCACGCGGTAGCGCAGGTAGACGACGCCCGAGCCGAAGGCGCGCGTCTCGACGAACTCGAGATCCACCCGGCGCTCGGCCCGGGGAAAGAACGGGATGCCGCCGCCGACCAGCACCGGGTAGACCATGACCTGGTACTCGTCGATCAGGCCCAGCGCGGCAGCCTCGGCGGCCAGCGTCGCGCCGCCGATCGCGATGTCACCATCCCCCGGCTCGGCCCGCAACCGCTCGATCTCCCCCGCCGGCCCCCCGGAGCCCAGGCGGGCGTTGCCCTGCACCGCCGACAGCGTGGTGGAGAACACCACCTTCGGGAGCGGATTCCAGAGCGCGGCCCACTCGAGCTCGGCCTCGTCGAGCGATGCCTGGTCGACGGTTTCCCAATACAGCATCGTCTCGTACAGCTTTCGCCCCAGCAGGTGGACGCCCACCCCGCGGATCTCGTCGATCCAGAAGCGAAAGACCTCCGGGTCGGGCGCGGTCCAGTCGAAGCTGCCGTCCGGCCCCACGATGTAGCCGTCAAGAGAGACGCCCATCGAATAGGTCACGCGGCGCATCAGATGTCCTCCTCGACTCAGCGTGATGCCACGTGCGCGCTGCCTCTCAGGCGCGCTGGCGCGGGCCGCCGCCGAGGAGGCCAAGGTCGAACTTGCGTTCCTTGCCGTGGAGGAGGCGGTCGATGTTGTCCGCGTGGGCGAGCCAGATGAGGACCGGGCCGACCGCCGCCCAGACGAGGTAGGCCGGCGGCACCCAGCCCGAGGCAACAGCCCAGATCAGCAGCATCGCCGGAAACATCGCGGCGGACCCGAGCAGCGAGCCGAGGGAGACGTACTTCGTCGCGAGGATGACCAGGAAGAACACGGGCGCGGCAAGGATCACCGCGAGGGGTTGAATCACGAGCATCGTCCCGACGCCCGTACCGACGCCGCGGCCGCCGCTGAAGCGCAGGAAGATCGAGCGGACGGCGCCGGCCACCGTTGCCGCCGCGACGAGCACCTCGGCGACCGAGTCTCCATTTGTCAGGATTCGAGCGAAGAGCACCGGTAAGGCGCCCTTCGCCAGGTCTCCCGCGACCACGACCGCGGCCCACTTCCGACCGAGTGCCCGCAGCGCATTCGTGCCGCCGGTCCTACCCGAGCCCACTGTGCGCGGGTCCGGGCCGCCGCTGGCGCGGGCGACGACGACGCCGACCGGGATCGAGCCGGCGAGGTAGCCGAAGACGATCAGGAACGCCCGAAGCAACACGTCCTTCACTGGGGCTCCCACGACCACCGACCAAACGGCCGCAACGTGCCCGAGAATAGCATTCGAACCTCGCGAACCCGCCGTATCCTCGGCGCGTTTCGATACGACGCCCGGACAGGAGACGACCACTGGCGCTGATCGCCTGCTCTCGCTGCGGCACGGAGAATGAGGCCGATCGCCGGTTCTGCGTGGAGTGCGGCAACCGGCTCGGCGGCCCGTGCCCGGTGTGCGGCACCGTCAACCCCGTCGAGGCCAAGTTCTGCGGCAACTGCGGCAGTTCGCTCGTCACCGGCGTCGGCGCCGGGGTCTCGGCGCTCGATCAGGCGCCGCCCCACCCCGGTCCGGGCGTTGCCGAGCGCCGCCTCGTTTCGGTGCTGTTCGTCGATCTCGTCGGCTTCACGACCGCCTCCGAGCGGCGCGACGCCGAGGACACGCGCGAGCTGCTGACGACCTACTACGACACCGCGCGCGAGATCGTCGCCCGCCACGGCGGCACGATCGAGAAGTTCATCGGCGACGCTGTGATGGCCGTGTGGGGCGCGCCCTCGGCCCACGAGGACGACGCCGAGCGAGCCGTGCGCGCCGCGCTCGAGATCGTCGGCGGCGTGCCACGTCTCGCGTCCGAGGCCGACGCCCTCGAGGCGCGCGCCGGTGTGCTCACGGGTGAGGCCGCGATCACCGTGGGCCTCGTTGGACAGGGGATGATCGCAGGCGATCTCGTCAACACGGCCTCGCGGCTGCAGTCGATCGCCACGCCGGGAGCCGTCCTCGTCGGCGACGCGACGTACCGTGCCGCGTCCCGCGCGATCGCGTTCGAGGACGTCGGCCGCCGAGAGCTCAAGGGCAAGGAGCAGCCTGTCCAGGTGTGGCGTGCGGTGAGCGTGGTTGCCAAGCGCGGTGGCGAGGGCCGCTCGGCCACACTCGAGCCACCGTTCGTCGGGCGCGACGACGAGCTCTCGCAGCTGAAGGACCTCTTCCACGCGACGATGCGCGACGGCAAGTCGCGCCTCGTGACCTTGTCCGGGATCGCCGGCATCGGCAAGAGCCGGCTCCTGTGGGAGCTGGAGAAGTACCTCGACGGCGTCGCCGGGAGGATCTATTGGCACGGCGGTCGATCGCCGTCATACGGCGAGGGCATCAGCTACTGGGCGCTCGCCGAGATGGTCCGCGGACGCGCGGGCATCGCCGAGTCCGACGACCCCTCGATCGCTCGGGAACGCATCGGCCAGATGCTCGCGGACTGGGTCCCGGCGGAGGAGGATCGGCGCTGGATCGAGCCGCGCTTGACCGGCCTCCTCGGCATCGAGGAGCTCCCGAGCGAGAGCCGCGACGAGCTCTTCGCTGCGTGGCGAACGCTCTTCGAGCGAATCGCCGAGCGAGGCCCGACGGTCCTCGCGTTCTCCGACCTGCAGTGGGCCGACCAGGGACTGCTCGAGTTCATCGAGCAGTTGCTGTCCTGGTCGCGCTCCGTGCCCATCTTCGTCCTCGCCGAGGCACGGCCGGAGCTTTTCGACCGTCGCCCGGGCTGGGGCCGCGGACTCCGGAGCGCCACGCTCATCCACCTCGATGCGCTGGGCGCCGACGACATGCGCCGGCTGCTCACGGGCCTGGTGCCGCAGATGCCCGAGTCCGCCCTGCGGCGGATCGTCGAGCGTGCCGAGGGCGTGCCCCTCTACGCGGTCGAGACGCTGCGCATGCTGATCGACCTCGGCGTCATCCAGTTGTCGGATAGCGGCTTCGCACTGACCGGCGAGCTCCCCGAGCTTGTCGTGCCCGAAACCCTGCACGCCCTGATCGCGGCGCGACTCGATGCGCTCACGGCCGAGCAGCGCAACGTCCTGGCCGACGGCTCGGTGCTCGGCGTCAGCTTCACGGTGCCGTCGCTCATGGCGGTGTCGGGTCTGCACGAGGCCGAGGTCAGCAGGGTTCTGGACGCCCTCGTCGAGCGGGAGCTGCTCACCCTCGAAGTCGACCCGCGTTCACCGGAGCGAGGCCAATACCGCTTCCTGCAGGGCGTCGTGCGCGAGGTCGCGTACCAATCGATGGCGAAGCGAAGCCGGCAGACGAAGCACCTTGCCGCAGCGCGGTTCTTCGAGTCCCTCGGCGAGGGCGAGCTCGCCGGAGTCCTCGCCACCCATTACCTCGCCGCCTACAACGCCGCGCCGAGCGGGCCCGAGGCGGAGGCCCTCGCCGCCCAGGCTCGCATCGCATTGCGGGCCGCGACCGACCGGGCCACGGCCCTCCATGACCTGCTCGGCGCCCTGACCTACATCGACCAGGCTTTGCCGATCAATCCCGACCCGGTGGACCAGGCCGCCCTGCACGAACGCGCCGTCCCGCTCGCCGGTGAGGCCGCCCAGTTCCCGCGGGCTCTGGAGCACGCGAAGGCCGCGGCGGCGATCCATGCGAGTCGCGGCGACCGTCTCGGCGTCTTGCGTGCGAAGGCGCACGAGGCCTTTGTGCTGCTCTCCGAGCACCAGGACCAGACGGCGATCGCGCTGTTGCGCGACGCGATCAAGGAGACCGCGGACCTCGGCTCGTCGGCTGATGTGGCACACGCGCAGGCCGAGCTCGGGCGGGCATTGATGCTCGGGGGTGAGGAGCAGGAGGCCATCGAGTGGTGTGATCGCGTGCTCGACGCTTCGAATGTCGCCACGCCGGACGTCGTGCTCGAGGCTGCCATCACCAAGGGCACGGCATTGCAGAACGCCGGTCGCGACCTCGAGGGCCAGATCGTCCTGCGTGGTGCGGCCCTGGTTGCCGATTCGATGGGCAACCTGTGGTCGTCAATCCGTGCCCGGAACAACCTCCGCGTCCAGCTCCAGTTGATCGACCTCCGGGCGGCGCTCGAGCTCACCCGTGAGCTGGCAGAGATCTCCCGCAAGTTCGGCCAGCGGACGTGGCTCATGCACGGCACGGCCGGTTCGGCCGACATCGCGTTCCGGATGGGCGACTGGGAAAGCTATGTCGACGAGGCGCGAGTCCAGCACGCTGAGGCCTCTGGGTACTACGCGTCCTGGTTCAAGGTTGGCGAGTCGATGCGCGAGATCTTCCGCGGCGATCCAGCGGACGCCGAGGTCACGCTCAAACGCCTCCTGGAATCGGAGGGCAGCCTCGCGAGCCAGCAGGCAATCACGTGGGAGTCGAGCGCGCTCGCCGAGGCACAGCTCGCGCAGGGACGCCTCGACGACGCGTTCGCGACCGCAGCGGAGTCCTGGACCCACTCCGCCGAGGCCGATCGCGCGTACATCGCGGGGCTGTTTGCGGCCGCCGCGGCCGCCGATGCCGCGAAGGTCGCGACGGTGCGAGCTGCGTGGCGAGCCAACTTCAGCGGCCACCTCCCGCTCGAGATCGCGCTGGAGCGTATGGCCGACGCATTCGTCGCCGCGATCGAGGGCCGATGGAGCGATGCTCACGCGGCGTACCTGGCCGCGATCTCGGCGCTCGAAGAGGTCGGCGAAGCGGTGACCAACGCTCGATTCCGGATCGCGCTGTCCCAGCTCTCCGAGGACCAGCTCCCCGAAGTCGTCGCGAAGGCGCCCGAAGCCGAAGCGTTCTTCGCCGAGCGCGGCGCGGCGTCCTGGGTCGCGACGTATCGAGCGTCGGCTCGGGTGCCCGAGCGACGGTCCGGAACGGCGGCCGCTGCTGGCCAGTCGAACACGCCCGGGCAGCCCGATGCGGCACCCGAGGCCGTCGGCGGGAGCTCCGGATCGGTGCGTTCGGGCGGGTAGCGCCGTACCATCCCGCCGATGGCCGTCGGCTCCTCCAACGACTTCGACCTCGTCGTCCTCGGCGCCGGCACAGGCGGATATACCGCGGCATTCCGCGCGGCCCAGCTGGGCCTGAAGGTCGCCCTCGTAGACCGGGGCAAGATCGGCGGGACCTGCCTCCACATCGGCTGCATCCCGACCAAGGCGCTGCTCGAATCCGCGGCGTTCGCCGAGCGCGTGCGACACGCCAAGGACTACGGCGTCGGCGTCGGTGACCCGACGATCGACTACGCCGCGATGACAGCCCGCCGGGACCAGGTCGTGAAGCGGCTCTGGACCGGCCTCAAGAGCCTCGTCGACAAGAACAAAGTCACCTGGATCCAGGGATCTGGGCGGCTGGACGGACCGAAGACCGTCCGCGTGCAGATGGAGCCCGATGCGGACAACCCAGGCGGTGAGCGCGTGCTCAGCGGCACCGACGTGATCCTCGCCACCGGCTCCCGCGTCAAGTCGCTGCCCGGGCTCGAGCCGGACGGGAAGCGGATCATCACTTCCGACGACGTGCTGACCGACGCGCCGCTACCGAAGGACATCATCGTCATCGGGGCCGGCGCGGTCGGTGTCGAGTTCGCCTCGATGTACCACGACCTCGGCGTCAAGACGACGCTGCTCGAGTATCTGCCGGCGCTCGTTCCGCTCGAGGACCGCGAGGTGAGCCAGGCGCTGGAGCGGAGCTTCACGCGCCGGGGCGTGACGGTCATGACCAACGCGCGCTTCGACTCGGCGAAGGTGAAGGCGTCGAAGACGGGCGTCTCGCTGAGCGTGGGGCCCGAGGGCAAGGAGGCCGTCGAGATTTCCGCAGAGATGCTGCTCGTCGCCACGGGCCGGGCGCCCAACGTCGAGGGTGTCGGCCTCGAGACGACGAAGGCCGAGGTCGAGAAGGGCTTCGTCAAGGTCGATCTGAAGACCATGCGAACGCGCGAGCCACACCTGTACGCGATCGGCGACGCGATCGGTGGGCTCATGCTCGCCCACACTGCGGGCCACGAGGGCATCCTCGCGGCGCACGTGATCGCGGGCGACAAGGACGTCCACCCGATGGACTACGCGGAGCAGCCTCGCGCCACGTATTGCCGGCCGGAGATCGCGTCGGTCGGGCTGACCGAGCAGCAGTGCCAGGAGCGCAGCCTCCCCTACAAGGTCGGCAAGGTGCCGTTCCAGGCGATCGCCAAGGCGATCATCGGCGGCGAATACGAGGGCTTCGCGAAGGTCATCGGCAACACCGAGACGGGCGACACGCTCGGCGTCCACATCATCGGGCCGCATGCCACCGACCTCGTCGCCGAGGCGACCCTCGCATTCTCGCTGGAGGCCACGCCCTGGGAGATCGGCGGCGCGACCCATCCCCACCCGACACTGTCCGAGGTCGTCGGCGAGGCAGCCCTCGCCGTCGACGGCCGGTCGATCAACTTCTGATGGCGACGAAACCGAAGGTGGCCACGACCAAACCGAAGGTGGCCGCGCGGGCCGGCGTCTCCGACCTCGCGGGCTCGGTCGGGCTCACGAACGACGACCTCATTGGGATGTACCGCGTCATCGCCACCGCGCGCGCGGTCGACGAGCGAATGTGGATCCTCAACCGCGCCGGTCGGATCCCGTTCGTGATCAGCGGGCAGGGCCACGAGGGCGCGCAGGCGGCGATCGCCTGGCCGCTGGAGAAGCGTAAGGACTGGATTGCGCCGTTCTATCGGTCGATCGCGACCTGCCTCGCGTTCGGCATGCAGGCCCGCGACATCCTCACCGCGCAATACGCCAAGGCGATCGATCTCTCGTCGGGCGGACGCCAGATGCCCGGGCACTACGGCAACGTCGCCAACAACCTCGTCTCCCTGTCGTCGCCGGTCGCGACTCAGATGCTGCACGCAGTGGGCATCGCCCTCGCCGCCAAGCTCCGCAAGACCGGCCAGGTGGCCCTGGCGACCATGGGTGAGGGCAGCTCCAACCAGGGCGACGTCCACGAAGGGCTGAACTTCGCGGCAATCCACAAGCTGCCGTTCATTCTGTGCATCGAGAACAACGGCTACGCCATCAGCGTGCCCGTCGCCAAGCAGCTCGCCCTGCCTGACGTCGCGGCGCGGGCGGCAGGCTACGGGATCCCGGGCGTCATCGTCGATGGCGCGGACGTGCTCGCCTGCTACCGGGCCGCAAAGGAGGCGGTCGCCCGGGCTCGACGCGGCGACGGCCCGACGCTGATCGAGGCCAAGGTCATCCGGCTGACCGCCCACTCGTCCGACGACCAGCAGACGAAGTACCGATCCGCCGAGGAGCTCGCCGACCTCCAGCAGCGGGACCCGCTACCGCGCTTCCGGCAGGAGCTCAAGGACGCGGGGGTGCTGACCGACGAGCTCGAAACCCAACTCGCGGCCGAGGTGAAGGCGGACATCGATGCGGCGACCGAGTACGCGGAGGCCGCGCCCGATCCGGACCCGAGAACAGCGATGAAGTGGGTGTTCGCGGAGGATTGGCCCGGCGAGACCCCGCCGCCATGGGGCTTCGGCGGGGGCCATGGCCTGGAAGGTCACGAGGGCGACACGTCCGCGGCCGAGGACGCGGTCGACTGATGGCCCTCAAGACGTTCATTGAGGCGGTGCGCGAGACGCTTGCGGAGGAGATGCGCCGCGACGAATCGGTGTTCGTGCTCGGCGAGGATGTTGGCCTGAAGGGCGGCGTGTTCCTGGCCACGGACGGCCTCTACGGCGAGTTCGGCGAGGATCGCGTGATCGACACGCCGCTGTCCGAGTCGTTGATCATCGGCGCCTCGATCGGCGCCGCGATGAACGGGCTTCGACCCGTCGCCGAGATCCAGTTCGCCGATTTCATCCATCCCGCCTTCAACCAGCTCGTGTCGGAGGCAGCGCGCATGCGCTACCGCTCGAACAACGGCTTCGGCGTGCCGATGACGGTCCGGGCGCCGTACGGCGGTGGGGTGCACGGCGCGCTGTATCACTCGCAGTCGGTCGAGGCGTTCTTCGCGCACGTGCCGGGCCTCAAGATCGTGATCCCGTCGACCCCGTACGACGCAGCCGGGCTCCTGCGCTCGTCGATCCGCGACGACGACCCAGTGCTGTTCTTCGAGCACAAGAAGATGTACCGCTCCGTACGTGGCGACGTGCCGGCGGGGGACTACATCGTGCCACTCGGGAAGGCGGCGATCACCCATCCCGGCTCGCAGATCACGGTGATCGCCTACGGGCTCATGGCGCACTACGCGCTCGAGGCGGCGGACGTCGTCGCGGACGAGGGGATCAGCGTCGAGGTGGTCGACCTTCGGACGCTTCGCCCGCTCGACAAGGAGACGGTGCTGTCGTCCGTTCGGAAGACCGGTAAGTGCCTGATCGTCTACGAGGACAACCGGTTCCTGGGCTACGGCTCGGAGCTGAGCGCGATCATCGCGGAGGAGGCGTTCGACTACCTCGACGGGCCGGTATCGCGCGTGGCCGGGCCGGACGTGCCGGGCGTCCCGTACAACCATGTCCTCGAGGACTGGTTCATGGTGAACCCCGAGAAGATCGCCGACGGCATCCGCAAGCTCGCCGCGTACTGATCCGGCCGTGGATGCCGCGCACCTCGAGGCAGCGCTGCGAGCGATCCTCGTCCCGTATCAGGATGCGCTCGAGGCCGGCGAGATCTATGGCATCCACGTGCTCCACCGGCCCGGTGCACGGGGGCACGACTGGTTCGCCGGGGTCCGGCCGGGCAAGGGCACCGCGAAGCTGATGCTGCTGCCGGTGAAGACCTACCCGGAGCTCCTGGAGGACATCTCGCCGGCGCTTCGAAAGCGGCTGTCGGGGGATGCGCTGTTCACGCTCAAGCCGGGCGACGAGGCACTGCTGCCGGAGCTCGGCCAGGTCGTTGCCCGTGCGTTCGACGCGTACGTGGGCACACCACCGGACGGCGACGGGTGACCGAGCCGACCGCGAGTGGCGCGCCGGATCTAGCCGCGGTTCACGATCGACTCCGCGCGATCCTCAGGCCGTATCGCGACCGGCTCCGTGTGGCGAGCGACGGTCCCGGCGGGATGACCCTCGAGCTGCCCGAGTACCCCGGTCAGCCATGGGGCTTCGCCGCGGGCACACGCCTTGGCAGGCGCTACGTCAGCTACTACCTGATGGGCGTCTACGGCGACGCCGGCCTGGCCGCCTCCATCTCGCCGGAACTGCAGCGGCGGATGCAGGGCAAGTCATGCTTCAACTTCTCGAAGATTGACGAGCCGCTCTTCCGAGAGCTCGAGGCTTTGACCGCGCTCAGCATCGATCGACAGCCTTCGATCGGAGAAGGTGTTCGAAAGATCTCGCGGCCGCGATGACCCCAGGGAGCGCGAGCCGGGTCGGTTGCCGCGATGACCTGAAAAGCGTCAACTCGAACCGCCGGTGATCAGGTTGCTGATCAGCACGGTGGCGAGCACCGATGCGATCACGGCGACGACCGAGCCGAAGCCCCAACCGGCGAGGACTCCTACGGACTGGCCCAGGGCAATTCCAGGTTCGAGGCGACGGATCGCGCGCACGGCAAGGATGGCTGCGACGACGCCGATCGCGAATACGACCACGACCAGTAGCAGGAACAGGAAGATCGCAAGTGCGAACGCATACGCGATTCCTGCCGCGAGACCCTCCCCGAGACCCTGCCCCAGGCACTGGCCGAAGTCACCAACGCATGGCCGGCTGTCGACCTTGGGTACCTCGACGACGACAAATGTGACGACTCCCGCCGCCACGACGCCAACCGACCCGACGAGGCCCCATATCCGAATCGCCGGAGAGATGTGCTTCCAGCGGATGCTTGCCGCGTTGTGGCGCAACGAAAGCATCGTGATGAAGCCGGCGATGAGACCACCGATGAACCCTCCGACAAACGCGCCGGGGGCCAGGTAGAGCAGAGAACTCGCGGTCTCGGATCCCTGGACCACAAAGAGCACTGCGCTGACGATCAGCCCGAGAAGGGCCCAGCCGATGCCCCACGCGAGAGCCCACTTCGGAATCCGCCCGAACACGGCGCCCCAGTCCGTACCGACTCCGGCCCCAAGGCGCTGACCATGGCGCACTGCGAGGGCCGCCCGGTCGACCTCGATTGCGACCCTGAGCGCAACAAGCCCGTCAACGAGGTCAAGAAGATTCTCGGCGTAGGCGCCTTTCGTGAAGTCGAGGACCTGAAACTCGCGAAGCTGCGCGTTCAGGGCTGCCGGGATCGCGGCATTTCGATAGATGATGGGAATGATCGGTTTTCCGAATCGAAGCGCGGTCGCGATTTCCTCGCCGACGTTGTTGGAGGCGATGGACTCGGGCGAGATGATGAGCACGAAGGCCTTGCACTCGCGGATGCCGCTCTCGATCGACGCACGCCAGCGCTCGCCGCCGTGAATGCTGCCGCGGTCGACCCAGGCTGCGGCTCGCCTGTCCTCCAGGTCGTCAACCATCCGGTAGACGAACTCCTGGTCCCGCCGCGAGTAGCTGATGAAGACGTCACCTGCCACGGCCCGCACCCTCCTGCCCCGCAGTGAGTCGCTGCGATTTAGCCCACGGCCCGTGGCGTACAGTAATCCTCTCCTCGGCCCTTCCCACAGCGATCTTTTGGCGGAGGGACCAGGAAGATCGAGGGCGGGCACGACGATGGAGGGTGGCCCGGATCGGCACCCGCGCACGATGACGCTTGAGTTCCCGAGCGGACATCGCGCCGCGGTCGCATTCGACGGTCCGATGACAAGCGCCGCCGACGGCGTTGCGGCACTCCGTATCAGGACTGGACGTCCGGCTCTCGTGGTCATCGGCGGTGCCGAGACCCTTGATCCCGCAAGCGAACCTCGTCTGCGACGCCTGTTCGAGCTAGGTCTTGTCCCCGCCGCCGCAAGAACCGACGCCGCCATCATCGACGGCGGAACCGCGAGCGGAGTCATGGCCGTCATCGGGCGCGCGGTCGCGGTAGCAGATTCGAGCTTGGATTTGATCGGCGTCGCCCCGGCAGGCAAGGTGGACCCGACGACCGCGCAGGCGACTCCGCCACTTACCTCGCTTGAGCCCAATCACACGCACTTCCTGCTCGCCGACGCTCAGGACTGGGGCGAAGAGACCTCGCTCATGTTCGACGCGCTCGATGCGATCACGGCCGGCCAGCCCGCTGCCATCGTCCTTGCAGGCGGCGGCCACGTGGCATTGGAAGAGGTCGCCAACTCGGCGATACGCCGCCTGCCGGTCATCGCGCTTGCCGGCACCGGTGGACTGGCCGACCTGCTCGCATCGGGTCGGACAACGAATCCTTCACCCGTCGACGTTGATCGGGCGCGGCTCCGCGAGATCGAGGCGACGGTTGAGGTTATCCCCCTCCGGCTGAACGCGGACCCGGCAGAACTGGCGGCGACACTCGAACGACTCCTACGCGGCGATGAGACGCTGCGGGACGCCGTACGTACGCAATTCGGTCTCTCGGCTGCGGCACAGCGCGAGCAGAACAACTATCGCCTTGTGCAGGTCGTAATCCTCATCCTCGGTGTGACCCTGACGACGTTCGCGGTTTCTGACGCCGTGCTTGGCGGCTCGGGATTGCTCGCTGCTCTGCCTTGGCTCAACGCCGCACTCCACAACGTAATCCTGATCATCCCGATCGTCATCACCACGCTTGTCGCTGCGGCGGGAAGGCTGCGCCCAGGGACGCGTTGGGTCCTTCTCCGAGGTACCTCTGAATCAGTGAAGCGAGAGGTGTTCGAGTACCGGGCTCGAGCCGGCATCTACAGCCGTGCTCGGACGAGACGAGTCACTCGTGCCGAGAAACTCGCTCAGTCCGTCGGCGCTGCGGTCAATGCGCTCATGCGGACCGACGTGAACATGGTCGCGTTGGGCCTCGGCCCAGGTAACTCAGGACGATCCGACCGCAGCCGGCCATTGGCACGGGAGCCGAGCCCCCACGATTTGACGACGCTATCGGCTCACGACTATGTCGGGCTCCGAATCGAGGCGCAGATGTCCTGGTACCAGTTGAAGGCCGAGCGGCTGGGCAGGAACATCCGGGCTCTTCATTGGTTGAGCCTCGGCTTCGGCGCTGTCGGGACGTACCTTGCGGCGGCGGGTCAGGAGGCCTTCGTAGCGATTACCACCGCCGTCGCCGCGGCTTACACGACATACCGTGAGGCGTGGCAACTCGAGACCACGCTCGTCCTCTACAACCAGGCCGGCGCGAACCTTGCATCGATCCACTCCTGGTGGTCCGCCCTGCCAGTGCGTCGGCAGCAGCAGCAGGAGACCGTGGATCGGCTGGTCGAGAGCACAGAGCGAGTCCTCCGCGCCGAGCAGACGGGCTGGGTCCAGGAGATGCAGGACGCGATGGCCCGCCTTCGCCTGGAACCCGACGATCGCGACGGCGGTGGCCCAGAGGACGATGACCAGTACCGAGGAGGGTGACCGCGAGAATCCTTCGCGATCTCGTCGCGCCCGGCAGTAGCGTCGACTCGACGGCGGCCGCTCCGCGTGGTGATCGCCTGCCGCGACGGCCGCGAGCACGGTTGACGGCTCCTCACGAGCGCACAATTTCGCGCTGGGAGGGGTAAACGAGCCGATGATCATCTACGGCGTTCTCACCTCGCCGATCGTGCTCGGCGTGAAGCCGGACCTGTGCGCGACGTGCAACGTCGCCGGGCCGCACGTGATCGTGCGCCGCGTTCGCTGGGTGGAGATCTTCTTCATCCCGGTCATGCCCATCTGGATGAGCCATCGGCTCGTGTGCTCCAACTGCGGCGCCGAGACGAAGCTCGGCTTTCGGCAGGTCCGACGGGCCCTGCGCTCGGGCAAGCTGCCGCTGCCCCACCGCGCGAAGTTCAAGGACTACGCCGACGCGCTGTGGAACGACAACCAGCGCCGGCCGGCGGAGGCCGAATTCGACGCGGTCGAGAAGAACCCGAAGCGCAGCGGCTGGAACCTGTACCTGAAGGCGTGGCCCGTGCTCGTCGTCGTCCTCATCGCGGCCGTGGCGTTCTGGCCCCGGACGACCGAGGTGCCGCCGCCCCGCACCGCCCACGACTGCTGGATCGCGGATGGCGGGCTCGCCGGTTGCCGCATGTTCGACGGCACGATGGTCGGCGATCCAGTCGGCACCCCGACCACGTGCTACTTCGTCGAGCCGCTGCCTACCGGCGACTACAGCCTGAGCTGCAAGGACTGACGGGGGAAGCTCCAGTCCGCTCGAACCGGACTGTCTACGGCCCGCCGCCGTCGGAGTTCTGGCCGAGCAGGCCCTTGAGGTCGAAGATCGTCTGGTTCCCGGATGGCAGGAGCATGACCGTGATCTTGTCGGTCAGCTTCTGGATGTACTGGTACTGCAGGATCTGGTCGGTGAGGGAGGCGTTCAGAAGACCGTTCGCCTTCGCCTGACCTTCTGCCAGCGTGACCGTGGCGTCGGCCTGGCCCTGTGCGGCGGCGACGGCCTGCTGCGCCTGGATCTGCTTCTGCGCCAGGATCTGCTGTTCCGTCTGGACCTGCTGCTGGGCGACCTGCTTCGCCTCGATCGCCTGCTGGAAGGAATCCGAGAAGGCGATGTTCGCGATGTAGATGTCGTCGACGATGATGTGGTACTGGGCGAGGTTGGCCGCGAGCTGCGCCTTCGCGAGCGAGCGGATCTCGTCGCGCTTGGCCAGGATGTCGTTGACCGAGTAGTCGGGCACGACCGTCTTGATGAAGTCGTTGAACGCTGGATCGATGATCTTGGCCGCGAAGTCGGTGCCGACTCGCTGAAACAGGTCGGACGCGAATTGACCATCGATGTGGTAGTTCATGACCCCAGTCAGCTTGACCGTCTGGAGCTC
>Ga0070708_100000874_pt1 | contig 22766 bp, 34 predicted proteins | sample KBSK5503metaG_FD_65469 | JGI IMG/M metagenome (GOLD analysis project Ga0070708, IMG submission 65469) | Corn, switchgrass and miscanthus rhizosphere microbial communities from Kellogg Biological Station, Michigan, USA - KBS K5-50-3 metaG | ecosystem: Host-associated > Plants > Roots >... | reverse complement strand
GCAGAACCTGAGCTTCAAGATTAGATACTTGTGAGCTAGGATACGAGAAGGTGATGGCCGGCACCTTGCTCACATCCGGATAGGCAGATTGCAGGGCAGCCAGCGCCTTCGCTTTGTCATAGGGCAATCCCTGGTAATCCGGCTGGTAACCAGGCATCCCCGGCGGGATGATCGTCGGCGCGGCTATCGCTGCCCCCTTGAAGATGGCGTTGACCAGCGCTGTCTTGTCCGTCGCATAGGCAAAGGCCTGGCGCACCGCTACATTGTCAAACGGCGGCATCTTCGTATTGAAGAAGAGCAGGTCGGTCTGCAGTAACGATTTGCTGGTAAAACCCGGCATGCTTCTCGCAGTCGTCAGGTCCTGCGCAGTGATATTCCAATCGAAATCGTACTGTCCTGCCTGGTACGCCTTAAACGCGGTAGCGGGATCACTCACGAAAAGCATATCTACTTCTGAGAGCTTCGTCTTAGCGCCATACCAGTGCGGGTTGGGCACCAGCACCATCTTGACGTTATGATCCCATTGCTTGACCATGAATGGGCCGGTCCCAATCCCATTGCCTGCTGCGTGGTTCACCCACTCCTTCTGCCCATATTGCTTGATCATCTGCTCGTTCAGCGGGAAACAGAACGAGGTCGCCATCAGGTCGAGGAAATAGGCGGCAGGCTGCGTCAAGGTGATCTGCAAGGTGTTCGCATCGAGTGCCCTGACCCCGCGCAGCACGTTGGTCTTCCCGTTGACCACATCATTGGCACCATCGATGATACCCAAAAACGACTGAGCGAATCCTGCTTGCACCGCTGGGAGGAGTGCACGTGTCAGGGTATAGACGTAGCTCTGAGCGGTAACGGGTGTTCCATCTGAGAAGGTGATCCCAGGTTTCAGTTTAAAGGTGTAGGTTTTGTTGTCGGGGGAGATCGTCCAGGAGCTGGCCTGGTCAGGCACCACCTGTAAGTCTTTATCAAATTTGACCAGGCCGGTATAGATCATGCTCACCGCGATAGTCGAATTCGCATCCGGTCCTTGCGCCGGATCAAGAACACCAATGTCCTGGGTGCCGACATTGGGGAAGGTCAGTACCTGGTTGGATGCCAGGGTGGGAGTTCCATTTGTAGTGTGTACAGTCACATTGCTCCCGGCACAAGCCGCCAGGATGACGAGCAAGGCGCTCAGGAACAGGGATGGTACAGGGAGACGTTTTGAGTGTCTAGAGAATGACCAATTATACACGAATCGCCTCACTTTCAAGAGGAAGCTCCACCGGAGTATTTTTCAATGGAGATACACTTTACCGCCTATTGTAGTACACCCTCCACAACACTTCAAGCAGGCATATTCCGTCAGGAAAGCATGCTTCAATGCTCAATTACGCTCGATTGCCCAAAAACATCACACCTGGATTCATTACATCCCCAGATTGGCTCTCACAAAACATGGACAAACAGGCGCACCAACGTCTATAATGTAAGAAAGCGTACTGTTCAACGGCGAACAGGAGGAAAAGGTATGCGTATTCGTGTGATTGGCGTCCCTATAGATTTAGGCGCGGATCGGCGGGGTGTCGATATCGGTACCAGCGCAATCCGCTATGCAGGTCTAAATGACCAGCTACGTCGCCTCGATTACCAGGTCCACGACACCGGTAACATCTATGTCCCTCAACCAGAAAGTCAACCCGTTGGCAATTCCCGGCTGAAATACCTCGAACCAATCGTGAGGGTAGCCGAAGAGTTGGCTGATGCTGTTACTACAACATTCACAGCAAACGAGTTTCCCCTCGTTCTCGGAGGCGACCATAGTATAGCACTAGGATCCATCACGGGCGTTACTCGTGTCCACAAAGACGTTGGTATTCTATGGATCGACGCCCACGCCGACTTCAACACCGAGGAGACCACCCCTTCCGGCAACATCCACGGCATGGCCCTGGCAGCGCTTGCCGGATTGGGCAATAACCGCCTCACAGAGATTGGCGGATGGTCCCCTAAACTCAATACACAACGCATTGTTATTGTTGGCGCTCGCGACCTCGATCGTGACGAACAACATCTTTTAAGGACTCACAACATACACGTCTTTACCATGTCTGATATCGATCAGCGAGGCATCTCCGATGTCATGCAGCAGGCTCTTGCTCTTGCCGGGCAGGCCAATGATGGCATTCATATGAGCCTCGATATGGATGCGCTGGATCCAACATACGCGCCTGGAGTCGGCACACCAGTACGCGGTGGCTTAACCTATCGAGAAGCCCACCTGGCAATGGAATTGATCGCAGATTCGGGTCGCCTGGTCGCAATGGATGTAGTAGAGGTGAATCCGATACTTGATCGAGAGAATGCAACCGCGCTGCTTGCGGTTGAACTTGTGATGTCTGCTCTTGGAAAGAAAATCTTTTAGGCGTAGCGTTGCCTCAATGCCCCGGTTCTAGCTTCCAGTTCGTTTTACCAGAAACTAGAAATCAAGAAAAGGAGGAAGAGTAAGTAGCTTCTTTGCTACTTGCAATACAAATATGGATGCGAAAGTACTTTTCATGAACGGCGAGTTCATACCCGCCGAGCAAGGCGTAATACCAATACGTACACATGCTTTCTCATATGGCACTGGGTGCTTTGAAGGCATTCGTGGCTATTGGAACAAGGAAGATCAACAGGTTTACCTATTCCGTATTCGAGAGCACTACGAACGCTTGCTTCGCTCGTGCAAGATTCTGCAAATATCTCTTCCCTATACAGTTGAACAACTTGTTGATATCAGCATTGAACTTGTCAGGCGTAATGGCCAGCGACAGGATGTCTATCTACGGCCGGTCGCTTATAAAAGCGATCAGATCATTGGCGTGCGCCTGCATAATCTTACCGATCACTTCATTATTACGTCGGAGCCGATAGGCGATTACATCGCCACCACAGGACTCCATTGTGGCGTTTCATCATGGCGACGCGTCGATGACAACGCTATCCCGGCACGAGCGAAAGTCACTGGAGCCTACGTCAACTCGGCTTTCGCTAGAAGTGAAGCCATGCAAAACGGCTTCGATGAGGCCATTATGCTCACACATGACGGCCATGTTTCCGAGGGCAGCGCCGAAAACATCTTCCTGTTGATGAATGGAGAATTCATCACCCCTGCATCAACAGAGAATATCCTGCTGGGCATTACCCGAGACACACTGATGGAACTGGCCCGGCGTGAATTTGGCAGAATTACCCGCGAAAGGCAAATCGACCGCACCGAACTTTATGTCGCAGACGAGATATTACTGTGCGGAACCGGCGCACAAATCGCCCCAGTTGTCAAAGTGGACCACCGCCCCATTGGAGATGGGAAGATCGGGCCTATCAGCAGTGCTCTGCAGCAACTCTACTTCGACGTGGTACATGGCCGTATTCCTGAGTACCGCGCGCAGTGGTGTACACCTGTATACGCAGCAGTGCCTCAACACTCGGAACTACGCGATTAGAAGCTTTGCCAGGAGCAAACAGAAAGGCCGGGCAGACGCCTGCCCGGCCTTTCTGTTTGCTCCTGGCAAAGAAGAAAAGTTAAAACTTTAACGCTTCGTATACTGTGGAGCCTTGCGCGCACGCTTCAGACCAGGCTTCTTGCGCTCCTTCATGCGTGGGTCGCGTGTCAGAAAGCCAGCCTTACGTAGAGTGGCTTTCCATTCAGGATTGACACGTACCAGGGCACGTGCCACAGCGTGACGAATAGCGCCAGCCTGACCGCTGACTCCACCACCAACTACACGTATTGTCATGTTGTAGGCATTGGTCAGATCGAGTTGACGCAATGGGGCAGTAATAACGGCTGTCACAGAATCGCGCTGCCCAAAATACAGCCGGGCATTTTTGCCATTGACGGTGATATTGCCATCACCATTCGGGAAGAGGCGCACACGGGCTACAGCCGTCTTGCGCCGTCCCATGCCATAGTAATACTCACTTCTGATGGTATCGGCCAAGGTAGATACTCCTCTCCTTTACTTACTCTGCCTCAGCAGCCTCGTTGGACTGCTTCTGCAACAATGCCTCTGAGCCCGTCCAGGGGATCGGCTTCTGCGCCTGGTGTGGATGCGTCGGGCCAGCATAAATCTTGAGGTGGGACATAATTTCCTCGCCCAACCGGTTGTGCATCACCATACCGCGTACAGCATGCTGCAAAGCGCGCTCGGGATGCTTACCCCCGAGCACCTGCCGCAGCGTCGCTTGCTTCAGGCCACCCGGATACTGGCTGTGGCGATAATAAACCTTCTGCTCCATGCGCCGGCCTGTCACAGCAATCTTGTCAGCATTGATCACAATCACAAAATCGCCACTTTGCAGGTGCGGCGTAAACGTAGGCTTATGTTTACCTCGCAAAATCTGCGCGATCTGCGATGCCAGGCGGCCCAATACCTGCCCTTCAGCATCGATGACATACCACTGTGGTTTCAGATCAGCAGCCTTGGCGCTATATGTCTTCATCATTATCCGTTCTCCAAACGAAATGCTTACTTACGATTTGTGGTACTCTTCAAGTCCCAAATCTTTAGGATACGTAACCCGTACCAGGCATAGCCCATGTGATGGAACCGCTGAACCCGGGTGCATCTTTTCTGCGCGTTGCACAATAGCGGCAAACTCATCGAGGCTTAACCGCCTCTGCCCTACGAGCAACAGTGTTCCCACAATCCTGCGAACCATCCCCGTGAGAAAGGCGTCCGCCGTAAAATCACAATAGATAAGTGCATCATGGCGCTTGCAACTCGCCTCGAGCATCGTGCGCATACACGAATGCGGCCCCGGCTTTAACGGATTCGTCTCATCGGGACTGCGCCCAAAGGCTCCAAAGTCTCTGCGTCCCAACAAGAACTGGCACGCCTGATCCATCAGGCTCACCGCTAACGCCTGCTGGCGATGGTAGCTGTACCTGGCTCGTAGAGGCGTTGGCGCCACATCATTCCAAATAGTATACCTATAGGAGCGACTCCTGGCGCTATAACGTGCATGAAAGTCGTCTGGGACCTCTTTTACCCACTGCACCGCTACCGTTTTGGGTAAATTGGCGTTCAGAGCACGCATCCATACCTGCGGTGCCAATGTCGCATCCGTACAAAAGTGAATCACCTGACCGCTTGCATGAACCCCTGCATCCGTGCGACCCGCCCCGTACACAACAGACGTTTCGCCCGAGATACGCGCAATCGCTGCTTCTAAGGTTCCCTGTATCGTCGGTCCCTGGTCATCCGCTTGACGTTGAAAGCCGTGATAATCTGTCCCCTCATACTCAATGCCACTTGCGAGCTTCATCTTTTGTAGGAACCCGATTAATCGGGCCCCCCTCGTAACCTATCCCTACACCAGGGCGATCTGCGCCATCTCAGCGGCATCACCCAAACGCCTGCCAAGTTTCGTAATACGCGTATAGCCGCCAGGTCGATCAATATAACGCGGCGCCAGCTCATCAAAAATTTTCTTGACAACCAGTTCATCCGGGAGCGACTTCAGAATACGGCGGCGGGCATGCAGTTCTATGGCCATTGCCTCGTATGCAGCCTGCAGTGCCTTCTCAGCATCATCTTCGTTCGAGATAATACGCAATAACTCCTCTCGACGATCTCTGAGTTTCCTCTCCAGGAATTTGCGCCCTTGATCAGTCAAAGGCGGCTTGCCTTGATCGGCACGCTCCTCGTTCGAGTAGACTTTCTTATCGAACGAAAAGCGACCTCTGCGGGCAAAAGCCAGGACCTGCGCCGCCTTATCTTCATCAGGAACAACTGAAGCCAGGTATTCCCGGGCGCCTACATAGCCTTTGATAGCTATCGATATCAGTTTCTCGGTTTCGCCACGAATGGCACGGGCGCGTGTCTCAGTGGTTTTTATACGATCGTAACGGATGAGGCCCGCCATCAAGTTTCGACGCGCAGAGCGTCGCCGAGGCTCAGGCATGCTCATCCGGTTACCGGCAACTCGGTGCCTCAATTCAGTCCTCCATTTCGTGATCGCCGTCCAAGTCGGCTCCAACAGCGCTGGTGCGCGGATTCGGCAAGAAATTGCGCGCCAGCAGCCGTTCACGCAGCTCTTGTAAGCTCTTCTCCCCAAAGTTTCGCACGCCTAGTAGATCTTCCTCATTCATCGAAAGCACCTGGCCCACCTTCGTGATGTTGCTACGTTTGAGGCAGTTATAGGCACGCACCGAAAGTTCTAGGTCTTCGATGGGAGTGTCATATATCTTCTGCGGTATCGGCATACTGCTTAAAGGTGGCTTCTCCGGTTCTGCCAGCGTCGCCCGGTAGTTAGCAAGCTGTGTAAAGTGGCGAACCAGGATATCGGCGCTCTGACGCAGAGCCTCATCCGGCTGGATTGTGCCGTCGGTCCATATATCAAGAACGATCTTATCAAAGTTTGTCATTTGCCCTACACGCGTATGCTCAACGGTATAGTTCACCTTCTGCACAGGCGTGAAAATGGCGTCTACGGGAATCACCCCGATAGGCTGATCTTCCTTTGAGTCGGCGGGCACATAGCCCCTGCCCGTCTCAACAACCAGTTCCATCTCAAGGTGAGCATTCTCGTTGTCCAGTGTCGCGATTTGAAGATCAGGATTGACAATCTCTACAGTGCTCGGAGCCATAATATCCGCTGCCGTCACTACACGCTCGCCACTCACCTCCAAGCGCATCGATACCGGATGATCCGAAAAAGAGCGTAGGCGCAGTTTTTTGACGTTCAACACGATATCCGTGACATCCTCCATCACATTGGCAATGTCCTGAAACTCGTGCTGTACCCCGTCAATACGAATAGAGGTCACTGCTGCACCAGGGAGCGAAGACAGTAACACACGGCGTAGTGCATTGCCCAGGGTCATCCCATACCCCGCCTCTAAAGGCTCGATATCATAGCTCGCATAGTTTCCCTGAGTTTTTGTATTCTTAATGCGAGGCAGAGTAATTTCTTGCAAGGTCCAACCTGCCTTTCTTTTCCCACCCCTGCTTATTCCTTATCCTATTTTGAGAGAATTACCCAGGCACTCTACCTGGCCTTACGACCCTGTGCCCTTGCGACTTCCCTCAAAAGAATTTACGGAAAAGCTGGTAGTCCAAGAGTCCTGCGCCCTATGACGGCCCTCTTTACCTGGGGCCGCGAAGGCATATATATCCATCTGTTAATCAGCGTATTAGCGCTGATAATATTCAACTACCATCTGTTCTTCAAAAGGCAGTTCAAGATCTGTTCGTGAGGGCAGTGAAAGGACGCGACCAGACATCTCATTGATATCCAGGCGCAGCCAGGATGGTACACCTTTCTGTGCTAGCAGTAAGGCGCGAGTCTTGAAGTATTCAAGTCCCTTGCTCCGCTCACGTACAGTAATCACATCATTTGGTTTGGCAATAAACGAAGGAATATCAGTCTTACGGCCATTTACAGCAAAATGCCCATGGCAGACGAGCTGACGGGCCTGGGCACGCGAATCTGCGAAACCGAGACGATACACCAGGTTATCCAGGCGCATCTCCAGCAGTTGAAGCAGGTTCTCGCTCGTCCTGCCAGGCCGGCGAGCAGCAGTATCAAAGGTCCTGCGGAATTGGCGCTCCAATAAGCCATATGTGCGCCGTATCTTCTGCTTTTCACGTAATTGCAATGCATATCCCGAAGCTTTGCGTGGTCGAGCTGTACCATGTTGTCCTGGCCGGGTGTTGCGGCGCTCAAGTGTACAGTTGGTCATGCACTTGTCGCCTTTCAAAAAAAGTTTTACCCCCTCACGCCTGCACAACTTGCAGACGGGGCCGGTATAACGCGCCATCTAGTTGACTCCTCCTCACACGCACTTCACAGGTTACACACGACGCCGCTTCGGCGGCCGGCAGCCATTGTGCGGAATAGGTGTTACATCAGTAATTGCAGTAATATTTAGTCCAGCAGCCTGCAATGAGCGAATTGCCGCCTCACGGCCAGAACCAGGCCCTTTGACGTACACTTCGATCTGCCGCAGACCATGTTCCATTGCCTTGCGTGCTGCTGATTCGGCAGCGACCTGCGCTGCATAGGGGGTACTCTTTCGCGAGCCCTTGAAGCCCTGTCCACCAGCGCTTCCCCACGAGATAACATTACCATTGGGGTCCGTCAAGGTAACAATAGTGTTATTAAACGTTGCTTGAATGTGTGCCTGACCACGCGGAATGGACTTGCGTTCACGCCGCCTGGGCTTGCCTGTTGGTTTCTTCTTGTCTGCCATGCTTATGCAATACCTCCCCGGCGTTACTTCTTAGCGGTAGCTTTCTTCTTGCCTGCCACTGTCTTCTTCGGTCCACGTCGCGTACGCGCATTAGTGCGTGTGCGCTGACCTCGTACGGGCAGGTTACGGCGATGGCGCATCCCACGATAGCAGCCGATTTCAATAAGCCGCTTAATGTTCGTATCCACTTCGCGGCGCAGGTCACCCTCGACCTTGTACTCGCGATCAATTACCTCACGCAGGCGGTTAACCTCTTCTTCTGTCAGGTCTTTTACCCGCGTATCCGGGTTGATGCGTGTTCGCTCCAGGATTTTGCGACTTGTTGTCAAGCCGATCCCGTAGATATACATCAGCGAAATCTCCACACGCTTTTCGCGTGGAATGTCAACGCCGGCGATTCTAGCCATCTTTTCCTCCAGTTTGATCCGCGGGATTCAAAGTTTAGTGCCTGAAACTTGAATCCCGAAACCCGCTATTAGCCCTGTCTCTGCTTATGCTTTGGATCTTTACTACAGATAATCATTACCACTCCATTGCGCCTAATTACTTTGCAGTGCTCACAACGCGGTTTTACCGAGGCACGTACTTTCATCGTTTGCCCTCCTCATTCTTTCATAAGATAATTGAAAATGTAGCTCAGCCGATAGATAGGTAGTCCAGTATACTACCTTTCCTGCCGCCTATCCGCCCTGTCCAACCCTTCTGTACCCGTCCAAAAAAGATGCTCATTAGGAGAAATGCAAGAGTGTAAGAGAGGGGCACACCGCCTCACGATCTCACACGCCATGTTATGCGACCGCGTGTCAAGTCATAGGGTGACAGCACGACCTTCACCTTGTCTCCTGGCACAATGCGCACGAAATTCATTCGTATACGCCCTGAGAGAGTAGCGAGGACCTGGTGTTGTTCATCTATTTCAACCTTAAACATGGCATTGGGGAGGGCTTCAAGAACTTTTCCCTCTACTTCGATTTCATCCTTCTTCGGCATAGCATCCTTTCTCTAATGACGACTACATGAGTGATGATTCCAATGATAAAATGGCAGCAGTTGACACTGCTGCAGCCAACTACAAATTATAGCACAAACGCCGATAAAAGTCGAGAGGTATTTGATTTCGCTCCCTTACGACAACTGCTGCCTTTTTCGTACCGTATCCAGAAGCGCCCGGTGCACCTGGTCGATACTCTGATTCCCATCTACCTCTTCCAATTTGTGCTGATCGCTGTAGTAGTCAAGCAACCGAACGGTTTTGTTGAAAAAGATATCCAGGCGCCTCTGTACCGCTTCCCCAGCATCGTCGGAGCGCTGGTACAACTCACTTCCATCTATGTCGCACACGCCCGGCACCTTTGGTGGATTAGTGTATATGTTATACACATGCTGGTTCGCCTTGCAGATGTACCGTCCCGAGAGCCTCTTGAGCAGCTCCTCGCGCGGAACGTGCAGATAGATTGCAACATCAATCTGTTTCCCAACTCCTTGTAGTCCTTTATCCAGAAACTGCGCTTGCGCAACTGTGCGCGGGAAGCCATCGAATATCACTCCTCGCGCACAATCTGGCTCCTCAAGTCGATTAAGCACCATTGCTACCGTCAGATCATCAGGGACCAGTTCCCCGCGGTCCAGGTACACTTTGGCTTTGAGTCCCAACTCTGTCTTCTCAGCAACCGCTTTACGAAACAAGTCGCCGCTAGCGACGTGAGCAATACCCAGCGCTTGGGAGAGCATCTCGGCCTGTGTCCCCTTGCCTGACCCCTGCGCGCCGATCAGGATAATATACACGTTCCCTCCGGTAATCCCAAGGCTCAACTTTGAACCTTTACGTGAGGAAGCCCGAATAGTTACGCATTACCATCTGGGCTTCGATCTGCCTGACTGTGTCCAGCACCACACCCACTACAATCAGCACTGCCGCACTACTGAGTAACTGGTTGCCGCCTACACGCGCGAGAAATGGCAAAATTGCCACAATTCCCAGGAATAACGCGCCACCCAGCGTAATACGATTGAGAATATCGTTCAAGTGTTTGCGTGTCGCTTCACCCGGACGATAACCAGGAATATGAGCACCCTGCTTCTGCAAATTCTCCGGGATGTTCTGCTGTTGCCATACTACATACGCATAGAAGTAGGTAAATGCTACTACTAATCCAAAGTAGATGGCCCAGTAATACCAGGTCCCCGTATTTACAATATAGGTTCCAATCCAGTTCGATGCATTCGCTAACCAGCTGGTGTTACTACTCGCCAGGTACTGGGCCAGCACTGTCGGGAAGATCAACATAGACTGCGCGAAGATGAGCGGGATCATACCCGCGCTGTTCACCTGCATTGGAATATAGGTTCTTTGCGCAGTACCCACCAGCATGCCGCGCCCCACCATGCGCTTGGTCGGATACTCAATCGGCACGCGTCGCTGACCTTGATAGATGTAGACTATGCCAAGGATCGTAATCAAACCAATAAACGCGAAGACAACAATACTGACGATACTGCCGCCTGCGGTTGAGCTAGCCGTATACCCCTGGTATACCAGGTTCGGGATACCACTTACAATTCCACCAAAGATAATGATCGAAATGCCATTACCGATGCCATTCTCCGTGATCAACTCACCAATCCATACCAGGATCATTGTTCCGGCAGTCAGCGAGAGCAGGATTGCCAGCGATTCCAACGAATACTGCGGATCGAAGAGGTTAAAGTTCGTCAGCACGCCGAATCTCACAAAGAGTGCCGCGCTGCCAATGGCCTGCAAGAATGCCAATGGTACAGTGACGAGGCGTGTAATCTGGCTGAAGCGCAGGCGTCCAGCCTCACCCTCGCGCATCATGTTCGCTAATGCCGGGATAATTGGCTGCAAGAGTTGCATCACAATCGTCGCAGTTATATACGGATAAACTCCCAGCGCAACTATCGAGAACTGCTTCAATGAACCGCCTGAAAAGATATCCAGCAAACCGAGCGTCTGCCCAAGGTTGTTATTACTATTCGGCGACGAAAACAGATTGTTCAGGGCCAACGTTTCAGTGTGTGTCAAAGGCACCGTGATATGAGCAAGGACGCGGTAGATCAATAACATCGCCAGAGTAAAGAGAATTTTTTTGCGCAGATCCGGAATAGTCCAGACACTCCGCAGTCGTTCCCACATGGGAGTCTCCTTTCACGAATTAACATGGATATACTACCATATTTAACGAGCAGTTATACCCCTGAATTCCGTTGTGCTGATGTCTTTTTACCTTCGTCCTTACGCCGTTTCGTCTTTTCGCTCACTTTTGTCGGAATGATCTCAACAGTGCCGCCTGCAGCTTCTATCTTGGCACGGGCGCTGCTAGAAAACTTGTGCGCGTGCACAGTCAGCGCACGATCCACTTCGCCACCTCCCAGGATCTTCACCAAACCCCTGCCCTCGGCCTTTGTCATTAAGCCTGCTGCCACCAGGGCATCAGGCGTCACCTGCGTGCCAGGTTCAAACAGTTCAAGATCCATGATATTGACAATTGCATAATCACGACGGAAAGGTATATTGCTGTTCCCCAGGCCACGCAAGAATGGCAGGCGTTTCGACAGGCGTGTCTGTCCGCCGCTAAATGCTCGATTTATTTTTCCGCCAGTGCGAGCCTTCTGGCCTTTCGTACCCCGGCCAGCGGTCTTGCCACGACCGGAGCCGTGTCCACGACCTACCCGCCTCTCCGGTTTATGCGAACCAGGAGCTGGCCGCAAATCAGCAAGTTTCATGAGACTATTTCCTCCACTTTTACCAGATGGTTCACCTTCCGAATCATCCCACGCAAGGCGGGATGGTCTTCATGCTCAACCGTCTGTTGGAGTTTGCGCAACCCCAACGCACGAATGGTTGCCTTTTGATCTTTTGAATAGCCAATCGCGCTTTTAACCCATTTAACACGCAGTTTCGTCATTTCTTTCTCCCATTGTCCCCTGACTACGACGTTCGCCGACCACCACGACGGTCTCCGCGCTCATTGCGCTCACCGCCACCACCACGGCGATCTCTTTCACCAGGCCCAGCACCCCCCCTACGCCCCGGAGTAGCCCTACTCTCACGCACTTCCTCTTCACGAATAGCTCGTGCTTGAGCAGCCTCTTCAGCGGCACTGGCAGCAGCGGCAAGCCGCTCGGCCTGTTTCTTACCGACAACTTCAGCAACCGTTTTACCCCGTAATGCGGCCTCTTCGCCGGCAGAACGTAACTCACGCAGGCCCTGTAGGCACGCCTGAACGGTATTCCCGGCGTTGGTGCTTCCGAGTGACTTGGTCAAGATATCACGTATTCCGGCTGACTCCACCACTGCGCGCACCGCTCCACCCGCAATAACACCGGTACCGGGAGCTGCTGGCTTCAGCATGACCTCCGAGGCACCAAAGTGTGCCTTTACCATAAACGGAATAGTCGTTCCAGCCAGTGGGACCGTGATCAAATGCTTTTTAGCATCTTCCACGCCCTTGCGGATGGCTTCCGTATACTCGGCAGCCTTGCCCAGGCCAAAGCCGACATGCCCGTTGCGATCCCCAACAACTACGAGCGCCCGGATGCTAAAGCGCCGACCGCCCTTGACCACTTTGCTAACGCGGCGCACCTGCACCACCGTCTCTTCCAGGTTTAATTTCGAAGCATCTATCCTTGGCATCTTATCTCCTCGCGGCCCTAGAAACTTAGGCCTACTTCACGGGCGCCTTCCGCAAGCGCAGCTACACGCCCATGATAGGCGTAACCACCGCGATCAAAGACGACACGACCGATACCTTTCTCCCTGGCACGTTGGGCAACCAGCTTACCCACCTCATGCGCAATCGCCACTTTCCGATTGCTGGCAATACCCTCCAGCGCTTCAACAGGCGTCCTCTTCACACCTTTCTCTGCGCTGGGCAGCAGGGTTTTAACCTGAGCAACAGGCTTGCCTCCCTTGCCGGAAGCTCCCTTCTGTGGCTGAGCCCCTTTCGCCGCTCCCTTCTCCGTCTTGGCCCCTTTCCCCCTGGCCGGGGCGACCTCAGCTGCTACCTCCACGGGGGCTGGTTCCGCTTTGCCCTCTTTTGGTTCAACAGCTTTCTTCGGTGGGATAAAGTCACGCAGAGCCTCATCTATCGATGAAGCTGCAGCCAGTGTCTGGCCAGTCGTATCATCAATTATTTGCGCATAGATATGCAGCCCACTGCGGTAGACGCTCAGGCGCGGACGCTGAAGTGAGCCTTCCAGGTGGTTCCTCATGCGCCGGTGCCGCTTAAGTCGCGCCTTGTTTGCATTAAATCGTTTTATCATTTCTTCTTACCACCGACTTTCCCAGCTTTGCCGGCCTTACGGCGAATCGCTTCACCTGCGTAACGAATACCCTTGCCTTTATACGGTTCGGGCTTACGAATCCGCCGGATACTCGCCGCAACCTCTCCTACCAGTTGCTTGTCAATCCCACTTACACTCAGCTTCGTAGCCTTGGTAGCCGGGTCAACACCATCAACACTAAATGTGATACCTTGGGGAGGCTGAACTTCGACAGGGTGGGAGTATCCCACCAGAATTACCAGGTTGTCCCCTACCTTTGCAGCACGGTAGCCCACACCATGAATCTCTAATTGCTTTGTATACCCTTTCGTCACTCCCTCAACCATGTTGTTGAGGAGCGAACGATACAGGCCATGCTTTGCTTTATGCTCTTTACTGTCTGATGGGCGAGTAACCGACAGGGTCCCATCCTTAAGCTCCAAAGTCAATACAGGATCGACCCGATAGGACAATTCCCCCCTGGGACCCTTGACCGTCACCAGGTTTTCATCAGTCCAGGTCACCTGCACCTTTGGCGGCACAGGGATCGGAGCACGTCCAATACGAGACATCTTATACCCTCCTGCCTACCAAACGTAACAAACGACTTCACCACCCAGGCCTTCCCGGTAGGCACGTTGCCCTGTCATCAGACCTTGGGGTGTCGATAAAATGGCCACTCCCAGTCCACCGCGAACGCGAGGGATGTTAGCCCGTTTAGTGTACACACGCAGCCCAGGTTTGCTGACGCGCTTCAACTGCGTCAAAACCGGCTTCTTATCTACATAGCGCAGCGTGATACGTAGCGTACCCTGCGGGTTATCTTTCAGAATTTCGATATCCTTGATATAACCCTCTTCCTTCAGTACACGCGCAATCGCCAGCTTCATCTTAGAAGCCGGTATTAGTACGCGATTATGTCGCGCTGCAACCGCATTGCGAATACGAGTCAGCATATCCGCGACGGGATCCGTCATGTTCATGTAACAACATCCTCCGATTACCAGCTCGACTTCGTCACACCGGGCAACTCACCGCGCAACGCACGTTCGCGGAAGCAGATGCGGCAGAGACCGAATTTGCGCATATAGGCGCGAGGCCGCCCACAGATCCGACAGCGGTTATGCTGCTGCACTTTGAACTTGGGCTTGCGCTGCGACTTCACAATCATTGAGACTTTTGCCATTCCACTCTCCAGCATTATTTCTTAAAAGGCATGCCCATCAGTCTGAGCAGCCGCCGCCCCTCTTCGTCGGTGCGAGCTGTTGTCACAATACTTACTTCCATACCACGCACCTTATCAACCTTATCATAGTCGATTTCGGGAAAAACCAGTTGTTCACGCAACCCCAATGTGTAATTGCCACGGCCATCAAATGCCTCCGGCGAAACACCCTGGAAGTCGCGCAAGCGCGGCAGGGCCACATTCATGAGCTTATCGAGAAAGTAATACATGCGGTCACCACGCAGCGTCACCATAGTGCCAATCTGCATGCCTTCACGCAGCTTGAACGCCGCAACCGAACGCTTAGCACGTGTAATAACCGGTCGCTGCCCAGTAATCACCCCTAGGTCGGATATAGCAGCATCCATCGCTTTCGCATTCTGAATGGCCTCACCCATCCCAATATTCACTACTACTTTGTGTATCGCCGGTATCTGCATTGGATTACTGTAGTCAAACTCCTTTTGCAGGGCTGGCATGACCTCTTTCTGGTATTTTTCCTTCAGTCTTGGTGCCATCGTTTAACTACTCCTCGTCCGGTCTTCAATGACCTTCTGACATTTCTTGCACACACGTACCGATCGCAATTTTTGATCTGCGCCCAGAGGACGACGATCATGCCCCACCCGTGTCGGCTTGCCACACTCGGTACAAACTAGCATCGTATTCGAGACGTGAATAGGCATCGCTTTTTCAATGATGCCTCCCTGGCGTGTCTGACCCTGCGGTTTTATATGCTTTTTCGCAATATTCAGGCCCTCAACAATCACTTTGCTGACCTGTGGCAGCGCCCGCGAAACCGTCCCCTGCTTGCCCTTATCCTTACCTTTGATAATCAAGACGGTGTCACCTTTCTTGATATTCATCTTGGCAAGATGTAGAGGCTTTTTCTCTTTTTGTCGTATTACCATATCTTTCCTCCAAAGTTTGTCGTTTGTCTTTGTCGTACCCGCGGAACGACAAACATCAACGAAAACTACCGGAGCGCACTGCTTATCCTAATACATGACGCCCAGCGTAATCACATACTGGCGTTTGCATTAGTTCCAAGACGCCTCCCCGGCCCTACAGCACTTCGGGTGCCAGCGAAATGATCTTCATGAAGTTACGTTCACGTAGTTCGCGAGCCACCGGGCCAAAGATACGTGTGCCTCGCGGGTTATTGCCGGCGGCGATGATCACAGCCGCGTTCTCGTCAAAGCGAATGTGCGAGCCATCGGCGCGTGCATACTCCTTGGCCACGCGCACAACTACCGCGTTCACTACCTCACCCTTTTTCACTTGCCCATTTGGTGCAGCCTGCTTTACAGAGGCTTTGATGATATCTCCTATCCCTGCATACCGCTTCGATGAACCACTCAGGACGCGAATGCACATGATCTCCTTTGCGCCTGTATTGTCGGCGACTTTCAGACGTGTCTGTGGCTGAATCATTCCGACCCCTCCTCTTCCGCTTCACCCGCTTCCTCTTCTGCTTCATCGGATGTAGTAGACGTCAGGTCTGGATCAGCCTCAGCCAGCACTTCTTCCACCGGGACGATACCACTGCCGGTCTTCAAGATCTCTACCAAGCGCCAGCGCTTCATCTTGCTCAGTGGGCGGGTCTCCTCAATGCGAACTAAATCGCCAACCTGACTAGTATTCTCTTCATCATGCGCGTAGAAGCGTTTCGTCCGCCTGTAAGTACGCTTATAGATACGATGCTTCTTTAACGACTCTACAGCGACGACTATCGTCTTATCCATCTTATTACTTACTACGGTCCCAACTTTTACCTGGCGGTGAACCTGGGCCTTCTGCGCGTCCGTAGCATGTGTGCTCTGCTCCGTCATCCCTCGGCCTCCAACTGTGTCAACCGGTGCAGCACACGGGCAATGTCCTTGCGCGTCTGCGTAAACACCCGGTTGTTTTTTATTTCACCACGCTGCTGTTGCAAGCGGAGGTTGAACAGCTTCATCCGCAAATCCTTGAGTTCTCGTTGCGCTTCGCCATAGGTGAATTCTTGAACCTGCTTGCGGCGTTCTCTAACCTTCGACACTCTCTGCCTCCCCTCGTGTTAGAAAGCGTGTTTTAACCGGTAGTTTATGACCGGCCAGGCGCACTGCCTCTTTGGCGACTTCTTCACTCACGCCGCCAATCTCGAAGATAATACGACCTGGCTTGATCACTGCCACATAATGATCAACGGCCCCCTTACCACTTCCCATGCGTGTCTCGGCAGGTTTGGCCGTGATAGGCTTATCAGGGAAAACGCGGATCCACACTTTACCACCACGCTTCATAAAGCGGGTGAGCGCGATACGCGCCGCTTCGATCTGACGAGCCTCCAACCAGCAAGGCTCCAATGCCTGCAGCCCAAAATCACCGAAGGCGAGTGTGCTGCCACGCTGTGCGGCGCCTTTCATGCGACCGCGATGCTGCTTGCGGTACTTATATCGTGATGGTGCCAATAACATGGCTTCAAATCTCCTCTACTCGCTCTCAGTAGCGCCATCGCCATCGCCCGGCGCAGGTGGAGGTGGCGTCGGAGCCTGCGTTACCTCAGTCTCCTGAACATCTTGAACCGCCGGCGCCTGGTTTTCAGAAACAGCCTGCGTCTCCGGAGCCTGCGTTACCTCGGTCTCCTGAACACCTTGAATCGCTGGCGCCTGGTTTTCAGAAACAGCCTGCGTCTCTGGAGCCGCTGCAGTCTGTTCAGCAGGACGTCCAGTTCGCCCTGAGCGCGCTGGGCGCTCTCCCTGTGAGCGTGGTGCACGTGCTGGCCTCTCGCCGCCTTGTGCTCGCTCTCCTCCTTGCCCACGCTCGCCACCTTGTGCTCGCTCTCCTTGCCCGCGCTCCCCTCTCTGCACACGCTCTCCCGGTGCCCGTGGCGATCGCTCTCCTGGCGCCCGTGGTGGTCGCTCTCCCTGCCCACGCGCAGGCCGCTCGCCTCGCGGCTGGCGCTCTCCTGCTTGTGTGCGCTCTCCCTGCCCACGCGTGCCACGTTCACCACGTCCTCCGCGACGATCACCACGGCGGTCGCCACCATCACCTCGCTCACGCGGAGCGAATGGCGTGGCAACTTCTTGCTGCGCTTCGGCGCCCTCACGGCGCTTGTCGGGAAGAATATCTCCCTTATAAATCCATACCTTGATGCCTATCACACCAAAAGTGGTATGTGCTTCTGTCAGGCCGTAGTCAATGTCGGCGCGCAGAGTATGTAAAGGAATCTTCCCCTCTACCTCTTTCTCACTGCGAGCGATTTCCGCGCCGCCCAACCGCCCACCAACTATGACTCGTATGCCCTTCGCATTTGCACGCATCGTCTTCTGCACCGCCTGCTTCATGGCACGGCGGAACGAGATGCGCTTCTCCAACTGCTCTGCAATACTACGCCCAACCAGGTACGCATCCAGTTCGGGTTGGCGAATTTCGACGATATTCAAGCGTACACGCTTTTTGGTCTTCCTCTCCAGCACAGCACGCAATTTATCTACCTTCTCGCCACTTTTACCGATCACGATGCCCGGCTTCGCAGTATGAATCGTTACCGATACCTGGTTTGTAGCAGCACGTTCAATCTCGATACGCGAGATTGAAGCATTGGCAAGTTCCTTTTGGATTGTCTCGCGCAGCAGTCTATCCTCTGCAACCAAATCCTTGTAATCACGCTCGGCGTACCAGCGAGACTGCCAGCCTTTAACGACGCCGAGCCTGAAACCCGTGGGATGCACCTTGTGTCCCAAAAGTGTCCTCCTTCTTAGCGTCTCTAGTTGCCGGCATCCGCCGGGTCGTCTGAGACTACCACCGTCACATGGCAGAAGCGCCGCAGAATGCGCGCCGCTCGACCATGTGGCCGCGCTTTAATGCGCTTGATCCGGAATGAGTCATCCGCCACAATATTCAGAATATATAAATCATCTGGATCCAAATTGTAGTTGTTCTCCGCGTTTGCCGCTGCCGACGCCACAACCTTACTAACTGGCCGTGCACCCGCGTTGGGCATGAACTGAAGATACGCCAGAGCCTCATTCACACGAAGCCCTTTCACCGCATTAGTGACGAGACGCATCTTGCGCGGGGGAATACCAATGTTTTTAGCAATAGCCCTGACTTGCATCTTTCACCTCAGCGGACCGACGTGGTCCTCTCACTCTTACCCCCCGCATGACCTCGAAAGTGCCGTGTGGGAGCAAACTCACCCAGCTTATGGCCCACCATATTTTCTGTGATATAGATAGGCACATGCGTCTTGCCATTATGGACGCCAATCGTCATCCCCACCATTTGGGGGAAGATTGTCGAAGCACGTGACCAGGTCTTGATTACACGGCGGTCGCCACTCCGCATCATGGCCAGCACTTTTTTTCTCAGCGACTCGTGTATATACGGTCCCTTTTTTCTTGAGCGCGACATTTGCTATCTCCTCCTGCCCGCATTGCGACGGCGCACAATGAATTTATCGCTTCTCTTATTGCGGCGCGTCTTATAACCAAGAGCAGGTTTACCCCAGGGTGTCTGCGGCTGACCACCAATGGGCGCACGCCCCTCACCACCACCATGTGGATGGTCGCGTGGATTCATCGCAGAGCCTCTCACTGTAGGACGACGCCCCATGTGACGCGCACGACCGGCTTTTCCAATGCTACGGTTCTCGTGATCTACATTGCCCACCTGTCCAATCGTTGCCATGCATAGAATATGCACCCGGCGCTGCTCACCCGATGGCAAACGTATCAAAGCGTAATCACCTTCTTTTGCCATCAGTTGCGCACCCACACCTGCACCACGAGCCAACTGACCGCCGCGACCTCTCGTCAACTCGATGTTGTGAATCGTCGTACCAGTCGGAATATTCTTCAAGGGAAGCGCATTGCCCAGCTTGATATCAGCCTCGGGCCCTGCCATCACCTGATCGCCAACTTTTAGCCCCAATGGGGCGATTATATAGCGCTTCTCACCATCCAAATAATGCAGCAGCGCAATACGCGCTGAACGATTCGGATCGTACTCAATCGCGGCTACTTTGGCAGGCACGCCCAGTTTGTTGCGCTTAAAATCAATCAGGCGATAAGCGCGTTTGGCCCCGCCACCACGATGGCGCGTGGTAATCTTACCCTGATTATTGCGCCCAGCGTGCTTTTTAAGCTTCACCACCAGAGATTTCTCTGGCTTGGTCTTTGTAATCTCCTCGAATGTCGAAACCGACATGCCGCGACGCCCAGGAGATGTTGGTCGGTACTGTCTAATTGGCATCTCTCAACACCTTACGCTCTCAATGCGTCGATCGATCCCCCCTCAGCCAGGGTGACGATCGCCTTCTTCCACTCGCGGGCCTCTAAAGGCCGAGGAGCGGTACCTTTACGTCGTATCATACGCTTCTTCCCAGGCATGCGCATGACATTGACCGAGATAACTTTCACTTTGAACATCGTCTCAACTGCGCGGCGAATATCAATCTTGTTCGCCTCCAATGCCACTCTGAAAGTGTACTGGTTATACTTTTCTTGCAGCTTCACTGTTTTCTCTGTGACTATACCATGGCGCAGTATTTCTGTGATCTCCACAGCTCTATTCCTCCTCGCCCTCTGTTGGAGTTGATGCCTCGGATGTCTCTGGCTCTTCCTCCTGAGACTCCCCGGCTACTCCCTCTTCACTTGCCTCAGACTGCCCCTCTGCTTCCTCTACATGCTCGGGAGCCTCGGCTTCGGCTTCCTCCTCCCGTTCTGCTGCAATGGTTTGACTTGCTTCCTCGGCGCCTAAGCCTTCACCGAAGACCAATTCAATCCAGCGCACAGTCTCCCTTGGCATAATCAAACAATCATGCTTCAGCAGTTCCACGACGTTTATCGAGGAAACATGCTGCACCTTGGCAGAAGGAATGTTGCGGGTCGAAAGCACAATATTCTCGTCACGCTTTGGCAGCATCATCAACACGCGCTTCCCATTCACAGGCAGCCTATCCAGGATCTCCAGCATCTCTTTTGTACGCGGAGCCTCCAGCGCCAAATCACTTAGCACGATTAGTTGCTCATTTGCAACTTTATCGGACAGCGCAGACCTGATCGCCAGGCGACGCATCTTCTTCGGCACATCATGATGGTAAGGATGCGGCTTTGGACCAAATACAGTACCACCATGGCGGAACTGCGGAGCACGTGTACTCCCCTGGCGGGCACGTCCCGTTCCTTTCTGCTTATACGGCTTTCTATTTCCGCCCGATACTTCACTACGAGTCTTCGTCGAAGCGTTTCCTTGACGGCGATTCACCAGTTGCGCGGTGACAACCTGGTGGAGAACCGCCACGTTAGGGGTAACTCCGAATACCTGCTCGCTCAGTTCGAGCTTTCCTACGGCCTCTCCGGCCATGTTATACACTGTAGTCGAGGGCATTGCGGTTACCTCTTCACATGCTTCTTAATCATGAGCAGCCCCCCATTGGCGCCGGGTACAGAACCCTTGACCAGGAGCAGGTTGCGCTCAGGATCAGCTTGAATCACTTCCAGTTTCTTTACTGTGACACGTTCATTTCCCATGTGACCTGCCATACGCGTGCCTTTCAACACACGCCCTGGAGTAGTACCAGAACCGATCGAGCCAGGCGCGCGAGTGCGGTCTGACTGGCCGTGCGTCTTGGGTCCGCCCCTGAAACCATGGCGTTTGACTCCGCCCTGGAAACCTTTACCTTTGGAGGTGCCAACGATATCAACCGACTCGCCAACCACGAAAAGACTCGTGTCAAATTTCGCACCGAGTTCCAGGCCATCCGGCCTGACACCCTCTTGCAATCCTACCTCGCGCAATACCTTAAACGGACCAAGTTCCGGACCAGGGCGGCGCTGGCGATTTTGCGACACCTTGAGTAACTTCTGGATTTGCTTATCCTTTTTATCTTCAGAAGCTGTTTCCTTTTGCACTTCCCCCTCATCGGTATCGCTCGTGGTTTTCTTCCCACGCTGTTCCTGCTGGTAGGCCTGTAGACGTTTGCGCTGCGCCTTTAACAAGGGCAGACTATGTCCAAGATGCCCCAACTCAGGACGGACGGTGCTTTTCAATCTCGCCTGCTCAAATCCAATCTGGACAGCTTCATAACCGTCACGGGCAGCAGTCTTAATCTGCGTTACAACACACGGACCAGCTTCGATCACTGTGACCGGGATAGCTGTGCCGTTCGGCCCAAATACCTGGGTCATGCCGACTTTTCTGCCCAACAATCCACTGAGCATATGCTTTCCTCTCTTCTCTGCTGTAGGGGCCGATTTATCGGCCCTCGTGACCATGCCCCTGCTCTACAGCTTGATTTCGATGTCTACGCCTGCGGGCAGATTCAACCGTGTTAGGGCCTCAACCGTTTTGTTGGTCGGCTCAATAATATCTATCAGGCGCTTATGCGTACGAATCTCAAATTGGTCACGCGCATCTTTATCAATAAATGGCGAACGCATCACGGTATACTTATTGATCTCCGTGGGTAGTGGCACCGGGCCTGAGACCCGCGCACCCGTCTGCTGCGCGGTATCGACAATCTGCATCGCTGATTGATCGAGAATGCGGTGATCGTATGCTTTCAGGCGAATGCGAATCCGCTGTTGTTTAGTTCCTGTAGCCATATCTTTCTCCTATGCAGGACTCCTGGCATCTACTTGAGCGCCGGCCCCACACAGGGTACCCTTTGCGGGTACCCCTTTTTGCTTATTCCTCGACCCTGGTACAGACGCCAGCACCCACGGTGCGTCCACCCTCGCGGATGGCAAAATGTACCCCCTCTTCCATCGCTACCGGCACGATCAACTCCACCGTCATCTCGATGTTGTCCCCCGGCATCACCATCTCCACCCCCTCCGGCAGCCTGATCGCTCCCGTCACATCCGTCGTGCGCACGTAGAACTGCGGCCGGTACCCGTTGAAGAACGGCGTGTGCCGCCCTCCCTCTTCCTTCGACAACACGTACACCTGCGCCTGGAACCGCTTGTGCGGCTTGATCGACCCCGGCTTCGCCAACACCTGCCCCCGCTCTAACTCCGTGCGCTCCACTCCTCGCAGCAGACAGCCCACGTTGTC
>Ga0070708_100000873_pt1 | contig 22767 bp, 27 predicted proteins | sample KBSK5503metaG_FD_65469 | JGI IMG/M metagenome (GOLD analysis project Ga0070708, IMG submission 65469) | Corn, switchgrass and miscanthus rhizosphere microbial communities from Kellogg Biological Station, Michigan, USA - KBS K5-50-3 metaG | ecosystem: Host-associated > Plants > Roots >... | reverse complement strand
TCTCAAATCCCTGAAAGCCACCGGCTGTGGGTGCGGTATCGGCTGCGGCAAATATCATGTCCAGTTTCCAGTCCTCGACCTGCCTGTCCTCGAACTTGCGCTGGGACCTGCGGTTCAACATTATGTTGAATAGATTGGTCTGGAGAACATCTTCCACTTCCGACGGCGCCTCTTCGCCTTTAGGGTACAGCTTAATGTCTTCTTCACCGGCGTACATCCTTGAAAAAATGTCACTAGGGTACATCAAGACATTTAGGAAGGCTCCTGAAATAAAGATTTTGTATCCGGATAAGACTGAAATAGCGTCTTAGTAGATCATGCTTGTCGGCAATGGTTCAAACAAAAAAGATGGTCCTTGAGGTGGAGATAGAAATTGACGTCCCAGTAGATATTGTTCAAGACGGACGCAGGATAAAGGCTGTCGAGGACGGTCTTGGCCGCAGCATTTCAAAGGGTCTATATGATCAAGGAGTCTCATTTCGGATAAGGAAAATGGGCTCGAAGATAAAATGATGTATATGACACAACCTGAGTGGTTTCATTTTATCTCTCGGGCTACGGTCGACGAGAAACGAAGTAAGATTCGGATAGAACACCATTTGGAGAGAAAGGAAATAGAATAAATACCGTAAAATCTGATTTTATGGTAATATGGAATGCGCAGTATATGATACATACGTTACAAAGAAGGACGGCAGAACAATGCACTTTGATGTCGTGGTGGAAGCAAGCACTACGCACGAAAAGGCAATCGAGTATGGCAATGAATACCTTTCTACTGCCGGTCAAGCTGGACAAAAGATGACTTCAGAAGAATGCCAGTTCTGTCATATTCAGGCGGCGCCGCCTTTCGTGGAAAAAGCCATCAAACAAAGTGGTTACTGGATACAAAAGATGGAAGGCTGCCCTCAATAGGCCTTTTTTCCTATTTTTCATTAATTATCAATAGGTCTACGATTCGCCAGGCTTCGAACCTTTCTCAATGTTCCTGGAGTTACGTAACATCAAGCTACAACCTGACAGAAAGATAGTTGAGATTCCATTTTGAAGTTACGAATCTCGCACAACAACCGACCGGCACAAATTATAATTAAGGCGTCCACTGCTGATGCATTGCAGAACAATGAATGACGACAGTGTGTGGAACCCTGACAAAAGGCAGAGGATACCCAAGACTGAGGAAATCCTCAAGGCTCAACAATTGCTGGCAGGAACTGTCAGGAAGACGCCGCTCCAGAGTTCTAGGACCTTCTCAGGACTCACCGGCACAAACCTCTTTATGAAGTTAGAATGCCTGCAGGTGACCGGCTCTTTCAAAGTGCGCGGAGCGTTTGTCAAGGTGGGCAGGCTTTCTGACAAGCAGGCCGGCTATGGAGTAATTGCGGCATCTGCAGGCAATCACGCACAGGGAGTGGCCTACGCCGCCGCGATAAAGAAGATCCCGTGCACTATCGTCATGCCGCAGAACGCATCCCCGGCCAAAGTGGCGGCGACCAGATCGTACGGCGCCAAAGTCGTTAGACGAGGGGCAAACTATGATGAGGCCTGGGAGGCCACGCAGGAGATCGCCGAGGAAGAGGGGAAGATAATAATTCATGCTTTTGACGATCCTGATATCATCGTAGGCCAAGGAACAATAGGCCTCGAAATCTTGGAGGACCTGCCGGACGTCGATAGGATATACCTGCCGCTGGGGGGCGGCGGCCTTGCGGCAGGTGTTGCAATTGCAGTAAAGTCGAAAAAACCAAACGTCAAAATAATCGGCGTTGAATCGAAAGCCTTTCCTGCAATGAAAGAGTCTGTAGCGAAGGGCTCGCTTCAGTCTACCAAGCGAGGCTACAGTATTGCAGACGGCATTGCGGTGAAACAACCAGGCAAGTTGACGTACGAGATCGTGAGCAAGTACATAGACGATGTAGTGCTTGTTGAAGATGTGTCTATAGTCAAAACGATGTTTCTCTTGATGGAGCGCGCCAAGTTGGTAGTCGAGCCTGCAGGTGCTGCGAGTCTTGCATACCTACTGTCAAATGGCGGCCACGCAGGCAGAAATGACAAAGTCGCAACGATTCTTTCAGGAGGCAACGTCGACATGTACCTACTTGGACAGGTGGTGGCAAAGGGACTGATGCAGATGGGCAGGATGCTCAAGATCTTCATTCTTCTCCCAGACAAGCCTGGTGCCTTGAAGGGTGTAGTGGACAGCATTTCAGAGCTGAGCATCAATATCGTTGAGGTTGAACACGACAGGCTTAGTTCTCACATCCCTGCCGGGACTGCGGGTGTCTACCTGAGCCTCGAAATGGAGGACAAAAAACATGCGCAGCGTTTGGTAGAGTTCCTGAAGCAAAAAGGAATAGAGTTCAAGGTAGTTAGCTGACGTACTTGTATTCTCTGAATCAAAATAGCATTGCGTATTTTCTTTCAAATGTTCAATGCAATCAAGGGCTTGCTTAGCCAATTTGCTGCGACACATGTCGATAAGTGCATTCATTGGCGACCCTATTGCTTACATAGAAAGCGGCAACTGCTTTAAGTAGTAAACTTTAGTCAGAACAACCTCAGTATCTGACGTCGTGGGTTCAAATCCTACCCGGTCCACTTATGTCTTATTTTTTGCCTTTGCCAGATCTGAACCCACCGCTCATTTCTATCTAGTAATGCGCTACTGCTACCTAGCATGACCATTGTTAATACCATCTTTACCAGCTAGGTATGCCTCGGCCTTTTGTTTCGCTTCTAGTTGCAATTCGTTCAAAGACGCGCTCTGGCGCGATGGCGCAGTCTGCAATGATCATATTGTCTTGCCAATTACGACCGTTTATTACCAGCTTTGACCTTGAAAGAGTGTGTTGTTTGGTAATTATATCTTCAAATGCAAAAGATGTGGCAGCGCGCTTGAATCTGTCACACAATATCATAATGTGCCGAAAGAAGCAGTGGATGGCCGAAAATGTAGCTTGAAGTGCCCTAGATGCCATTTGGCCTCAGATTATGAGAGGGGCGAATTCTTGGCCGCTAAAGGCTTTTAGGTTCGATATAAATAGCGCATAAGGAGCAGGCAAGTCTATTTCGTAGTCATTCGCAAATTACATAATCTGTCTAGCTCTATCAGAAGTCGCTCTATGATAATTGTGCTCACCTCGTCGCCAACTACTTGCCTAAGGGCGCGATGTAATTTCACAAGCGAGAATTCAGGGTCATCTAGAAAAACGTCATGTCGTTGCAAATCTTCAACAATTGCCATTACCCCATTTTTGCCCAAGACTTTGATTGACTCTAGAAACGCTTTGCGAATGATACTATACTGTTCTGGCAAACCCACTATGTTATTCTAAATCAAGATGATATAAAAGAAAACTGTCGTAAATGCCTTGACAATGCATAAATCTTATAGAATCATGCTCTACATGACATGAATTTTACATGTAGTTTGAGACTAGAAGGGCTTCTTGATTCGATCTTTTTGCAGACCAATGGCTTTGCTAATCGTACGCTTGTCTGCTTGCAATTCGCGCATGAAATTGCTAGACGGCGAGATAACGAGGTAATGGCTTGACCGCTCGTTACGTTTTTTCAAGCAATCGCTGCATTACATGACGATAAATTAGTACGGCAGCTTCGTTGCCAAATATCTTTTCTAATGCGCTTTGAATTTGATGCATGCTATAAGAAATACGACCATTAACAAGTGGCAGGCCGTACATCTCAAGGTCGTGAATTAACGCTTCGAGAGTACTTTGCCCAAGCGTAGGTTCTAAAGCTTGAAACGCTCTTCTTACGGCCTTCGCAGAGAATACGGGGCTTTCTACTAGAGTTTCGCTAATTTCAGGCATGTATTAACTCACTTCATAATGTTATATAACGGTCTTATATAACATATCTGGTTATTTACCGGTAAAACCTCATGCAGATATTCTTTAAACATGAAAATTGGGTATGATTTACGACAAGCACAGCCTTGTTGACCTAACTTTCTTGTGGGTAGTGGTCGCTTGCCTTAGCTTGTTCTCAAAGATACGAAGTATCTCGCGATACTGGTAATGCACGTGTAATTACCCAACGAAATTATCATTGTACAATGAAATTACTAGTCAAAGCCGCAAGCATTCACGCAGCTAAGGCAGACGAGACAAGGTAGTAAAATCACACGTGATAATAGGTTCGTAATAAAGTGCATAACAAGCCGTAATACTTTGACAAAAGAACAAACAAAGTGCTCGTCGTTCAAGTGCCGCAGCTTATCGATGTGCCATTGTAGCTGACTAAAGGTGCACCGGTTAAGGTCGAAAGCACAAACATACCCTCTTGGCAAGAGTAGCAAGGGCTCTAGCTTTCTGTTTCTTTTTTTATCTAAATAGGTGATACTACTTGAGCCGCAATATTCTTGGGTCTAATTTGTTTGGATGAAAGCTGCTATGATGCCAGCCGCCTTGCTCAGTAGGTCTTTCGCATATTTGTTTGCCTGCCTCTGTGATGTTTACGAATCCGCTGTGTATGTTTCGGGCGACGAACGTTTGTTGTAACAAGGCTTCAAGTGCTTTTTCGATGTCATGGTGATACGAGGTAGGGTACCTTAGACCTGAGCGCTTTCTTGTAGCTTTGTTATTGCCCTTATGGCCATTGGCACTGCAAGACTCGAAAGCATCACGCTTGAGAACTCGCTTTGCAGTCTGGTGACCTGAAAGATCGTAAATGGCATTCAACAAGTATGGTGCAAGCTGTTCAGCATAGTAATTCTCGTCATGGCCAGCATTAACGTCATGACCCATTGTAATTGACATCCACTAACCGCTTTAAAAGCCTGCTTTGATATGTGATACTAATCAACTAACGTAGTTGTATTCTCTGAATCCTGCTTTGTCTGCAGTGATGCCGCCCAGCTTGACCAGCACGAACTCCTTGTGGGCTCTAACAACTGAATCAGTAAATGCGCGCTCGTTCCGATGAAGTCTTTCATACTCTTCCATGGAGAGCTTTTGACGCGGGCCAACGTCTTCGTCTAGGTCCATCTTGCTGATGACCTGCTTGTACTCCGACTGTATCACACCGCTGAATACCATAGCGCTGCTTCCGCTGCCATACGAGCCAAAGCCGACCCTCTTTCCTTCTAGTTCTGTTCCTTTCTTGAATTCAAACTCTAGTAGGCTTCTCAAGCCCATGTACATCGACGCGGTGTAGAGGTTACCGATGATAGACGAGGCTTCAAGCGAAGCAGCCATCTTTTTCTCGAACACTTCGTCGTAGAATGATGTCTGCATGAAAGCGCGCCTGAACTGCTCGTCTGCCTTCATGAATTGAGTGTCAGCTAGAATTGACTCGATCGTTCCGCGCGCGTCTTTTGGCTGCGGCTCGGGAGTCCCGATTTCCTTTATGACGTGCTTCCAGCGCGGGAGGTGACGCCACTCGTGCCTGAGAAGGTACGCAAGGGCCTTCTCTCCCATTTTCCTGTACGGGAGGTGCACCGCGAAAAAGTCAATGTGGTCAGTTATAGATTCGCCGTCCTTGAGCTTGATTAATCCTGACTTGATCGCCTTTTCCTTGTAGGCGTCAAACGCCTTCCTGACTGATATCAGGTAAAGCAAATTGGAATAGCTTCCATTCACAAGTGGCGTTTCCTTGCCAAACGGGCGGTAAAAGTCATATTCATTCTTGATAGTGGTAGAAGCAACCTTTTGGTCAAAGGCCATCAGCCGCGGCTGCTCTTTGATGAGTAGGGCGACTGCGCCGGCTCCCTGGGTGTATTCGCCGGTAGATCCCATGTCGTACTTTGCAATGTCGCTTACGATGACAACTGCCGCCTTGCCATTGTTCTCTTCCGCTCTGATCCAGTTCGCGTTGTCGTAGAGCGCATACGAACCGCTCACACAGGCGAACTTGCATTCAATCCCTCCGGCGTGCTCAAATGATCCTTCGCCGTAAATCTGCTCCAACATTCCGATAACAAAAGAGTTCATTGCCTTTGATTCGTCCAGAGACGACTCCGTGGCGACGTACACCCGCCCAATGTCCTGCGGGTGCAGATGGTTTCTCTGCATCAGCTTTAAACATGCGTTTGACGCCATACAGGCAGAATCCTGATTAGTGTCGGTTATTGCCATCTTCTTAATTCCTATACCGTACTCGAGTTTTTGCGGGTCAATGCCTCTTGCTTCCGCAAAATCCTTGTAGTCGAGGTAAAGTTTAGGGACGTAGATAGCCAGATCGTCGATACCTACTACTGGCATTACTGACACTCGTAATCGTGTTAGTCATTTAAAGGTATTTCTAGGGAAATTTGACCCATACATATCAATTTATTTGAGCAAGCTGCCGAGAGAGTTTTCTCAAGGCGGGCAGCAGGAGATACTTGCCGTAATACTTGCACGCATGCACCTCAACGCCGAATCGATCTGTCCTGCCTTACCTCAGACATATGGCCGGCGGCTCCCAGTTCTCCTCTTTTCACAGGGCATTTGAGATAACAACGCATATCGATAATTCAGTGTTATGTATTTACCCCGCTTATGAAAGACGCATTGCGTCGCATGTTTTATATTTCCATGACTTTACTTTAACGTAAGGATGGGGCAAGAAGAGCGGGACTTTCTTCAAAAGCTATGCGATTCTATCCTGAACGCCGACAAGACTGTCAGGTTCGCTGGCGTGATAAACAGCGAGGGCAAGCTCTTGATCGGCAGGTACCGATCCGACATTCCGTCACCCCTTATCAAGGCAAATACCGAAAGTGATACAAGGGCGACATCGTTTTATAGCGCATACCAGGCGCTAGCCGTCAATAAGAAGTTTGAATCAGACCTTGGGCAGATACGCTTTCAGATGACCGAATTCGACAAGGTTACCCTAGTGTCGGTGCCACTGACTGCTACAAATGACAGGTTCCTCTGCATTTCGCTTGACGCGCCGACGTACCATGAAAGAGTCATCCCAAAGATTCTAGACATAATCGGTTGAATCATCACATTTAAATTGTCTATGTGCTAGACCATTCTTACATCGACCAAACCGATGGGGAACAAACTGTCTGGTTGGAGCGCAGGTGAGAAAAACTGCGCTTCGCCAGACTATTTTAGTCAACTATTCTGATATCCATTTCATCATATGCGTCCTTTACCGCAAGCAAAAATAGTTCCTCTTCATAGATCAGTAACCAGTCTTTGACCCCAATGACTGGGAGTTTGCGCACGAGTATCTTGCCGGTATGGTTTATGGTGGTCATGACGTAAGCAAGCCGCGGCCGTCTGCCCTTGATTTTGAACAGTGTTTCCTGCAATTCAATTCCAAGCCGCCCAGCCTCGATGTTTAACATGACAATGTCGCCGTACCTATTTTCCACCTTGGCCGTCACGTAGCTCTGCCCCACTTCGAACTGTTCGATGTGTAACATCACCTTGTTGGATGCTGACGAGGTGTCCGGTATCTCTCGGTACAAGGTCTCTGAAAGCTCGTCGTGGAAGGCCTTCATTACAAGCCCGGTATTTTCCTTGCAAACCTATGCATCGCAAGTACCGCACCAATGACTCCTGCGACTGCTATCAGCGCGCCGGCGGGAAACTCTGGTACGACCACCGTCCCTCTCGCGATGCCGTTCCTCGTTTGGTCAGTCTGACCATCCTTCATGATGCCTGTTATCTGCACTTCTATCCGGTAGTTCTCGTTGCTGGGAAAAACAATTGTCTGTGTGTCAGTACCACCATTTGCCACAAGGTTGGACTTGACGTAGACCTGTGTGCCGTTGTTGTCAAATATCCGCAGGTTATAGTTCATATCGTTGGTAATCTTTTGTCCCGAAAAACCGTCAAAGAAGGCAAGCGTCAGCCTAGAGTCAGCGCCGGCATTCAGCTGGCTTGGGGTCCATTCAACCAAAACGTCAACATTTCCGCTGTCCGTGAGCATATCGCCAGTAGTCTGCGCGTTTTCGCCGGTTGCCGGTGCAAGCGTAAACGTCATTTCTGGTGTGTCCGGGGATACTTTTCCCGCCATGTTGATGATATCGTTCTTGTTCACAAGGTAATGCAGCGTAAGGTCCTGCTCTGAAGAATACGGGTCAATTGCTAGCATTCTGCCGGATATTTGGTTTCCGTTCACAGTCGCGGCAAACGAAGAAGCATCACCGAGCCCTTCAAGCGACTTTGGGATCTTGACTTCCTCATGAACAAAGATGTTCGTAGACTTGATTCTTGTTACGTTCCAGTCAAACGGCATGGCCCAAATGAATTGCTCCTTTTGTGCGTCAAAGTTAAAGTCCCTTATCTTGTCATAATATGATATTATGGTAGTGTTGAAAGACTGCCCCTTGTATTCAACATTTTGGGTGAAGATGTCGCCTACGCTGAGCCACGAATCGAATCGTGGGATTTGGTCAGGCGGAAAGAGGTTGCGGATATTGTCGATCCCGAGGATGTCTATGCGGAGATGGTATATGCCACCTTCAAGGAACATGGGTCCGCGGATGTTGATTGTTCCTCCGGGATCTGCAACCCACGCGTTCAGGAATTGTTCCTGAGTGGCAAGAACTTGGACTTCACCTTCAGTCGGCTGTATCTTCAGCTGGAGCAAACCACTTTCTGTGTGGAAAGTGTCAGTCAAGATCTCTTCTGCGTTTTTTCCCACTCCTTTTTCTACGGTGATAATGAATGTTGTATATTTTATGGTTTGATTGTTGTTTGCGTCGTATAGCCTCAACAGCAGGTACGCATCATTCCTGCTTGCATCTGTCAGGATTGGAGGATTTACCTTTACCAATAACTCTGCCTTTCTGTCACCAAGCGATGCACTAAATGTTTCCGTGGTAAGACCATCCCCAAACGCCTTCCTACTTGGAAGCATAATGGCAAAGATCGAAAAAACAAGAACTGCAGAGAAAGCGAAAGCTAAAACCTTCTGCCTGCCTATCTGCACAGGAATAGTGTGCCTTCATGTATATTTAATTCTTAACACCTTCCTGTAATGATTTAATTATCTCGTTTCGGTTATGGTGAATAGGTGTCAAGGCAGAAGGTCGTTACAATAGCATCTATAGCCGCCGCGGTGGTCATTTTGATAGCAGTGTTTGCAGCGCCGCCAAGATCTGACAGCACGAAATTAGCTACAAACAGTTCAGCCTCGGGTCAGGAAGAAAGCAACGCCCCGATAAGAAACATCCTTTACAACGTAAAATTCGAGTGCGGCACGATATCCGGAGCCGAAGGCCCGCTGAGGCCGGGTCACTACGACACCGACATTGGCATTCTAAACAAGCAGGACTTTCCAGTAAAGATGCAGTGGAGCGCAACAGCAAATGACGACAAGAACACGAACTCGATACTAAAGACATTGCAGCCGCAGGGTGCGACTGGCATTGTATGTGAAGACTTGCGGCAAGTTCTTGGAAGCGAACCGTCCTTTGTCGAAGGGTTTGTAATAATTAACGTTCCTGTAGAGCCGGGGTTGCTTGGGTCGCTGTCTAACGGCTCTACAGTGCTCGGCCGCGCCGAAGACATCAACATTCTTGAAGTGCAGGCGTTCTATACGGCAAATGCACTTGACGAGCTTCCTCACGAGGTATTGGTCGACAAGATCACGTTTACAATTGTCAATGACACGAGTGGCAAGATTCCTGTAGAAATGATCGGAAAAGTGCTTGATTCCACCGTGCCATCAACAATGAACGAAATATCAGAGCCTGAATCAAAGGTCAAAGGCGCGCTGGCTGAAAAATACGGCCTGTCAGAGCAAGAGCTTGCCGACCTGCAGATAGAGATACATAACGTAGGCATAGGCGTCGGCACGATGATCGATGACCATGCCATTTCATTGTCAAAAATCATGCCGCAGGCAAGCGAATAGCAGTAGGCTTACACAAAAAAACAATATATTCTCCCTTTGGCTTCTCCCATGCATGGTTAACTTTACCCTTCCTCCATTGCCTTATTCGTATGACGCACTGGAGCCACACATTGATGCAAGAACCATGGAAATCCATCACACGAAGCACCACCAAGCATATACCGACGGCCTGAACAAGGCGTTGGGCAACTTGAGCCCGGAATGGCAGAACAAGAATGACGTGGTCGAGATTCTGAAGAACATTGATTCGGTCCCGGATAGCGCAAGGGGCGCCGTCAACTTCCACGGCGGAGGCTACAACAACCACGCCCTCTTCTGGAACAATATGAAAAAGGGCGGGGGTGGAGAGCCAGGCGGCGAGGTGGCAAACGCGATCAAGAAGGCGTTTGGCAGCTTCAACGACTTTAAGACAAAATTCCAGACTGACACAGTCGCTATTCAAGGAAGCGGCTGGGGCTGGCTCGTCAAGAATGCATCTGGTGGTGTGCAGTTCATTACCATGCCAAACCAGACAAGCCCATGGACCAGATGGAACAAGGAAAAGCTCGTTCCGCTCCTTGGACTAGACGTATGGGAACACGCGTATTATCTAAAGTACCAGAACAAGCGTGCGGACTATGTCACGGCCTGGTGGAATGTGGTCAACTGGGACGAAGTAGGTAAGAGATTCAGATAACCTGCCTTTTTCATTTTATATAGGGCAAACCAATGCATATCATGCCGTATCGCATGATCTGCCCGGCCTGCAATAATTCCTTTCCGAGCTACGAAAAATATGTCGACCATGTCTTTAAGGACCATAGTGATCAGCCTGCGCTTCGCATGAAAGCCAGAATTGTGCGGGACTAGCCTCCTCGCTGTTCAATGAAGTTGACAAAACCGTACTTCTCACGCGTTGTCCTGCTGACGGCCATGTTGTAGTTGTAAATTTTGCTTGAATATTCTTGCAGGACCGGCATCATGGCGTCTATCGACTTGTCCAGATAAAAACCCGGACAGTCGCCTGTGAACTGGAATGTCGCGTGCACTATCGGCTGCTTCCTTGCGTCGACTTCGAGCCATGATGCAAATGGATAGAGCCAGCAGACGCCGGGCTTGTCTGGGTGAATACCGCAGAATCCCTGATCGTCTAGAAACCTGCAACGAAGTGGCGTCCCGTCCTCTTCTTCTTGTTCGTCCATTTTCCGCTTGAGCGAAATCATGCTCAGTGTAGTTATCACATTGCCAAAGGCTGCCTGTTCCTGCCAGCTTGAGATTCGAGTTTCGTTCTTTACAAACTCGGACTTTGAGTCATAACCCACTTTTTTTGATATCTTGTCAATGTCGTCCTTTGTGAGCGGCAGCCTTCCCTGACGCTCGCAGCAATTGTGGCAGTCTGGCCAGAGGCACTTCCACAGGACATGGAGTCTGTCCTTCGACAGCGTGGGTATATGAAACACGACGCCCCCAACATTTATCGGCGTGTCGACCACGTCTTCGCGTCTACCTGTCTGGAGGTCGTACAATTTTGGATCTATCTTCCATTTTCTGGCAAGAACGTCAAGGGCGTCCTTGACCGAGCTCTCGGTCTGCACTACCATAAATTATAAACCCGGAGGTTTAAACGTACTCCACCTTGCTCAGCACGCAGCACCAACGACCCGTGGAAGAGCAGCCAGTTCCAAGAAGGAAGGGCAAGCATGCTTCGTCCACAGAGAACCGCAGGATGGTATGGGAAAATGTGGTTTGGCCGCTGGTACTAGATATCAACAGATCTTATTTCACTCTGAAGGAGTATCATGCAAAAAGGGACGCTTTCTGCAAGGAGAGAGGCATTGCGCCTTCAAAAGTCGCCGGCGGTTTTGTTTCACTTTTGATAAAGAATATCATCACCAGGGACAATAACGTCTACTCTATCCATTACCGGCTTATCCCCTATATGAGGAAAAAGGTGCTGCTTGAATACGGCCTTGTGACCAGGGAAGTCAACACAAAACGTTAGAGTCAAATATCGGTCATGTAGTCGGGTTTTTGGTCAGCCCGGTCGTCTAGTGGCCAATCTCCAGGGTTGAGGGCTAGGGATTCCAGGCTCTGGATCTTACTAGAAGAAAAGAAACCTGGAGACAGCAGTTCGAATCTGCTCCGGGCTACCATTTCTTTTTCTTATGTTTTCGGGCCAGCCTCTACTATCTCTTTTGAAACGTTGCCAAACTTTTCAAAGTTCTTAACAAAGAGAGCCGCCAATCGTTTTGCGGCCGCATCATACCTGTCCTTATCCGACCAGGTGTTGCGAGGGTCGAGCACCTCGTCAGGCACTCCGGGGCACGATGTTGGCATGTCAAGGTTGAATATTGTATGGTGCTCTACTTGAACTCGGTCAATTTCGCCGTTGAGGGCCGCGGTGACCATCGCTCTTGTATGAGGGAGGTTCATCCTCTTGCCGATTCCGTAGGGCCCGCCGGTCCAGCCGGTGTTGATAAGGTATACCCGGGTGCCATGCTCGGTCATCTTTTTTCCAAGCATTGCGGCATACTTTGAAGCGTGTAGTGGCATAAATGGGGCTCCAAAGCATTGAGAAAATGTTTCTTTCGGCTCTGTTATGCCGCGCTCGGTCCCGGCTAGCTTGCTAGTGTAGCCTGACATAAAGTGGTACATCGCCCCTTCTTTTGTAAGTTTCGCAATTGGCGGCATCACACCAAATGCGTCTGCGGTCAGAAACACAATGACTCTTGGTTGTCCAGCAATACTTGGAATCACCGCGCCGTCAATGTAGTCTAGAGGGTAAGCCACCCGCGTATTTTCTGTCAAACTTCCGTCGTCAAAGTCCGGTTCCCTTGTGCCGTCGCGCATGACGACATTTTCCATCACAGAGCCGAAGCGAATCGCGTTCCAGATCTGTGGTTCCTTGTCTTTTTTCAGGTTGATGCACTTGGCGTAGCAGCCGCCTTCAAAATTAAAGATGCCAGTATCGGACCAACCGTGTTCGTCGTCCCCTACCAGCCGGCGGTCCGGATCTGCTGACAATGTCGTCTTGCCCGTGCCAGACAGCCCGAAGAACAGCGCAGTGTCGCCGGCTTTGCCGACGTTGGCAGAACAGTGCATAGGAAATATGTCTTTTCTTGGCAGGACAAAGTTCATTATGGAGAACATGGCCTTTTTGATCTCGCCGGCGTACGAGGTCGATCCTATGAGCACCAGTTTTTTCTTGAAGTTGATCATTATGAAAGTCTCGGTTCTGGTACCGACCTCCTCCGGGACGGCAGCAAAGTCATCGCATGAGAGCAGAGTGAATTGAGGCTTGAAGTTTTCGTGCTCCTCCTGGGTTGGTCTGATGAACAGCTGTCGGGCGAAGAGGTTGTGCCACGCTCTGTTGTTAATCACCCTTATCGGCAGTCTGTTTTCAGGATCTGCCCCTACAAAGCCGTCAAAGATAAAGAACTCCTTGTCTTCGACATGACTTTTCATCCTGCGGAATATCTTGTCAAAGTTCTCCTCAGAGATTGGGTGGTTGACCTTGCCCCAGTCGACTATGCTGTGTGTGACTTCGTCGTCAACGATGTACTTGTCGTCAGGCGACCTGCCGGTGAACCTGCCGGTCTTGACAGAGAGCGCCCCGGTGGAAGAGAGGAGGCCTTCCTTTCTATTGATAATTAGCTCGACTAACGACGGAACTGACAGGTTGTCATGAACCCTGCCAAGCTTAATGTCCATCTCTGCGAGTTGTATCATAGACTTTGTAGTTATAATCTTTGGGTTGTCTCTTAGAAACATGTAATCTTATCATTGACTGCAGATTTATTCGATTTAGTGCAATAGTCATAGAAGCGTTCTACTTCCATCTACTTTTTCTATGCGGATCACGCTCGTATAGTTTTTTTCTTGATAATAGGGTTGGTGTAGCGGGACTTGAGCGTTGAAATGAAGCGGTCGATTTCGGCAGGCGTCAGCAGGACCATTTCTACATCAGGAGACAAGCTTTGTGTGAGTGAAAGCTGGTAGCTTAAAAAGATTTTCAGACTACGCACGCTCCATTCGAGCTTTTCAGATAACGTTTTAGCTGCCAGCTGCCGGTAACATGGGCGGGCGCAGCTATAACCGCTCTAATGTATTTCTTATTTTGTGAGCCTTTTTTGTTAGAATGTCGAGAAACTCGGCAAACTCGTACTCTGTGGCATTACGCTTGAGCGCGCGTCTTGTCTGATAATGAAACGAGTTGTATATGCGTCCGATCGCTATGCCAAACGCAAAGTCGTCCTGGCTACCAACCGGGATGTGTGCAAGGCTCTGAATGATCTTTGAAATTTCGTCGATGTTTAACACTGTCTCGTCTATCTTGCCAAGCACTGCCTTCTTTACCCTGGCGTCCATCGACTCTGATGTAGGTTCATACATGCGCTATTAAAACAATATCTGGGATTACCGCATGGATTAATTATTTAGCGTCTTTCTCAGTCAATGAGCATTGACGAGAGGACATAATAAGCGATCATGGTAGGATCACGCTCAGGGGTTCTGGTAACTTTGGCGTTTTGCTTGCATAGATTGAGGTTGTTACGGGATGGAGAGTAAACTATGTGTCCTTTTATGAATGCTCATTTCGTCTTCATGATGCGCTAGATACCCACAAATTTCACACGACAAGATCACTTTATCAAGGCTTTGTAGTATTCCAATTGTGAAAATATTTCCGAACTCGGATATCGCATATCCAACAAGATCTTTGTTTTGCGATTGGAATTCGGATAAGGATCTTCGCATCGACTCATTATTGATGCCTAGTTGACTATTGTCTATCGTGACTTCATCCCCCGCTAGCGTAAGTATTCCTGTGTTAGCTGCCGAAGGGTATGCAGATAGCAGAAAGTCATACAGCCTTCTTGCAAGTTCACTGTCACCTGCGCAGCTTACTACCACTGGATCCGACATTGAGAAGCTATAGCTTTTTGGGATAATAAACATTCATCTTAGTGATCTAGTTTTGAACGATCTTGCTGGCATCCTGTCATGATGGCTAATTTTGACAGGAATGATTTTGAGACTTTGGTTACTTTTCAGATTCCGGTAAGACAATTACCGTTCCCTTCATTTGCGGATGCGGTACACTATGGTAGTGAAATTCTCCTGGTTTAGTAAATGTAAATTCAAAAGTACCGCCGGGCATCAAGGTATTTTTGCCCAAAATAACCTCGCAGTTGTAGTAGTCATTGTTTTTGCATTGATCTTTCGTTGCGTTATGGAAGAGAGGGTCATCCTCATTGTCAGCGTATACAGAGTTAGGGATTGAATCACGGTTTATCCATTTTACAGTGTTGTTGGTACCAATAACTACCTTGATGACCTTTGGCACGAATCCTTCACCACCCGGGGCCGAAGCCTCTTGTGGAATTGTAACTAGTGAAACACGTGGATTATTTTCTAGTTTTTTTGGTGTTTGCAACATAATGGAAAAGATGATAATTAGGCAGACTCCAGCCGCTATACCTGCAACAGCTGGAATTGCGGCTTTATCAGAAAGAGGCACGGTAAACGATACTCTGAGGAATATTATGAAGTTTTATCCAAATGAGTATTGCGGCAATCCCGAATTATTCCATAATCACTACTTATGGTATTATGTCGTTTAGCTTTAAGGCTGAATCATTAAAATAATCCGTGGCGAGACGACTTGAGGTCTGACAGCAGACTAAATTGGATCCTGTCTTCAGAACCTTTCGTTTTCGCCCGACCATTGAGCCAGCTGACGAACTTGTGTTCAAGCGTGCTGCCCTTGATATCCAAGATGCTGCTTCCCGGCAACTGCGCAAGCTGCCTTGCGACCGCCTTGTCGACGGACATGACATAAAAGTTCCACCCAAAGGTCTGTTCTGCCGAGCTTATGCGCATGGCGGATTCCTCGGCATGGACCATCAGCAGAACTTCGCCCATCAGGGCTTCAATCATCCTAGTGTCTGGCTCTGTCGAAGCTACCTGCATGACTATGAGCTCGGGATCGAAGTCTGACACATAATGTAATAGACATGTAGGCTATTTTTGCGCTTTTATCATGCTTGTCAGGTCGATGCTAAAAAAGGTGTTAAGTATTCCAACGTAAGTCTGGACAGGCGGAGGGACTTCGTCTTCGCAAGCAACTCCCATGTTCCACGCGTTTATCCATATCACCATCCCCTGCAGCATGTTGACAAAGCGCCGGTACTCACCAGGCAATACTTCGAGCCGGTCGATGTAGCGCTCTGCCAACAGCCAAGCAGCGGCAAAGTCGATGCAGTCAGCGTTGTAGATCGCCTTTATCTGCTGCCGTATAGACCTCGCGCGCTTGAAGGGCTTTTTGCTGACAAAAAATGGGAAATCTATCTTGTCAGGCAGAGTCATGCCTAGGGGAGCCCATATCGTTATCACTCTGGCGCCTTCCTTTAGCATCTTGAATCGTTCTGTCATTGTGTCAACTATTTCCGGGTCATTGAACCAAAAGAGCAATACTGTAGCGTCTGAAATGTTGGCTTTTCTGATGTCGCTGTTGATTATTTCAGTATTCTTGACACCAGTAAGCTGTTTCCGCGCTTTGGCAGCAGTCGCCTTATTGAGCTCGATCCCGACAGATTTCTTGACGCCAAATTCTTTGGCTGCAATTTCGACCGCGTTGCCCTCGCCACATCCCAGGTGGTAGAATACGTCGCTCTTTTTCAGCTTCGCAAATTTGAATATCTTTCTTACGGCTTTGTCAGGCAGCGAGACAGCTTCTCCCGTGACGATCGACTGCGGCAGCGAAGATAGGAATTCGTCTAGTTCCAACGTATGTGGAATTCCTATCCGATAATAAAAAGTAAAGTTTGACCGCGCAGCAGTATCAATTATTATACTCCCGGTTCCCATAGAATGACGTCATGACCGTGCACGCAGAAATCAGCATTGTGCCGATTGCAGGAGGACACGACACCAGCATGAGCAAGGGGGTAGCCGCTGCATTTGACGCTATTCGCAAAATAAAAGGCCTCAAAGCAAACCTGACGGCGCTCGGAACTCAAGTCGAGACCAAAAACCTCGGGAGCGTCGTTCAGGCTGTTGAGGCTGCTCACCAGGCAGCCAAGTCTGCCGGCGCCAAGCGCGTAATATCCACAGTCAGGATAGACGAACGTCTTGATAAGACTCATACACTGCAGGATAAGATAAAATCCGTAAAGCGAAGGCTGAGAAAATAATGGGTTATGATCATGGCTTTAGAATAGACATTCTTGTAAGTAATACTTTGACCGGGCATACTGCTCTTCGCTGCCAAGCTGATGGCAGAGTTGTTTCACAGGATCATGCTTCCAGTACCGACAGGTGTTGTAGTTGGGTCCTCTGCGAGTCTACGATCATGAACTTTATTTCTTGTTACTAATCCAATTCTGATTTTCATTTGAACAGCATACAGTTCAAAGTCCTTTTCATCTAGTGGATGCTCCGACACTAGCTTTTTGATTTCCTCGATGCTCATTCACTGCGTTGGTTAGTGCCTTTTCCGGTAATTAACATCTAAAGAGAGTCTGCCACACTACAGGTCGGACGGTAAAATAAATTCACGGATTCTCAGTGATTCGAGCTCGGACATAGTCTCGTTGCTATTGAGTGGTGAAGATTGATGATCAGTACTAGCAAGTAATTATTATAGCACCTGCTAACTGTCTAGCTTTGGTCGGCCTAGATCAAAGAATGTCTTGTCAACTTGCTAAACAATTTCAGCTTGTCCAGGTGACATTCCACAGTGTGATCAAAACCCATTCTGTTTAGAGCTTCTGAGAGGTAGTGTGCTGTCTGGTTAAGTGCATCACTGGTCATTTTCTGCTCTTTGATTACTATCGTGATCTTGTAGGTCACGTTGGCTAGCCTATCAGGTGCATCACATTTAAGGTACGTGGAGAACTGTTCCACTTTCGGCCAACGATTGACGAATAATCAGTATTTATAGTTCTCGATTCTGTCGTTTCTTGGATTATCCCTCAGTAGTATGCCATCCGAACCCTTTTATCAGATCGCTGGAGATTGACTGCATGCCGGAAACCTTATGCAAGAAGTGTGGCACAGAGCTGCAAGAAGGAGACCAGGTCTGCTCGCTCTGTAACCAGGGACTTAGAGTGCATTGTTCAAATTGTGACTTTGTCTCTGATATCAAATTCCATGCAGACTGTGCTAATGCAGAGTTGTTCCTTCGCTAGCTATGTTCTATAGATCGATTCGCTCGAACGTGGAATCAAGCGAATCCAATAGACCACGAATCTTGAAGGATTATGCGCATATCGGAAATGATGAAAAAAGTCCTACCCCCTGAAAGTCAACGGGCTAGCGAATACGCGATAGGTTGCCGGAGCACTGAAAGCCTAGACTCATATAGTGATAGTGGGCTAGCGTTCAACGGCGATTATCAACCTCATATTTCTAAGTACACTGTGCCGTTTTCAACACTCACCTTGTACTTGCCAAGGTCTTTCAGCTTTTGCGGAAACCAGGTCATGGTGCCTGTGGTAATGTCCCACTTGGAGCCATGCCAGGGGCAGGTCAGCTCTTTTCCATTCAGCTCGCCTTCATGGAGCTCAGCGCCAGCGTGGGTGCAGATGTTGCCAGTGGCGTAGTAGCTGCCTCCGACGTTCGCGACCAGTATTTCCTTACCGCCCGCGGTGACATGGGTCATCTTGCCCTCCCCAATTTCAGAAGCCCTGCCGACCAATACTTTTGCCATACGGACATCTTTGAGACGGCGGTATTTTAATTTCACTGCCCGGGAAACATTCTTTCTGAAAAGTTTGCCAGTTTTTTCAGCGCGTCCGTACGTTCTTCCCTTTCTATCTCGGACCCTTCAATCGCGCCGTCAAGGAAGCGGATGGATTCGTCGTAGACCTTCCTTGCAACCGGATATGGCACACCATCTTTGCCGCCATGGGCAAAGCTGTATTTCACCGGGTCGCTCCACGATGCCTTGGCCCCGTACATTAGCTCCGCAACGAGCGACAGTGCCCTCACCGTAGCACCGCCTAAACCCCGCATCGATAGAAGCTCTTCATAATTGCTCGGCTGGATTTCATAGATGTGCCTGAACAACCCCCAATCAAGCCTCCTTGGCATTTCATAGCCTGAAGCGCCAACCATGTCGCTGCCAAGCCACGGATCAAGCGTAGACTTTGCAATCAGCCTGTAGACCGATGACTTCAAGCTGTTCGTGTCGCTGTTGACAAGATCGACGCATACCTTCTGGTTTTCCTCGGATTGCAAAGCTGTCATATCAAGAACACTAGAATTCTTGGTGTCGCTAATGATCCCGGTGTGCGGTTCGCGTACAAAATTTGGAATATCGCCAGAAAGCCAATGGTATCGGCGCGCCATCTTGCTTCTTGGGTTCATTCCCTGCTGCACGACTGCCCAATTCCCCCGCTCGTCAAAAAGTATAACATGGTGGTAAAGTGAGTATCCATCCTGTACGGCCGCGCTATCTACCTTGGCGGCCATCCTGCTTGCATGCAGAAGCGAATCTATTTTTGCGGATGAAAGGCCAGAGCTTTCTGCAAGGAGTGGTATCTCTGTCTTGGCAGATGTTGATTTCTTGCCCTTGCCGCCTGCCATCGAAAGGCCATGGATGTATGGCTTGAGTGCCTGTTTTAGGACGCCTGAAACGTGGTAACGCCGGACGAATGCCAGTCAAAGCCAAGTACGCATCCAAAGGCCTGAAACCACAACGGGTCAGAAAGACGCCTCAGGAATTCCATCTGTCCATATTGGTCAATTATCACTTTTGACATTGCATGCGACAGCCTGATCATTTTGCGGACGAGGTATGCCGGTGCGTGTCCGGTATGTAGTGGTAGGTTGATAGAGGGCGCCTTTTGCAACTTAGCCGCCCTTGAGAAAAAGCCGTAACTTTTGCTTCGCAAGTGGATCCACTGGGGTGAACCTGAGATGCAGGCCACAGCACGGACAATGGGTGTTGCTGCATCTTAGGTAGACTTCACACCTGCGGCAGTACCTCAATCCTTGCTGGTACGGGTTTAGTATCCTCCCTCCGTTGGGGACCAACCTGACGCATATGTTCTTGCAGGTCAAATACTTCATAGGTGGTAAGGCTGCTTATAACCAGACCAGCACTGCGGGGAGAGGGGGGGCATACATCAAATATGCCCCATGGCCATAGGAGGCAGCAATGCGCGCTGCCATTATTGTCGTGCTGGCATCGGCCGGGCTCTTGAGCGGCGTGCTCGACGCGATAACCGGCCTGATAGCAGAGTACGGCTATCCGGCAGTCTTTGCGGCAGCATTCCTTGAAGTGATGTTCCCGCCGATCCCAAGTGAGGTTATCTTTCCGCTTGTAGGTTTCACCGTCCAGAGTAGAGGGCTCGGGCTTGAAAACGCGATCGGCATGGCTGTGGCCGGTGCACTCGGCTCAACGGCAGGAGCAATAGTAATCTATTTTGTTTCGATGAAAGTAGGACGTGCAACTATTGTGCGATTTGGCAAGCATATTAGGGTTAGCGAACGGGAGATCGAAAAAGCCGAGAGATGGTTTGCAAAATATGGTTCTGTCGCGGTGTTCACCGCAAGGATGGTACCCGGGATTCGCGAAATAATTTCAATCCCCGCGGGTATCGGCAAGATGAGTATTGTAAAGTTCGTTGCCTACACATTTGCCGGGTCGCTTGTGTGGTGCATTGTCCTAACGCTTGCAGGCTATTATCTTGGCGAAGCGTGGAGTGGGTTTTCAGAACAAGCATCGTCCGCGTTTACAATCGTCAGCATCATCGTCATTGCAGGCGTTATCGTCGGCATCGGCGTCTGGTACGGCAGACGCAGAAAGGCGCCTGCAAGAAGTAATGACTAGATGGCCTTCATTAGAAGGCAGAGTAGCGCCTTTTGTGCATGCAGCCTGTTTTCGGCTTCTTGCCACACCATTGACGATTTGCCGTCAATTATCTCAGGCGTAACTTCCATTCCGCGCTTTGCGGGGAGACAGTGCATGAATATCGCATCCTTTTTTGCGAGCTTCATAATGTCAGAGTTGACCTGATACTTTGGCAGAAAGGTCGTTTCCCTAGTTGCACGTTCGCCTTCCTTGCCAATCGACACAAAAGTGTCAGTCATTACAACATCGGCATCGTTTGCAGCTGCAACTGGATCTTCTGTTATTGCAATGTCGGCACCAGTCTTCTGGCCTTCTGCTTTGGCAAGCCTCACCACTTCATTAGGCGGCTCATAACCCTTTGGGCAGGCAGCAGTCATGTTGATACCCATCTTGCCGCAGCCAAGCAAAAGGTCGTTGCAGACGTTATCGCCGTCTCCAAGCCAAGCAAGGCTCAGTCCTTTCAGCTTTTTCTTGTGCTCCTGTATAGTCAGCAGATCCGCAAGGATCTGGCATGGGTGAAACGCGTCAGAGAGGCCATTAATTACAGGAATTGAAGCGTAGTCAGCAAGTGTCTGGACGTCCTTGTGGTCATAGACGCGCGCCATGATGCAGTTGAGATATAATGATAGTGTCTTGGCGGTGTCCTCGATCGTTTCGCCCCGGGATAGTTGTATGTCACTTGCGCTTAGGTATACTGCGTCCCCGCCCAGTTGGTACATTCCTACTTCAAAGCTGACGCGTGTGCGGGTCGATGGCTTTTGAAATATCATGCCAAGCGTTTTTCCGCGCAAAAGCAGCCGGGCCTTCCCGTTCTCTTGCTCGCGCCTGAGCTTGCTCGCTAATGTCAAAATTAGGTTGATTTCCCGCGCGCTTAGGTCGGCGATGCTGAGCAAATCTTTCTTACTTAAGTAGGTCTTCAATGTCTTCATCTGTTAGATATATTACCTTGTCTTCTTGCTCACCAGTGTCTTTATCTTCTTTGCGCTTCTTTTTATCTTCCTTTTCCTTCTCTATTCTTTGACGCTCCTCTTCCTCGAGCCTTGCCCTTTCTTCCTCTTCTTTTACTTTCTCTTGTTCTCGCCGATGCTTGTCATCCTGTGTCTTCTTACGATCCTCGTCGGTCTTTTTCTTGCCGCCAAACAGCCCGAACCTGCCCTTCCTTTCCTTAGGCTCTTCCATCTTGGGCGTTAGAGGTTGATCTTCTCCAGGCGGCGGTGTGGGTAACGTGTATGCTGCCTTTGGTGCTTGCTTTGGCTCCTCGCGCACTACTGACTTGAGGGAAGGCTTTTCTTGAACCAGTGGTTGTGCAGTTGGAGCAACGACGGCAAGGTGGGGCTGCTCTGCTGGCTTGGGCGGCGGTGGCTGAGGGAGCTCTTCCTTTGTATCAACTTCGGGCCCTTCTTCCAGCGGGGCTTCAGTTGGCTCTGGAGCCTTCGGCATTGACATCAGGTTTTCAACGCTTACTTCGCCCACAATTCCAAACAATGACTCAATAAACTTGTCGGGATCGAATGGAATAATGTCGTCGTAGCCCTGACCGACGCCGACGTGTGTGATTGGCTTTGAAGTAATGTGCGCAATTGAAATCGCGGCTCCACCCTTTGCGTCCGCGTCTACCTTTGTCAATATCGCGCCATCAAAATTAGTATACTGGAAAAACTCCCTTGCCTGGTTTATGGTATCGTTGCCAGCAAGCGAATCGCCAATGAACAACTTGATGTCCGGCTTGACAACCCTGACAATCTTGCCCATTTCGTCCATAAGGTTCTTTGAAGTTTGCATTCTGCCCGCTGTGTCCATCAGAACAACATCGATAAAGTTCTTTTTAGCGTGCTCGTATGCATCACGTCCTACGGACGACGGGTCAGCCCCATACCTCTGCTTGACTATCTTTAACGAGAGCCTGTTGGTATGCTGCTCTAATTGTTCAATTGCACCTGCCCGGTGTGTATCGCCCGCCGCCACGACGACGGAAAAGCCGGCCTTGCGCAAGAGGTTTGCAACCTTGGCCACCGTCGTTGTCTTGCCAGTCCCGTTGATGCCAAGGAAAACGATGACAAATGGCCCGGCCTTATTGTCCTTTTTCATCTTTATCTTTTCAA
>Ga0070708_100000872_pt1 | contig 22773 bp, 22 predicted proteins | sample KBSK5503metaG_FD_65469 | JGI IMG/M metagenome (GOLD analysis project Ga0070708, IMG submission 65469) | Corn, switchgrass and miscanthus rhizosphere microbial communities from Kellogg Biological Station, Michigan, USA - KBS K5-50-3 metaG | ecosystem: Host-associated > Plants > Roots >... | reverse complement strand
GCTCGCACCCTCTGATGCAAGGAAGAGGACGGTAGGAGCCAGTTCTCCTGGCTGGCCGATGCGTCCCATGGGGGTTGTACTGGCTACGATAGGCTCGGCTCGATCCAAAATGGCTTCGGTCATGCGTGTGCGAAACATGCCCGGAGCGATGGCGTTCACACGAAGTCACATTTAGCGCTTTGCCTGCGCTCCTACATCGTTTGCGGTTGCTGTCTGTGAAGTATGACGTAGCATAAGGCCGTTATGTAGATAAATCATCAGTACACTTCTATTGGGCAGTTCTGCCTCCATCAATAGGAATGACCTGTCCCGTAATATAGCTGGCACCCTCAGAGGCAAGGAAGAGTACCGTAGGAGCAAGTTCCCCTGATTTGCCGATGCGTCCCATCGGCGTTGTTGCATTGTAGATTGCTTCACCACGTTCAATGATAGCTTCAGTCATGCGAGTCCTAAACATTCCAGGTGCGATGCAGTTTATGCGAATATTGCGTGACCCCCATTCTACCGCTAATGCGCGTGTAAGGTTAATGACCGCCGCCTTACTGGCGTTATATCCAACAGTATTCAACTGTCCACCCCCAAGGCCGGCGACAGAGGCAACATTGACGATAACGCCCTTGCCACGGTCCAGCATATGCCGTCCAACACTCTGCGACATCAAGAACGTGCCAGTGATATTTGCATTGATAACTTGCTGCCATCTTTCGAGAGGCATACTTTCGGCAGGTGCGCCCCACGTCAAACCAGCATTGTTGACCAATACATCGATCTTGCCACATTTTTCAAGTATGTGCTGTACTGTCTGCTCAACGGAAGACGCATCGGCGACATCACAGGTCAGGGCATGCACAGAAATAGCGCGATCTTTCAGAAATTTTTCTGCCTCTGTTAGCCACTGTTCGCGCCTGGCCGTAATCACGACTTGTGCCCCAGCATAACCAAAAGCATGTGCAATTTCCAGGCCCAGACCACGCGAACTACCTGTGACAACAACAACTTCGCCTTTGAAATCAAAGCTGACGGTACCCATAGATGCCCCCTTTGCATTATCATTTCACTGACTGGTATTATATCAGTTTTGTAGGATATAACTCATCCCCTATTTCGCCTTTTGGACCTTGAAAAGATAAAGTCTTTCTCTTCTCAGCCCTCTTAATATGTCAATCGCCTGAATTTAATGCCTAATCGGCATCATCTGCACGTTGATGTTGCTTCCCAGGCATCATTCACCCTTGACAGTCTATGCTCGCACTCTCTCATCACAGCATTATATGACAGCATATCGATTTTCTGAAAAGGAAGACACGTATTTACAAAAGCTCAGTGAGCAGGCAAAAGTGAGCAAGACAGAGAAATGGAAACAGATTGAAGGTGTGTGGAAACGCCGGGCAATCATCGCCCGACGAGTCTATAAAAAGATGCGGTTGCGGGCAGAACAAGAGACACATACGGATGAGTAGATTTGAAGCTATAGGCCTTGACAGAATACCGAATGTTTGATATAAAGGAAGTACTTAATCCTCCCGTTGGGGCTCCGGCCATTGGCGGGAGTTTTTAGTTTCTACTATACTACAAATGCCAGTTACAACCGAGCGGTGAAGTGCTATAATACTTCTCGCATGACAGACACCTCATTTACCAACGTGCCAAGTTTTACGCTTTCCGGCAACCAGCCACTTATCGGTATTCCGTTTGAGGAAAACGGTCAGGAAGTCGTGCGCTATTTCTCAGAAGAAACACAGGCTGATAAAGCAGTCTCAGAAGATGCTACCCAAAGAGCCTTAGACCTTGCAGGTGCATGGAGTGATCTTGATTGGGATGAAATGGAAAAAGCACTTGACCGCATCAGACATGAAAGCAAGCCCACGCCACCTCTTGAGTTATGAAACGCTACTTGCTTGATACGGCTCCGTTGGCAGCGTATCTCCATAAGCGGGAGCCAGCTGTCACGCTCATTCGCCCCTTGATTGAAAAACATGAGGTAGCAACCAGCATTGTCGTGTACGCTGAAGTGACCGAATATATCAGAGGGCACCCCAAGTTTCCGCAGCGTCATGACGAACTGCGTCAACTGTTACGAGAAGTGTATCCCTATTTTCTCACCTATCCTATCCTCGATCGGTATGCAGCAATCAGACGGAGTATACGTCCTCCCTACGGCAAAGGGTTAATTGGTGACATGGATACCTTAATTGCGGCAACAGCGCTAGAGCGACACCTCACCATTCTTACCACAGATAGTGACTTTGAACGAGTCCCTAAACTTAACTTCCAGCTTGTTAACCTGAAAGCTCCACTCCTCTCTTAGCGTATATGTATGGACGAATCAGTGCAACACCTACAACTGCTCAGGTAGGATTGACATGGCTGCTAAAATGAAGCCATTACAGGAGAGGAGCGGATATTTAAAGCAGTGAACACAACTCTGGTAGTTGGAGGATTTAAAGTAAAAGATGAATAACTTTAAAGAAAAAGCAAATCTTATATGGGATATTGCCGAGTTATTACGAGGAGAATATAAGCAAGCCGATTATGGCAAGGTCATCTTACCCCTTGTCGTCTTAAAAAGGCTTGATGAAGTGTTGGCCCCGACTAAAGAAAAGGTACTACATCAGTATGCCCAGGTGCAATCCTTAAAGGTAGAGAATATTGATCCGATCTTAAACCGGGTCGCAGGCTTAAACTTCCACAATAAAAGTAAATATGACTTCCAGAAATTACTCGCCGATCCAGATAATCTTGCCGCAAACATCAGAAACTATATAACTGGCTTTTCTTCCACAGCAAGAGATATTATTGAGCACTTCCAATTTGATAGAGAAATAACAACTCTTGATAAGGCAAACCTCCTGTATTTAGTGATAAAAGAAATGAATACGGTTGATCTTCACCCAAGCAAAGTAAACAGTATGGAGATGGGGTATATATTTGAAGAACTCATTCGCAAGTTTGCAGAAGCTTCGAATGAAACAGCCGGAGAGCATTTCACCCCTCGTGAGGTTATCCGCCTCATGGTGAACTTATTATTTGTTGATGACAGCGAGGCGCTCACAAAAAAAGGAATTGTGAAAACCCTGTATGATCCGGCATGCGGAACAGGAGGCATGTTATCAATTGCTGAGGAGTACTTACATGAGCTAAATCCCTACGCACAATTAGAGCTCTTCGGACAAGAACTAAATCCTGAGTCATATGCCATCTGCAAATCAGACATGCTCATAAAAGGGCAGAATGCAAATCATATAAAGCTTGGTAATAGTTTTACGCAGGATCAATTGGAAAACGAGAAATTTGATTACATGCTTTCCAATCCTCCCTTTGGTGTCGAATGGAAAAAGGTTGAAAAAGAGATAAAGAAAGAACATGAGCAGAAGGGGAAAAATGGGAGGTTTAGCGCCGGCTTGCCACGAATCAGCGATGGAGCGTTTCTTTTTTTGCAGCATATGATCTCAAAAATGAGACCCTCCAATGGTGGAGCGAGGATTGGGATTGTGTTTAATGGTTCACCAATGTTTACAGGTGGAGCTGTAAGTGGAGAAAGTGATATTCGTCGGTGGATTATTGAAAATGATTGGCTGGAAACAATTGTTGCTATGCCTACAGAGCTTTTTTATAACACGGGTATTGCAACATACATTTGGATTGTCACGAATAGAAAAGACGAAAAGAGAAAAGGGAAAGTACAGCTTGTCAATGCAGTGAGTTTTTCTAAGAAAATGTCAAAGAGCCTAGGAAATAAACGCAATGAAATCAGTGATGAGCAGATTAAGAAAATAACCAAGCTTTATGACGATTTCGAGGAGGGAGAATATACAAAAATCTTTGATAATGATGACTTTGGTTATTGGCAAGTAACTATCGAGAGACCGCTAAAAGATGATAAAGGAAATGTCGAATTGGATAAAAACGGTAAACCAAAAGCAGACGCCTCACTTCGTGATACTGAAATTATTCCTCTTAAAGAGAATATTGATGAATATTTCAAAAGAGAAGTTTTGCCTCATGTGCCTGATGCGTGGATGGATAGAAGCAAAGATAAAAAAGGTTACGAGATAAACTTCACAAAATATTTTTATAAATTCAAGCCATTACGCTCACTGGAAGAAATTAGAGAAGACATTATAAAATTGGAGAAAGAGTCAGAAGGACTATTAGATGAGATTATTCGAATATGAAAAGATATTCAACACTTAAACCCTCCGGCAATGATTGGCTAGGCGACATCCCAGACGGGTGGGAGGTGAAGCGGCTGAAGTATATTTCCTATACTAGGGTAAGTAATGTGGATAAAAAAAGTGAAGATGAAATACAGGTCAAATTGTGCAATTACGTTGATGTGTATAAAAACGAATTTATCACTGAAAAAATTGATTTTATGATTGCAACCGCTACTAGGAGGCAAGTCGATGCTTTTGAATTGAAGAAAGGAGATGTGATACTAACTAAAGACTCAGAGACACCTGATGATATTGGTATTCCTGCCTATGTAGATTTAGAAGACACGAAAAATATTGTTTGCGGATATCATTTAGCAATATCGACTCCAATCAACTCCGTATTGCTGGGAAAATATCTATTTAGACTTATTCAATCAAATATTTTCAGATCGTATTTCGAAGTTAGTAGTAACGGTATCACAAGATATGGACTAGACACTTATTCAATATTTAATGCTGATATACTTTTGCCCTCTTTTTCCGAACAACGCATAATCGCTGATTTCCTCGACCGCGAGACGGGTAAAATAAATCATTTAATTTCTAAAAAACAAAAACTCATCGACCTTCTTAAAGAAGAACGCACTGCAATTATCAATCAGGCAGTAACAAAAGGGATAAATCCATATGTCGAAATGAAAGATTCTGGAATTGAATGGCTTGGGAAAATACCAGAAAATTGGCATTTGGTTCCAATGAAAAAATACTTAAATTCTGTAGTTGACTATAGAGGAAAAACTCCTACCAAGAAAGAGAATGGTGAGGTATTTCTTGTCACGGCGAGGAATATAAAAGATGGGATTATAAACTACACCCTATCACAAGAATATATTTCTAAGGACGAATATACTCAGGTTATGCAAAGAGGAAAACCAATTATTGGTGATGTACTATTCACAACAGAAGCCCCATTAGGTGAAGTCGCCAATGTGGATAGAGAAGATATTGCATTAGCACAGAGAATTATTAAATTTAGAGCAAATCCAAAATATTTAGATAATTATTATCTAAAAGAGTGGCTTTCATCTCAATCATTCCAAAATGATTTGCAGAGTTATGCAACTGGATCTACTGCCCTCGGTATTAAAGCTAGTAAGTTAAATTTTCTAAAACTATTATTGCCTCCATTAAGCGAACAAAAAAAGATTTTAATTCACATAAATAAAGAGAGGGAAAAGATTGATGCCTCTATTGTTAAGATAGAAAAAGAAATCGATCTTCTCAAAGAATATCGTACAGCCCTTATTTCAGAAGTCGTCACTGGCAAGATTGACGTAAGACAGGAGGTGGCTGTATGGATATAAGGAAAGAAATAACATTCGAAGATGCGATTGAAAAATATTTGATAGAACATGGAGGCTACCGAAAGGGGAATCCAGAGGAGTTCGATAGGAACCTGGCATTTAACAAAAATACCATCATTGCTTTTCTCCAGGAGTCGCAACCGAAAGCATGGGAAAAATTAGCAAAAATTCATGGGAAAGAAATTGAGACAAAAGTTATTCAGCGTTTACATAAAGAGCTTGAGCTACGAGGGATGCTCGATGTCCTGCGGAACGGCTTTACCGACTATGGCGTGAAGTTCCACATGGCCTACTTTAAATCCGAAACCTCCTTAAACCCAGAAACCATACGCCTCTATAACCTCAACAGGCTGGAAATAACACGACAGGTAAAATACAGCCCCAAGAATGAAAAATCACTGGATATGGTCATTAGTATCAATGGCCTGCCTGTTGCAACTTTTGAGCTAAAAAATCCATTCACAAACCAGACTGTAGAGAATGCCAAAAGACAGTACATGCAGGACAGAGATCCGCGCGAGCTACTATTTCAGTTTAAAAAACGGGCGTTGGTCCATTTTGCGGTAGATGTTGATGAAGTGTACATGACCACAAAGTTAGATGGCGCAAATACCAAATTCCTCCCCTTTAACATGGGGGACAACAACGGCGCTGGCAATCCTCCCAACCCACATGGATATAAGACCGCGTACCTTTGGGAGGCCATTTTGCCAAGAGATAGCTGGATGGAAATCCTTGCAAAGTTTCTCCATTTGCAAGTTGAGGACTTTTATATCGAGGGGAAAAAGGTAACGAAAGAAACGATGATCTTCCCCAGATACCATCAATTAGATGTGGTCCGGAAATTGGTTGCTGATGCCAAGCTGCATGGTGTGGGGAAAAACTATCTGATTGAACATTCCGCAGGCAGTGGAAAAAGCAATTCTATCGCCTGGCTCGCCTACCGTTTAGGAAGCCTGCATAATGCAAATGATGAAAGGGTCTATGACTCCGTTATTGTCGTCACGGATAGAAACGTCTTGGATCAGCAACTGCAAAATACTATCTACCAATTTGAACACAAACTTGGTGTCGTGCAAAAAATTGACAAAGATTCGACCCAACTGGCAAACGCTATTGAGGCAGGAACCGGCATTATTATTACGACGCTGCAAAAATTTCCCTTTGCTGTAGGCAAAATCAGTACGCTTCCGAACAGGAAGTATGCGATTATTGTCGATGAAGCGCATAGCTCACAAGGCGGTGAAGCAAGTCGAAAAATGAAAGAGGTGCTGTCGGTAAAGTCGCTTGAGGAAGCAGAGAAGGAGGAGAGCGAAACTCAGGAAGGAGACCGTGATGTTGAAGATGAAATTCGACAGGTGCTCCTCTCGCGGGGCAGACAAACGAATCTGAGTTACTTTGGATTTACCGCAACACCCAAACCGAAAACGCTCGAAGTCTTTGGCGAAAAAGGGATTGATGGAAAACCACGGCCTTTTCATCTCTACTCCATGCGGCAAGCCATCGAGGAGGGCTTTATCTTAGATGTATTGGAACATTATACGACCTATAAAACCTACTTTAAGCTATCAAAAGCAATTGAAGATGATCCGGAATTAAATAAGAAAAAGGCAAGCATAGCAATAGCCCGATTTGTGTCGTTACACCCCACAAACTTAGCGCAGAAAACCGAGGTCATGGTTGAGCATTTCAGAAGCGTCACAGCAAAAAAAATCGGTGGAAAAGCAAAAGCAATGGTAGTTACCAGCTCACGGCTCCATGCCTTGAAGTACTACCAAGAATTTAAGAAATACATACAACAAAAAGGATATACCGATATTGGCGTTCTTGTCGCTTTTTCAGGCACAGTAGAGGATACAGAAACAGGAGAGGAATATCGGGAATCGAAATTAAATGGCTTTGGAGAAAAGGAGCTTCCTGATAAGTTTAAAACGAATGAATATAAAGTGTTGATTGTCGCTGATAAATACCAAACAGGCTTTGATGAGCCGCTGCTGCATACCATGTACGTTGATAAAAAATTATCAGGGATTAAAGCAGTGCAAACCCTCTCGCGGTTAAACAGAAAAATTCCGGGGAAAGAAGACACCTTTATTTTAGATTTCGTTAACGAAACAGATACCATCCTTGAGTCGTTCCAGCCGTATTATGAGATGACCTTGTTGACGGAAACAACTGATCCTAATTTATTGTATGATCTCAAATTACGCCTGGAGGGCAAGAAAATATTTACCTGGGAAGAAGTCAACGATTTTTGCAGCGTTTTCTTTAAATCAGCAAACATCCAAAGCTCCAAAGACCAGGGGTTATTATACGCCAAAGTCCAACCGGCAGTAGACCGCTTTACGGCACTTAAAGCACAAGAGGAAAAGGATGACTTCAAACACACCCTCTCGTCCTTTATTCGGCTGTATTCCTTTTTGTCACAGATTGTACCGTTTCAAGATCCGGAGCTTGAGAAGCTGTATGCCTATGGCAGGTTACTCCTTAATAAATTACCAAAAGATACAAATACGAAATATACATTAGATGATGACATCGCGCTTGAATATTATCGCTTGCAAAAAATCTCAGAAGGGTCGATCAAACTGGAAAAACAAGGCGGTGTTGAGTTAAGCCCGACCACAGAAGCAGGGTTAAGCAGAGATAAAGAAGAAAAAGCCCATCTTTCTGAGATAATCCAAATATTAAATGACCGATTCGGAACCGACTTTACAGAAGCAGATCGGTTGTTTTTTGATCAAATAGAGGCAGAGCTTGTGGCCGATGAAAAACTATCTGATAAAGCTAAAAGTAATAGTATTGATAATTTTAAATTTGGCTTTGATGATGTTTTCTTGACGAAGTTAATAGACAGAATGGATCAGAATAAAGAAATATTTGCAAAAATTATGGACGATGAGCAATTCGCCGAGACAGTTAAAACCTGGATGATGAAGCAAGTTTACAAAAAGCTCAATGAATTACAAACGAGCGAAAAATAAAACAGATACTTTATAGCTTTACAAGCTGACGGATGGTTTTACCCATAACTAACCAGAGCTGGTCACTGGCTCAATCACTCCTTTCGTGTCATTCGCCGGAGAGTTGACCAAGCGCGAGACAGGGTATGCGTCCAACTCACTCGCCGGATACGGATGCAGCAGTTTTAACAATCGCTCAGGTTCAGTTTCATCAGGATTTAACCACGTTTCCTCATCCTGTTTCTCAAGAATTGCCGGCATCCTGTCATGAATTGGCGCAACAACTGCATTCGGAGTAGTTGTGATAATGGTGTAGGTTTTCAATTCCTTACCCTCTTTGTCATGCCACACGTCGTACAGCCCGGCGAAGCCGAACACCTGCTTATTTTTCATAAAAATGTAGTAGGGCACTTTCTCTGTGTCTACTTTCTTCCACTCAAAGAACCCGCCAGCAGGCACAATGCACCGCTGCGTAGAAAGCGCTTTTTTGAATGAGGGTTTATCTTTCAACGTTTCAGCGCGGGCATTAATCATCTTATACCCGATATTTGTATCTTTTGCCCAGAACGGCACCAGACCCCAGCGCATCAGCTCGACATGCATTTCAGAGTCATTCACAATAACGGGTAAATCCTCACTCGGCGCAGCATTGTAGCGTGGTTTGAGATCGTACCCAATACGAGTCCCCTTAAAGCGGATGGGAATATCAGCAGGGTCAGGAATTGCATAGCGGCCACACATACAGGGAGATTATAACAGAACTCTTTAGCCAACAATTGAAGAAAAAATGGTACTTGAATGCAAGCAACTTTAGTGGAATAATAATGGAGATTTAATATTAAATCGCTATTCGCCTACCTTCCAGATAGGAAATAGACAAAAAAACACATGTAAAGTTTTTTTTGAACCTGCCTTTTGTCATATGTGTGGGCGTCACATCGCAATATCAGGTTCTTTTTTATTCTATAGCTCTATATTCCAGTTTATAAGATTTTACCCCCTGCTTGTCAAGGACTAAAATTTTTGCTTGGTTCTGTACTTCACTATCTGTGTCACCTTAACTTGCTTGAGCAATCCGCCTTCCTTTTCAGTTGCATCACCAGATGTTGAAACTAGCAGGGATTGACTTATTTGTTACACTGTTAAGAAAATAGCTTTGGGGAGGAATTCTTAAGGTGAGCATAAGAGTAAGTAAAACTTTCCGCAATAACTTTGTCTTAGATGAGCCAGAGATGCGAAGAATTCATAAGGTACTTACTGAACAAATGGCTCTAGCCATCCAGAACAACGCCTTCACAACTACTTTTAACTTAAAATTAAAAAACCAGATGGCATTCGCAAAAACTTCTCTAGACGATGTGCTTGATGAAAGTAACGGTGGTGAAAATGCAATACAAGAACTTGAAATTTTAGTTAAAGACAGAAGTACTCGAAATGAAATATCACTTAAATTTTCAAAAGATGTATACGCATCAAATAACTATGAAATTAGTGGTAGTGATAGAAACTGGGTTTCTATCACACAGTCTCTAATAGATGAAAGAATTAAAAATTTGAGGCAGGCATTTGTGATATCAGGAACAGCAAGAATTTTACTCATATTGTTAATTTTTGCTTTTGCGTTTATTGATATACTAATTCTAGGTGCTCCTATTTATAATTCATTAATTCACACTCACCCACTCGGATTAATTGCGATATCAATAAGAGGCCTTATCATATTTCTCTTAGTTACGAATTTACTGGCGATTGGCATTTTTTCATACCTTTATTTTTTCCCAACTCAAAATTTCTGCTGGGGAGATTATGTCAAAGTGTATCAGAGACGCCAATCCATAGGTAAATTTATCATTATTATAGTGATAGTTGGCCTCGTAATTAGTGTCCTTGGGAGTATTATTGCTAGTTACTTCATTACATAATAAGATCAATACATTTTATTTTGTACTTCATCATGTCACCCAATGGCAATTCCATGTCGCCTTAACTGAATTCTGCGAACCTTACCTCTTAGGATTAGGCGGTTCATTAAGAGTAATTCTTAAGGTATCAATTGCTTCTTCTAACTTCTGCCATGCATCTTTATAGAGAGGAACAAGTCCTTTTACCTCTTCATCTTCTAAGAGTAAGTTGTAACTGGCTTCAAAGGATGCTACGGCTTCTGGAGTGGCGCTACCACCAAGAAGACTAGCCCAAGGAATAATATCATCGGGTTCTGCTCCCAAAGTTTTTCCTGTGAAGTAGGTGATATTCGTGCTGTCGTTGACTTTCATAATACCCTGCCTACTATTCATTTTCCGTACAGCAGATGTGACTGAGTTGTTCATTTTGTTGGCTATAAGGGTAAAGGCAGAATGGGCCTGTTGAAACTCTTTCAGTTTTTTGAAAAACTTCTGCTGCCTAGGCACTTTATCTATCCATAGGTCAAGCGGTGACTCGCTTAAGAGTTTTGCAATAGAAGTGGCTAGCGGAGACGGTTTGACAAGGTTGTCAACATAGGTCATTTCTGGTTGATCGAGGGCAAACCGAAGATGCTCCCGAAACGTTGCTACTTCTTGTTCACATTTATGTTGGAGTCGCCGCTTATCTACTTTCCATTGGAATACTAAAATCATGATGCCAACAATAAAGCCAATAAGCAAGCTATCTATTGCCCCAGCAAAGAGCGCAGACCAAAAAGCAATCCAGAATTGACTCCAATCTGTAATACCTAGCATTCAATCATCCCTATCTTTCAAGGTTCTACTCTAGAGGTTCTTAATTATTAAGAACGAACATAAGCGTCTCCCGTAAAATCATGTGCCTGGCGTCTACTAAACATAATTCTGCGTCGTAAACGAACATTTGTGCGTCATCGGTTGAAAATCCCTCTTGTCAATAAGCCCATCAGTATGGGATAATTTTACCATTAATGAAAAAACAGACCCTTGTATCAAAGCTCCACATGCCAGTGCGTCCCGCATTATCTGTTGCTGCCATCGTTGGTGTTATTGCCATTGGTGCATTGTTTATCCTGCTATTCCAGAATAAGCGTTCTTCAGTGCCACCCTCACAACAGTACCAAGCACAGGTGGTTCCTACTGCTACACCTACTCCTGTTGATACCTCCACATGGAAAACCTATACGGATTGGAAATATCACTATTCGGTAAAGCTTCCTCCTGAGTTTGCTAGTTATATCCCCACCAAAGGATACACCGGAGACACTATTGATCCTGACGGTACTGGTTTCGTGCAATTTGAAGATAGGACGCTCTCAGGGGACTATCCAAATAGAATAGCAAAATATGGTTTTTACTTCCGCCTAGAGAAAGGCGCACCAGTTGGTTCGAGCTGCACAACAGATCAGGAATGCTTAAACTCGAATAGGAATTTTTACCACAATACACCTGGTGGTATGAGAGTGGTACCTATCCAAGCAAGAATTCTTAATAGAGACATTCAGGGTTTGGCTATACAAACAACCACAGATAATACTAGCTCTCCAACAGGTAAGGATATCAGCATTCAGTACCTTTATACATTTATAGTAAACGGAAAGCCTTTCAATGCTGAGATTAATTTTTACTATCCCAAAGGTTTCCAGCAGGCACAAACAAAAGACCCTGTTATCAATGCTATTTTGTCTTCCATCTCCTTTGATAACCAATAACTTCCTCACCCTCATCTACTTATAGTTCTCCTCTTAATTGCTTGCGTATTCAATATTTAGTATAATTCCCTAACGCACATTGACAGTCTCAAAGAATAAATTCAGTTGTTAATTTCATAGTAAAGAAAGGTAAAGGTAAGACAATTGTCTAAGCCAAACAAACGCAAACTTTTGTTACTTCTTGCATTGTTGATTGTAGGAACGTTGGCAACTTTTGTTCCACGTTCGCAAGCACATGCGCTAACGTACCCTAAGCCGTCCTGGTGGACTTACTCAGATAGCTCACACCAGCACTGCGACTCAGGTCACTTCGGTAACACCTATACCCTGTTAACCACATGGAATGGTTTGGAAGTTTGCGGACCTGTCGGAACCAACACTTCAGTAACTTTTCCTAACGGCGTAGGTGAAGGCGAATGGCAGTGTGTAGAACTCGTAGCACGGTACTTGCTCATTGTCTACGGCGCACCAGCGCTAAGCAATACTAATGGCGACCAAGTGGTAGCCAACTACGCAAGCACCTATTCAAGTCTGTTCACATCGATCACAAACGATGGGAACACACACGCTTTCCCGAAAGTCGGTGATGTGCTGAGTTACAGCACTGTTCACACAGCGATTATCACAGGGATAACTGTAACCGATCAAACCAACGGGAATGCGACCCTCAACCTTATTGAGCAGAATGCATCGTCAAACGGGACTACTACTCAAAAGGTCATCGGGTGGAAAATCAAAGGCGGTGTTGACGATCCAAACGATACTGGAAGCGATACGGTTTCAGCTTGGCTCACACCGAAAGAGTCATGGAGTACTGTGAGTCCAGGCGGGACAACCTATGACAAGATTTACTCTATGGCAGCCGCCAGCACGACAAGTGTCTGGGCAGCAGGAAACGAAGGAGCAAATCCTGTTACCTACTACGATAACGGAGCGGGGTGGACTAAATATTCGCCTACTGCACAGTGTAGCTGTAACCACTACCTCTATGGAATTGCGACAATCCCTGCTTCTGGAGACACATGGACAGTAGGAGCATATACGCCAAGCAATATCAAGACATTAGCCTATCACTGGAACGGAACCTCATGGGTTCATGTCACCAGTGATAACCCAGCTTCCAACGGGTACTCAAACTACCTGTATGGTGCAGCTATCGACAGTTCCGGCGGTGTATGGGCAGCCGGTAGTTATTGGCTCACCGGAAGCGGCTATCAACCACTGATTGAAAAGTGGAATAGTGGGACAAGCAACTTTGACAAGCAGACCGTTCCTCTTCCAAGTGGACAGGTCGCAAGCGAGTTAAATGGTGTCGCGTTCAGCTCGTCATCAAACGGATGGGCTGTGGGTGATGCTAATGCTAGCGGCGGTTCTGACCACTGGGTCATCTATCACTATGATGGCACGTCATGGTCGTCAAACGCGCTCGGTTCTACCAATTACGCTACCCTAAAAAGCGTTGCCGTCGTCTCTGATAGTGAGGCATGGGCAGTTGGTTATCAGGGCAGTCCAAGCAAACCGCTCATCCTCCACTACACCAGCGCAAACGGATGGGTTGAGGATACCAGCTTCAACAGCTACTATCCTTCAGGTACCTACCTGAATAGCGTTGGCACTGACGCCTCAAACGATGTATGGATTGCCGGCCAATATGGGGGAGGCCCCTGGTACCCTTATACCATGCACTACAATGGCTACTATTGGGTACAGTCCAACACACCTACGGTTTCCAGCAATTCATACCTGGAAGGTGTTGCTGTGTCATCCGGCGATGCGTGGGCAGGTGGATACATCGGCGATTCGAACCCAACTCCGCTTGTCTTTCAATACTCATAGCGGAAAATTATTCTTGAGATGTCACCAAGCGAAAAGACACGTGTGATAATTGCTTCACACCTTTCTGATTGCTTGAGAATACGTGCGCAATAGGGTATCTATAAAACGATACCCTATTTTATTTGCTTCGCTTCCCTATCCCATACTGGGGTTATACAAACGCTTCTGCTCTCGTTCCAAGCGTCTTCACATCCATGATCCTACGCTCAAAATACCCACTTGACACGCCTTACTATTCCTGATTTACTTTAGATATACTAAAAATAGAAAACATGAAATTAATAACTGTCAACACAAAAAACATTATCAAGAAATCAGAGCGGGGCTTCACACTTATCGAGCTCTTAGTCGTCATCGGCATCCTCGCAATCCTCATGGGCATCGTTCTCATCGCGATAAACCCAGCAGCCCAATTCGCACAAGCAAATAATACTAGCAGAACGAATTCAGTTAGCCAGATCCTAAATGCTATTGGACAATATGAGGCTGATAATCATGGTCAATTACCAGCTGGGTTAACAGTTAATATGGCAGCCCCACTTGAGATTCAGAATGGTGCAGCAAATGCAGATATATGTGCTGCGATTATGCCGGCATACATAGCTTCTCTTCCTGAAGATCCAGCAGTTGCTAATGGGGCTAATATTACGAGTTGCACAACGTATGATACAGGATTTAAGGCTCAAGTAGATGCCAATGGGCGAGTTACCATATCTGCACCGAAAGCTGAATCTGTTAGAGGAACTACCCCAACAATTCAAGTGCAAAGATAATATTATTAGTAATTAAAAATAGACACACGAAAGTGTGGTTATTTGTGTTTTCAAGGATCTTTGGGCAACTTCCAGCTCTTATGGGATTTCACCTCGGCCTCACCTATTTTTCACGCCACGCTCTTGAATTCCAATGATGTTTTTACTATACTCTGTTTGTTACAATTCCTGCATGAATGACCCTGCTATAAAGCGACCAAAAAACAATCCCCCGCATCCCGACAAGGAAGACCCTGATACTTTCAAAAGAATAAGTAAAACCCTTAAAGATCACAGGTTACAGCAATTAGCACGATTGCTTGGCGGAGACCCAAAGGAGGTTCTGGAAGATTTACACCTCAAACAAGGACTAACGCAAACAGATATCGCACACCGTTTCCACAAGAACCATGCGACTGTAAGCATATGGTTCAAAAGATTTGGTATAGCCACGATCCTCTATAATAAACGCCATAAGAAAAAAAGACTAATTAACAGTGAAGCGCGAGAACTGGTACTTTCTGCAATGAAAAACGGATCATTTGAAAAGCTTTCTCAAAGACAAAAAGAACTATTAACGCTACGCTATTTACAAACAGGTAAACCCCTGACATTAGATGAAATAGCAGAAAAGATGGGCGGGATAAGCCGCCAGCGCGTTCAACAACTTGAAAGAAAAACCTTGTACTACTTACAAGAAAACACAACGCCAGAGGAGGTAATGCTTAAGCACCTCAAAAATATGAAGAACCCCGAATGGGGGAAAAACATTAAAGATCACAAGTTAAAGCGATTAGAGCAATTGCTTGGCGGAGATCCAAAACAGGTCTTGGAAGATTTACACTTGAAACAAGGGCTTACACAAACAGAGATCGCACACCGTTTTCACAAAAACCGTTCGACAGTAAGCCTATGGTTCAAAAAGTATGGTATACCCCTTAAGGAAATAAAAGCTCTTCACGATAATGTTGATTAGAAATGTTACAGCTCACCCACCACAACGAGACTGTATAATAGTTTGTGTAAATGGTCAGAGCCTAAACCGATAAGGACTTTAAGAGGAGGAAAAGATGACCATTCGACGCGAACTCATTGATGAACTGCTCACAGAGTATCAGACCCCCCAGGACATTCTGGGCGAAGGAGGCCTGCTCACAGAAATCACCAAGGCGGTGATCGAACGCTGCCTTGAGACCGAACTGGACACGCATTTGGGCTACCCAAAACATGGACGCAAGGGCAACGCCAATGGGAACCTGCGCAATGGTCGGAGCCAGAAGAGCTTGAAAGGTGAGCAGGGACACATTGAAATCGACATCCCACGTGATCGGCAAGGCACGTTCGAGCCGCAGCTCGTCAAAAAAGGCCAAACGCGCCTGGAAGGCTTCGATGACAAAATCTTGGCCTTGTATGCGCGTGGCATGACCACCCGTGACATTCAGGCACAACTGCAAGAACTCTACAGAGTGGAGGTGTCACCGACACTGATTTCCAATGTGACCGAGGCAGTGATGGACGAGGTACGACAGTGGCAGACGCGTCCTTTAGAGGCGATCTATCCGATTGTCTATGTCGACTGTCTACTGGTCAATGTGCGCGAGAACCAGCGGGTCCTCAAGAAAGCGCTCTACCTGGTGCTAGCGGTCAACTTGGACGGACAGAAGGAACTGCTGGGCATGTGGATCGCCCAAACGGAAGGGGCAAAGTTCTGGTTGTCGGTGCTCACCGAGGTGCAGAACCGAGGCGTCAAAGATATCTTTATTGCGTGTGTGGATGGGCTCACCGGCTTGCCCGAAGCCATTGAGACCGTCTATCCACAGACGCGCGTGCAATTGTGCATGGTGCATCTGATGCGCAACTCGTTGCGCTACGTCTCATACAAGCACATGAAAGCGGTGGCGACCGATCTCAAAGCGATTTACTCAGCCAGCACTGAGGCGGAAGCCGAGTTCAATCTGGAGCTGTTTGCCGAAAAATGGGATGCACTCTATCCAAGTATCAGCAAGTCGTGGCGTGCGCATTGGACTCGCGTGATCCCACTTTTTGCCTTCCCAGAGGACATCCGCAAAGTAATCTACACCACCAATGCGATTGAGTCGGTCAATATGTCGCTGCGCAAAGTGACGCGCAATCATCGCATTTTTCCCTCCGATGAGGCGGTCTACAAAGTGGTCTACCTAGCTATGCGCAACATTGCCAAGAAGTGGACGATGCCCATACGTGACTGGAAGCCCGCTCTCAATCGGTTTGCCGTGGAATTCGCCGAACGGTTTCCTCGATGAACAGCAACTCGTGACTCAATGCGGTTCAAACTAGTGGCAGCGTACCGCTCATGAGAGGATGCACGCGAAAAAGCGTATGCATTCACGTCTACAGAGGTAGGAACACAGAGATGCTGAAATCCACACGCGGTGAGAACACAGGGGGTGATAAGGTTTTCTCAGAACACGTTGAGTGTTTTTGACAATGCCCATAACAAACCAGAGGCAAGCAGACTGTTTCCCGCACGGCTTGAGCTTCGCTCTCGCTCCTTCTGTTCTTCTCTCTGCCATGAAGATAGGATTTCCTAGATGTATTGGAGGCGAAAAGATGCTATACTCGGAGCAGGAGCACATTCGCTCCTTCTCACATCTGACCAGGAAGAAAGGAGGGATGCCAGCCATTCATAGCGAAAAAGGTGCCTCCCCTTTCGTTTGCAGAGTGGATGGAGTTGCTACTTCATACCAACAGGAGAAGACAGCTAGTCCCTTGCCCTGGCAATGGGTAGCTGAAAAATGCAGACCCGTATCGTTTCTACAATGGATGGAGATAAGAACGATGTACAGGGTAAGGACTACTTGCCCTGAGTGAACAGCCAGAGAAAGGAGAACATCTCATGGAAATTCCCCAAATCGTCGGCACGTATATCGATGCCTTTTGTCGTCGGGATGCCGATGCGTGCCTGGCTACCTTCGCTCCTGATGGCACGTACAGCGATCCGGTAACGGCTCAACAACCACTCTTAGGGCAAGCCATCAAAGACCTCTTTAGCGGATTCTTTGCTGGCTTCCCCGATGCGACTACGGAGACGGTGGCGGTGCATGCGATCACCGACGACCTGGCGGTCTGGCGTTGGATCGTGCGTGGCACCCACACCGGCTCTTTTCATGGTCTTCCCCCCACTGGCCGCAGTGTGATCCTACCAGGATGTGAATTCATTGAAGTCAGAGCTGGCAAGTTGCAGCGGGTCGAAGGCTACTTTGATCGCCTAAGCATTCAGGAACAACTTGGGCTTGTCCCTGCTCCAGGGCAAGCCAGCTAGTCCCTTGCCCTGGCAATTGGTAACTGAAAAATGGAGTCCCACATCTTACTCTGGGAGACAGTTCAAGTCGTTGCGTTTTTCAAGGGGGCATCCAGATACTTGATCGAAGGAGGTCACTATGTCCGTCACTCACATCCAACAGTCTATCGAGAACGTCACCAGCTATTTATCCGAACACCCTGAGGAGTGCCGTTATACCGATTCAGCCGCCACCGCAGTGGTGGAAGAAGGACTGCGCTGTCGAGCAGAAGGGCCACACGGGGCTATGCTCGTCAGTGATATGCCCAAAGCTATTGGCGGTGGGGGGTCAGCACCATCGCCAGGTTGGCTGTCACGTGCCGCCTTGGCCAACTGTGATGCGACCGTTATTGCCATGCGGGCGGCCCAAGTAGGTGTGACACTCACCACGCTGGAAGTGACGGTGGAGAGCGAGTCAGATGACCGGGGGTTACTGGGGATGGATGATGCTATCCCAGCCGGGCCGTTGAGTGTGCGTACTCGTATCCGTCTTGGGGCAGATGGGGTAGAACCGGAACGCCTGCGAGAGATTGTTCAATGGGCTGAAGCCCACTCGCCAGTTGGAGATGCTCTCACTCGAGCTGTGCCGATGAAGGTTGAAGTCGAAGTGGTGTAAGCGGTGTCAATCTGTACCTAGCCAACTTCGTTTCGATGGATAGGTATCGTTCAGAATGTTGACATCAAAAGTGGGAGGTACATCATGGGTGTCGAAAATGGTGCCCGTCGCCTAGATTTGCGGGGAAAGGTGTGTCCCTATCCGACGCTCGAACCGCGCCTGGCCCTGAACGAAATGACGGCGGGTGAAGTGCTTGAGGTTATCACCGACTACTATCCAGCGCGGCAGACCATTCCGCAACTGATGCAAGACCTCGGATATACGTATGAACTTCTTGACGGGGATAAGCCTGTTTTCCGCTTCCTTATTTGGAAGAGGTAGCGCTAGAGAAAGGAGTGAAAAATGGCAAAGATTCTGACAGTCGCCACGCACGCGACCGATGATCCCACCAAGTGTACCCTGGCTTTTATAACCGCTATCGGGGCGTTGGGGGCGGGCAAGGAAGTCACTCTCGCCCTCGTTGGCGAAGGGGTGTATGTGGCGAAGGAGGTGATTGCGAAGACGATTCACGGGGTCGGCTTCCCACCCCTACCGGAATTGATCGAGAAAGTAGTCAAAGGGAACGTCCCGGTGTACGTCTGAGGGGCTTGCTCTGTCGCCCGTGGGGTGACTGAAGAGGACCTCAAGAGCTTAAATGCTTCCTTCACCGATCCGATCAAGTTTGCCACGATGGTCTCCGAGTCGAGTGTGGTGAGCTTTTAATGAGGGGAGATTGGGCGGTGAGGGTCGGAGTTCCTGTTCCTCCTCACCGCCGCATTCCAGGAGGCCGCCCCCCGATGTAGTACCGTGTCAAGTACCAGAACCTTACATTGGTAAAAAGAGATCGGTTAAGGCCGAAAAAAGAGACAGCTTGAACTAAACCCAGCTCAAAGCAGGGTGTGAGAGGGAGCTTTTGTCTTGAATTGATTGCTTCAGCGACCGGCCAGGTTCAGGTCAGGTTGAAATTGACGAAGGCGGCAGGTGATAGGTAACAGTGCTGTAGGGCACCTGCACCAACTTCTGTATTCTCTCAAAATGGTGGAATGGAGAGCGAAGCTAAACCAGTGCGAGGAAAAGTATTTACACAAATCACTTGACAGACTCACCACAACCCATAATCCTCTCTCCCCACGTCGTAAACGAATACAATGTGCGTCCCGGCCACCAGAGCGCAAAGCTACCAGATTCTTACAAACTAGACCTGTAACCGCGTGAAAAGTTGACTATGAGGTATCACCTAAAAACAAGAACTTGAAGTGTGTTGAAAAGCCTTAGGTATGTTTTGCCCCTCATAGACCACTTTGCTTTTTCCATGCCTCTATAAGTGGTCTGCGCTTTTCTATCTCATCTTCGGCGAACTTTGCTTGGTTTGGTTGTAACTCAGTATTTATCATCCTTTGCCAATCTAAAGCTTTTTGCCAATAGCCGAGTGGAGTTTGATAAGGGGCCGATCTGTTTTTAAGGCTCTCTGTATGCTTTGCTATTGCAGAAGTGTCATTGGGATCACTTGGGAAGAAGCCATCAACAAATTGGAGGTATCTTCGCACCATACGAACGGCCACTTCGCTTGATGGGTTCAATAACATTTCGTCTGATGCCCACGACTCTATAATCCAGGGATCCAGCTGCGTGATCGCTATAATCAAGTCCTTCTTTGTCGATTGCAATCTTGCCTCGATGTTAGATGCCAGTTCTTTCAGAATATCCACATCTTTATGTATTTTTGAAAATGATTCTTCGAACTTCTTCTCTTGTTCCGCGAGAAGGCGGTTTGTTTGCTCACTAATCTTCTCTTCCTGCTCCTTCAGAGCCTGGTCAATTGCTGTCTTTATTTGTTCATTTACGCGCTGATCTACTTTTTCATTCAAGTTCAGCCACCAATAGGCTACAGCAACAGCCCCAAGTACTGCAAGAAGTGTTGCAGCAACAGCGAGGATTGTGCCAGCTAATCCAGCGACAGACCATCCGTCAACCACGCACTCGTTCTTCCCAATAATGCTGCATGGAGGAGAGAACACAAACCTAAGGACAATCATAGCCAGCAGGACGAGCAATGCAACAATCGCAAGATAATACACTCCGGTCGCCACTGCTGTTTTCAGGCTTACCACCTTTATTTTCATCTATCTACTTTTCCTTAGAATATCGTTTTCGCCGTCAATCTATTTGCCGATTGCTACAGTATAGTGGGGATCTCAGATCCCGCAAAGGGCTTGGTACTTTAGGTCCGCGACGAACCAAGGGTACCATCCCTCCCGCAGACCAAACACTCACCGGCTCTCAGCGGACTTTTGTATTTTTGCTCAACGCCCCGGAAAGTAAAAAACAGTGACGTTCGGAAAACGAGGGTTTTCCGAACACGAGAATAGAGACCAACAAAATGTTTCTATCAAAGCAAAACCAATGTCCGTAAATCCCGTTCACAAATCAATGTTCGCCTCTTGCCTATTCGTATGAGTTTATGGAATAATACATGAGCTATGGCACTCATTGGCTATGCAAGAGTTTCCACCCAGGACCAAAATCTCCACCTCCAAAAAGATGCACTTACAAAAGCAGGGTGTGAAAAAATATTTACTGATACTATTTCCGGATCGACGCAGGAACGAAAGGGACTTGACGAGGCACTCAATTTTCTCCGCAGCGGGGATACCCTTGTCGTCTGGAAACTGGACCGCTTAGGCCGAACCATGAAACACCTCATTGACACGCTGACCCGTCTCAAAGACAAAGGTATCGGGTTTAAAAGCCTCACGGAAAATATCGATACCACAACTCCCGGAGGAAAACTTATCTTCCATGTATTCGGTTCCCTGGCAGAGTTTGAGCGTGATCTGATCCGGGAGCGAACCCAGGCAGGCCTCCTTGCAGCACGGGCACGAGGAAGACAGGGCGGGCGGCCAAAGTCCCCTCTTTCAGATGAGAAGAAACTTGCTATGGCGCAAAAAATGTATACGGATAAAACGATTCCGGTCAAAGATATCCTGACCAATTTGGGGATTAAGAAGACGACGTTTTATAAATACCTCAAAGCGAAAGACACAAACGTCTTTACTGTCCGCAATGGCAAGGTTGCTCCAATCAGCCTAGTGGAAAAATGAGCGGATTATTATTGAGTAGGTCATTTACCCAATGGCCCAAGGTTGCAGCAACGTTAGTACTACCCAACATGTGAGCCACTTGTTAAATTTGCCCCAAAATGGTACATGGTACTCAAACAGAATATTAAGGGGTGAGGGTATCCCCGCATGGTTGGCGCTTCGCGTTGTGATCTCCAGAGCAGTAGTATTTTCTGCACCTTCTCAAAGGGAGTAGCAAAAAGGAGGAGCCCATGTCCACTACCCACTTTCCAGCTGTCGGCCACGTGTATGAAGTAAATTTCGGTAGTTGGGTCCACCATCTCCACTTCGAATCTGAGACGGTGATGACGCTTACCAACATTGAAGGCCCCTACTCGGGCGACTCTGAGACCGTTCAGATTGCGGTCACGCTCATCCGGCCAGGTATCTTCATGATCAGTTGGCAGGAAGCGGACAAGACGACGGTGGTCCACGTGGAGGATTTCGAAAACGGCATCGTTCATACCAACGTCACTGAACCCAGGGGGGTATTCATACGCCGCAGAGGCACGTTGAAAAAGGTGCAGTGACCGTAGTGAGCGCCTACCATCTAGCGCTCGCGGTGCCTAGCAGTAAATCCCATCTGTGCTTGATCTGGAAGAGAAAGGGTGCCACCAAGATTCGTTCGTAGAGTACTCATAAGGCCATCATGCCTTCCGGTAATGGAGAAATCTCGTACGCTCAGAAGCGCAATACCAGCGCCGCTGCATTTTGGGGCCACTTTTTCGTGGAACTTTTCATCCATTTAAAATAAGGTTGGGTAAAAATTATGCTCTACGATACCTGGTAACAGGAACGTTGGTACTACCCCATGATAGTAGAATTTATCTTTAACAGGTGCTCGCGTTTTTCGTGGAACTTTTTCCCTGTTTGTTAGGTTTTACCCTTGGTACTACCCCATAATGGGAGCAGCCTGTTGAAAAACACGAAATGGAGAATGCCACGAGCATGACAGATGAGTAGCGGTTCGTTCGATACCTCTAAAGAGGGAGTTGATGAGATGGTGTATCAACTCC
>Ga0070708_100000871_pt1 | contig 22779 bp, 24 predicted proteins | sample KBSK5503metaG_FD_65469 | JGI IMG/M metagenome (GOLD analysis project Ga0070708, IMG submission 65469) | Corn, switchgrass and miscanthus rhizosphere microbial communities from Kellogg Biological Station, Michigan, USA - KBS K5-50-3 metaG | ecosystem: Host-associated > Plants > Roots >... | reverse complement strand
CCAGGTGCGGACGGGAGGACACCATGACGCCACCGCAGCGGAAATCCGAGGACCGCCTGGTCGCGGCGTTGCTCGCCCCCGACATCCTCGCGCTACTCGAAGAGTCGCCGGCTGACATCGCCGCCGAAACGGAAGAGATGCATCCGGCGGACCTCGCCGACGTCGCCGAGCTGCTCGATCGCGACAAACTGCAGGCGTTCTTGTCGGCGCTTGGTCCGGAGCGCGCGGCGGACGTCCTCGAGTATCTCGACGAGGAGCTGAGAACCGAATTCCTCGAGGCGATCACGCCGCGCCAGGCGGCGGAGCTCGTCACGCAGATGACGCCGGACGATCGCGCCGATACGCTCGAGGAAATCTCCGAGGAGCACGCCGAAGAGATTCTCTCGGAGATCCCGACCGAGGCGCGGCAAGAGACCGAGAAGCTTCTCGCCTACGAGCCGGATACCGCCGGCGGCTTGATGACGACCGAGTTCGTCTCGGTGTCGGCGGAGATGACGATCGAGGACGCGCTGGAAAACGTGCGTGCCGTGGCGCGATCCGGACGTCGCGAAGCGATGCACGTGATTTACACGACCGATACGCAGGGTCGCGTGGTCGGCGTGATGTCGCTGCGCGAGCTGCTCGCGGCGCCCTCGGGGGCGAAGATCAGCGAAGTCGCGTGGACCGAAGTGGTGAGCGTCGCGCCGAGCGCCGATCGCGAAGAAGTCGCGCGGGTGATCGCGAATTACGATTTGGTCGCGGTGCCGGTCGTGAGCGAATCGGGTCACGTCATGGGCGTGGTGACAGTCGACGATGTGATCGACGCAATCCAGGAAGAGCAGACGGAAGACGTGCAGAAGTTCGGTGGTATGGAAGCGCTCGACGAGCCGTACATGCAGATCGGGCTGTTCGCGATGATCAAGAAGCGGGCGGGCTGGTTGAGCATTCTCTTGATCAGCGAGATGCTGACGACGACCGCGATGCAGCATTTCACGAACGAGTTGAGCCGCGTGGCGCTGCTCGGTCTGTTCATTCCGCTCGTCATGAGCTCGGGTGGAAACTCCGGCTCGCAGGCGACGTCGCTGATCACGCGCGCGATGGCGCTGCGCGAGGTCGATCTGAGCGATTGGTGGCGCGTGATCCGGCGCGAGCTACCGTCGGGATTACTGCTCGGATCGATCCTCGGTGTCATCGGCATAATGCGCATCTCGGCCTGGCAGTGGATGTTCGAGCACCACATCTGGCTGGGATACGACTACAACTCGAAGACCGCGGCCGGCGTGGTGATGCCGCATACCTGGGAGCCGCTGGCGTTGACGGTCGGGCTCTCGCTGGTGGGGATCGTGACGTTCGGATCGCTCGCGGGATCGATGCTACCGTTCATTCTGCGCCGATTCGGGTTCGATCCGGCGTCCGCGTCGGCGCCGTTCGTGGCGACACTCGTGGACGTGACGGGGTTGAGTATTTATTTCCTTGTCGCCTTGATTGTGTTGCACGGGACGCTGTTGTAGAACGGCGCGTTTTCCGTTTTCAGTTGTCCGGACTCGGCGTTGTCCGTTTTCCGTTGTGGGTTTTCAGTTCTCCAGTAACCGATGGACCGCGACGGGTCGTGAACGTTCACGGAGTCCACCTAAACTGCGGAAAACGGAAAACGCGTAGCCCGGTTCCCCACACTGGACTCCCCGCCTCTCTTGCTGTATCCTGGTGTCATGCCGCCTCCTTCCCGCGGCCTGATATTCCGCGCAGCTACAGATGGTCTCCCCATGCCCTCATGGAGGTCCAGATGGTCAAGCGTGTCGCGATGGTCTTCGGTGTTGTGTTCATTATCATCGGCGTTCTCGGTTTCACCGTACCTGGTGGAATGGCAATGGGTGACGCCGCCAACGCACCGAAGCTCCTCGGACTGTTTCCGGTCAACTTGCTTCACAACCTCGTACACATCCTATTCGGTGTATGGGGTCTCGCCGCCGCGCGCTCGTTCAGCGGTGCCGTGGCGTTCTGCAAGCTTGGTGGAATGATCTACCTGGCGCTCGCCGTAGTCGGGCTCGTCGCGCCGACGACCTTTGGATTGATTCCGCTCGGAGGAAACGACGTCTTCCTGCACACCGCCCTCGGAGTGCTGCTCGTCTGGGCCGGCTTCATGGCGAAGGAAGAGCCGACGGCTGCCGCCGCTGCCTGATTGATCATCTTCACCAACGAACGGGGCGGCTTTGGCCGCCCCGTTCGTGCATTGAGTAGAGTCATATGTCGCCTCCCGAGCGACCGAAGCCGGGCCCGCGCCAGCCGATCCCCAAACCGACGCGATCGACGCTGGCCAAAGCCGTTGGTGGACTCCCGTTGCCCCCACGCGTCGCCAAGCCGCCGGCCCCGCGAGTGTCCAAGCCGCCCGGCGCCTCTCCGGCGAAACCGACGACCGCGAAGCCGCGGCCGGCGCAACCGTCCAAGCCGAGCTCCGACAACGCGGGGCGTGGGAGCGTGGCCGGTCGGTTGGGCGCGTTCGGCTCGAAGAGTCCGAACTTGTCGCCGGTCGAGAGCGAGCTGCCGCGTCAGCGCCGTTAACTTTCGCGACAACGGAGAGGATGGCGATGGAACGACTCAACTTGACGATCGAAGGCATGTCGTGCACGCACTGCGTTCGCGCGGTGCGCGGACGGCTCGAACGAACGCCTGGCGTGAAAGTCGACGACGTGCAGATTGGTTCAGCGATTCTGGAATACGACCCGGCGTCGACGAACGTCGATGACATCGAGGAAGCGATCGCCGACGAAGGCTACACGGCGTTCGTCGCCGACTGACGTCACACCCCCGCCTTCACGAACACTGCCCTCGTCTGGCCGAGGTTCGCGCCCGCGGAATGTTCCTCGGTCAGCGGGATGATCCCGGTCTCGAGCCACGCGTGCTCGCCCCGCAGCACCTGCTGCGCTATTCGATACATCTCGGCATCATAGCTGCCATAGAAGTTCTTGAATAAGCGATCGACGCGGTGCTTAGCGGCGCGGCAGAACAAGCCCGCGAGCGCCTCGGCTTCGTGCCCTCCCTGCGTCTTGAGCATGTTGGCGCGGACGCACGCGGCGGTCATGGCGAACAGCTCAGCACCGATGTCCACCGCACGAAAGAGGACCAGTTGTCGGCGCTCGAGCTTCGGCCCAAAACGAACCATCGCGTGGAAGATCATGCGTCCGAGCTTTCGTGCGTGACGCTCGGCATAGCGCATGTGGCCGGCGAGTTTGCCGAATTCCGCGAATGATCCGGGAACCTGCCCTTTCCCAACCCAGCGCGCGGGATACCATGCCGGATAGAATCGCATCACGCGTCCGAGCGCGGCGGTCCGCTCGGATTTGGTCGAGCCCTTGTCGACGAGGGCGAACGCCGTCTTGAAGTGATGGTCGACGGCCTCGCGCGCGATGAAGAGCCGCATGATCTCCGATGAGCCCTCGAAGATCAAGTTGATCCGCGAATCGCGCATCGCTCGCTCGATCGGGATCGGTCGTTCGCCGCGCGCGCGCAGAGAGTCGGCCGTCTCGTACCCGCGACCGCCGCGAATTTGCAGCGCGTCGTCGACGATGCGCCATCCGTGCTCGGTGTTGTACATCTTCGCGATCGCCGCTTCCAGCCGAATGTCGTAGTGTCCGCGCTCGGCGAGTCCCACTGTGATTCCGGCGATCGACTCCATGGCAAACGTGTTCGCCGCCATCATTCCGATCTTCTCGGCGACCGCCTCGTGCTTGCCAATCGGTGCACCCCACTGGACGCGCTCTTGCGCCCAGGTGCGCGACGCTTGGAGCAGCGCCTTGGCGCCGCCGGCAGCGCTCGCGGGAAGCGTGAGACGTCCGGTATTGAGCGTGATCAGCGCGAGCTTGAGGCCTTTGCCTTCGCCCCAGATGATGTTCTCGCGCGGCACGCGGACGTTGGTGAATCGAATGACGCCATTCTCGATCGCCTTGAGCCCCATGAAACGGCAGCGATGCACGACCTCGACGCCGGGCCAATCCGCCTCGACGATGAACGCCGTGATCTGCTTCCGCTGGGTTCCGTTCACGACGGCGTCGGGCGTGCGCGCCATGACGACGAACAACTCCGCGCGCGTGCCGTTCGTGCACCAGAGCTTCTCGCCGTTCAGGACGAAGTACTTGCCGTCGTCGCTCGGCGCGGCGCTAGCGTGCATGTTTGCCGGGTCTGAGCCGGCGTCGACTTCGGTGAGCGCGAACGCGCTGATGGCGCCTTTGGCGAGCCGCGGAAAGTATTTCGCCTTTTGCTCGTCGCTGCCGAAGAGCTTGAGCGGCTGTGGAAGGCCGATCGATTGATGCGCGGAGAGAAGCGCGGTGAGCGAGCCGTCCTTCGACGTCACCATCGCCATCGCCTTCACATAACTCGTATACGAGAGGCCAAGGCCACCGTACTCGGTCGGAATCTTGATTCCGAACGCACCCATGTCGCGCAACTCTTGGACGTACTCCTCGGGAATCTCGCCTGTACGGTCGATCATGTCGGAATCGACGCGCCGAAGAAACGCCGAGAGCTTATCGAGGAAGGGCTGCGCGCGGCGGGTTTCGTCGGGATCCTCCGCCGGATGCGGATGGATCAGATCGAGACGAAACCGGCCGAGGAACAGCTCGCGAACGAAACTCGGTCCCGACCATTCACTTTCGCGCGCCGCTTCCGCGACATCGCGGGCCTCTTTCTCTGACGCAAGGGCGCCATCGCGCTGTGACATGGATTACTCACTGAATACCGTATTCGGACCCAAACTGTGGAACGGCGATGCCGCCCAAATGTGGTCCGACCCTAACGCTCTGAATTATGCATCCTCCGCGCCCAAAGAGAGTCATTGACCGCGCCGGGTTCGCCGACCGGCTGACGGACTGGCTCTTGACGCGCTGCCCATTCTCAGCCCTTACACTGCTCACATTGCTCGTTGTCGGGCTAAGCCTCAGTGTACCGCGCCCGGTGCTCATTCTCGCCCCGATGATCTGCGCCGACGTCGTCTTGAACGTCGTTCGACGAGCACGGAAAGTCAGGAAGGCGGATATGTCGCCGGCGATGAGTCCTCGCGCTGTTGCTTGATGACGACCACGGCCCCCACAAGGGCAATAAGCGCGAACGAGAACCACTGGATAGCGTAATTCAAGTGCGGCCCCTCATCGAGCGGCGGAATGGTCAGTCGCGCCAAACGATCTGGTGCGATGACCGAATCGCCAAGCACGACGAGGTAGACTGGCGCCACGGGATACGGTAGACCCTTGGCGATCGCGGCGTACGACAGCCGCGCGATCACGCGTGGCCGGTTCGCGTAGCTGGATCCGGCGACGGATGGAAACTCCTCGACGTAGCCGGTGAACGTCGAGCTCGTATCGCGCCACTTGCTCTCGTCCACGCTCGATCCGTCGGGCGAATAGACCCAGCCGCGATTCACGATCACGGCCGTGTCGCGACCGAGGATTCGAATCGGCGTGAGAAAATTCACGCCAGGCGATCCGCGATACGTCCTGGCGGCGAAGATCAGCTCGTGCTCGTAATCGGGAACGCCGGTCACGCGCGCCCGCCGAAACCGCGCCGCCGCGGTGTCGTGCGGCAGGGCCGACACGTCGACCGCGACCGAGTCGAGGCGCGAGATCACGAGCGCATTTCGCGCTTTGCGCTCCGTGCGCCGATGCAACTGCCAAAAGCCCAGTCGAACGCAGACCGCGGCGGCGATGATCGCGACGCCCAAAAACAGACGCGTGCGATTGGCGATCAACGGACGTCGACGTCGAAGGTGCCGGTGAGCACGCGCCGGCTCGGCTTCACCTGAATCCAGATGCGATAGCGGCCAGGTTTAGGGAACTCATATGGGAAGGTCAACTCGCCCGACATGGACATCGCCGGCATCGCACCGGAGCCCAGCGCGTCCGCGCGCAGGCGGCCGCCGGAGGTCGTGTCGCCGCGATCGCGAATCGCGAATACCTGTTGCGCGACCATCGCCACGGTTCCCATCGGGTGCAAATGGATGAAGACCGACCCATCGTCGCGAACGACGACCGCATGCGCGGCCATCCCGAGATACGGCCGCAATGGGGCCACGGCACCGTTCGCGTCGCGGACGACGAATCGAAGATCGGTCGCGCGTCTCGCACCGAGTGGCGCGCTCGCACCATTCCAGCTCATGGTGAAGCCATCGGCCAGTGGTCTCGTCACGCCCGGCGCGATTCGTGTCGCGGACGGCACCACCGTCCAGGCGTCATCGCTGTCCGAGGGAGTGACGACGCCATTTGCATCGGGAATGTCGGCCGTGTTGGTGACCGTGAGGCTCAAGCCGTTCTCGAGTGTCAAGTCGCCGAACAATCGGTAGCGTCCCGACGGCACCGCGGGTACCTCGTCACTGAAAACCAGCGAGTCGCTCTGGACGGGATGCACATGCGCGAATGCGTCCATGCCGGGCAGACGCACGAGAAAGAGATGCATCATCTTTCCATGATCCGGCGTCACCGGGGAATAGATCGCATGGAATTGCGCCGTGTCGTGCACCGCGAGACGCAGCGTCCGGTGCGTCGCATCGACGCTCAGCGTCGGGTCAGCGGCCGGTGAGCCGTACATGGTCCGCCGATAGCCCGTGTCTTCCGCTCTCCACCACTTGGCTCCGCCGAATATCGCCAGCGCCAACAACGGAGCGGCGATCGCGGTGACGAGATTCGCGCGCCGCCGCTTGGCCTCGTCGAACGGCTCACCCGGCGGGACGAGGCTCTCGCCGGCGGCCGCGCGCACGATGGTCAATAGTCCGCCAACGAGCACGCCGCCGAGTACGATGAGAATCGCGCCGAGCGCGGGCGAAAGTGGCAGCCGCCCCGTCGCAAACGACGCCACCGGAACGATGGCGGTGCCCGATCCACGCGCGCCCGACACCGTGACGTACACGCTGTACGAGCCGTACGCCATGAGCCACAGCTGCCCCGTGTACACTCGGTCCTGACCGGCGACACGATGCATCTCGTCGCCCGCCGGTGCGCCCGAGACTCCGACGCGCCAAAACACCGGACGAATGAGGACATGTTGCGCGTCGCCGGCATCGACACGAACGATGACCTCGGCGAGTCCCGGCACGACCTCCGGCGGACGCACGATGACTCGGACGGGATACGCGCCGGCGGCTCCGTCGAAGACCACATTCGGGCTGCCGATGTGCGCCGACGCCACGAATGCGACGGCGAGAGTCAGCGCGATTGACCCGAGTCGATTCATCGTTTGACGCGCGTCATCCAGCGGCCGCGCGCCAAGCCAATCGCGCTCGTCACCATGGCGATTCCCATTGCAATCAGCAGATGCACCGCGAGCGGCCACGATCCCGGCACGGGCGGATCGAATCGATGCTCGAGGGCTTCGTACCGGGGGCTCATCCAATAGACATAGTTGTTGGCGTTGAACAGGCGGCCGCGCGCTAACGGACTCTCGACGAGGAAGGTGGCGAACGGCCATTGCGCGGCGAGAAACGTCACGACAAAGGTCACGCCAAGTATCGACGCCAGTGCGAACGTTCCCAGCTTGCCGTCGAAGCGGTGGAGTACCACGTCGAAGAAGAACGCCGGCACGATCACGAGAACTGGGAACGACAACGTTACCATGTGCGTGAGGTGCTGATAGATCGGCCCGAGCTTTGGGGTCGCAGGGAAGAGGCTGATGAACCACATCAGCGACAGCATCATCAGCGTGAAGCAGGCGGCGGCGCTCGTTGCGGCCCACCGCAGCTTGATGGCGCGTCCCATCGCGGCGAGCGCGATCGGGAACGCGATGGCGGTCACCTCGTAGAACAACGCGCTGTGCATCATGCGCCCTTCGCCGTACTCGGTGAGAAAGAGCGCGAAGTTCATGATCAGCATCCCACCGGTGAGGGCGAGCACCCAGGCGAGACGGCGGCGCGTGCGTTCGTCGGCGCGATTCTGCTGCGCGAGCGTGAGGAGCAGCGCGCCGACGACGATGGCGAAGATGCCGATCGCCAACACGGCGTGCGGGGGACTGATGATGCGCACGTCGAGGCCGTAGGCGTTGTGCCACCAGTTGTCGAACGGGGCCGACGTCAGCATCGCGCCGCATCCCCAGATGGACAGCCACGCGCCGAGTGGCGCCCGGAATCCCCAGAAATGCACCGACTCTTCCCGCTCGGCGGCGCTGCCGGCGAAGGTCGTCTTCAGCGCCACGTATCCAGAGCTGATGCCGGCGGTCAATCCGCCCGCTTGGATGAGCAGGTGCGCCGGCGTCCAGAATGTGTCGCGGCCAATCGACATGTGCCACGAGATGTCCCAGTACACGCCCACCATGACGCAGGCGGCCGCGAACACCAAGGTATACGCGTGCCATAGCCGCGTGGTGGCAGCCCTCGGCGTGGTGATATTGGTCTGATAGTCGGGAATCGAACTGACGAGGGTCGCCATGAGGTCACGTCTTCGAGGCGATCAGCACACTCCGGATAACAATAACGCTGGTCGGCGTCGGAGCGGGATCCGACCGGCTCCCTTTGCTCCGGTCGGGAGCCGGCGTAAACTGAATTGGCGGAATCGCCCGACGGTCACCCGCGAATCGCCAACTCGTGGCTAACATGGAATTCGACCTCACCCAAGGCCGCCTCGTTCTCGAGCGAACACCCGACACCCTTCGAGCACTGCTGCGCGGGCTGCCCGACGAGTGGACTCGGGCCAACGAGGGCCCGAACACGTGGAGTCCGCACGAGAACATCGCTCACCTGATCAATGGCGAGCGCACCGACTGGATTCCGCGCGCCCGACTCATCCTCGCCGGCGATCCGACGGCGACATTCGTTCCGTTCGACCGAGAAGGCTTTTTCGCCGAGGGCCGCGCGCGGCCGCTGTCAGAGCTGCTCGATCTGTTCGCGACGCTCCGCGCCGAGAATCTCGCCACACTCGACGCGATGCGGATTGGTCAGCGCGAGCTGGACCTCACGGCCCAACATCCCGGGCTCGGTCAGGTGACACTGCGCCAGCTGCTCGCGGCCTGGGTGGTGCACGATCTCGGGCATATCGTGCAGGTGAGCCGAACCTTGGCGCGCCAGCTTCGTGATGGGGTGGGTCCGTGGACCGCGTACCTCGGCGTGCTGGGAGCGGTTTAGAAGAGACTCATTTGCTCGCCGAGCTTCTCCGGCTCGACGGGAGACTGGCCGAGCATTCTCTGTAGCTCGCGGGCTGATTCCGGCGAATGTCCGGCGAAGTGATTGTTCACGTAGCCGAACACTTCCCGCCCCTGTTCGGCGTAGGGCCATAGCACGCCGACCCAGGCCTCGATCTCTGCGGTTCGATCGACTTGGATGCGCGAGTAGTCGACGATGCCTTGGTCGGGGCCCATCCAGCGCACGTAGAGAAAGTCGGCCGTGGGACGCGCTGCGAGCGCGAGCATCTGCTTGCGCTGAATCCAGCGTCCGTCGCTCAATGTGAGCGCGACGTCATGCTCGGCGAGCAAGGCGAGGACGCCGTCGTGGATCCACCCGCGCTGGCGGAACTCGACCGCGAAGCGAATGTCGCGCGGCAGCTTGGGAAGAAACTGCGCGACGGCCGGCAGCTCGGTCGGTCCGAAATCGGGCCCGAGCTGGATCAGAACCGGTCCGAGCTTGTGACCGAGCTCGCGCGCGCAATCGAAGAACTCTAATGCGAGGTCGTCGGCGTCGCGGAGCCGGCGTTCGTGGGTGATCTCCTGGGGCAATTTGAGCGTGAAGACGAAATCGTCCGGTGTCTTCCGAGCCCAACCTCGGACGGTCTTCGCGGCGGGGATACCGTAGAAGGTCGAGTCGACCTCGACCGTGTCGAACGCCCGGGCGTAGACGGGCAGGAAATCAGCCGGCCTCGTCCCTGCCGGGTAGAACGGGCCCACCCATGCGTCGTAATTCCAGCCCTGCGTCCCGATGTGAATTCTTCCGGCCATGGATTGAATCGGCACGCCGGTCCGACGTACGTCAAGACTTCGTGCGGTCGCGCGCGGTCTCGTTCTTGCGCGCCGGGTAGATCGGAAGACCTCGGGGAGCGCGAAACCATGACCGACACCGACAACCGTGACCGCGACTCGATCGACGGTCGAATCGAACGCGCGAAGGACAGAGCGCTTTCCGCGCACGACGACAATCCCAGCGTCGCCGACGAACTAGCCGAGGCCACTGGTGGCATCTCGGGCGTACTCGTTGGCGCGGGGATCGGATCGGCGGCGGGACCGATCGGGACGCTGATCGGAGGAATCGCGGGCGCGCTCGGCGGGTGGTGGGTTGGCCGGGCGGTTGCCGAGGCGGCAAGCGCACTCACACACGAAGACGAAGCCCACTTCCGCCGACACTTCGACTCACTTCCCCAGCGTCCGGCCGATCGGGCGTATGACGATGTGCGTCCGGCTTACTACCTCGGTCAGATCGCCAGTCACAACCCCAACTTCGTGGCCCGCCAATTTACCGAAGTCGAACCGGAGCTCGAGCGCGGCTGGTCCTCATACGGCGACAAATACGGAACGTGGACGACCGTCCGCAATTACGCGGCGGAGGGGTTCTCACGCGGTCAGTCCAAGCTCGACGAGTCGGCTCGGCGCGCCAGGGCACTGCAAGAGGGCCGCACTGAGGGCGAGTTGGAGGATCGTCGCTCCTAAGTTCCATCAATCCACGCTCGGTGCCGGGGCGCCGGTGCTACAAGCAGAGCAAGATCCTTCGTCGCTTCGCTCCTCAGGATGACACCAACTGCTAGCTCGGACACTAGCCGTCTGCGTCAGCTAGCGGTACGTCTCGAAGAAGCCGGCGCCTTCGCCGTGGATTGGCTTGCCTGAAAGCCTGCCGCGGATTTGCATCAGTCCTTTCATTTGAACGAAGAACGGCTTGGCCAGGCCTCGATTGGAAAGCGCGTCGCCGCGCTCGGCACCGGGCCGTCGCGTATCGGTCGCGGTTGCGTCCTCGATTTCCAGCTCGATATGGAGCGTATCGTCGCCTCGCACATCGATCATTGTCGCGCGCGACGGGGCGCGGATCGTTTCGCCGCCGACTCGGATCGTGCGAGTGTCCTCATAGCGGATCTCTCGCGGCCGGAACAGCGCGCGGAATCCGAGCGAGTCGACCATGTACACGAACAGCGGTTGGGAGGCGGCGGTGCTGTCCGCGGGCCGCACCCGACCGTACAGCAGCGTGTACGAACCAGCGCGTGCCGCGCCCCACTCCCACGTCACGCCTCGCCACGTACCCCAGTTGTGATCGTGATACGATTGCGCGCCGCGATAATCGTCGCAACGTCCGTCGATGCAAATCGTTCCAGTGGCGTTCGCACGCAGGCCGGGGACGACGTAGCCGGAGATGGTCTCGCCACTCGACAGCGCCCCACCGGGAAAGTACGCACCCGCCACCGGAGCGACGACGAGGTTCACCTCGATCGCGCTCGATCCGCCTTCCTCGCGTCCGCTCGCGTGGAGCGCGTATCGGCCGTCGGACAGAACCGACACGCTCGAGCCGCCGATCGCCACGTCGGCCCGTGACGTCGAGAAGCGGACGTCGACCGCCGGAGGAGCGGCGACGAATCGCCGCGACGCGCCTCCCTGCTCGTGCGTGGTGATCAGCACCTGCCCGCCCCATTCTCCGTCGGGCACCTCTCCGCCGACCATGAGCGAGATGAATACCCATTTCGATCGGTCGGGGGAAAGCACATTGAAGTAGTGCCACTCTCCCCACGTTCGATCGTGACGCGCCTCGCTCGGCGGGAGATGAAAATGATCGATCGAGTGGCGCAATTCGTCGAGTCGCGGATCGCGCCACACACGATCGATGCTGTCGTCCTCCCACGTGCCCGCGGCGAGCGGACCCCGCGCGCCAACCGCCAACGTGCGCGACGGAATCTCCGCGTTCGCCAGGATCGCCAGTTCGCGGCCATCGGCCGTGCGCGCGTACAGGAGCTTTCCCTCGATTTGCGGAGCGACGGTCGCGATTTCCGCGGACAATCTCGGTGCCGCAAGCAGCTGTTGGTAAATGAATCGTGCGTGGTCGATCGAGAAGAAGAGTCCACCGAGGCCACCGGTCTTCATGACTTCGACGTCGATGCCGTCGGGGAGCACGGTGACTTCGCCGCCGCCGACGAGTCGCTCATCGCGAGCCTGTGCCACCAGCGCCTCGCCGATCGATAAGAGAACGATCATCACGGCGACGCCCAGGCTGTAGCCAAACAGCAGGAACACTGACCGCCACGGGCGCAGCACGAGGTTTCGCAGCGCGAGACGCTCGATCATGGCGCATCCTGACGACGGTCATCGACGATGACGCCGTCTCGCATGTGGACAACGCGTCGTGCCGCGTGCGCCAGGTCCTCGTCGTGCGTGACGACCACGATCGTCGTTCCGTCGCGGTTCACTTGTGCGACCAGCTCGATCATCTCGGCGCCGGTCTTCGCGTCGAGCTCGCCCGTCGGTTCGTCGGCGACGAGCAATTGCGGCTTGTTGGCCAACGCTCGCGCGATCGCGACTCGCTGCTGCTCGCCGCCCGACAATTGCGCCGGTCGATGATCGTGCCGCTCGCCGAGACCCACGTACGCCAGCAGCTCGCGGGCGCGCCGCCCGCGTTGCTCGCGCGGTACCTTCGCCTCGGCCATGGGCAGCTCGACGTTCTCGATCGCCGTGAGCGCGGGCATCAGATAGAATCGCTGAAACACGAATCCGATGTGTCGCAGTCGAAACCGCGTTGCTTCGCCGTCGCCCATCTGATCGATCCGCGCGCCGTCGATTGTCACGCTGCCTGCTGTCGGATGGTCGATCCCGCCGATGAGGTTGAGCAGCGTCGACTTGCCGCATCCCGACGGTCCGACGATCGCGACGTAGTCGCCGCGCTCGACCTGAAGCGACACGCCGCGCACGGCGCGAACCAGCTCATCGCCCATGTGATACTCGCGGCGCAGGTCGTGGGCAGTCAACAGCGTGTCGCTCAACCGACTGCCTCCTCACGCAACGTGATCGCGATCGGCAGTGACGCGCCGCGCCACGACGGATAGATGCCGGCGAGAATTCCTGCGACGGTCAGCAAGCCGAGCGCTCCCCACGCGTCGCGGGGCTCGAAGACGAAGAAGTCGATCGCGGCCGGCAGTCCGGGAAACGCGGCAAGAATCGAGTTGAGATAGCGCGCCGTCACGAGGCCGAGACCCAAGCCGGCGATCGCGCCGACAAACATGATCGCGACCCCCTCGATCACGATTTGCAGGACGACGCGGCTTCGGGCCACGCCGATCGCGCGCATGACGACGATCTCGCCCAGCCGCTCGTTCACCGACACGGTGACGAGCGTGGTCACGAGTAGGAATCCAACGGCGAGACTCACCGCGCCGAGTATGAACGCGAGCTGGCGGAAGTAGCTCATGCGCTCGTCGACCTGGCGCATCGCCGTTTCTATCGACACGGCCGTCACCGCCGGCAAGGCCGCCTGAATGTGTTGCAGAACCGTGTCGACATCCGCGCCCTCACGCGCCCTGATCATGAACAGCGAAGCTCGGTCGCGTAATTCTGCGCCGCGCATCTGCTGAAGCGTCGCGATCGGTAGCGCCACGGCCCGGTGTTCGGCAGGCATGTAGAGGAAGCGCGCGCGACCGACGACCAAGAAGGTGCGGCGGCCCGTGAACGATCGCAGTTGGGGGTCGTAGCCCGACGCGGCCGACAGCGTGTCACCGATCTTCGCGCCGGTTGCGCGCAGGAAATCATCGCTCGCCACGAGCTCGTTCGGTCTCGCCGACGGGCGACCTTGCGTGATCTCATAATCGCCCTGCACCGACGGCTCCACGCCGAGCGCTGTCGCGGTGATCGTGCGTGTGCCGACCGTCACATGGAGCTGTCCGCCGAGCACTGGGCTGATCGTGCTGACTTCAGGGATCGTCCGTAACACGCGGATTACGTTGCTCGCATCGGGAATCGTGGCATCGGTGTCGAAGGGCAGCGTTCCCTTTGGTGCGAGGCGCAGTTGGAATCCTCGCGACAAGAGCAACGTCCTCAGGGAAACGCGCATGCCGGTGGAGAGCATGACCATGTCGAGCAACATCGCCGCCGAAACGGCGACGCCGAGCATCGCGAGCAATGTTCGGCTGCGATGTCGTGTCAGCGTGGCCCAAGCGAGGTGAAAGAGCATCGACGCCCAGTCAGCGCATGCTCATCGCACTACCGCCGTCACGTGCCGCGCTTCCCGCCGTCCAGTCAGCAACTCGAGCGCCGGCATGCGCACGAGTCGTTGCGACGCGAGCAGACCGGCGGCGAGGCCGAGCACGAGCGACAACGCCACAGCGAGGACGACGATGCCCGGCGTCACCAGCGCGAACGCCAACGGCGTCCGATAGACGCCGCGATAGTGCCAGTTGATCAGCTGGGCGGCGAACCAACCAAGAGCGACACCGACGCCGCTACCAACCACCGCGACCAGCGCTGCCTCGACCATGACGGAACGCACGATCGAGCGCGCCGAGATTCCCATGAGTCGAAGCGCCGCGACGTCCCGCCGGCGCTCGTCGACCTTGAGGAGCATGATGCAGAGTAGGAAGATCGCGCTGGCGACGATCGTGATCACGCCGATTGCGCGGTGAAAGCGACTCACCACGAGGAATGTCCGCGAGGTCTCAACGGCGATGTCGCGCGAGCGAAACGCGTGAAACCCGAACGCCACGTCGTTGATGTGCCGGATCGCGCTGTCGGTCGCCGCGCGGCCGCGCGTCGCAACGGCGAAGCGATCGACGCGGTCGCCGTAGCCAACCAGAGATTGGAGTTCATCCAGGTGCATGATGACCCGATATTCGGAGCGCGCGACCTCGGACGGATCAGCGCGGCGTCGAACCATCGCGGTGACGATCACCGTGTCGCCAACGCCACCCGGTGTCGTGGTCACGTCGAGACGATCGCCGAGCGCGATGCGCGCGTCAGTCGCCAAGCGTTCGTCGATCGCTACGCTTCGTGGCGGGTGACGCGCGGGCGTCGAGTCAATCGATTGGGCAAGGGCTGCGAGCAGCAGCGCGGCGAGCATCCTTTAAGCTACACCGCGCGTCTCGGGACTCGTTACGAAACTGCCCTGCGCGTCTGCTCGAGCGAGTACGATGGCTCCTTGAACGAGGCGAGTCCGCGCTTGATCAGAAAGACCCCGAGCGGCAACTCGATCACGCCCGTCACGAGCGCGCCGACCCACATGTGTCCCGCGATCACCCGGCCAATGAGCGTCGCCAGAAGCAGCGTGGCCGCCACTAACGCGACAACGCCGGTGCCGAACGCAACGCCCAGCCACATCGCGCCCTTGCCGGCAGCGTGCACGCTCTCGGTGATCTCGAGTTTCGCCAGCCGCACCTCGTCGGTCACGAGCCGCTTCGAGTCGTCGCCGAGCCTGTGAAGGAGATCGGGAATGCCCGCGTCGGGATCCACCGGAAATCGACTCACCGCCATCGCGTCCTCCGAGCCTGTTGTGCGCGAACACTCGCGGGCGCAAAGAACGTTCCGGCGTCGGGACCAACAGCAGATCGTTCGTCGCTTCCCAACTCAGGATGACATTGGTGGTGCGTCAGCCAGTGATCCGACCGGAGTTCGCCTGGGCGCGCGTCGGAATCGGCGCTCCGTGAGGATCGGTCGACGGTTCGCCGATCGCCGCAGCCATTCGGTCGATCAGCTCGTCCGACGCCGCGTGCTCCAATCGTTCGGCTTCGTCGTGCACGCGATTCCAGGGGTAGCCGAGCGCGCTCGTGAGGTAGGCTTCGATGACGCGGTGGCGACGGATTGTTCGGAGCGCGGCACGCCGACCGGATTTGGTGAGACGCACGCCGCGATATGGCTCGTGCGCGATCAAGCCGTGCTCAGCCAAACGTCGGACCATCCCGCTCACCGAGGCAGGCGCGATGTCGAGCGCGGCGGCAATCTCGTTCGTGCCGGCGACTCCGCCTGCCGCCTCAAGCTCGAAGATCACCTTGAGGTAGTCTTCAACGGGACCGGTGATCGCCGCCGTTGGCTTGAGCGAGGTCATGTTGGTCCAATCGCGGTGGCGTGACGTTCACCGCGAACGAGGAGCACCGGGACGCGCGACCGGTGGCGCACTTCGTTGGCGACGCTGCCGTAGATCATGTCCTTGATGAATCGATGGCCGTGCGTCGACATCGCGATGAGGTCGCACCCTTCGCGCGCGGCCGCGGCGGCGATCTCCTTCGATGGATCGCCTCCGGCGAGCACCGCCTCGGCCTGCAATCCATTGGCGATGAACGATGCGCAGATCCGCTCGAGGTACTCGCGGTCCATGCGCATCTCTTCGGACTCGCGAAGGTTGAGCTGCATGACGTTTCGCGCGGCCCATCCATCGGCCACGTGCATCAAGACGAGCGACGACCCGCAGAAGGTCGCCAGCTTGTTGACGTGATCGACGATCGCGTTGTCGTACGGCGAGTGCTCGAGCGCGACGAGGATGCGTTTGTACATCACGCCAGCCACGTGCGGAACGTTTGTGCCAGAAGCCACGCGTTGAGCGCGGCGATCACTCCCGCCGTCAACCACGCAAGGAGCTTGAGCCAGGCGGGATTGACGAACGATCCCATCTTCGCTCGATCGGACGTGAAGAGCACGAGCGGAATGACAGCGAATGAGAGTTGCAAGCTGAGTATGACTTGGCTGAGAATCAGCAGCTTCGCGGTGCCGCTTTCGCCGTAGAAGATGGCGACCAGGATCGCCGGCACAATGGCGATCATGCGCGTGATTAAGCGCCGCAGCCAGGGCCGTAGCCGGATATTGAGGAAGCCCTCCATCACGATCTGGCCGGCGAGCGTTCCCGTCAGCGTCGAATTCTGTCCCGACGCGAGCAGGGCGGCCGCGAACGCGGCACTGGCCCCCGCGCCGAGCAACGGCGTGAGGAGCTTGAACGCGTCCTGGATTTCCGCGACCTCGGCGTGGCCCGACGTGTGGAAGGTCGCCGAGGCGACGATGAGAATCGCGGCGTTGATGAAGAAGGCGAAGCTCAGCGCGATCGTCGAATCGAGGAAGGCAAATCGCACGGCCTCACGCTTGCCGGCGGCCGTTTCCTCGTATCGCCGCGTCTGTACGATCGACGAATGCAGATACAAGTTGTGCGGCATGACTGTCGCGCCAAGAATGGCGATCGCGACATACAGCATTTCCTTATCGACGATGATGCCGCGCGTTGGCACGAAGCCCTTCGCCACCGCCGTCATGTCGGGCCGCGCGAGAATGATCTCGAACAGGAAGCACGCTCCGATCGTGGCGATCAGCGTGATGACCAGCGCTTCGAGCACGCGAACGCCGCGGTTCTGAAGCGCGAGCAGCAGCAGGACGTCGAAGCCTGTGATGAGGACGCCAACCGCGACCGGAATGTGAAACAACAAGTTCAGCGCGATGGCCGAGCCGATGACTTCGGCCAGGTCGCACGCGGCGATGGCAATCTCGCAGAGAATCCAAAGACCGATCGAGACCGGTCGCGAGTAGTGGTCGCGACACGCTTGCGCCAGATCGCGACCGGTGACGATGCCGAGCTTGGACGCGAGCCCCTGCAGCAGCACCGCCATGATGTTCGACAGCAAGACGACGCTGAGTAGCGTGTACCCAAACCGCGATCCGCCGGCGAGATCCGATGCCCAGTTGCCCGGATCCATGTAGCCGACCGCGACGAGATACCCCGGTCCGGCGAAGGCGAGGAGCTTCCGAAAGAAGCTTCCCGTCGCCACCGGGACGGTGCGGTAGACCTCTTGGAGGCTCGGGGCGACACGCGACCGCTGCCATCCCGGTTCTTCACCGGGTGGTTCGGGCGGTCGAATGATCCTGGAGATTGCCACGTCGCGAGCCTGGGCCGAGATGATCGAGCGGTGGAATAAAGTTAGGCTAGCCTAAATTATTCACGAGGCGCCGCGCGCGCAAGTTGTGCGGCCTTCGGCCTAGGGGCTGACTCCCCTTCTGATTCCTCGTATCCAACGGTCGATGCCGTCCGTGACGCGCGGGTCGGTTTCGCCGGGATAGCCGAACAGCTCCGGTCCCGCGAGCCCCGGGGGTACCACCTTGAACATGTGCGTCACGTCGGGAACGAGGAGGTACTCGGTTCGCGTTTCGCCATCGCGGCGTGCGAGCAGCACGTCGCGCAACGCTTCTCCGTGGTGCGCCGGCACCGATCCGTCGTTGCCGCCCTGCACCACGAGCGCCGGTTGCGTCACGCGCGAGGCGAGGTTCTTGGGATCGGTCGCGTCGACCTCGCGCATGTATCGCCGCCCTTCGTCCGGCATCGACGCTAACGCGCTTGCGCCCATCGGCGAGCCCGTCGCGAGCTCCGGCGGGATCGCCTTACCGCGGCGGATGCAATCGATCGCAATGTCGAGTCGTCGTATTGCCTCGTCGCGTTGATCGGGTGGCGTCATCACGCCGATCTGTTCGCGCATGATTCCGAGAATGCCGATCGACGGACCAGCGAGCAGCGCGACGCCGTCGATCTGAGGCGCGCGCTCCGACACGGCAAGTCTGCTCGCGACGACCGCGCCCTCGCTATGACCCGCGGCGATCGTCCGCGCGACACGGAGGCCGCGATCCGCGAGCTCCCGCCACATCGCGTCGAGCGCCGCTGTTGCGATGACGAGGCGTCCGTCCCAGGTACGTATCCTTGCCGCGGCATCGGCATCGGTGGCGACGCTTCCCGTCCCTGGGCCGAGCTTCGCAAAGCGATAGACAGCGTGCCCGCGCGCAGCCAGTTGGTGCGCGAGATGCGCGTACACATGCGGAAACGAATTCCACGCCGGATAGTCGCCGTTCACATCGCTGAACAACGAGCCGGGAACAAGTAGGATCGCGCTCTCCAGCGCGTGGTCTACGGGCGAGGTCCGCGGAAGCGTGAGCGCGGCGGGGATCTCCCAGCCGGGCACCGTGAGCGCGCGCGTGTGATCGATGTAGGATGTCGTGTCGGTCATGCCGACATCGTACGCCCTCACGCCGCGTGAGGATCAAGGGGCGCGGGTGATTTTTTCGAGAATCGGGATCACGCGGGCCAATGCCATCCGATCGGCGACGGGGAGCTCGCCCAGTGACTCCGCGAGTGACGCGACGCGACGCCGGCGGCCGTCGTACAGCAGGCGTGTCCCCCGAGCCGTTGCCTTGACGCGCACCACGCGCCGATCGTCGGTGTCGGTCTCACGCTCGACCAGACCTTGCTCCTCCAACAACGCCACGAGCTTGGTGATTGTCGGCGGCCGCACCTGCTCCGCGCTCGCCAGCGCGCCGAGCGTGATCGGCCCACCGAAGACGATCACCGACATCGCGGAGAGCTGCGGCGCCGGGAGGCCCGACGCGTCGTCCTCGCGGCGGAGACGGCGCAACAGATGGATGGCCGCAGAATGCAGGCGGTCGGCGAGGTCGGCGGTCTTGTCGGCGACCGAGGGCCGCCCTCTTGCGGATTTCGCGGGCATAGTGAATACTGTTACTTAGCTAAGCTAACTATCTGTCTGATCTCGTTAGCCTGGCTAACTAAAACCCAAGAGCGGGGCGGCGGCAAGAGTCCACGATCCCGTTCAGCACCGAGGATGCCTAGATGCCGGATCTCAGCCAGTCTCGCATCGGTCAGATCGCCATCGTTTGTCGCGACCTCGATCGCGCGACCGCGTTCTATCGCGACACGCTCGGCTTGCGGTTTTTGTTCACCGCTCCCCCTCGCCTGGCCTTCTTCGACTGCGGCGGCGTACGCCTCATGATCAGCACGAGCGAAGGCGAAGCCGTCGGGACGTCCGTCCTCTACTTCGTGGTGGCCGACATCGAGGCGCACTGCACCGCGCTCGCGGCGAAAGGCGTGCGCTTCGTCGGCGAGCCGCACATGATCGCCCGCATGCCAGACCACGAGCTCTGGCTGGCCGAGTTCCGTGATTCCGAGAACAACGTTATGGCGTTGATGGAAGAGAAGCGCTGAGGTAGAGGCCGGGCTTGAACGGCGGCAGCCCGGCGTGCTCATGGAGGGCGTGTACTGTCGCGGCTACGCGCTGAGAAGCTCGACGAATTGCGTCAATGCACGGTGGGTGAGTCCCCACACTGTGTATGGACCATGGCGGAAGACGTCAACCTCCCGCTCGCCGACCCCGCGAATCGGAACGAACGCTTTCCCCCACGACGTCGTCTCGCGGATTGCCGACACGGGCACCCAGAACGCTTCGGCGACTTCGGGACTGTCGACGATCGCGACCTCGGGTTTCACGACCGCCACGAACGGCCGAATGACGATCGGCGGCAGCGACGGCGTGCGCGGACTGATGTCGTCGAGGGTTCCGAGAACGCGGCCGTCCTCCACGAGATCGACTCCAGTCTCTTCCCACGTCTCACGCGTCGCGGTGTGCTCGAGATCGCGATCGCCGGGGTCCATTCGCCCGCCCGGGCACGCGATGTGGCCGCTCCACGGATCGCCCTCGATCTCGGCGCGCTTGATCATGAGGAGCTCCGGCTCGCCGACGTCCGACGGACGTAGCACGAGGGCGATCGCCGCGTAGCGGGCCGCGCCCTCGAGCTCTATCGTGCGGCCGCGATGAGCGGCCAACCGCAGCGCGAGGCGAGCGACGTCAGGATGCGCGAGCAGCGCGTCGAGCGACGTCACGATTCATTCAACCTCGCCGCCAAGCTCGATCCAGCGACGAATTCCGCCGGCCATCGACGAGACATTACTGTAGCCCATCTCAAGCAGCGTCTCGGTGGCGAACACCGATCGATTCCCCGACGCGCAGTAGATGACGACGTGCGCGTCGCGCGTCACCTGGGCTTCGATCTTCGACTCGAGGTTGCCACGCGAGATGGCCACCGCCCCGGGAATCTTGCAGACGTTGACCTCGTGCGGATCGCGCACGTCGACCAGCGTGATGCGCTCGCCGCGGCGCTGCATGTCCACCACGTGTTCGACGCTGACTTCGGTGATGCGTGCCCTGGCTTCGGCCAGCAATTCGGCGCCGGTCTTCATTGGAGAGATCGATAAAGGTTCAACGGATCACCATGAGCGTTTTATTATCGGCGTCGAGCTCGGCCGTCGCGCCCAAGGGGATCGTCCACTGGTCTGCGGTGTGTCCGATCGGAAGCTCGGCCAAGCAGGGCACGGCGCACTGATCGGCCACCTCGTATAGCAAGTCTAACAGCGGACGCGTGTCGTCCGGCGTATCGGCGGGGACGTCGGTGAACTGGCCGAGCGCGATGCCCGCGAGCTGGTCGAGCGACCCGCTCAATCGGAGCTGGGTGAACATGCGGTCGAGGCGATAGACCGATTCGTTGACGTCCTCGAGCACGAGGATCGCGCCGTCGAACGACGGCTCGTACCGAGTTCCGATGAGCGACGCGACGAGGGCCAGGTTTCCTCCGACGAGCCGGCCTTCGGCACGCCCCGGTTGCAGCGTCAATGCATCGGGCGCGTCGCCCGCCGAGTCGCTTCCATCGATGACGGCAGCGCGGAGCGAGGCGCGGCTGAACGGTGTCAGCTCAGCGCGCGCTGTCGGCCCGTGGAAGGTGATGACCGCCGCGCGTTGCCCGATTGCCGTGTGCAGCGCGGTGATGTCGGAATATCCGATCAGCGTTTTCGGGTGACGCTGCCATGCCTCGTAGTCGATACTGTCGAGGAGACGCATCGTGCCGTAGCCGCCACGAACGCACCAGATCCCGTCGATGGCGGGGTCGGCCGCAAACTGATTCAAATCGGCGAGACGATGCGCGTCGCTGCCGGCGAGATAACCGTCACGCTCGAGTACGTGCGCGCCAACCACCGGCTCCCAATCGCACGCGCGTACCGAAGCGAGGGCGCGCTCGAGATCGGTTTGGTCTCGCAGCGGGCCAGCGGGCGCAACGAGCGCGACGCGTGAGCCCGGTTGGAGCAGGGCGGGAAATTTCATCGGCGGACGTACGCACATGCATTCGATCTCGTCAACTCGATGACCGGGTAAACGCATGGCACCGTTGCTGCAAAGTGTGCGGTTCCAAGTCGGCGGGGAGAGCTGAAGCGGAACGGCGCCGATACCAGACTCATGAAGCAGGAGGAAGCGTTATGACTGATCGCGACAACCAGAGCGATGGAATGAGCGGCTCGTCATCGGACAAGCTCGGCTCATCGCGTAGCGGTTCGGGCAGCTCGAGGTCCGACAGTTCGCAGTCGGGCTTCGGCAGCTCAAGCAGCGATCGCAGCTCCAGCAACATTGGCAAGTCGCGTTCGGGTAGCCCGAGCGGTTACGGCGCGTCGGGCAACAACCCAGACGCGAATACTGGCGGTGGATCGACCAGCAAGCCGAGTAACACCCCGGAGACGGGCCGTACCGATCGCAGTAACCAGAACGATGAAGACGTCGGCAGCTCCGCGAACAAGGGCGGCATGAGCGGATCCCCTGGGAAAAGCGGCGGATCGTCGAGTGGTTCGAGCGGCGGTTCGTCCGGTGGCGGGACGGGCAATCCTCCTTCACGCTAAGCACCTTTAGCGTGGCAACGGGTCGCTGGGCGCGAGGCTGCGTTCAGCGGCCCGTTGTCGTTCCAGGCTCGCGCGTCGGGCGCTGACTATCTTTGGCGCGTGTCGCTCTCTACGCGTGTTCTGCTCGCGCTCGCGGCGGGTGTCGTCGTCGGGCTCTTTCTGAGTACGACGGACGCCTCGGTTGCGCGCGTCGTCGTCGCCGTGGTCGAACCGGTCGGCACGTTGTTCGTGAACGGAATTCGCATGACGGTCATCCCGCTCGTCGTCTCCTGTCTCATCGTCGGGATCGCCACGTCGAGTAGCGGCGCGATGGTCGCGCGGATCGGCGGTCGTGGGATCGTCGTGTTCGTGATCCTGCTAGTCGCCGCCGGCCTCGTTGGCGCGCTCGTCGCGCCCGCAGTGTTGTCGAGGCT
>Ga0070708_100000869_pt1 | contig 22803 bp, 21 predicted proteins | sample KBSK5503metaG_FD_65469 | JGI IMG/M metagenome (GOLD analysis project Ga0070708, IMG submission 65469) | Corn, switchgrass and miscanthus rhizosphere microbial communities from Kellogg Biological Station, Michigan, USA - KBS K5-50-3 metaG | ecosystem: Host-associated > Plants > Roots >... | reverse complement strand
TCGGCGAGCAGGTACTCGGCAACTGTCCGGCTGCTGCCGGAGAACTCCGCGACAAATCGCTCGGGGTCAGGGCTGCTGGCCAGTGAGATCGCCGCGAGCCGCAGGCCCGCGGCCCAGCCTTCCGTGCGCTGGTGCAGCTTCGCGGCCCCAGCTTCCGACAGGGCGATGCCCGAAGCCTCCAGGAACTCGCGGGTCTCGCGCTGCGTAAAACGCAAATCTGCGGTACGGATCTCGGCCAGGTCGCCAGCGAGGCGAAGCTTGTACAGCCGTAGCGGCAGACTACGCCGCGTCGCGAGGATCGCGTGCACATGCTGGGGGAGCTTCTCCAGTAGCTGGGTTAGCTGTGTAAGCGCTTCCGGCGAGGTCAGCTCGTGCAGATCATCGATGACCAGAAAGGTGCGGTCGCGATGCTCAGCGAGCTCCGAACGAACTCTGTCGACGATCGCCCCGTGGTTGAAGTCGGGTGTCGCTGCCAGCTGCTCGCCTTCGCCGGACGTGCCGTAGGCCTGTCGGATGGCGCTGAGGACGGCGATCCAGAACTGCTGGGAGTCCTGCTGGTCGCGCTGCACCTGGACGACTGCCAGCCGATGCGGCTGACCCGGCCCATCCGCCCAGGCCCGCAACAGCGAGGTCTTGCCGCTGCCTGCGGGGGCCGAGATAAGCGTTACCTTGGCTTCGGCCGCACGATCGAGCGATGCGAGAAGTTCCCCGCGCTGAATCAGCTGCGGAGCTGCCGGACCCGGCTTTCGGTGATTTGCCCTAAATACCACGCCCGAACTCGTTCCCCAGCGCGCGCTAGCCTGCCGCCCTCCGCCTCTCAGCACCGTGTACAGGTTACGTGCCAGGGTGGCCAGCGCAACAGCGCTGGACCGCGTTACGCCATCCAGGCGCCGAGTCACCAGATCCCGGCGAGGTGGACTCACCTGGTCACGCTGGACGATCGGTGCATGGGCCCTGCATCCGATGGCATGGGAGCGTCAGGGTCCAGAGACAGTCTGGACCGGCGTGCTGGACCAACCCGGGCTGTACGGCGTCCTGGCTGAGATCGAAGCGCTTGGCCTAAAAGACTCCCCACGATTCGGCTCCTGCCATTGCTTACTGCCTTGACTCCGTTCTCGAAGAAAGCGATCTGCGTCTGTGGCTCGGTGGACCGCTCGGGATGGTTCATCAAACCGAAGGCGAGCCCATCAGCACTAGTTATTCCGCCGATATCTGCATCGGAACCGTCTGGGTTCTCATTGGTCGGATAGCGCAGCGCCGTTTTCCAGTTAGCTGACTTGGTGACGGTTTGCGGCTCGTAAACGAAGCGGCCTTCGCCGTGGGCACACGGAAAGGTCAGCGTTGCGCCGGCCAGGCCGTCCAGCCACAAGCTGGTGTTGTCGTGCGACACGACATGTCGCTGGATGGGCCGGTTCTCGAAAGTGCCGGAATCGTTGACCTTCAGGGACGCTCCAGGACCGAAGCGGCCCGCGCGCAGAATAATCTGGAATCCGTTGCAGATTCCGATCATGGGCCGGTCGGTGCAGGCCTGGAACTGTTCGGCGAGTCGCGTGCGCAACATTAGCGCAGCCACCGCGCCGGCGCCGAGGTGGTCCCCGAAGGAGAAGCCGCCCGGAATACACAGGATGTCGGCGTCATCGAGGCGCGCAGCGCCGGAGATAATGTCGGCCAGGAAGACCAGTTGGGGACGCGCCCCGGCCCGCGCGAAGGCCCGGATGGTCTCAGCGTGGCAGTTCGTTCCTGGAAGGTAGAGAACGTTGACCGTCGGTTTCATGCGAGTAGCTCCGAAAAGGCGCTCGTCCAGGCTCGCCGGACCTCGGGCGTCAACAGATCGCCGCCATTGGCAGTGATCCTGCCGTCGGTGGTCAGACGTCCGACGACCACTGGGTGCAGATCGGCGGGCAGAGTTACCAGGTCAGCTGGGTCGATCTCGACGAGAGCGCCGAGCCGGTGCTCGGCGAACAGCGCTTCGAACCCGGTAGCCGTGGCATCGAGTTGGACGCCCATGCCGGTGGCAAGCCCACCGGTGACTAGTTGGGCAGCAACCCCGCCCGGGCCGAGTCGGGTGCCGGTGCGAAATAGGCTGCGGCTATCGCGCAAGGCCGCCAAGAATTGTTCCGCCTGGTCGAGCGGAACTTCGTCGACAGTTCCATCACCGATGCCGAGCAACCTTGCCGCGACCGTCCCAGCAGGCGAGGGGGTGGGCGGCCCAATCCGCACCAAGAGACTGCCCTCGTCGGTCCATGCCTCTCCGAGCAGATTCTTATAGTTAGGGATTTTGCCGAGGCCGCTGAGGAATACGGCAGGCGGGACGCTTACGACGCCCTCGTCGGTTCGGGTAGAACCTGCCGAGGAATCCTTGCCGGAGATGACCGGGACTCCGAAGCGCCGTACAAGCGATGCAAGTTCTTCGACCATCGCAACGAGCCATTCGGCCCAGTGCTCGGTGAGATGTGGGGTGTAGAAGTTATCACACATGCAAATGTCATTCGGCTCGACACCGGCCAACACCAGGCTGAAAAGCAGGGAGAGGAACAACTGTCGCAGGGCACGGACGGGATGCAGGCCGAATAGCCAGGGGTTGAAAGCTGTGGAGAAAACTGCGGCTGCCGGGCTTCCGTCAACCGGCGTACATGCCCAGTAGCTCGAGGGAACAGAGGTGAGGGTTCCGTAACGAGGCCCGTGCACCGTGTTGCCCTGGACGGTCGTGTCGTATTGAGCGTCGGCATAGTGCTGGGAGGCGACGTCGGGGTCAGCGGCGACCCGAGCAAGCAAGCTCGCCAACTGGTCCGGCGCCCAGTCCGGCCACTGGGTCCTGCCCCGTCTTACCTCTGGTGGGGCGCCCACCTGTCGGGCATCGACCGGGAGATCGCAAAGCTTGTAGGGCACGTCGAAACCAAGTTCGCCTCGGTCTGTTGGAACCTCGCCAGCAGCCAGCGCGATAACCGTCTGCTCGTCTAGGTGCGAGTTATGGAAGACGCAGTAACAGCCTGTGTTAGTGAAACGTCCGATAACTGTGGAGCGTACTAGATGCCGGTCCAGGATCCGCTGCGCCGATCTGTACGCCTGCGGAGGAATGGCGAGTAGCATGCGCTCTTGCGACTCCGATAGCAGGATCCGCCACATGGGCAGCGCCGAGGTCTTGAGGGGGACAAGCGCCGTATTGATCCAGATACCCGAGGGTTCACCGATCTCACCGACAGCGCTATTCAGCCCCGCACCGCCGACGTCGGTTAGCGCTCTAAGGCAGTTCTCATCCCGGAGCTCGATCAGAGCCTTGCGGAACTTGACCTGTTCTAGAGGAGCGCCGATCTGTACAGCGGCGACGTCCATCTCGCTGCCTGCTGAGCTAGCCGAGGCTCCGTGCATGCCTTCGTTCCCCGTCAGGCCGCCAATCAGGACGACGAGGTCGCCGGGCTCGGGTCGGCCACGTTGGGCGGCTGACAACGGCAAGATGCCGATGCTGCCGCCGAGTGCGAACGGCTTGGCGCGGTAGCCGGGGTGGAAGGCCATACGGGACCACATCATGGGCACGCCAAAGGTGTTACCGTACTCCTTGATCGCCTGGATGGTATCGTGAGCGATCTGGCGTGGCCCCGGCCTACCTGCGATCGGCGGCTCGGCGTCGGTCGGCCCGGTGGCGGTATATTCGAAACACCCGATGGGGTCGGCGCCAAGTCCGGTCCCGAGGATGTCGCGCAGGACCCCGCCAAGCTTCGTTAGCTGCCCAAAATAAGCGGAGATGGCAGAAGGCCCATTGTGTGTCTCTGCCTTGATCGCGAGGGCGTAGCCGTCGTAGAAGTTCCACACGCCGGCGTTATCGTGGAACATGCTGACGATGTTTGGATTGGCCGTATCGCGGGAGGCCGCGACCAGCCGGTCGAGCAGACGGCCGAGGGACTTCCACGTTGTATGCGCGCAATGGTCGCTCCACCGTGCGTCTAGTGCTTCCAACAGGACGTCTGTAACCGACGGCAGGTCGAGGGACTCCTGAACGTATCGAATCCTGAGCATTTGCTGGAGCGAGAGGTTCCGCCCGCCAGCTCTGCCTAGTTGGGCGAGACTATCCTTATCCAGTGCTCGTAGGTTGTAGGTCTCCGCAGGTAGGTAGGCCCCGGCAGGAACCAGCGTATCGAAACGCGGCGGGTTGCCGTGGATCTCTTCGATGGTGTCGTTGAAAGTCATCGACTTGACGACTTCACGCAGTCGAGGAGAGGAGGACTGGTAGCAGCGCGCGACCTTGCCAGCAACCGCGCGCAAACCGAGCAACTCGCACATCGACAGTATCGATGTGTTCTCGTTGTCTACCACGCCCCGACGGTGCAACACCGTAATCGTACCGAGCGGGAAGGGCTCGTCCATGGCTACTCGGGTGCCGACCTGGTCTCCTAGCGTGCCACATACGAGCGCGGCGTCATTGGCCGACAGTGCATCATCGAACTCGATATAGTAGTCGAACCAGAATTGCAGGTCCGGCAGCCCGAACGCTCGTCTGCGGCGTTCAATGTCTGGCTCCGAAGACCTAGTGCTCTTGACCGAGAATCGGTGAATCAACTTGCCTCCTTGGCGGGAAACCCATGCCACTCTAGCGGCTCACTGTCCTGGCCAATCAACTCGGATAGGCGGATCGTGAGCGCGTGCTCACGATTCGGCTCCGACCAACTCCAGTTCCTTGTCTGTTCCTCCGGTTCGGCTATGTGCCGGCTAACAGCCAGGGCGGCAGAACAGGTGCTGCTTCGCCGCCGATCGTGGCGAGGTGGTTCGCCCGCCCGGTCAGGTAGGCGGTGATCTCGGCCAGCGGGCCGGCCAGGGTGACGGCCTCGCCGTTGCCGGGCAGCCTCCACCGGCCGCCGCTGTCGGCGGCCTCGAGCACCAGGGCCGGGCCGGGCTCCTTGCTGCGCTTCCCGGCCACGTCGTCGCACAGGGCGGCGAGGAACCCGGCGGGCAGGCCGGCGAAGGACACACCTGTCGCCAGATCGACGGCGTGGACGTAAACCTCGCGCGATCGCATCCACGGCACCTCGGTGGCGGGGACCGTGCGGCCCTGGGCGGTCACCACCGAGGCCTGCCACTGCCTGGCGCTCAAGGCGGTCATCGCCTCCTCGAGGGCGTCGGCGGATCGTCGCAGCCACACTGTCAGGTCACGGGCGGGTAGCTGGCTGCCGCGCTCGATGCTGGCAGCGCGGTCCGCGGGCGAGGCGTACATCGGGGTGGGCTCGCCGGTGGCGGCCCAGCGGACCAGGTTGCCCAGAGCGTCGGCGTTCGCCGCGACGTGGGCCGTGACGTGCTTGCGGGTCCAGCCGGGTAGCGCGCTCGGCTGGGAGAGTGCACTGTCGCCCAGGTCCATTTGGCTGGCAAACAGCGCCGTGCCGTGCCGCATCCACCCGCGCGCGTCGGCGAACGAGCGGGGCGTCACGGCGAGGCGTCCTTGGCGACCCGGTTCTCCAGCCGTCCCAGGCCGTCGATCTCAGTGACCACCATCTCGCCGCCGGTCAGGAAGCGTTGCGGCTCACGGGCATGGCCGACGCCGCCGGGGGTGCCGGTGGCGATGATGTCACCGGGACGGAGGCGCACGATCGTGGAGGCGTATTCCACCAGCGCGACCGGGTCGAAGAGCAGGTCGGCGGTCGAGCCGGACTGCATGACCTCGCCGTCCACTTCCAGCCGCAGGCCGAGGCCGGGACGGACCCCGCCAGGCAGTTCGTCGGGGGTCACCAGGTACGGGCCGACGGGCGTGCTGGAGTCCCACGTCTTGCCCTGCAGCCACTCGCGGGTCCGGAACTGCCAGTCCCGGCAGGTGATGTCATTCAGAACGGTGAACCCGGCGATCGCCTGCCCGGCCGCCGCCCCCCGCGCGCGCCGGGCCGGCGAGCCGACGATGAGCGCCAGCTCGGCCTCCCAGTCCAGCCCGCCGGTCTCCTCCGGCCGGATGATGTCGTCGCGGGCGCCGATCAGGGCGTCGGCGAACTTGGCGAACAGCGTGGGGTGCTCCGGCAGCTTCCGGCCCATCTCCAGGATGTGGCTGCGGTAGTTGAGCCCGACGCAGATCACCTTCGACGGCCGCGGGACTACGGGGGCGTACTCGGCGCCGGCGGCGGGGTACGTCGCCGCGGAGCCGGCCGTGGCCGACCTCGCCTGCTCGGCCCAGTCCTCGTGACCAAGCAACTCGCCGACGTCAGGCGCGCCGACGTCGACCAGCACGTTGTCCTCGGCCCGAACGGCCCTGGTTCTCCCGTCAATCCGGACGGTCGCGAGCCTCATTGCGGGGCGCTTTCTTCTGCCTGGGCTCGGTTGAGCCCGAGGGCCTCGAAGACCGGGGAGTCGCTGAACCGGAACAGGTCCAGCGCGCCGGAGTCGGAGTCGTCGGGCCCTGCCTCGGACCGGGCCGAGAACGGCTGCCAGGACGGGACCACGAACAGGTCACCGCGGGTCACCGCCCACGTCGCCTCGCCGACGGTGACCGTGCCCGAGCCGTCGAAGACCTGCCAGACCGAGGCCCCTGTCTCGCGGGCCGGCGCGGTCTGCGCCCCGCGGGCGATGCGGTGCATCTCGGCCCGGATGGTGGGCAGTACATCGGCGCCGGTGGCTGGGTCGGTGAACCGGACCGCTGCGTGACCGGGCTCGACCGTGCCGCCGAATCCCTCGGCCTCGAGGGCGAGCTGATCGGCCAGCGCGCGGTCGGTATGCTCCCACCGGTAGGCCAGCAGCGGCGAGCCGGGCGTGGCCGGCTGCGCGTCGGCCGCGACCGGCCGCAGGCCCGGGTGCCCCCACAGGCGCTCCGCGCGCGACCGGTCCGGGGTGATCCGCTCGGCGTCGCTGATCTGGCCGCGGCCGAACTGGAAGAACTGCGTCTCGGCCAGGTACTGGAACGGGATATCCAGGCCGTCGATCCAGGCCATCGGCTCGGCCGCCGCGTTATGGTGGGCGTGCCAGTTCCAGCCCGCCTGCGGCAGGAAATCACCGCGCCGCATCGCCACCGGGTCGCCGCCGACGACCGTCCAGACGCCCTCGCCCTCGACCACGAACCGGAAGGCGTGCTGGGTGTGCCGGTGCTCCGGGGCATCTTCTCCGGGCATCAGGTACTGGATCGCCGCCCACAGCGTCGGCGTGGCGAACGGCCGGCCGCCGAGCCCCGGGTTGGCCAGCGCAATCGCGCGGCGCTCCCCGCCGCGGCCCACCGGGACCAGTTCCCCGGCCTGTGCCGCCAGCGTCCGCAGCTGATCCCACCGCCACACGTGCGGCACCGCCGCCGACCGCGGGCGGGCGGGCATGAGGTCGCCGATCTCGGTCCACAGCGGCACGAGCCGTGCCTGCTCGAAGCCCCGGTACAACTCCTCCAGGGCGGGAGTCACGTCTAGCTGGTCTGCGGCCGGCGCAGGGCGCACGCGGACGGGGGCGCCGAAATCGACGGAGGATGTAGTCATGACAGTAGCTTGATACCTGTCTGCGCTGGAGACCTCAGAATTCTGTCTCACAGAACCCGGAAATGAAGGAGCTATGGTCAACGAGCCGCTCGAGACGCCGCCGCCGTACGCCATAGGCCGGGGCCACGGGACGAGATTTGCTGTCCTGGCGAGCTGCCTGCCGACCGCAGTCAGCCGGGGAGATCATGGCCGGAGAGGCCGTTCGATTGCCTGCGGCCCGGGCGTCCGCCGGAGGCCCGGGCCGCGTTGGCTGCGCGTCGGCAAGCTAGCGCCGTCCGCCGTCCTTGACGTTGTAGATGACGCCGAGGTGAGCTCCCCACACCCAGTGCCACAGGTAGATGGCGAAAACGGCCTTCCAGCCGAGATTGTGCGCGAAGAAACCGGGGTGGAGATACGGGTAATAGACGCGCTGGACTAGGAATCCCGCGCTTATCGTCGCGAGGATTGTGCCGAACAGCATCCCCTTGAGTACGTTACCGGTGGGGGTCGAGCGCCAGGGAAGGACCGCTTGGAACGCGGCCGCGTAAAGCACCGCGAAGATTATTCCGTCGGTGTAATGAAATATCCCGCCCGATAGGAACTGGATGCTTGGCGTGGCGTGGGGCATGTAGAATACCCCATTCGTCGTCAGCCAATCGAGCCTTGGCAGGCCGATGCCGATTTCCATGAACCCGAAGACCGTGGCGATATGGGTGGCTCCCAAGCCGGCCAGCAATGCCGCCGCCGCCCGGTGCGTAGTCGCCCATTCGCGCCATCGCGCGATACCTTCGAACTTCGCCGCCCGGTCGCCGGGGAGCAGTTGTATGTCTCGCGTCTGTATTTCCTGAACGCTGGCTACCACCACGAACCTCCTTGATGCGTGCGACTCCGGTCGCGGCGCCCTCTATCCGAATGTGCCGAAGGCACGGTCCGAGGCGCACGCTAACCAGGCCGTTCGCGGGTCGTCTAGCCGCCTTCTGCCACGCGGAAAGCCGGCAACCGTCTACAGCGGCTAGCGTGCCGCCGGCCGGTAGGCGGGCGCGTGCCACGGGAGGCCACTGGCGTGCCCCGCGCGGCATCAGGCGCCCGCTGGCCCTTAATTTTGCTACATGACTCGCTCAACGCTACAGTACCGTTTAAGTGTCGGCCTGGCGCAGGCTGCGTACGGACCAGGGCGACACCCTAGCGGTCACGGGCCGTGGAGGTGCACGGCCGGGTCCCGGGCGGCGGCCCGGACAAGACAGGAGCGTCATGATGCGTGTCGTCGCGCTAGAGGAGCATTTCCTCTTCCCGGACCTGGCCGGCCGCCTGCGGGACCGCGCGGGCACGATGCCCTGGCTGAACCCGGCGACCTCGGCGCAGCTCGCCGACCTCGGCGCTGCTCGGATCGAGGACATGGATGCCAACGGCATCGACGTCCAGGTGCTGTCGGCCTCAATGCCAGGCGCCGACTTGCTCGATGGGCGAGAGGGAGTGGACTACGCCCAGGCGGTCAACGACCGCCTGGCCGCTGCGGTGAGCGAATACCCGGCCCGGTTCGCGGGCTTCGCGCACCTGCCGATGCGGTCGCCGGCGGCGGCAGCCGACGAGCTACAGCGCTCGGTAGAGCAACTCGGCTTCCGCGGCGCGCTGATCAACGGACTGTCTGCGGGGGCCTTCCTCGACCATGCCCGTTTTATGGTCCTCCTCGAGCGGGCCGAGGCTCTGCGGGTCCCGCTCTACCTGCACCCGAACCTGCCGCCCGCCTCCGTCGTGGAGGCGTACTACGCGGGACTGCCCGAGCTTCCCGGGCAGCTGCTCGCGACGGGCTTGTTCGGGTGGCACGCCGAGGTCGCCATTCACGTCATGCGCCTCGCGCTGTCCGGCGTGACGGCCAGATATCCCGGGCTGAGGCTTATCGTCGGCCACATGGGCGAGCTGCTGCCCGCCGCGATCGGCCGTGCCGACGCCATCCTGACCAGGGCTCACGCGTTCCCCGGATCGCTGCTCCAGCACCTGGCCGAGCGCGTTTACATCACGACCAGCGGCGTCTTCACGGTACCGCCCCTGCTGGCGGCCCTGACGACGTTCGGGCCTGACCGGATCATGTTCAGCGTCGACTACCCCTACAGCCGCAACAGCGACGGTGCCGCATACATTGGTACTCTCCCGGTGTCGCCGACGGACCTGGCCAAGATCGCGCATGGCAACGCCGACCGTCTTCTTGGCCTCGAGTCGTAGCCGTCGGGCCGCCGGCCGGGCCGCGAGCGGCCGGCGGTTCGGCGCCTGGCCGGGGCGGATGTACTTATGCTGATGCTGTGGACGTAGCCCAGACGGCCGAGGGACCGGAGAGGATCCCGGCAGGCTCGGTCGAAAATGCCATGCGGACCTTGCAGCTGCTGCGTGACTGGGGGTCGCTCCGGGTTAGCGATGTGGCCAGGGAGCTGTCGGTAGCCAGGTCCACGGCGCATCGCCTGATGTCGCAGCTCAGTGCCTACGGCGTGGTCGAGCAGGAGCCCGATGGCCCGCGATACCGTGCCGGGCCGCTGCTGGCCGAACTCGGGCTGGCGACATTCCGGTCGCGGGACCTGGTCGAGCAGATGCACCCTCACCTGCAGCGCCTCAGCGAGGAGGTGAACGAGACCGTCCACCTTATAGCGCTCGAGGGCCCGGACGCGGTCTTCATCGACAGCGTCGAGTCGCGCGGCCAGGCGCTCCGGGTTGCGGCCCGGGTCGGCATCGTCTTCCCGGCCTACGTGAACTCCGGCGGCAAGGCGCTGCTGGCGCAGCAGAGCGACGATGCCGTGCGGCGCCTGTACGCAGACACGGCGTTCGCCTCGACCAGCCGGACCATTTCGAGCCTGGAGGAGCTGATCGGCGAGCTGCGCCTGATACGCGACCGTGGCTATGCCACCACCTGGGGGGACCGCGAGCTGGGCCTCGCGGCCGTGGCCGTCGTGCAGCGCTCCCGGGACGGCGTGCCGATGGCGGCGATTGCCATTGCCGTGCCCGAGCAGCGGCTGCCTCCTGCGCGGCTGGAGGCGCTGGTGAAGGCGCTGCGGGCGACCACGGAGCAGGCGGCCGGCGAGCTGTTGTAGCGATCTAGTTCACGCTATTGCAACATGTTCGACTCATCGATACAGTCGTCGTGTGAGTCTGGCAGGGCACGGCACCCGAAGCGGCGGAGAGCACGCTGTTTCCTTCCCGTGCGGTCCAGGCCGCGGTCAGCAGGGTCCTCCCGGCGGCCGCCTGATCGCCGTCACCCCTGACGGCGGTCCTGCGCGGCCGCGGCTGGCCGTGCACCCAGCTACCGGCGAAGGCGCAATGTCATGATCGACGGAATCCCAGTGATCGACGCGGTAATTCACGCATATAACCTCGCCCAATCGAATAACGCCGGCGCTTACGCGGACGTGATCAGCGAGCTCGTTTACGCATCGGTCGCGGCAAACGCGCCCGCGGACATGGTGCCGGCGAAACAGGACTACCTCCAGGACTGGTCAATCGAGGAAACGGCGAGCATGGTATTCGTTGAAAGCGATGTGGACATCGCCGTGCACCACGTGCTCCCTATCTACGCATTCCGGGACGGGCTGTGCTCGCTGGAGAAGACCCTGGAGGCGAGGCAGAAATGGCCGCACCGGATTCTCGCCTACTGCGGGGTGGACCCCATGATGGGCTCCCGGGCGATGGAGGAGATGGAACGCCAGGTCGAGGTGCTCGCCCCTGTCGGGCTGAAGCTCTACCCGAATAGCTGGCTCAGCGACGAGGTGCGCGGCTGGAAGATGGACGACCCCGAGATCGCCTTTCCGTTCTTCGAGCGAGCGCAGGTGCTGGGCTTGAAGGTGGTCGCCGTGCACAAAGCGCTGCCCCTGGGCCCGGTTCCCATGGAGCATTACCGCGTCGATGACATCGACCGGGCCGCCGCTGCGTTCCCGGGCCTGAACTTCGAGATCGTGCACGGCGGCATGGCTTTCCTGGAGGAGACGGCCTGGCAGCTCGGGCGGTTCCCGAACGTGTGGGTCAACCTCGAAGTGACCACCTCCCTGCTCGGCAAGCGGCCCAAGGCCTTCCAGCAGGCGATCGCCGCGCTGATGAGCGTGGCCGGCGATGCCGCACTGGACCGGATCTGCTGGGGAACCGGAGCGGTGGCCTTCCATCCCCAGCCGCTACTCGAGGCTTTCGTGCGGACTTTCCGGTTTGACGACGAGTTGCTAGAGATCTCGGGCTTGTCCCAGATCACCGAACACGGCAAGCGCAAGCTGCTGGCGGAAAATTACGCGAGGATGATCGGCCTGGACCTTCCATCCGCCCTAGCTGCGATCAAGGGTGATGAATTCGCGCTCCGCCGCGGCGACGGCGGGCCTGCCGCCGCGTTCTCTACTACCCACGCCGCCGGCCATGTCGGGTAGCGTCGAGCCGGGGGCCGTGACGCTTGCCGACGTCCGCGACGCGCTCGCGCGAGTTGTGGACCCATGCTCCATCGCTACCGGCGTTCCCTTGACGCTGGCCGAGATGGGCATGGTCACGGACATCGCCGTCGACGGCGGCCGGGTAGCGGTGACCCTCGTGCTGACGAGCCCGGTCTGCTGGCAGGCCGGCAACATCATCCAGGCGGTGGAGGCCTCGGTCAGCCGTTTGCCGCGAGTTACCGCTGTGAGGTGCACTGTCGACCACGACGCTGGATGGCTACCGGGCCAGATGGACCCGCGCGCCCGGCGGCGGCTTCGCTCCGTGCGGCCGGTCCCCGACCCGGCTACGGCGCGGACGTGGCCTTCGACCTAGATCGGTGGCATGGTCCGGCTAGCTCGCTGACCCGTCTGGCCCGTCGACGAAGATCAGGCGGCGCTTCATACCCGGCGTCCTGACGGCCAGTGCCTTGGCATACTCCGATGACCGGTACCAGTCCAGCAGACGATCCATGCTGGGAAACTCGATGATGGAGACGCGCTGTCCGCCGGGCCAGTCGCCCTCGGGCACATGCGGCGCGGCGCCTTGCACGACGTAGCGGCCCCCGTGCCTCGCGACAGAGAGCGACGCCAGCTCTGCGTAGCGGCGGGCGTCCGCTTCGTCGGCCACGGAGAACTCGGAAACAAGGTAGGCGGGCATGACAGTCACGGGCACGGAGCCGCTGCGCAGGTCCGGTTTGCCCATCTCCTTTCAATCCGCATGCGCGGTTTCCCGCATGCAGCTCAGCGATCATCTCCTGGCTCAGTGAGCCGCCTTGAGGCGCCGGATCCTTGCGCCCTGCGAGCGCCACCCGCGCACCACACGGAAAAGCTCCTCCGTCCGTGGAGGCACTCGTGAGCTCGCGGCTGCGCTCAGCAGTGGCCTTTGCGCTGCCTGCACGCGGACGCGGACGAGCACCAACTGATGCCCTAATCGTATCGCCCACACGAACATGTTGCAATGATTAGGACAAGGTGGATGTCTCAGGCGATCAGGGCCCGATCTCATCGGATGCCTCGTGCAGCTGCGCGCCAGGTAGCTGAGGCGCGACGGGGGAAGCCGCTGCTCCGGCGCTGAGACAGCGAGAGCGCAGGCGGCCGGCCAGCTGTTGTCGCGATCCAGTTCACGCTATTGCAACATGTTCGACTCAGCGATACAGTCGTCGTGTGAGTCTGGCAGGGCACGGCACCGGAAGCGGCGGAGAGCACGCTGTTTCCTTCCCATGCGGTCCAGGCCGCGGTCAGCAGGGTCCTCCCGGCGGCCGCCCAACCGACGTCACCCCTGACGGCGGTCCGGCGCGGCCACGGCTGGCCGTGCACCCAGCTACCGGCGAAGGCGCAATGTCATGATCGACGAAATCCCAGTGATCGATGCGGTGGACGCGGTTACGTTCCGCAGGGTGGTCGGCCACTTCGGCTCGGGTGTCACCGTCATTACCGCCGTCGTGGGCGGCGAGCCAGTGGGCTTCACCTGTCAGTCCTTCGCCTCCCTGTCGCTGGATCCCCCCATGGTGATGTTCGCGCCGTCGCGCTCCTCGGCCAGCTGGCTGAAGGTCCGCCAGGCGGGGACCTTCTGCGTCAACGTGCTGTCTGACGGGCACGCGGAGCTGTCGGACGGCTTCGCCCGCTCCGGCACCGATAAGTTCGCCGGGGTCCGCTGGCGGCCTTCGCGATACGGGGCTCCCGTCCTCGGCGGAGTCGCCGCGTTCATCGACTGCCGCATCTGGGCCGAGTACGACGGGGGCGACCACGTCATCGTCGCAGCGTCGGTTCTGGACCTCGCCGCGGACAGCACGCGCAGGCCGCTGGTGTTCTACCGCGGCCGGTACGGCGTGCCAGGCCCTGGGGGGGACGGGGCTATCGGGCGCCCGTTCCCGGCGGCTGACGCGCAGGCGCGACTGGACGCCGGCGATTCCGCCAGAGCGGAATCGCCGCAGCGAGGGGGACGCAGATGAAACCGCGCCACCAGGATCCGGGTCAGCTGAGCTTCGGCTACTTCTTTCCGACCGGCCAGACCGACCACATCTACTCAGACGAGGCAGCCAGGCGCACGCCGCCGCTGAGCAAGCAGGTGTTCGTGGCTCTCGCCCAGGCAGCCGAGCTGGCCGGCTTCGACTGCATCTTCAGCGCCGATACGTGGTCCGGCCACCAGCGCGCAGCCGAAGCGGCCGGACATCACTCACCCAAGTTCCACGCTCCGCTACTGGCGATGGCCACGTTCGCGGTCACCGAGCACATCGGGGTCATCACCACCATGCACACCACGCATCACAAGCCCGCCCACGTGGCTCGCATGGGCGCGACGCTCGACGCGTTCAGCAACGGCCGGTGGGGCTGGAACATCGTCACTGGCTTCGGCGACCCGGAAGCGCGGCTGTTCGGCCACGAGACGATGGTCGAGCACGACGAACGGTATGCGATGGCCGGCGAGTTCGCCGAGATCGTGAAGCGGCTGTGGACAGAGCACGAGCCGATCGATCACGACGGTGCCTACTACCGGGTCAAGGGCCGGATTAAAGCCCCGCGCCCCGTGCAGCAACCTTACCCTTTGCTGGTCAGCGCGGGCGCGTCCACGGCCGGCATCGGGTTCGCCGCCGACTATTGCGACCTGCTCGTCATCGCCGGCGATACGGCGGAGAAGATCCATACGACCGAAGGCAAGCTCCGGTCGCTGCTAGATGACAAGAACTCCGGCCGCCAGGTAGGCACATCGCCGTTCGCGATCGTGATCGTCCGCGACGGCGATGGCGAGGCTGAGGAAGAGTACGGGCGGCTCACCAAGTCGGTCAACTACGAGGCGACCGCTGAGCTCACCGCCGACATCCTGCCCGGGGTGGCGTCGGTGAAGAGCCTGTTCGCCGGCATGACGCACGAGGAGGCCGGGCTCGCCTGGGGCAGCGGCCGAGGAATCTTGAAGTTCATGGGAAACGCCGAACAGGTCGCTGCCCAGCTCGTCGAGATGAAGAAGAAGACATCGGCATCCAACCTGCTCATCAATTTCCCGCTGTGGAACGTCGGCGAGGTCCTGGGCTTCCGCACAGTGCTGAACCATCTGCGGGAGGCAGGCATCTGGACGCCGCCTGCCGAGCGCGGCTACGCCTGGTAGGAGTGCCAGCCATGCCGTCAATCGATTCACGCGGAAGGGCCCTTGCATGAAGCCTCCTCCCAGCGATTCCAGCCATCTGAGCGTCAACTACTTCTTCCCCTCCGGGCAGACAAACCTGGTCTGGTCTGATGAGGCCGCGCGCAGAACGCCCCGGATCAACCGGGACAACCTGCTAGAGCTGGCCAGGACGGCCGAGCAGGTCGGCTTCGACGCGCTGTTTATCGCGGACAACTGGTCCGGTCACCAGCGGGAGGCCGAGCGAGCCGGCCATCAGTCGCCGGCCTTCCACGCGCCCTTGCTGGCCATGGGCATCTTCGCGGTAACCGACCACATCGGCGTGATCACCACCTTCCACACCACGCACCACAAGCCCGCCCATGTCGCGCGCATGGGCGCGACCCTCGACGCGTTCAGTGGCGGGCGCTGGGGCTGGAACTGCGTGACCGGGCACAGCCAGGACGAAGCGGCTCTCTTCGGTGAGCAATTCATCGAGCACGACGAACGCTATGCCATGGCCGCGGAGTTCGTCGAGATCGTGGAACGGCTGTGGGCTGACCAGGAGCCGATCGATTTCGAGGGCAAGTACTACCGCGTCCGGGGCCGGATCAAAGCGCCGAGGCCCGTCCAGCAGCCGCGCCCGCTGCTGGTCAACGCCGGGGCGTCTCCGGCAGGCACCCAGTTCGCCGCCGACTGGTGTGACGCACTGGTAACGCTGGCCAGGGACGACGACGGCCTGCGGGCGGTGGACGGCCGGCTGCGCGCCCTGACCGCCGCGAACCACCGTGACGTCGGCACCTGGCCATTCTGCATCACGCTGGTCCGCGACGGGGACGGGCAAGCCCAGGAGGAATTCGAGCAGCTGCTGAAATCGCTGAACGCGGACGCTGCCCGGGAGCTGGCCGCGGACATCCTCGGCTCGATACAGACCGCGAAGGCGATGTTCGAGAAGATGGGCGAGGAACAGGCCATCCGCGCTTTCGGCAGCGGAGACGCCGAGGTCCAGCTGATCGGCACGCCCGAACAGGTCGCTGCCAGGCTGATCAGCCTTAAGCAAAAGGCCAACGCCTCCGGCGTACTGCTGAATTTCCCGCTGTGGAGCCCGGAGGAAATCCACGGCTTCGGCCGCGTCCTGCCCTATTTGCGCGAGGCTGGCGTCTGGAGCCCACCGCAGGAACGTGAGTGGTCATGGTGACAGCGCAGGCGCTGGCACAGTGCCATCATGGCCCGGCTCGGCAGCAGCATCACCCGGATCTCCCCTAGCACGGAGGGAATGTCATGGACGATGTCGTCACCGTTGATGCCGGTCGTCTGCGCGGCACCTCGAGCAGCGACAGTACCGTACGCAGTTTTCTGGGCGTCCCGTACGCGGCCCCGCCGGTGGGAGACCTGCGCTGGCGGCCGCCGCAGCCCGTGCCAGGCTGGAGCGGGATACGCGACGCGACCGCCTACGGGCCGGCCAGCCGCCAGCCCGCGATTCCGGGGAACTCGCTGTACTACGGCCACGAGACACGTTTCAGCGAGGACTGCCTGTACCTGAACGTCTGGACCGGCTCCGTCTCGGGGACGGCCGGCCGGCCCGTCATGGTTTGGCTGCATCCAGGCGCATACCAATTCGGTTCCGGGCAGAACCCGCTTTATGACGGGTCCGCCCTCGCCCGTGACGGCATAACCCTTGTCACGATCAATTACCGCCTGGGCCGGTTCGGGTTCCTGTCGCACCCACTGCTGTCGAAAGAATCCGGCTACGGCGGCTCGGGAAACTACGGCCTCATGGACATCATCGAGGCGCTGCGGTGGATCCAGCGGAACATCGAGCAGTTCGGGGGTAGCCCGGACAACGTCACGCTCTTCGGCGTGTCCGCAGGCGGGAACAGCGTCCATAACCTCCGGGCCTGCCCACTGGCAAAAGGGCTGCTGCACCGGTCCGTCGCGCAGAGCGGCCCCGGCGTCGGGCCGGTGCTGCACGGCCACGGGCACGCGCTCGGCCCGTCGACCCTGACGGCAGGCGAGCAGGCGGGTCAGGAGGTCACCGATCTGCTCGGGGTGCGCTCCCTGGCTAAGCTTCGCCGACTGCCGGCCGAGGCGATCGAATCGGTGCTGCTTCCCCGTGTGCAGGGAGACTGGCGATTCAGGCTTATCCCAGGAGCCCGGGTCAGCACCCACGTTTTCGATGCCGCATACCCGGTCATTGACGGCTATGTGCTGCCGCAGAGCCCTGTGGAGGCCTACCTGCGTGGCAATCAGCTGGACATTCCGCTCCTGGTCGGCAACACGAGCAACGAATCGTCCGGGCTCCCGTACCTGGCCACCCTAGGTGACTACCAGCGGTTCATCCGCCAGGAATTCGGGTCATTCGCCGAGGACGCCATGCAACTCTACCCAGCGACCACCGACACCGAGGCGCAGCGGGCAAGCTGGCAGCTGGAGGGCGACCGGACCTTCGTGTGGTCCTCCCGCACGGCCGCCCAGCTGCAGCGCAGCCACGGCTCGGCTCCGGTATGGCACTACTGGTTCGACCGGGTGCCTCCCATCCCCTCGTCGGCCAACATCATCGAGCGTGACTATGCCGGCGCCTTCCACACGGCCGAGGTGCCCTACATTTTCAAGAACCTCGACGTGCGCCGCTGGCCGTGGACGGAGGCTGACCGCCGCCTGGCCGAGCTTGTCTCCGGCGCCTGGGCCTCCTTCGCCCGTACCGGGAACCCGAATGCACAGGGCCTGCCGGACTGGCCAGAGTATGAGCCGGACCGTCCCTCGACGATGGTGTGGGACCTAGCGCCGCATGTAGCCGACCCGCTCCATCACCCTCGCATGGCGTTCCTCGACCGGTTCAACGCCGTCTGGAACGGCGAGCCCAGCTCGGTCGCCGACGGCCCAGACCAGCGCGGGCGGCCCAGTGCCGCAGCTCCTGCGGAGTAGCCAATGCCTGATCGACCGGCCTATGCGATCACCTCGGTGGACAATGCCCTCAGGCTGATCGAGGTGCTGCAACGAGAGGGGACGCTGCGCGTCACCGACGCCGCGGCGGAGATCGGCGTCGCGGCATCGACGGCTCACCGGCTGCTCGCCATGCTCTGCTACCGGGGGTTCGCGACACGCGGGGGCGAGCACCGTTACCTGCGCGGGCCAGCACTCCCGGCCTGCTACTCCGAGCCGGACTGGCAGCGCGACCTTCGCCTCTGGGCCCAGCCATTCCTCGAGCACCTCAACGCGCGGGTCAATGAGACCGTTCACCTGGTCGTTCGGCGTGGCAGCTGCGTCGAATTCGTCAGCGGCGTGGAGGGTACCAATCCGGTCCGGGCCGCGATTCGTGTCGGCGCCGTCATCCCGGCGCACAGAACGTCGGCCGGGCAGGCACTGCTGGCTGAGCTATCCCCTGTCGAGCTCGGCGAGCTTTACCCGGCCGGCCCGCCTGCCGGACTAGCGGAGACCATGGGCGGCTTCTGCGATCTGCTGAGGGGTGTTCGGCTCCGGGGTTACGGGGTGGTCGACGGCCTTGAGGAGCGGGGCATGACGACTCTCGGCTCGGCGGTACATAGCCCTTCGGGAGATGCCGCCGGCGCTGTATGCATCGCGATCCCGACTCAACGGTTCCCAAAGGCCCGGCGGCCCGCCATGGCGCAGCTGCTTCGGCAGCTGGTCATGCGCCTTGAGGAAAGCCTTGCGGATGCCATGCCGCCTGCGGCAGCCCTGACGCGGATCGGCTGATCCGCCGGACGGCAGACACGGACAACCACTGGACGCTGCCTGACGCCGGCCTCGGGCGAATGGCGCGGTCCGGGAACCGCTTTCGTGGCCGGACTGGATGTCTCAGGCGATCAGGGCCCCGATCTCATCGGATGCCTCGTGCAGCTTGCGCGCCAGGTAGCTGAGGCGCGACGGGGGGAGCCGCTGCTCCGGCGCGGAGACAGCGAGAGCGCCGACCGCGTCGCCGCGGCTATTGTGCTGCACGACCGCGACAGCGGCCACGCCGATCTCGCTTTCCCCCCAGTTGGTGGCATAGCCGTTGATGCGAACTTCCTCGAGCTCGCGAAGCAGGGCTTCCACCGTGACGACGGTCCGGTCGGTGCACCCGTCGAGGCCGCGGCGGGCGAACAGCTCACGCACCGCATCGTCGCTCATGCGGGCGAGCAGCGCCTTCCCGCCGGATGTCGCATGCGCCGGGTAGGTCACCCCTACCCGGCTGGTCACCCGGAGGGCCTGCCGCCGACACTCGGCGCTGTCCAGGAAGACGTTCTCGCAGCCGTGCAGCACAGAAAAATGCACTGTCTCGTCCACCTCGTCGCTAAGACGCTCGAGGTACGGGTGGATCAGCCGGACGAGATCGTGCTGCCGCAGCGTGGACAGGCCCAGCTGGCCGAGCAGCGGGCCGGGCCGGTAAGTCGGAGTGCCCGGTTCCTGTTCCACGGCACCGTACGCACTGAGCAGGGCCAGGAGCCGGTGGGCGGTCGACCGGGCCACCCCTAGCTCGGCCGCGAGTTCGGCGACCCGGATCGAACGGCGATCCCGCAGGAGCTGGAACGTGCGCAGCGCGTTCTCCACTGACCCGGCCGCGTGGCCGTTGCTGTTCGTCTGTGCCGGACGCCGTGCCATGAAAGCAACTATACGGTCCTGAGCGCACATCGAGGCACTGCTGTCCCTGCCGGGCGGGAAACCGGCGCAGCCGTCTGTTGCAGGTGCGCTCCGCCAGGTCGCGGGGAGGCGCGCCCGTGCGCGCAGTTGGCGTTTATGTCTTCTCTATTGCAACATGTTTCGCTGATCGCTACCATTCAAGTGGAGACGGTGTCGTCTCGTATCGGTTGGGAGGTAGCAGATGCACCCGCGAATATCGGTCCACGGGCTATGCGGCAGCACGTCGACCCTCCAGGAGGACCTGGATTTCTGGGCTTCGGCGGGCATCGACCACGTCGGCATCCCGATGTCAAAGCTCGACGCGGCGGGCCGCGACCTGGGCGTCAAACAGATCCTCGCCGCTGACCTGCGCGTCTGCCACGTCACAGCGGTTCAGGCGTTCGACCTCGCCGACCCGGCGGCATGGGGACGGCAGCGGCAGGCGCTCACGCAGATCGTCGATATTGCGCGGGTCCTGTCCGCCGAACGCCTGTGCATCACAGCGGGGCCGCCGGGGCCACTGCTGGCCGACGAAGCCGCCGAGGCGTTCACCACGGCGCTACGTCCGGTGCTCGACTATGCCCGCGGTCACGGCGTGCCAATAGCAGTCGAGCACAACCACGTGGTCAGGCGCGACCTGAGCTTCCTGAACACGCTCCGCGACGTCATTGCCTACGCCCGGCCGGCCGGCGTGAAGGTCTGCGCGGAGGTCCAGAACTTCTGGGTGGAGTACGACCTCGAGCGCACCATCCGCGAAGGCATCGACCTCATCGATCTGGTCCAGATCAGCGACTGGATCATGACTGACTCCGCCGTTCCGCCGAACAGGGCCGTGCTGGGGGACGGCGACATCCCGCTGGAGAAGATCATGGAATGGTTCCTCACGGCGGGTTACCAAGGGGCTTTCGACATCGAACTGGTCGGGCCCCGCATCGACAGCGAAGGTTATCAGTCCGCCGTCACGCGATCGGTACGCTGGCTGACCGCCACACTCGGCCGGCTCGGGACGTGAGCAGAGATATGGTGCCCGCAGTTCAGGCACGGGGGATACGGGACTGCCACATCAACGTCGACGGAATCCGCACCCACTACCTGGAAGCAGGCGACGGGGATCCCATTGTCCTGCTGCACAGCGGCGAATTCGGCGGCCGCGCCGAACTGAGCTGGGAATATGTCATGCCGGTGCTGGCGGAGTCGCATCGGGTCATCGCGCCGGACTGGCTTGGTTACGGCGGTACGGCCAAAATCCACGACTTCGGCGGGAAGCGGGCCCGGATGATGTCCCACATGAGGCGGACTCTCGAGGTGCTCGCCATCGAGAACGCGCACTTGGTGGGAAATTCCATGGGAGCCACGTACCTCGCAAAAATGGCCGCCAATCCAGCTCTCTCCCTGCAAGCCCGGTCGATCACCCTGATCAGCGGCGGCGGCTTCACACCCGACAACGCCGCGCGCCGGGCGACACTCGAATACGACTGCACCAGAGAAGCGATGGTCAGGCTCCTGCAGGCACTATTCGCTGATCCGGTCTGGTGGACCGACGACTCGTACGTGGACCGGCGGCAGGCCGCGGCCACCGAGCCGGGCGCATGGGAAGCCCTTGCGGTTGCGCGGTTCCGCTCGCCCCTCGAGCCGCCCCGTTCGGAATTCGGCCAGCCCGATGACACGCGGTACGAAGCCATCGGCTCCCCGGCCCTGTTCATAGTTGGTGCCAGCGACCTGCTGCGACAGCCCGGCTATGCCGACCGTCCGGCCAGCCAGATATCCGGGGCCAGGGTGGCAACCGTGCCTGACAGCGGACACTGCCCGAATATCGAACGAGCGCCGGAGGTGTGCGCGCTTCTGCTGGACTTCTTCAAGAACGCGGAGTAGGCGCACACTGATGCTCACCACAGCAGTCATCGTCGGCAATCCGAAGCTAGGCTCGCGTACCCGCGATGCAGCCGAGCGGCTCGCGGCCGCTCTGGACGCGAAGCCCGCCGTCATCGAGGTCGCCGAGCTCGGGGCGGCTCTATTTGGCTGGGGAGACCCCATGGTGGCCTCGGCGGTGACGGCCGTGCAAGCGGCCGACATCGTGATTGCGGCGTCGCCCACTTTTAAAGGCACCTACACTGGCCTGCTCAAGTTGTTCCTCGACCAGTTCGCCACGGCGACCGGGCTCGCGGGCCAGGTCGGGGTCCCGCTCATGCTCGGCGCAAGCCTGGCGCACGCACTAGCGCCGGAACTGAGCCTCAAGCCAGTGCTCGTTGAACTCGGAGCGGTCTGCCCAGCGCAAGGGCTCTACCAGGTCGATTCCCGCTATGCGGACGACGACTCGCTCGCAGAATGGGTTTCGCGTTGGGGTCCAGCCGTTCACGCCGCCGTCCGGAGCAGCTAATGAGCGCTGAGTCAGTCGCGCGAGCGCGGACTCCGCGGCTCCAGCGCGAGTGCAGCTTCCAGGAACGCCACGTCCTGCTTCAGCAGCTCGAGCGCCCGCTCCGGGCCCCGTGCGGCCGTAGAGCGGGCCTCCGCCGTGCTCAGTGAGGCGACGGCCATGTCCGCGAGCGATTCTGCTACTTCGCGTTCGTCGTCATCGCCGTCCGGTCGGTACCACCACGCCACCCAGGTGCACATCCCGATGATCCCTAGGGCCGCAGTACGGGCATCTACCGGGCGTAGTTCGTCATTGGCCACGCCCTGTTCGATGACAGCTACGAACTCGGCAAGGATCCGCCGCCGCCCGTCGCGATAGGCATGCGCGAGCTCAGTCGGCAGCTCCGCGTCCGACCGGACGAGCACACGGAACCTCTCCGGCTGGCGCGCGTGCCGGAGCACTGTGTCATACGCCATGGCGTGCAGGCGCACGACAGCGGTCTTGCCGGGAAGGTTTCCAAGTTTCGCCAACTCCGCGGCGGGTGCCAGCGTGAGATCGCTCACCAGCCTTGCGAGTACCGCCTCCTTATTGGCGAAATAGTGGTAAAGCGCGGGCCGGGTCAGGCCGGTCGCGTCTGCGATGTCTTTGAGCGAGATTCCTGCGAAGCCGCGCTCGGCGAACAACCGTGTCGCCTCGGTCAGTATCTGATTCTCGACCAGGTTCCACCGCGCGCCGCGGGCAGGTTCAGGGGACTCGTCCTGGAGAGGCGCGGCTGTTGGGTTGTTGTCCCGCGCTGACGGTTCCACGGCTGACAGCCTAGCTGGTATGCCGCGTGGGGCCGGTCGCCCGCCTAGCGCCGAAGCCATGGCAATGGACGAGACAGGCTGCGCGTCTCAACATCGA